>ERZ772897.58-NODE-58-length-116904-cov-7.317144_pt1 | contig 116904 bp, 105 predicted proteins | sample MGYA00512125_ERZ772897 | MGnify/ENA primary metagenome ERZ772897 (study PRJEB29015, sample SAMEA2737660) | human gut metagenome | biome: human gut; feature: human-associated habitat; material: faeces | place: China | collected 2012 ... | reverse complement strand
AGCAGCGTCCTGTCCGTCCCCGTCCCGCGCAGCCGCATACCCAGCCCCGCCCGGAGCAGTCTCGGGATCTGCACGCCGAACAGCCGCAGCGGCCGGTCCGTCCGCGCCCGGAGGGCCAGCAGACGCACGCCGTGCGGCCGCGGCCGGTCTCGCGCCCTGCACCGGAGGCGGAGGTGCAGGCAGAGCCCATCGAGCGCCCTGTACGCCCGGCTGAGCCGGAAGTGCCGCGCCGCGCCGGACGCAGCGGCTGTCTTGGCGGCCTGATCTATTTTGCCTTTGTCGTCAGCATCAGCATCATTCTCGCCTGTGTCGGCTGGATGGCGGCGTCGGACGTGCTCGCGCTCAATAAGGAGCCGGTCACGGCGACGGTCACGCTCGACAAGGCCGAGTTCAAGGATGTTACCATTTCGTACACGGATGCCGAGGGCAACGCCAAGGAGCGCTCCGGCCATCAGGTGAGCGTAGGCTATGTGGCGAAGCAGCTCAAGGATGCCGGCATCATCAAGTACAAAGGCCTCTTTGAGCTCTACTGCAGCGTCTCGCACGCGAAAACGAAGATCGACCCCGGCACGTACGAACTGAGCACGAACTACGATTATCGTGCGCTCGTCAAGAAAATGCAGGTCGGCTCCGGTGCCATGGTCACGACCAAGGTCACCATTCCCGAGGGCTATACGATGGAGCAGATCTTCCAAAAGCTTGAGGATGAAAACGTCTGCTCGTATGACGACCTCATGGACGCGGCAGCCAATTATTCGTATAACTACTCGTTCATCGACCAGAGTATGCAGGGCGATGCCAAGCGCCTTGAGGGCTTCCTGTTCCCGGACACGTATGAGTTCTATCAGGGCATGCAGGCATCGAGCGCCATCAATAAGTTCCTGGAGAACTTCCACGACCGTCTCACGGCCGAGATGCTCGAAAAGGCGGACGAGCGCGGCATGACCATGCAGGAGGTCGTCACGGTCGCATCCATGATTGAGAAGGAAGCGGCCAACGACGATGAGCGCGCCATGATCGCCGCCGTCATCTATAACCGCATCGAAGCGGGCATGCCGCTGCAGATCGACTCGACGATCATGTATGTCCTGCCGGAGCACAAGGATGTGCTCACCGTGGAGGACACGAAGATCGACAGTCCGTACAACACCTATCAGAACAAGGGCATGCCGCCCACGCCGATCGCGAACCCCGGCCTTGCGTCCATTAAGGCGACGCTCTCGCCGGCGAGCACGCAGGCGCTGTACTACGCGCTCGACGCCGAGTCCGGCACGCACAAGTTCTTCACGAACTACGGCGAGTTCCAGGCGTTCGTGGCCAAACAGAGTTATTCACAATAAGCGGGGTTGATTCATGAACAAACCGGAATTGTTATGCCCTGCCGGAGATCTGGAGCGCCTGCAAATGGCGCTCCATTTCGGTGCAGATGCAGTATATCTGGCCGGGGCGCAGTTCGGCATGCGCGCCGGAGCCGAAAATTTCACGCCGGACGGCATCCGCGCGGCCGTGCAGCTTGCGCACGCGCAGGGCGCCGCCGTGCACGTGACGTGCAACACATTGCCGCGTGATGACGAGATGGTGCAGCTGCCGGCGTATCTGGAGCTGCTCGACGATGCGGGGGTGGATGCGATCATCGCGGCCGATCTCGGCGTTATTACGCTTGCCGAGCGCTATGCGCCGCACGTCGCGCTGCACGTCAGCACACAGTTCGGCGTGGTCAATTCGGCGGCGGCCGCGGCGCTGCATGACCTCGGCGCGCAGCGGGTCGTGCTCGCGCGCGAGCTGTCGCTTGCCGAGATCGCCGCCATCCGCGCCCACACGCCGCCCGAGCTGGAGCTCGAGGCGTTTGTGCACGGGGCGATGTGCGTGTCGTTTTCCGGTCGCTGCCTGCTGTCGAACTACCTCACCGGGCGCGATGCCAACCGCGGCCGCTGCGCCCAGCCCTGCCGCTGGAAGTACGGCCTCACGGAGTCCAAGCGCCCGGGTCAGGTGTTCGACATCACGGAAGATGAACGGGGGACGTACATCTTCAACTCCCGCGACATGTGCATGATCGACCACCTGCCGGAGCTGCTGGCGGCCGGCATCACGAGCCTGAAGATCGAGGGGCGTACCAAGAGCGCCTATTACGTCGGCGCGGTCACGAATGCCTACCGCCACGCGCTCGATGATGCCATCGCCGGGCGTCCGCTCGACCCGGTCTGGCAGCGCGAGGTGCTTCAGATCAGCCACCGCCCGTACAGCACCGGGTTCTATTTCGGTCAGCCGGGGCAGTATACGGCAAACTCCGCCTACTTTGCCGGGGCGGAGGTCTGCGCCGTCGTGGAGGGCACTGCGCCCGATGGGCGCGCCGTGCTGACGCAGCGCAACAAGTTTGCCGTCGGCGATACGCTTGAGCTGATTACGAGCACCGATGCGCCTGTGACCTTTACGGCGCAGGACCTGCGTGACGGGGACGGCGAGGCGCTTGAGACCGTGCCGCACCCGATGCAGCGCTTTACCATGCCGCTGCCGTGCAAGGCAGCGCCTCTGTCGCTTGTGCGGCGGAAATTACCCGCCGAAACGGTTGACATCCGGCTCGAATGTGGTAAAATAAAAGAATCCAGAACATAACGCTTTGATGGAGAAAAGCTGTGCAGCACCCGGTCAGCAGAGAGAAGGGGACGGTGGAAGCCCTTCGACCGGCAGCATGGCGGCCGCTCCGGAGCGGCCTGGGACGACCGGGACGTCTGTCCGCGTTAAGGACGACTTGAGACGCCGCGTGAGCGGCAATCAGGGTGGTACCGTGAATGCTCGAATGCCTTCGCCCCTGTCCATGGGGTGGAGGCATCTTTTTTTGAAAGGAGACGTGTTATGGACTGTCTGCGTTGTCACAGTGAGATGGAGCATCTGGGGCATGAGTCCCTGCAGCTCGGGCAATACGGTTTTTTGACCGGCCACCTGTCCAACCTCTTTTCCGGTGCGCTGGAGGTCGATATTTATGCCTGCAGGCACTGCGGCAAGCTGGAGTTTTACCGCGCGGACGCGCCTAGCCTTTCCGAGCGGCTGCAAAAAGAGTGAAGCATGAGAATTTGAATTGGAGGATAGATGATTATGAAACCATATGGTCTGAATGAACTGCGCGAGATGTTCCTGCGCTTTTTCGAGACGAAGGGGCACCTGCGCCTGCCGAGCTTCTCGCTCATCCCGCAGGATGATGCGAGCCTGCTGCTCATCAACTCCGGTATGGCACCGATGAAGCCCTATTTCAAGGGCGACAAGGAGCCGCCGCGCCACCGTGTCTGCACCTGCCAGAAGTGCATCCGCACCGGCGACATTGAAAACATCGGCAAGACCGCGCGCCACGGCACGTATTTTGAGATGCTCGGCAACTTCTCCTTCGGCGACTACTTCAAGCATGAAGCCATCGCTTGGTCGTGGGAGTTTCTGACGAGCCCGGACTGGGTCGGCCTCGACCCCGAGCGGTTGTATCCGTCCGTGTATGAGAAGGACGACGAGGCGTTCAACATCTGGCGCGACGAGATCGGTATCCCCGAGAGCCGTATCACCCGCCTCGGCAAGGAGGATAACTTCTGGGAGCACGGCTCCGGCCCGTGCGGCCCCTGCTCGGAGATCTATTTTGACCGCGGCGAGGAATACGGCTGCGGTAAGCCGGACTGTGCGCCCGGCTGCGACTGCGACCGCTATATGGAGGTCTGGAACAACGTCTTTTCCCAGTTCGACAATGACGGCAACGGCAACTACTCTGACCTCATTCAGAAGAATATCGACACCGGCATGGGCCTTGAGCGTCTGGCCGTTGTCTGCCAGGGCGTGGATTCGCTCTTTGACGTGGATACCGTCATGAACATCACCCACAAGGTCAGCGAGATCACCGGAGCGCACTATGGCGACAGCCATAAGACGGACGTGTCCCTGCGCGTCATCACCGACCATATCCGCGCCTCCGTCATGATGATCTCGGACGGAATCCTGCCGTCGAACGAGGGCCGTGGCTATGTGCTGCGCCGTCTGCTGCGCCGCGCAGCGCGCCACGGAAAGCTCCTCGGCGTCAACGAGCCGTTCCTGTATCAGGTCGTGGACATGGTCGTGCACGAAAACGAGTGCCAGTACCCCGAGCTGCGCGAGAAGCAGGCGTATATCACCCGTGTCATCCGCAACGAGGAGGAGAACTTCGCCAAGACTATCGACGCCGGCATGCACATCTTTTCCGACCTGCTCGCCGAGCATCAGGCGAAGGGCGAACAGGTGTTCTCCGGCGCGGATGCGTTCAAACTCTATGATACCTACGGTTTCCCGATCGACCTGACCCGCGAGATGGTGCAGGAGCAGAACATGACCGTGGATGAGGACGCGTTCCAGAATCTTATGGAGCAGCAGCGCGTGCGCGCGAGAAAGGCGCGCGAGGCGCTCGGCGATCTGGCATGGGCCGGTGTGGATCTCGGCCTCGACCCGACGCCGACGCAGTTTACCGGCCATGACCACACGGTCGATCAGGGCACAATCCTGGCTATCGTCTGCGATGGGGAGGTCTGCTCGGAGATCGACGAGGGCAAGCAGGGCGTGCTCGTGCTCGACTGCACGCCGTTTTATGCCGAAATGGGCGGCCAGGTGGCCGACCACGGCGTCATTGAGACCGACGGCGCGCTCTTCCAGGTGACGGACGTCCAGAAGGATAAGGCCGGCAAGTTCCTGCACCACGGCGTGATGTACTCCGGCCATCTGCAGGTCGAGCAGACCGTCACGGCGCGCATCGACACCGACCGCCGCAAGGCAATCATGCGTGCGCACTCGGCCACGCACCTGCTGCAGGCCGCGCTGCGCGAGGTGCTGGGCGACCATGTGCATCAGGCGGGCTCGCTCGTCGAACCGGACCGTCTGCGCTTTGACCTGACGCATTTCTCGGCCATCACGCCCGAGGAGCTGGAGCGGGTCAATGAGATCGTCGGCGACTGGATCCTCGACGGTATGGACGTTACCGTGTCCGAGATGTCCATGGCACAGGCCAAGGCCAGCGGCGCGACGGCGCTCTTCAGCGAGAAGTACGGCGATGTCGTGCGTGTGGTGAACATGGGCGGCAAGTCCATCGAGCTCTGCGGCGGCACGCATGTGGATAACACCGCAAAGATCGGCCCGTTCCGCATCACGGGCGAGAGCTCGGTCGCTTCCGGTGTGCGCCGCGTGGAGGCGATCACCGGCAAGGCCTATCTGCGCGAGATGGAGGCCGTCAACCGCCGTATGTACGCGGCGGCCGAGGTGCTGCACGCCAAGCCTGCCGACCTCATTGCGAAGGCGAAGGGCTTTACGGCGGAGCTCAAAGAGGCACGCCAGAATGTCGAGCGTATGAAAGAGAAGATCCTGCACAGCGACGTCGACCGCTTCCTCTATGCCTCGAAGAACATCGGCGGCATCAAGGTCATCACGACGACGCGCACCGACCTCGATGCCGGTGACCTGCGCAAGCTCGGCGACTTCCTGCGCGATAAGGATCCGGACACGGTCGCGGTGCTCGCGACGGCGACGGAGAGCAAGGTCACGTTCGTGGCCGTCTGCGGCAAGAACGCCGTGGCCAAGGGCATCCGCGCGGGCGATCTTGTGCGCGCCGTGTCGGCGGTCACCGGCGGCAAGGGCGGCGGCAAGCCGGACTCCGCCATGGGCGGCGGCAGCGAGGTGCTGAAGATCGACGACGCGCTGGCTATCGTGGACGATTTTGTGGCGGACAAGCTGGGACTGTAAGGAGGTTACCATTATGAACGATTGCCTGTTTTGTAAGATCGCGGCGGGGGAGATTCCTTCCACCTGCCTGTACAATGATGACGATGTCTATGCCTTCCGCGACATCAATCCCCAGATGCCGGTGCATTTTCTCGTGATTCCGAAGCAGCACATCGACTCGGTCGCGGCCATCACGGCGGAAAACTCCGCTGTGGTCGCCAAGTGCTTTGAGGTCATCGCGAAGCTCGCCGCGCAGGAGGGCCTGACCGGCGGCTACCGCGTCATCTCCAACTGCGGTGACGATGCCGGCCAGACCGTGCATCACCTGCACTTCCACGTCCTCGGCGGCGCGCCGATGGGAGAGAAGCTGCTGTAAAGGCAACAAAATTCGGCGGCGGGCCTTGTTCCCGCTGCCGTTTTTGTTTATAATGTCCCAAGAGAAAGAGAGGGAGACGGCGTGCGAAAGCTGGCATACTGCGCAGGCGGATTTTCGGCTGCGATTTTTCTGGCGCACTTTCTGCTGCCGGTGCGTTGGGTGCTGCCCGGTGCGCTTGCGGCGGTCGTGCTCGCACTCGTGACGCTGCTGCTCCCGGGGCAAACGCGCCGCCGGGTCATGGTGGCGCTGCTGTCGGCGGCCATCGGCTTCGGGTGGTACGCTGCGGCCACGGCCATGCGCCTGACACCCGCGCAGAACGTCTCCGGTGATGTGCAGACGGTCACGGCGCGCGTGACGGAGTATCCCGTTGCCTATGAGCGCAGCTATGGTCTGACCGTCGTGCTCACGAGCCCGAATGTGCCCGACTGCAAGGCGCGGCTCTATGTCTCCGATGCGGGCGCAGCCGACCTGCATCCTGGCGACGAGATCACGGCGGACGTGAAGCTCCGTCCATCCACGCTGCGCTACGGGGAGGAGACGGACTCCTATATTTCCAAGGGCATTTACCTCATCGGCAGCGTGCAGGACAAAACGCTCGAACGCACCGGCGTCTGGAGCCGCAGCTGGCTCTACTGGCCGAAAACCGTCGCCCAGTCGCTCAAGGCGAGCGCGCAGACCGCCTTCCCGGCGGATGTGCTGCCGTTTGCGCAGGCGCTCATGCTCGGTGATAAATCCGCGCTCTACGCGCAGGATCTCGACATTCCGCTCAGTACGACCGGCATCATGCACACGGTCGCGGTCTCCGGCCTGCATCTGGCGTTCCTGCTGGGCTTTTTGCGTCTGTTCACCGGCAACCGGCGCACGACGGCCATCATTGGCCTGCCGCTGATGGTCGTGTTCGTCGTCATGGCAGGGTGCAGCCCGTCGGTGCTGCGCGCGGCATTTATGACGGCGCTGCTGCTCTTTGCGCCGCTGCTCGGGCGGGAGAACGATCCACCGACGTCGCTGCTGACCGCGCTGGCCATATTGCTCGCGGCCAACCCGTTTGCCGCGGCGAGCATCAGTCTGCAGCTCTCGTTTGCGTCCATGGCGGGCCTGTTTTGTGTCTCCGGTGCGCTGCACCGCGCGCTTGATGCGCGGCTGCTGCCCACTGATACAAAGCTCTCGCGGCCGCGGCGAAAGATCCGCGCCTTTTTCAGTGCCACAACGGCGAGCTCCGTCGGCGCCATGGTGTTTACCGTGCCGCTTACGGCGCTGCATTTCGGCAATATTTCGCTCATCGCGCCGGTTACAAACCTGCTCATTTTGTGGCTGCTGCCGGCTGCGTTCATCGGCTGCTATCTCGCGGCGCTGCTCGACCTTGTCTGGGCATGGGGCGGCATGGCCCTTGCATGGGTGACGGCATGGCCGCTGCGCTATATCCTCGCAGTGGCGAAAGTGCTCTCGAAACTCCCGGGCGCGGTGCTTTTCACCGGCAACCGCATGGTCGTCTGGTGGCTCATGCTGGTATACGCCATGTTCGGCGCGGCGTGGCTGATCTCCCGCCGGCGCAAGGTACGCTATTGGATTCCAGCTGCATGCAGCGTGCTGGCGCTGTGTGCGGTACTGACGGTCAATGCCGTGCAGCTGCAGCGCACCTCAACCGTGACGGCGCTCGATGTCAGCCAGGGGCAGAGCATCATGTTTTCCAGTGGGCGGGCCTGCGCCGTGGTGGACTGCGGCGGCCGCTCCACCGCGGAGGATCCGGGTGACCTCGCGGCGCGCAAACTGCTCGCGCAGGGGCACCGGAGCCTCGACCTGCTCGTGCTCACGCATCCGCATGACGATCATGTCAACGGTGTGCTGCGCCTGATGCACTGGCTCCCGGTGCGTACCTTGGTCATTCCGGCCGCTGCAGACACAACGCAGGCTCCGCTGAGCGACATTCTCGCGCTCGCGGAGGCGAACCACACGGCCGTCGTGCGCGTGGACGCCGAGCGGACGGTCACGGCCGGCGGTATCTCCGTGCACCTGTATCCGGAGCCCTGCGCCGGGCAGGAGGACGGCAGCATGATCGTGCTGACCTCCATCGGCGATTATGACACGCTCGTGCCCGGAGACGTGGACACGACGGCAGAGGTGAAGTTTATCAGCAACTGTACCTATCCCAGCGTTGAGCTGCTGCTCGTCGGCCACCACGGCTCCAAGAAGTCTACCTGCGACGCATGGCTGGATGCCATTGCACCGGATGCTGCGATCATCTCCGTCGGCTACAACAGCTACGGCCATCCGACGAGCGAAACGCTCGAGCGCTTGCAGGCGCACAACATACCGATCTACCGCACCGACCAGATGGGTGACATCACGGTGCATCTCTCGTGAGGAAACGCTATGGCAACAGGAAAAGGAAAAAAGAAGCAGGAAGTGCTGGATTATAACGCGCAGGTACGCACGCTGCGCGAGCGGGGGCCGGGGCGGCTGTACCTGCTCTGGGGCCGGGAGGATTATCTGCGTGAGCAGTATCTGATAGAGCTCAAAAAGCTCTGTCTGCCCGGCGGGGAGGACGACTTCAGCTACCACCGGTTTGACGGCGCCGAGCTCGACTTTCAGGCGCTGGCGGACGCGGTGGACGCGGTGCCGTTTTTGTCCGAGCGCACGCTCATCGAGGTGCGCGGCTTTGACACGAACAAGTGCCGCGAGGAAGATGCGCAGGCGCTCGTCCAGGTCATCGGCGACCTGCCGGATTACTGCACGCTCGTGTTCGTCATGAGCACGGACTTTGAGCCGGACGGCCGCCTGAAGACGACGAAGGCATTCAAAAAATACGGGCAGCTCATCCAGTTCACCGCGCAGGGGGAACCCGCGCTCGTAAAATGGGTCGGCAAGCGGTTTGACGCTCACAAGAAGCGCATTTCATCCGAGGATGCCCGCCAGCTCATTTTCTTCACCGGCGGGCTGATGAACACCATGATCCCGGAGATCGAGAAGATCGCGGCCTATGTGCAGGGCGACACAGTCACGCGCGCGGATATTCTGGCTGTGGCACACCGGATGCCGGAGGCGGTGGCCTATGAGCTGACCGACCGGCTGGCCGATCAGGACTATGACGGCGCTATGCGCATCCTCGCAGACCTCCTCGCCGATAAGGCAAACACGCCAATTTTCCTGCTCGCTGTCATCGGCCAGCAAATGCGCAGGCTCTATGCCGCACGGCTCGCGCGCCGTGCGGGTCTCGGCACGAGCGACCTGCGCGTACTGCTCGGCCTGCCGTTTGACTTCATCGCGGAAAACCTCCTGCGCTCGGCCCGAAAGTTCTCCGGCTGGCAGCTCGAGGAGGCGGTGCGCCTGTGCGCGCAGACGGACTTTGCCATGAAAAGCACCGGCGCGGACGATACCGAGCTGCTCAAGGAGCTGCTGCTGCGCATCGCTGTGGGAGGTGCGGCATGATCCGCATCCGCGAGGCCATCATCGTCGAGGGACGGTATGATAAAAACACGCTCGCGCAGATTGTGGACGCGCCCATTCTGGAGACGTCCGGCTTCGGTATTTTTCATGACAGCCAGCGGCTGGCGCTGCTGCGCCGCCTGGCCGAAACGCGCGGCATCATCGTCCTCACGGACAGCGACGGGGCGGGCTTTGTCATCCGCAACTATTTGCGCGGGGCGATCGACCCGGCGCAGGTCAAGCACGCGTATATCCCGGACGTGGCCGGCAAGGAGCGGCGCAAGCGCACTGCCTCCAAGGAGGGTAAGCTCGGCGTAGAGGGCATGCGGCCGGAGGTGCTGCTTGAGGCGCTGCGCCGCGCGGGCGCGACCATCGAGGGCGAAGACGCGCCGCCGTCGGGCGCGCGCATCACGAAGGCCGACCTTTACGCCGCCGGGCTCACCGGCGGACAGGACAGCCGCGCTGCCCGGCAGCGGTTGCTCACGCAGCTTGACCTGCCCGAGCATCTGAGCACGAACGCACTGCTTGAGGTGCTCAATGCGCTCATGACGCGCGAGGCGTTCCAGAATCTGTACAAATAGCTGAAAATTCGCTGTATCTGCGGGAGAAAACGCCAGATACGGCGAAATTTTTCGTGCAAATGTGCCGGGGCTGTGGTATAGTACTGTACGGAATTATGTAAAGTAATCGGAAACCAGATATATGGAGGAAGCGACATATGAAATGCCCGTTTTGCGGCTTTGCCGAGAGCAAGGTCATTGATTCCCGCCCGGCCGAAGAGGGCGCGACCATCCGCCGCCGCCGCGAATGCCTCGCCTGCCAGAAGCGCTTTACGACCTATGAGATTATTGAGACGCTGCCGCTCGTTGTCATCAAGCGCGATGGAAGCCGCCAGAGCTTTGACAAGAGCAAGCTCATCAACGGCATGGTGCGCGCCTGCGACAAGCGCAAGGTGCCGCTGCCGGTGCTTGAGAAGATCGCCGACGAGATCGAGCAGGAGCTGCAGAGCGCGCTCGAGCGCGAGATCACGACCGAGCAGGTCGGTGAGATGGTCATGAAGCGCCTCAAGGATGTGGACGAGGTCGCCTATGTGCGCTTTGCCTCGGTATACCGCCAGTTCAAGGACATTGATACGTTCATGCAGGAGCTGACGAAGCTGCTCAATGACCGCGGCTAAAAAATATTACCGAGCGTGATGCGCTCCCCGTCGGCGAGCGCCTGAATGCGCACGTGCAGCAGAGCAATGTCCGCCGCAGCGGACGGATCTCCGGTTTCCACTGTCCGCATGGCCCGGCGGAAACCCTCCGTCACGGCGTCTGTGCTCTCGTGTGGGAGCATACAGTGGGCATAGTCCTCGGCGTCGCTCCAGCGAGCGGCCGCTGTGCGCAGCGTCTCGGCCGTGCGCGCCGGATTCCCGGCAGCGTAGCTTGTCTCTGCCTGCGCCACGGCATGGTCGAGCTGGGTACACAGCCGGTTCAGATACCAGAGGTTCCATGCGCACCCGGCAATGAGCACGAGCAGCAGCGCGCCTGCAAACAGCTCTTTTTTCATGCGAGCTCCTTTGCGGCAAAATAGATCTGCCCGGCGTCATTCATCATCAGCAGATAGACGTCCTCAATGCACTGTGTGCCGCGCTGCTGCACCTGCTTTTGCAGCCAGCGCTCATCGCGCCCCATGCGCTTGAGATTGTCGCGCAGGATGCGCCCGTTGTTGATGAGAATGGAAAAATAACCGGTGTCCTCGGTTTCGATCTGCATCTGCTCGGCCGTGACCGGCTGCTGCGCCGGCGCGAGAATGATGTTGAGCTGACCGTTGGTCTCGAGCACGGCGTATTCCACGCTCGCAATGTCGAGGATGCCCTGATTGCGCAGCTCCTGTGTCAGTTCGTCGAGCGTGAAGCGGTTGCGGTGCATGGCCTGCTGGGCGATGCGGCCGCGCTCGATGATGAAGTTCGGCCGGCCGTAGAGCAGCTTGCGCAGGTGAATGCTCTTGTACGTCAGGCCGGAGAAGATCAGCTCGCAGCAAAACAGCACCAGCAGCGGTATGAGCCCGTAACTCAGCGGCAGGGAAGGGTTTTGCAGCGGGATGGACGCGATGTCCGCAATGAGCACGGCCACCACCAGCTCGGACAGCTCCAGTTCGCCGAGCTGCCGCTTGCCCATGAGGCGCATGGCCACGATGAGCGCAAGAAAAATGATCAGTGTCCGGATGAGAATGATCGCCATGAGATTACCACCTTTCCAGGCTGGTTTAGTTTTTCCGGTTTGTACGGGTTCATACCCGGATAGGAGGTACCCAAGATGAAGTTTACAAAAATGCAGGGCTGCGGCAATGACTATATCTATGTCAACTGCTTCGACGAGACGGTGCCCGACCCGTCGGCCGCGGCCATCCGCCTGTCCAACCGCCACTTCGGCATCGGTGGGGACGGCCTCGTGCTCATCTGCCAGTCAGACGCCGCAGATTTTTGCATGGAGATGTACAATGCCGACGGTTCCCGCTCGGAGATGTGCGGCAACGCCATCCGCTGCGTGGGCAAATATGTCCATGACCGCGGCCTGACGGACAAGACCGAGCTCACGATCGAGACGCGCGCCGGCATCAAGACGCTCTGGCTGAACGTGGTCGACGGCGCGGTCGAGACCGTGCGCGTGTGCATGGGCAGCCCGGAGTTCCGGCCGGAGAAGATCCCGGTCGCGGCGGCGGGGGAGACCTTCCTTGAGCAGCCGATCGACGTGCTGGGCGAGACGTGGATCGTTTCGTCCGTGAACACCGGCAACCCGCACTGCGTCACTTATGTGGACGATGCCATGGCGCTGGATTTTCCGCGCATCGGCCCCGCGTTTGAAAACCACAAGCTATTCCCCGCGCGGGCGAATATCGAGTTTGTTGAGGTCGTGGACGATCACACGCTGCGTGTGCGCGTGTGGGAGCGCGGCAGCGGCGAGACGCTCGCCTGCGGCACGGGCTCCACGGCGGCGCTGGCTGTCACGGCGCGGCTGGGCAAGTGCGGCGACGAGGCGGACGTGATCCTGCGCGGCGGCAAGCTGCACATCGCATGGGACCGGGCGCAGAACCTGCTGTATATGACCGGCCCCGCGGCATTTGTATTTGACGGCACGGTCACGCTCTGAACGCGGCCGCGATGATTGTATAGGAGGTCACAAACCATGAAAACGATCATCGGAACAAAACAGGATGTTGTAAAAGAGCTGACCGCGCTGGTCGCGGATGTGCTCGCGCGCAAGCCGGAGGCGAACATCGCCGTTTCGGCGGTGGATCTGCCGGCAGAAGTGCTCGATGCGCTCGCCAACAGCGACATTGCCTTTGACAAGGCGAAGCTCTTTCAGGCGTGCGAATACTGCGGCGCGGCCGGTAAGGGTGCGCACGCGGTCGGTGCGGCGTTTTCGCCCCTCATGGCGGCAAAACCGTTTGCGGCCGTGCACGCGCCGGATCCGGACGCGGATGCCGGACACGCGGCGGATTACGACGCTGCCATTCAGGCAGCCGGCGGGCTCGATCTGGTGATCCTTGGCCTGGGGGAGCGCGGCCACGTTGCGTTCAACGAGCCGGGCGCCGGTTTTGGCGAGAAGACGCACATCGCTAAACTTGCCGAAGTGACGCGCGAGGCCGCTGCCGCAGATTTCGGCACGCTCGAGCAGACTCCGGAGCAAGGCATCACGATGGGCATTCACACGATTTTGGGCGCGAAAAAGATCCTGCTCGTCGGTTTTGGCGCACGCTGTGCGAAAGCCGCCAACGCCACGCTCACAGGCCGCCCGGAGACGTTTATCCCCGCATCGTTCCTGCAGCTGCACACGGATGTCGAGGTTTATCTTGACGCGGACGCCGCCGCGCAGTTATAATAAACAATTGCCCGCGGCAGTTTGCGGGCGATTATGATCGGAGGAAAGCATCCATGTCCAAATATTTCGGTACTGACGGCTTCCGCGGTGAGGCCAACGAGGGCCTGACGGTGGAACACGCCTACCGGATCGGCCGGTTTCTCGGCTGGTATTACGGCCGGGAGCACAAGTGCGCGGTCGTGATCGGCAAAGATACCCGCAGATCCAGCTATATGTTTGAAAATGCGCTCTCAGCCGGCCTGACGGCCTCCGGCGCAGATGCCTATCTCATGCACGTGACGACGACGCCGAGCGTGTCCTATATCGTCCGTTCGGACGATTTTGACTGCGGCATCATGATCAGCGCGAGCCACAATCCCTATACGGACAACGGCATCAAGCTGCTCAACAGCGCCGGTGAGAAGATGGAGCAGAGCGTCATTGACGAGATCGAGAACTATCTCGACGGCAATCTGGAGATCCCGTTTGCCACGGGCGCGAACATCGGCCGCACGCAGGACTATTCCGCCGGCCGCAACCGCTACATCGGTTATCTCATCAGTCTGTCCACGCACTCGTACAAGGGGATGAAGGTCGGCCTTGACTGCGCCAACGGCAGCACGTGGATGATGGCGAAGAATATCTTTGACGCGCTCGGTGCGGATACGTATGTCATCGGCAATAAACCGGACGGCACGAACATCAACCGCGACTGCGGCTCGACGCATATCGAAAACCTGCAAAAGTACGTGCGCCTCAACCGGCTGGACGTGGGCTTTGCCTTCGATGGCGACGCTGACCGCTGCCTGGCCGTGGACGAAAACGGCTCGGTCGTCAACGGCGACAAGATCCTCTATGTCTGCGCGCGCAACATGCAGACCGAGGGCCGCTTCGGCAATTCCAAGGTCGTTACGACGGTCATGTCCAACCTCGGCCTGTATAAGGCGCTCGATGAGGCGGGCATCGGCTATGAAAAGACGGCCGTGGGCGACAAATACGTCGCGGAGAACATGCGCGCCAACGGACATCTGATCGGCGGCGAACAATCCGGGCACATTATTTTCGGCAAATATGCCAATACTGGTGATGGACTGCTGACGGCCATCAAGCTCATGCAGGTCATGCTTGACCGCAAGAAGACGCTCTCTGAGCTGGCTGCGCCGGTGCGCGAGTATCCGCAGCAGCTCACGAACGTGGAGGTCGACGACAAGGACGCCACGCTCAATGACCCCGCGGTCATTGCGGCAGAGCAGACCGTTACCGAGCGGCTCGGCGACGAGGGACGCATCCTCGTGCGCAAGAGCGGTACGGAGCCGGTGCTGCGCGTCATGGTCGAGGCGGCCACGCACGCGCTGTGTGAGGAAAACGTTGCGTTTGTGATCGATGTCATGCAAAAGAGCGGACATCTGATCCGGGTGAGATGACATGATGACGATACAAGACCTGCTCGACCTGAGCAAGACGATCGCGGCCCCGCTGTTTGCGGGCAAGACCTATCCGTGGGAAGCGCTGGCGGAGATCGGAGACTTTATTCTTCAGCTCGGCCCGACGCTCCCGGCGGAGGAATACGAGCAGCGCGGCGAGAATATCTGGATCGCGCGCGATGCCAAGATTTTTGACAGCGCCTATATCGCCGGCCCCTGCATCATTGACCATGGCGCGGAGCTGCGCCAGTGTGCCTTCGTGCGCGGCAATGCGATCGTGGGCAAAAACGCCGTCGTCGGCAATTCCTGCGAGCTGAAAAATGTGGTCCTGTTCGACAACGTCCAGACGCCGCATTTTAACTATGTCGGCGATTCCATCCTCGGCTACAAGGCCCACATGGGCGCGGGCTCCATCACGTCAAATGTCAAGAGCGACAAGACGCTGGTCGTTATCAAAAACGGCCCCGAGCACATCGAGACCGGCCGCAAGAAGGTCGGCGCCATCCTTGGCGACTATGTCGAGGTCGGCTGCAACAGCGTCCTGAACCCCGGCACGGTCATCGGTCGGCACTCGAACATTTACCCGGTGTCGTGCGTGCGCGGTGTCATCCCGGAGGACAGCATCCTCAAGTCTTCGGGCGAGGTCGTCCACAAGAAATGAAAGCAAAATCCCATCGGTGCAAGCCGATGGGATTTTTTCTGCTGCCCGCGGTCTTACAGCAGGCTGCGGTAGTCCTCGTCCGGCGTCACGCAGTCCGGCGGGAAGAACTCGTCGATAGGGAAGTGGATGCGGCTGAACATCGAGCACGGATCGTCCTCGGTCGAGCCCTGGCACGCTTTGTCCGGCATGCAGTAGTCGTACGCCGGGATGAGCAGCTGCGTGTCGCGCTCAAGCCGGATGATTGAAAACTGCCCCAGTGTCACATACAGTTTCTTGCCGCAGCAGGTCAGTGAGAGCTCCTCGCCCATGGCGTCGAGGATCTTCTGCGGGATGGCGCGCGGCTCCTGCTCGGGCTCCACGGAGCTGCCGCAGTCCACCAGCTTCATGTGCAGGGCGATCGGGTCGACGGATTCGACCACACCGATCGGCAGGCCGTTTTCGCACGGGTCGCAGCAGCAGTCGTCGGAGGCGAACACCTTCGCGCTTGCCTGGCTGCCGAAGAGCATGACGCGCTTGTCGAAGATCGCAAGGCCGCACACCGGCTCGCAGCCGGGGAACGTCTCGCCGCGCACGCGGTAGAAGTACGTCACGTCCACCGTGTAGTAGCCTTTGTTGAAGGTGATCTCCTTGACGTGCACATCAGCGCACAACAGCTCGGCGCTGCGCGGGCGCACACTCAGGGCGCAGTCCAGCTTCGCCTGCGAGCAGGCCGTGGGGTACACCCGCAGGTCCTCGACGCAGTCTTTGTCTCGGCAGGAATCAAATATCTTGCGCGTATGGATACAAACCGCTTCCCGGACGGCGGCGCTGCCCTCGACCGGTCCCGGTACCACTTTGTCTGCCATTTCATAACCTCCTGGCATCAGATTGAAGCACGCTTCAGTAACAGTGTATGCGTGGCGGTTTTCGATGTGCTTCCTTTTGAAAACCCTTTACACAAAACGCTTTCCGCGTTATAATCATGTATTATCCCAAGTGGGAGGTGCGCAATGGAAGGCATCGGCTTCATCCACGAAAAACTGGACATTAAGATCCTGATTCTCTACATTTTGAATCATTTACCCGCGGCGGTGGATGCGCAGACGTTGTCCGATCTCGTTTTCTGCGACAACGGCATCGGCTATTTTGACTACTCTGACTGTCTTGCGGAATTGGTGGATACGGCGCACATCACGGAAGAGGGCGGCAAGTACCGCATCACGGAAAAGGGCAGCCGCAACGTCAATGAGGTCGCCAGCAGCCTGCCGTATTCCGTGCGCATGAAGGCCGACCGTGTCACGGAGCCGATCGCCGAGCAGATGCGCCGCGCTGCCATGATCGTCGCGCAGCATACAAACACGCCGGAGGGCGGGTGCAATGTGCACCTCGCGCTCTCGGACGGCATTGGGCAGATCGTCTCCATGCAGCTCCTGGCTGCCGATGAGGCGCAGGCGCGCACGATGGAACACTACTTTAAGGCACACGCGGAGGACGTCTATCAGGCGCTCGTGCGTATGCTCACAGAAAGCGAGGAAAACAAAGCATGAACACCTACATACCCGAGGGCTATCAGAACCTGCTCGGCGTTTATGACACGCAGAAGGCCATCGGCCTGCTCAAGCGCCTGTTTGAGGATCAGCTCGCCGCGAATCTGAATCTGTTTCGCGTCTCGGCGCCGCTGTTTCTGGAGGAGTCCAGTGGCCTGAACGATAACCTCAACGGCTATGAGCGTCCGGTCTCGTTCGATATTCTGCAGACCGGCCGGGAGGCGCAGGTCGTTCAGTCGCTTGCCAAGTGGAAGCGCATGGCCCTCTATCGCTATGATTTCTACCCCGGAAAGGGTCTCTATACCGATATGAACGCAATCCGCCGTGACGAGGACGTGCTCGATAATCTGCACTCGGTCTACGTCGATCAGTGGGACTGGGAAAAGGTCATTGAGCGCCGCGACCGGAATCTGGACTATCTCAAGTCCACGGTCATGGACATTGTCGCCGCCGTCTGCGAGACGCAGCGCACCATGCGCGCGATCTATCCGCAGCTTCAGGTGCTGCCGGAGCTGGAGCGCCAGGTGACGTTCATCACCGCGCAGGAGCTCGAGGATCGCTATCCGGATCTGACGCCGAAAGAGCGTGAGCATGCCTTCGTGCGCGAGCACCATACGACGTTCATCATCGGCATCGGCGGCGCGCTGCGCTCCGGCAAGCCGCACGACGGCCGCTCTCCGGACTATGACGACTGGACCATGAACGGCGATATTCTGTTCTGGAACGAGCTGCTCGACTGTGCGTTTGAGCTCTCGTCCATGGGCATCCGTGTCGACCCCGAGAGTCTGGACCGCCAGCTGACCATCTCCGGCTGCGATGACCGCCGCAAGCTTACCTATCACAAGATGCTGCTGGCGGGCGAGCTGCCGCTGACAATCGGCGGCGGCATCGGCCAGTCGCGCCTGTCCATGCTCCTGCTTGGCAAGGCGCACATCGGTGAAGTGCAGGCGTCCGTCTGGGACGATGAGACGACCGCCGCCTGCGAGCGGGCCGGTATCCTGCTGCTGTAAATACGTTCCTATGCATAGGCTCGGAGCCATCGGCTCCGGGCCTTTTGTTGTGCATTTGTGTGTACTTTGTCGAATTAAGATGTGAAACATGGCCGAATGCCCGCACGAAGGCGCCTCAGTGTGCTATACTGTCCCACACAAAGGAGGGCGGATGATGCAGACGTGGTTTCAAAAATACAGGCATGCGCTCTGGTTTCTGCTCTTCGGTGTGCTGTCAGCGTTTTATTTCGTGTCGCAGCACCTCGGCCTGCGGTATCATATCGTGCATTTGCCGCTCGATGACCGGCTGCCGTTCTGGCCGGCCTTTATCGTGTTTTATATCCTGTGGTATTTTTATGTGCCGGGGTGCATGCTCTGGGCCTGTTTCCGGGCCAGGGATGTGTTTTACCGGCAGGTGGCGGCGCTGTTTTCGGGTGCATTTGTCTGCGCGGCCGTGTTTGTGCTTTATCCTACGTGTGTGGATTTTCGCCCGAGCGCAGCGGGGCCCGGCTTGGCTCGTGCGCTGTGCCGCCTGATTTATGCCAATGATGCGCCGGTCAACGTGTTTCCGAGCCTGCACTGCTATGAGGCGCTGGTCATGCATCTGGCGACGTTCCGCGTGCCGCCGCTGTGTGCGCGCAGGCGGCTGCGTCTGGCGTCCGCCGCGCTGGTCGCTTTGATTTGCCTGTCCACGCTGCTGGTCAAACAGCATTCCGTGGCCGATCTGATCGCAGGATGCACGCTGGCTGTGGTGATGTATCTGCTGACGGATCATATTTTCGACAAAAGGAGGGAACACCATGATCATACGACCATTTGATGCCGGCTTCTTTCTGCTGATGGCGGTCATGATCGGTGCAATCGTGCTGCTCTGGGCGCTGCTGCGCAATCAGCCGCAGCAACGGCGTGAAGTGGTGCTGCTCACGCTGTGCGTGGTCAATATCATCGGCTTTTTCGTTTATAAGGGATTTCTGTCTGCAGATGCGCAGTTTCTGCAGGTGTCCGGGCTTGACAAATTCAACTGGTTCAACGAGCTACCGCTGCAGCTTTGCAACATCAATATGTTCCTGATCCCGATTGGTATTCTGACGCGTCGGCGCTCCTTGCTCGGGTTTGCCTTTTTTGTCGCGCCACTTGGTGCGCTCATGGCTCTGGTGTTCCCGGATCCGGCGTTTTCCGGCTATTCGCTGTGGCTGCCGCGCATGCTGGGGTATTACCTCACGCACATGCTCATCCTGATTTGTGGGTTCAGCCTGACGACACTTGGATTTTACCGTCCCAGGCCGAAGGATTTGCCAGGCATCACAGGAGCGCTTCTGACGACTGCATTTGCGGCGTTTCTCATAGATCTTCTGCTGCGGCACACCGTTTGCCCGCAGGCAAACTATTTTTTCGCATTCGGCCAGGATATCGACATCAGTATTCTGAACCTGCTCTGGAAGTGGATACCGGTGCCGTTTTTGTATGAGCTTCCGGCGCTGGCCATTCTCTTCGTCTATATGGGGCTGGTCTGTCTGGTGTTTTCCAAGCTGGATGTACACCGTGCAAAGCGGGCGGCCGCAGAATAAACGAAAAAGCCTGACGCAGATTCGCGTCAGGCTTTTTCAGGGCTATGGCAGAAAAATACCGCTGCAGATGGGTAGCTGCAGCGGCGGCTGGAGCGGGATACGGGAATCGAACCCGCCTATCCTGCTTGGGAAGCAGGTGTTCTACCAATGAACTAATCCCACAGGTGTAATTATTATAACACAGCCATACGTCGTTTTCAAGTGAAAAATGCGACATGCCTTGACATTCCGCTGCGGGCAACCTATAATAAACATTCGTGACGTTTGACTTTGTTTGCAGATACTTTTAGGAGTGACGATATGCCGGAAGAAACCCTTCGCGAAAATAAAATGGGCACAATGCCCGAGAACAAGCTGCTGCTGTCGATGGCGGTGCCGATGATGATTTCCATGCTCGTGCAGGCACTGTACAACATCGTGGACAGTATTTTCGTCTCGCGTATCTGCGAGGATGCACTCACGGCGGTGTCGATGGCTTTTCCGTGGCAGAACATCGTTATCTCTATTGCCGTTGGCTTCGGCGTCGGCATCAACGCGCTGCTGTCGCGCGCGTTGGGGCAGAAAAACGCCGAGCGCGTCAATCAGGTCGCGGTCAACGGTCTGCTGCTCGCGGGGCTGAGCTATCTGCTCGTGCTTGTCGCAGGCTTGATCGGCATCCGTGCTTACATGCGCACGCAGACGGATATTGAGACTATCGTCAATTACGGCATCACGTACCTGAACATCTGCATTTTGTGCTCGTTCGGCGTTTTTGTTGAGATCACCTTCGAGCGCTTCCTGCAGGCGACCGGTCGCACGGTCTATTCCATGATCACGCAGCTGACCGGCGCGATCACGAACATTATCCTCGATCCGATCCTGATCTTCGGTCTGCTCGGCTTCCCGAAGCTGGGCATCGCCGGCGCCGCCTGGGCGACGGTGATCGGTCAGTGCGTCGGTGCGGTTGTCGCCGTGATGCTCAACCACTTCAAGAACCCGGAGGTGCATCTGCGCCTGCGGCACATCCGACCGAACGGCCGTCTCATGGGTGAGATCACGGCCATCAGCATCCCGTCGATCATCATGAGCTGCATCTCGTCGCTGACGTGTTTTGTCATGAATATGATCCTCATTGCGTATTCCTCCACGGCGGTCGCCGTGTTCGGCGTCTATTTCAAGCTCCAGAGCTTTGTGTTCATGCCGGTGTTCGGGCTGAATAACGGTATGGTGCCGATCATTGCCTATAACTATGGCGCGCAGAAGCCGGAGCGTATCCATAAGACGATCCGCCTCGGCATGGTCTACGCCGTCGCGATCATGGTGGTCGGTCTGCTCGTATTCCAGCTCATTCCGAAAGAGCTGCTGCTGATGTTTGACGCCTCGGACGCCATGCTGGAGATCGGCGCGCCCGCACTGCGCATCATGAGCCTGGCGTTCGTGTTTGCCGGCATCGGCATCGTGTCCGGCTCGGCGTGTCAGGCGTTTGGCTACAGCGTCTACAGCATGCTTATTTCCATCGCGCGCCAGATCGTGGTGCTCATCCCGGCTGCCTACCTGCTGTCTCTGACCGGCGTGCTGCGCAGCATCTGGTTTGCGTTCCCAATCGCGGAGATCTTCTCGCTGATCCTCTCGCTGTTTTTTTTGCGCACCACGCTCAAAAAGACGGGCATGGCGCTGCCAAAGGCAAAGTAAATATTGCTTGCATATAGGGCGGCGCCATCCGGCGCCGCCCTTTTTCGCGCCTTTGCACCTGCAAAACCGACCGCGCATAAGATAGTGCGGGCCGAGTGCCCGAATGGAAAAGGAGGAACGACTGTGGACAAATGCAATTTCAAGCAGGGCTCACTTCCGGAGTGCGCGCCGCTGGCGCTGGCGCAGACGCCCGTGCAGTGCGCGAGTGAGCCCGCGTATGACAAGCGCATGGCGCTGGCGCGCGGTACGCTGTTTCCGGGGCTTGACCTGCCGTTTATGAACATGGTCAACAAACCCGGCGACCTCAGCACGCCGCTGTGCGAGCTGATGGCAATGGATTTTGTCATCCGGGAACTGAACCTGTATCTGGATACCCATCCGGACGACCGCGAGGCATTTGATACGCTGCAAAAGTGTATCCGCCTGAGCGCCGAGGGGCGCAAGCGGTATGTGGAGCAGTATGGTCCCGTGTCCTTGCGGGATCTGGAAAGTTCTGACGTCTATGACTGGCTCAACGCGCCATGGCCATGGCAGCAGGAAGGAGAGGGGAAGTAAGCGATGTTTGTCTATGAAAAGAAACTGGAATACCCGATCCGCATCAAAAATTCCAATCCCGCGCTGGCAAAGTTCATCTGCTCGCAGTACGGCGGGCCGGACGGCGAGCTGGGTGCGTCGCTGCGCTATCTCAGTCAGCGCTATGCCATGCCGTACCCGGAGCTGTCGGCCATACTCACCGACATCGGTACGGAAGCGGCGGAAGTGGCCCGGGGCGCGCAAATCTTTTGCAAATCGGACAAAAAAATTTAACATTCACTAAAATTTTTCGTCAAAAGCCAGAAATCCACCAAAAGGGTTGACAACGGCAGAATTCTGCATTACGATTACGCCATAGAAAAAATAGAAGAATGCAGTACCTGATAGAGGTTGCGGATCTGATGAGTACCCCGTGATATACGCCGGCAAGCGGTCGCGGGAGAAAGGCTGCTCCGCCGAAGCTGTCTTGCGATTGCCGTCGCGGACTTGCTGGGACTGCGCTTAACAGGCGCAGGACTGTCACATACCTCGTATGTGGAGCACTATCAACGGTTTTCTTTGTATGCTTGCAAGAGAGCCTGCGATACCATTTCGGGTCGCAGGCTCTCTGTTTTTTCGAATCACTCTGACAGGAGATGTAGAAAATGCAAGCAAACATCAGAAGAATCGTATCCATCCTCTTGGCTGTCATGTTCTGCGTGGCGTGCTTCACCGGCTGCGGCAGCAGCAACAATGGCGGAAGCGACACGGCCTCTGTCGATGTCCGGAACGCCAAGGCCATCGCCGATCTCAAGGGCGCGAAGATCGCGGCGCAGGCGGGCACGTTCCACGCCGACGCCCTGTCCCAGATCCCGGACGTCCAGTCGAGTACCTATCCGGAGTTCGCCGACCTGCTGACTGCCCTCAAGAGCGGCGCGATCGACGGCTACATCGCCGAGGAGCCGACGGCCCTTTCCGTCTGCGGCTCGAACGATGAACTGACTTACCTGCCGTTCAAGAACAACGACACCGGCTTCACCGCAACGGCGGCGGACGTTGGCATCGCCATCGGCCTGAAGAAGGGCAACGCCCTGCGCGACCAGATCAACACCGTTCTGGCCGAGATCACCGAGGAGCAGAGGTCCCAGCTCATGGAGCAGATCGTGACGCTCGCTTCCGGCGGCACGGTCACGGAGTTCGCCGTCCACTGTGACGCTCCGGCCACCACGACCGGCACCCTGAAGATCGGCATGGAGTGCGCTTACGAGCCGTACAACTGGACCGATACCGACGGCAGCTCCTTCGGTGCCGTGCCCATCAGCAGCGAGGGCCAGCAGGGCCTGTACGCCAACGGCTACGATGTCCAGATCGCGCAGTATGTCGCCAACCGTCTGGGCCTGAAGCTCGAGATCTACGCCATGGAGTGGGATTCCCTGATCCCCGCAGTCAACTCCGGCGCTATTGACGCGATCGTCGCCGGCATGAGCCCGACGGCCGAGCGTGCGCAGGAGATCGACTTCACCGATACCTACTACGAATCCAACCTCGTGGTCATCATCCGCAAGTAAACAAACCGACGCAGGCGGCAGGCACTGTGCGCTCGCACGGCGCCTGCCGCTCGTCTTGACAGAAAAACGGAGTAACTATGAGCTTCTTAAACGATGTCCTGAACATCTTCATCAAGTATTACCCCCAGCTGCTGACCGGCGTTGGCAACACGGTGCTCATCGCGCTGACGAGTACGGTGGCCGGCCTTGCACTTGGTCTGCTGACCGGCGTCGTGCGCACGGCGCCGATGTCCAAGAACCCTATCCTGCGCGCGCTGCACAAGCTGCTCAATGCGATCATTGCAATCTATGTCGAGATCTTCCGCGGCACGCCGATGATGGTGCAGTCGATGGTTATTTACTGGGGCTATGCTTTCGCGACCGGCGGCGACACGCTGCCGCTCATCCCGTCCGGCATCCTCATCGTGTCCATCAATACCGGCGCGTACATGGCCGAGATCGTCCGCGGCGGCATCATTTCCATCGACCGCGGCCAGTTTGAGGGCGCCATGTCCATCGGAATGACGCACGCGCAGACCATGTTCAAGGTCATCATCCCGCAGGTCATGCGCAATATCCTGCCGTCGGTCAGCAATGAGTTTGTCATCAATATCAAGGACACATCCGTGCTGAACGTCATCGGCGTGACAGAGCTGTACTATTTTGCCGGCATCATCAAGCGCCAGAATTTCCAGACGTTCCAGACGTATTTTGTCATCTGCATCCTGTATTTCATCCTCACGTTCACCATCACGCGCCTGCTGCGCTGGGTCGAGCGGAAGCTGGACGGCAACGAAAACTACACGATCTTCGGCTCGCAGACGGACGTCAATGCCGAGATCCATATCACGAAGGAGGGCTGAGCCGTGGCAGACAATGTGATCGAGCTGGTACATCTGCAAAAGCAGTTCGGCGACCATGCCGTCCTGCGCGACATCAACCTCAGCGTGAAAAAGGGCGAGGTCATGAGCATCATCGGCGCGTCCGGTTCCGGCAAGAGCACGATGCTGCGCTGCATCAATCTGCTCGAGACGCCGTCCTCCGGTCAGGTGCTCTACCACGGGCAGGACATCACGGCCAAGGACTTCAACCTCATCCAATACCGCACGAAGGTTGGCATGGTGTTCCAGAACTTCAACCTGTTCAACAACATGTCCGCGCTCAATAACTGCATCGCCGGGCAGGTCTCGGCGCTCAAGCGCAGCCGTAAGGAGGCCGAGGAGACCGCCATGGAGTACCTGACGAAGGTCGGCATGGCGCCGTATATCAACGCACGGCCGTCCCAGCTCTCCGGCGGGCAGAAGCAGCGTGTGGCCATCGCCCGCGCGCTCGCCATGCAGCCGGAAGTGCTGCTGTTTGACGAGCCGACGAGCGCGCTCGATCCGCAGATGGTCGGTGAAGTGCTTGATGTTATGCGCCGGCTGGCCGAAGAGGGGCTGACGATGATCGTCGTAACGCATGAAATGGCCTTCGCGCGCGATGTTTCCAGCGACGTCGTGTATATGTCCGACGGCGTCATCTGCGAACAGGGTAAGCCGCATGAGCTTTTTGAAAACCCGCAGAACCCCAAGACGCGTGAGTTTCTGTCGCGCTTTCTTGCGCGCTGAATTTCCATGCAATACAAAGTCAAAACAGCGGCGCCTCCGTCAGTTCGGAGGCGCCGCTGTTTCTGCGCGCATAAAGCACCATGTACCCGGGAAATCACGCTGCTTGACTTCGACGTGCGCCCGGTCGTGAATGACCATGCGGTCGAGCAGCTGGGCATAGAACGCTGCGTCCTGTGCCGTGCCGTCGAGCAGAGCTGTCACTTCTGCCTGCAGCGGCCGCATCCGCTCCGGAGAAATCACTGCGTTCAGAGCTGCCGTCACATCGGCGGCAATGCCGGTGCGATCTAGCGGCAGCAGCGTCCAGACCTGCGCCAGGATGTGCACGGCATCCTCGTTTCGCAGGCTCTCCCCGGTGCAGCCGCGTGTGCGCCCGGCAGCGTCGGTGTGCGGGCGGCCGTACTTCGCAGCGGCGTAGCAGCGCCAGGACAGAGCTGCACTGCCGTCGCGCCGTGTCTTGCAGCGGGCAGCGCAGTTTGCGCCGCACATACCGCACCGGAGCTTGCCGGAAAGGGGATAGCGCCGGCTGTGCTTGGGCTGCCCGTCCTGTGATCGTGCGCGCGCTGCCAGAATATGCCCGGCAGCCTCAAACGTGGCGCGCGGAATGATCGGCGTATGGTGATCGCGCAGGACGACATAGGCTTCCTGCCCGCGGTTATATTTCTTCTCGTGCGTCAGATAGTCGGGGGTGTAAGTTTTTTTCTGCACCAGATCGCCGCAGTATTTTTCGTTGCGCAGGATGCGCAGGATCACGCTGCTCCGCCACGGCCCGCCACGCGCGGTCGGCACGCCTGCTTCATTGAGTTCGCGCGCGATGGTATGCGCGCCTTTGCCGTCATTCACAAACCTGCGGAAGATCTCCCGCACGATCTGTGCGCCCGGCTCGTTGACGATCAGCACCCCGCCGCGCACGTCATAGCCGAGCAGGTCGCGTCCGAACACAACGCCCTGTTCCATGCGCCGCTTTTGCCCCCATTTGACGCGCTCGGAGGTGCGGCGGCTCTCCTCCTGCGCGATGGAGGCCAGGATTGTCAGCCGCAGTTCGGCGTCCCCGTCGAGCGTATAGAGGTTGTCGTTTAGAAACAGCACGCCGACGCCAAGGCGCTTGAGCTCGCGCGTGTAATAGATGCTGTCGAGCGTGTTGCGTGCAAAGCGGGAGATCTCCTTTGTCACGATCAGGTCGAGCAGCCCCGCATGCGCGCAGACAATCATGCGCTGAAACGCCAGCCGCTTTTTCGTGCTGGTGCCGGAGAGCCCCTCGTCGGCAAAAATGCCTGCCAGCTCCCAGCCAGGCTGCCGAGCGATGTATTCCCGAAAATAGCGCTGCTGGCTCTCGAAGGAGTTTGCCTGATCGTCCCGGTCAGTCGAGACGCGGCAGTAGGCAGCCACGCGCAGCGGTTTACCGGTGGAAATCATGGCAGCGGCTGGACGAGCAGGGCAGAGCAGCGGCGGTATTCCGTGTCCGTCAGCAGGCCGCGCGCCCGCAGCGCTGCAAGTACCGCGTGCTCGATCTGCGGTATGCAGGCAGCGGCCGCCTTCCGCAGCGTCGTTTCATCCGGATATTTGGTACAGATCCATGTTCGTGCTTGCATTGCGGCACCTCCCGCAAAAGTGTATGCGCGGCAGGAGGCGCGCGAGAACGGAAAACGGAACATTTTCGCCGCACCGGCAGGGACGGAGGAACTGGGGCATCTCGAGATGGTCGGTACGATCGTCTATCAGCTCACGCGCAGCATGACACCGGAGCAGATCAAACAGTCCGGTTATGACACGTATTTTGTCGATCATACGGCGGGGGTGTTTCCGCAGTTTGCGTCCGGCACACCGTGGACAGCAGCGACGATCGGTGTGACGGGTGACGTGATCGCGGATCTGTCGGAGGATATGTCGGCCGAGCAGAAGGCCCGCAAGACCTATGACAACATCCTGCGCTTGTGCGATGACCCGGATGTGACGGACGTTATCCGCTTCCTGCGCGAGCGCGAGGTCGTTCACTACCAGCGCTTCGGCGAGGCGCTGCGCCTGGCGACGGAGAAGATGGATCAGAAGAATGTCTATATGACTAATCCCGCGTTCGACCGCACCTGATTCAGGCGCGTATCAGAAAGAGGGGCAGGGCCCGGTGTATTTGCCGGGCCCTGCCGCATTGCGCGCAAAAAACAGCAGACACCCGAAGGTGTCTGCTGCAGATTGATCAGATCAAATTACTTGATCACAGTCCAGCGCTCGGTGACCGGGTGCTTGATGTTCTGGAAGAAGTCGCCCTTAAGATCCTTCAGGGTGTTGAAGTTGACGTCCAGCGTGTAGTCATGGCTGTTGGTCGCTTCCTGAACAGCGGCGTAATACCAAGCAGAGGTGTCCATGTTGTCGGGCCAGGTCTTCATCTGGTCAGCGACAGCGCCGAAGCTGGTGGTGCCATCGCCAGGCAGACGGCCGATCAGCTTGTTGACGATCGTGATCGCCTGAGCACGGGTCAGAGAATCCTTCGGTCCGAAGGTGTTGTCGCCCTTGCCCTCGAGGATGCCCATGGCGTACAGCAGGCTGATGTACTTATCAGCGAAGTTGCCGTTGAGGTCCTTGAAGATATAGCCGGTGATGGGCTGGTTGACCTCGATCTTGAACAGCTGCGCGATCATAGTCGCGAACTGCTCGCGGGTGATCACGGCGTCCGGAGCAAATTTGCCGTCGCCGATGCCGACCATAACGCCGGCCTTGGTCATCATGGTGATGGCCTCATATGCCCAGTGATTCTTGCTGACATCGACGAAGGTCTTGCCGTTCTTCTTCGCGTTCTCTACCTTCGCTTCATCGGTCATGAGCGTGTAGATGATCTGAGCAGCCTGAGCACGGGTGAGCGTGTCGTTCGGGCCGACATAGCCATTGTTATAGCCGGCAATGTACGCATCATGGTCCGTGTCCTTCAGACCGATGCGGAATGCCGGGTAAACGGTCACAATGTCGAGATCCAGCTGCTTGCCAACGGAGAGCTGCGGGACGGACTTGTACTGTATGCCGGTGGATGCCTGTGTCCAGGTGGCGGACAGGCTGTAAGCATTGAGACGATCCTTCTTGGCGAAGACCGCGACACCATAGGTGGCGGCGGCAGTCGCAACAATCTCGTCCTTGTTCTGGTTGTAGAGAACGACCTGAGCACCGGTTGCGAGGGTGCCCCACGGGGTCTTCACGACGACCAGATAGTTGGGCAGGTTGGTGAAAATGTTTCCGAGTGCGTCAGAGATGACGCCGGCGGTCTCCGGAGAATTCTCCTCGACCGAAGCCGCGACGCTTTCCTCGGCTGCGACATCTTCATCGGCTGCAAAAGCCATGACCGACAGCATGCTGAAAATCATGACCGCAGCGAGAAGCACGCAGAGCAGTTTGCGGGACTTTTTCATTGATTCCACTCCTTTGATAAATGTGCATAAGTGCTGTTGTGCCGGATGTCGGGTAACACATGCCGACCCACGTACACTTATGTGTTTAGTATACACTGCGCCCCCTGAAAAGTCAAGCTATGGAAACCGTGCGCGCAAAGCCCGCTGGCGCAAAGATTTGAGAATACGGCGGTGATTTTCCACACATTTGCCCGAAAAAGTCCCGAAAATGGCCGCAAAAAAGATGAATCACGACTTGTTTGTTGTTTTTTAATAACTTGGTCAGTTAATAGTCGAGCGTCTATTAACGAATTTTTCGTGGGAAAAGAAAATGGAATTCTCTATTGACATACTGGGAAAAACGCGATATAATCCTATTAACCTATAGAGAATGTAGGCGATGAAAAATGCAAAACCGCATTTCCGGACGCCTGTGTATCTGCTGGCACTGTTATACCGGCTGACGCGCAGAGAGCATACAACCAGCGAGACATGAAACATACGCACATACATATTAAAATTGTGACACTTAAATGGAGGAACATCTCATGAGCAAGATTTATACATCCGCTGACCAGCTGATCGGAAAAACGCCCCTTCTGGAGCTGACGCATATTGAAAAAGAGCAGCAGCTCGAAGCCCGCATTCTGGCAAAGCTCGAGTACTTCAATCCGGCTGGTTCCGTGAAAGACCGCGTGGCTCTGGCCATGATCCAGGATGCGGAGCAGCGCGGTGCGCTCAAGCCGAACTCCGTGATCATTGAGCCCACGTCCGGCAACACCGGCATTGGCCTGGCGTCCGTCGCCGCGGCCAGAGGTTACCGCATCATTATTGTCATGCCGGAGACCATGAGCGTGGAGCGCCGACAGATCATGAAGGCCTATGGCGCGGAGCTCGTCCTCACGGACGGCGCGCAGGGCATGAAGGGGGCCATCGCGAAGGCCAACGAGCTGGCCGCGCAGATCCCCGACAGCTTTGTCCCCGGCCAGTTTGTCAACCCGGCCAACCCGGCAATCCACCGCTCGACGACCGGCCCGGAGATCTGGGAGGATACGGACGGCAATGTGGATATCTTTGTTGCGGGCGTCGGCACCGGCGGCACTGTGACGGGTGTCGGCGAGTACCTGAAGTCCCAGTGCCCGAAGGTCAAGGTCGTGGCCGTGGAGCCGGCGACCTCTCCGGTCCTGAGCGAGGGCCACGCCGGCCCGCATAAGATTCAGGGCATCGGCGCGGGCTTTGTGCCGGATGTGCTCAACACAAAGGTCTATGATGAAATCATCCCGGTCAGCAACGAGGACGCGTTTGCGACCGGCCGCCTGATCGGCCATAAGGAAGGCGTGCTGGTCGGTATTTCCTCCGGCGCTGCCGTCTGGGCGGCAATTGAGCTGGCCAAGCGCCCGGAGAACAAGGGTAAGACCATCGTCGCGCTCCTGCCGGATACCGGCGACCGCTATCTGTCGACGCCGCTGTTTGCAGACTGAGTGCAGACAGGCGTTCGTTCTTCTTTCACATGCAGCGGGAGACACCATTGGGTGTCTCCCGTTGTGCGTTCCGCGGCTGCGCATGGCCAGACCGCAGAACATATCGTCGGCCATCCGCGGCGGCTCGGTCTCGATCCGGTCGCACATGCGGATGTCGGCCGCATAGTCGCCCTGCAGGCGCAGCGTCGCTTCTTTTTCCGCCATCTTCAGATGGCCGCAGAAGAATTCGCGTCTTTTTTCCTCATTCCGGCAGACGTTGATGCCGGCGAGGAATGCGCTGATGGCGCCGGCGTTGGCATATCAGCGCCGATGCGCGCCGCCAGCCTTGGCGGTCTCGGTTTTTTCAGGCCAGTCACGAGCTCGCCGCCGATTTCCGTGTGCTCCGTGAGCAGGTCACCGAAATGTCCGGCCGTGCACGCGTGATTTTTGGCGGTTCTTTTGCGCAGCAAAGACAAAAAGGGATGGAATTTTGCGCCGGATGCGCTATAATAAATGCAGTTATTCAGCAAGAGGGATCATTATGCGAATCGTTATCAAAGTCGGAACTTCCACACTGGCGCACGCGACCGGGCGGCTGAACATTCAGCGTATGGAGCGGCTGTGCAAAGTACTCAGTGATCTGAAAAATGCGGGTCATGAGATCATTCTCGTCTCGTCTGGCGCCATTGGTATGGGCGTCGGCAAGCTCAACCTGCCCGGGCGCCCGGCGGATATGCCTGGCAAGCAGGCGGCCGCCGCCGTCGGCCAGTGCGAGCTGATGTATTTTTATGATAAGCTCTTCGCGGAGTATAATCATATCGTGGCGCAGCTGCTGCTGACCGGCGAGGACATCCGCAGCGAGCAGCGCAGCCGCAATGTGCGCAATACGCTCTCGCGCCTGTTGGAGCTGGGAGCACTGCCGGTTATCAACGAAAATGACGCTGTGGCGACGGATGAGATCGGCGTGGACAACACCATCGGTGAGAACGACAGCCTCTCGGCCATCGTGGCCGCCGCCATCGGTGCGGATCTGCTGATCCTGCTCTCGGACATTGACGGCCTGTATGACAGCGATCCGCACAAGAATCCGGACGCACATCTCATCGAGACGGTGCCGGTCATTGATGCGCATATTCTCTCACTCGCCGGGGATAAGGGCTCCGCGCTCGCCACCGGCGGCATGGTCACGAAGCTGCACGCTGCGCAGATCGCAACGGCGGCCGGCTGCGAGATGGTCATTGCCAACGGCGAAAAGCCTGAGGTCCTCTATGACATCGTGGACGGTAGACGCGCAGGCACCCGATTCCTGATACCACATTCCTGAGGAGGGACTACTATGACGACTATGGACATTCTCAAGCGGACGAAGTCCGCATGGCCCAGCATCTGTAACGCTGCTGCCGAGGACAAAAACCGCATCCTGTCCGCCATGGCCGACAGTCTGCAGGCGGAGTGCGATGCCATTCTGCGCTGCAATGCCGAGGACATGGACGCTGCACGCGGCCATATCTCGGACGTAATGCTCGACCGGCTCTATCTGGACCGGGGCCGCATCGACGCCATGGCCGACGGTATCCGTGCGACCGTGGCGCTGCCGGATCATACGGGGCGCATCCTCGCGCAGATCGACCACCCCAATGGCATGAAGATCTACAAAAAACAGGTGCCGCTCGGTTTGGTCGCCATCATTTATGAGAGCCGCCCGAACGTCACGTCTGATGCTGCGGCGCTCGCCATCAAGAGCGGCAACGTCTGCATGCTCCGCAGCGGCAAGGAGGCTTTCCACACGGCCAAGGCTATCGTGGCCGCGCTCAAGCAGGGCATCGCGTCCGTGGGCGGCGATCCGGACATCGTCAACATCGTCGAGGATACCAGCCACCAGAGCGCCACGGAGATCATGCAGGCCAAGGGCCTCGTCGACCTGCTCATCCCGCGCGGCGGGGCAGGGCTCATCCGTGCCTGTGTGCAGAATGCCACCGTTCCCTGCATCGAGACCGGCACCGGCATCTGCCATGTCTATGTGGACGAATATGCCGATCTCGACAAGGCTGCGCGCATCATTGAAAACGCCAAGACCAGCCGCCCCTCGGTCTGCAACGCCGAGGAGGTCTGCCTTGTGCATCGGGCGGTCGCGGCTGAGTTTCTGCCCATGCTCAAGAAGGTGCTGGTCGACGACCGCGCGGCGAAGGGCCTCACGCCGGTCGAGCTGCGGCTCGATGCGGCAGCGGCACAGATTATCGACGGCACACCCGCATCCGACAAGGACTTTGACACGGAGTATCTGGACTATATCCTCGCCGTCGGCGTGGTCGACAGTCTGGACGCCGCTATCGCGCACGTGCTTGCACACTCGACGCACCATAGCGATGCCATCGTAACCGAGGACGCCGCGAGTGCCGAGCGCTTCATCAATGGCACGGACAGCGCGGCGACGTATGTCAATGTTTCTACTCGCTTTACCGACGGCGGCGAGTTCGGCCTCGGCTGCGAGATGGGCATCTCTACGCAGAAGCTCCACGCCCGCGGCCCCATGGGGCTCGACGAGCTGAGCACCTATAAATATATTATCCGTGGCGACGGACAGATCCGCTGAGGAGGGAAGACCATGACGAAGTATGAAGCCGGTTTCATCGGCGCCGGAAATATGGGCGGCGCGCTGGCGTCCGCCGCGGCCCGGCAGGTCACGGGGGAGAAGGTAGCTGTTGCCTGCAGCAGCCCCGCGCACAGCACGGCGGCGGCCGAGCGGCTGGGCTGTCAGGCGGCCGCGCCGGAGGAGATCCTGAGCGGCAGTAAATTCGTATTCCTCGGCGTCAAGCCGCAGATGATCGACGGCGTCGCGCAGTCGCTGGCGGCGCCCATCGCAGCGTCGGAGAGTATTTTCGTTTCCATGCTCGCCGGGGTGCAGCTCGAGCGGCTCACGCATCTGCTCGGCGCGGATAAGAAGATCATCCGCATCCTGCCGAACACCGCCTGTGCCGTGGGGCAGGGCGTGGTGCTCTATTGCGCCAATGGCAATGTCACGGATGCCGATCTCGCGGCGTTTTGTTCGCTCATGGCGGACGCGGGCATCGTCGACCCCATCCCCGAGACGCTCATCGACGCCGGCTGTGCCATCACCGGCTGCGGCCCCGCATTTGCGTATATGTTTATGGAGGCGCTGGCCGACGGCGGCGTCAAGTGTGGCCTGCCGCGCGCGAAGGCCATCCGCTATGCGGCGCAGATGCTTGCCGGCAGCGCGGAGATGGTGCTGCAGTCCGGCAAGCACCCGGAGCAGCTCAAGGACGATGTCTGCAGCCCCGGCGGCAGCACGATCGCCGGTGTGGACGCGCTCGAGCAGCGCGGTTTTCGCGGCAGCTGCATCGCGGCCGTGGACGTCGCGTTTGAAAAGACCCGCCAGCTCGGGTAATCACGGAAAATTGCCCGGCACATGGAAGTGCCGGGCAATTTTGCACCGTATATGCTGCGGATCATTTTATGATCATGGAATTGACGGCATTTTTTCGCTCTGGTATACTCTTGCTCAGAGAATTCCGAGGCGGGACGGTATCGGTTCCCGACCTTCGGCGAAAGGAGAAACATATGAAAAAGCGGATATTCAGCTTCCTTCTGGCTGTGCTCATGCTCGCTGCGCTGCTGCCGACGGCAGCGTTCGCGGACGAGAGCACGCGCAAGGCCGTCCCGGTCACGGGCGGTAATATTTATGTGGATATGGAAAAGGGCGAAGTCGTGGACTGCGATGATACTGTCACGGAGATGATCGTCCCGGAGCAGGTCGATGGTGTCACGATCCAGGCGATCAGCGACAGAGCGTTCCAAGAGCGCAAGAATCTGAAGCGTGTCACGCTTCCGGGCACACTGCAGTCTGTTGGATCCTACACATTTTATAAATGTACCAGACTCAAAGAGGTCACGATTGGTGACGGTGTTCCGTCGGTTGAAAACCATGCTTTTTCCGACTGCAGCAACTTGGAGCGCGTACGTTTGCCGAAAGATATGACGATGATCAGTCAATTTACTTTTTATCATTGCGAAAGATTGAAAGAGGTGAACATTCCGGAGAACGTGACATGGATTGGCAAGAGCGCGTTTTCTGGCTGTTCTTCGCTCAAGAGTATCACGTTCCCGGACAAACTGGAGACGATCGAGCCGTATGCTTTTTCGGACTGCACGTCGCTGCAGGCAATCGAGATCCCGGACAGTGTTATCAGTATCGGCAACGTTGCATTTGAAAACTGCAAAAATGCGCAGACATTGACATTGGGCAATTCGCTGACAGAGCTTGGCGCCGGGGCGTTTTCCGGCTGTGAGAGCCTGACGCGCGTTGTCTATCCGGCCTCTCTGAAGGCGGTCGGTGGCATGAGCGGCTGTAAGAATCTTACCGAAGTCGTGATCCCGGATACGGCGACGGAGATCATGCAGGCGGCTTTCTCCGGCTGCACGCAGCTGCAGGAACTCAAATTGCCCTCCAGCGTAAAAACGATTGGTAGTTATGCTTTTGCTAGCTGCGGTATTCAGGAGCTGACGATCCCGGACGGCGTCGAAATATTGGAAAAAGCTGTTATGCAAAGCTGCGCGAATCTGCAGCGTGTCTCGCTTCCGGACAGCATAACGGAAATCGGTGATTCTGCATTTGCCGCATGCAACGCTCTGAAAACGATCAAGCTGCCGAGTAGCCTGAAAACAATTGGATACGGCGCGTTTATGCTCTCTGGCCTGACAGAGCTGACGATTCCGGACGGTGTTACGGCTCTGCCGGATGGTTTGTTTTACCGCTGTAAGAATCTTACGAGCGTAACGATCCCGGGTACTGTAAAGCAGATTAAAAGTAATGACTTTTTCGAGTGCACAGCGTTGACTTCTATCGTTATTCCGGAGGGAGTTGAATGGATTAGTCAGGACGCCTTTTTGAACTGTACCGCATTGGAGACGGTCTGGCTTCCGCTTTCCCTGAAAGCGATTGAAGGGAGCGCGTTCTCTTTCTGCACGAATCTGAAGACAGTGGAATATGCCGGTTCTCAGGACGACTGGGATCAGGTTGCCTTTGATAAATTCAGGAATGAGTCGCTGGTGAATGCGCAGATGCATTTTGCCAACCTGCTCACGGCTGACAAGTTTTCGGACGTGTCCCACGACTGGGCCTATGACGGCATCAATTATTGCTACACACACCGCCTCATGCGCGGCATCGACAGCGATCGGTTCGCGCCGAAGCTGGCGACGACGCGCGCACAGATCGTGCAGATTCTTTACAACCTTGAGGGCGAGCCAGAGACGAGCGGCTGGTATCCGTTTGTGGATCTGAAGCAGGATTGGTATGTCAATGCGGTGCGCTGGGCTTACACCAAAGGTGTGGTCTCCGGCACATCCGCCACGACGTTTGACCCGGACCTGCCCGTCACGCGCGAGCAGATCGCGGTCATCCTCATGGGCTATGCCGATCAGATCCTCAAGCTGGAGCATACCTGGACACCGGCGGATCTGAGCAGCTACCCGGATGCGGGCAGCGTGTCCGACTGGGCAAAGGACGCGCTTGCAGACGCTGTGGCGCTGGGCTTGATCTCCGGCGCGAGCAACGGTGGCCAGACCTATCTTGACCCGCAGGGCAGCGCGACGCGCGAACAGGTCGCGACGATTCTGATGGAGTTTTGCAAAAACGTTATGAACAAGCAGTGATATGCTTTCCCAACCAAACCGGGCAGAACCGCAAATGCGGCTCTGCCCGGTTTGTCTGTTGTGCGCGGTCAGCTATTTGCCGCGCCTGCGATGTAGCACTCCTCGGCTTCCTGCTGCGCATGGATCAGCAGCAGCCTTGCCTCCTCATAGTCGTGGGTGTTGATGTGTTCCACGGCGTCGCTCAGGGTGTTGAAGAGGGTGAAGTACAATTTTTTAAAGTCCATGGCGATCTCCTTTTTGTTCAGCGTATTTGCAGTTTCCGGCGCGTCTTCCGGTCGCTGCGATGCGCAGTTTAACACAGAATGGAGTAGAAACGTGTCGAATGCTGTAGGTGCCGAAAAAACTTCATAAAATTCAATTTTTTTGTCAGGTATGGAACAATCTTCGTGCTAAGCGATGAAAAATTAAGATCCTGCGCTCCATCAGAGAGCGCAGGATCTTTTATCATCAAAATCTTATAGCAGTTTGATCAGGATTGTGACGGCGCCCAGCAGAATCAGCACGATGCCGACAATTCGATTCAGGCGCCGGATCTCACAACGGTTGGCAAATTTTGCGGAGACGACCGCGCCAAGGAGGCACGAGGCAACGACGATCGCCATGGGCAGCGGAAAGAGCTGCGCACCCAGCGAGACATGGCTGACGGCGCCGGTCAGCGCGACGAGCGACATGATCATCGTGCTGGTGCCGACGGCGACTTTCAGATTATAGCCAAGCACCAGCGTAAAAACCGTCAGCATCAGGATGCCGCCGCCGCTGCCGGTAAAGCCGCAGACCCAGCCGATGCCGCAGCCAAGCACCATGGCGAGGACGGTCTTGCCGGTGGATGGGCCGGATGCAGCTCCAGCGCCGTGCCCGCCGGTGATCGGCTTGAGCAGAAACTTGAAGCCGAGAAAGACCGTCGTGAGCATGGAGATGTAGCCAAGGCCGTCCGGTGACTGCTGGCTGAAGAGATAGCCGCAGTAGCTGCCGATGATCGTGCCAAGAAAGGCCGTGACCGTGACGAGACTGCCGCGCTTGAGGTCGATGTTTTTGTTTTTATAGTATGTGTATGCCGAGAGCAGACTTGCCAGTACGTCGGACGCCAGCGCCACGGTCACGGCGTCATAGCTGGCCCAGCCGCAGAGGCTGACGAGCACGGGCGTGATGACCACGGCGGCGGACAGACCGGCCAGACCGGTCACAACGCCGGCGCCCAGTCCGGCCAAAATATAAAGGATGCATTGCGCGATGTTCATGGGGTCACCTGATGTCGTTTTTTCGTTTCTGAGCCACTTATTATAGGCGCTGCATGAAAATCGTCAAGTCCCTGCGCGCGGAGTTTACAAACTGTACAGAATTGTGGGGGAGGGGAGAAACAAAAAAATCCGCCGAAGCATTTTGCTTCAGCGGATTTTGGTCCGAGTGAGAAGATTCGAACTTCCGGCCTCTTGAACCCCATTCAAGCACGCTACCAACTGCGCTACACCCGGATATCATATTTGCTCAAATAATATAGCATATAGAATACGAAAATGCAAGGGGGAAAATGCGATTTCTGCTCAGAAAGTTTTTCGTTACACTTTTTCTCGCATGTATCAAAAATTCAAATAGATTGATTTTGAAATTGCAATTAATTTTTTAAATAAAATAATTGGAATAATTTGGCTGATTTGTTAACGTGTTCTTAACACCTATATGGGATGATAGAGTCCCATGCATGCGCGGGCATGCAAGACCAACGTGGCAAAATGGAAACAAAACAAAGGAGGAAACATCATGACAGGTAAAAAACTGCAGCGGGTGCTGGCGTGCCTGCTGGCGGTCCTGCTTCTGTCGCAGGTCGGCGCGTTCTCGCCGGCCGTGCTCGCGGCGGATGGCGGCTACACGCTGCATGACGGTACGGCCGTTATCCCGGCCGGAACGTCGGCGGGTGATGTGAACCGCATTCTTGCGGCGGCACTGGTCGAAGGTTTCGACCAGATGAGCGGTGAGGAGCAGGATCGTATTCTCACGGGTGAGTGGCAGTATGCGTGTGAGGGCAAGTCTGCAATTTCCACGAAAAACACTGCGTGGGGGCCGGTCACCGGTTTTGATTCTTCGAAAAAATTCGGACTTGTTACCACGAAGTATAGCCATCCTGCGCTGTCGGCGAATGAGGATGCCAGCTATCCGATCCGCCTGAAGCTGGCCGATGGTACGTTGACGAACGAAGTCAAGGTCTATAAGGCACAGAAGCCGGTTTCGTCCATCACGCTCAAGGAAGGCGTTACTGTTACGCTGCCGTACAACGCGGACGTATCGATCAATTTTGACGCGCTACGCGAGCGCATCTTCGACCAGGTCGTGGAGAGCACCACGCCCGACCTGAAGGTCAACGACGTGACCATTGAGTACTATGCCACTGCGACGACCGGCGCTGCCGTCGGCTTCGGCAAGAACTGGGCTCCTCTGGAGGGCGGCAAGGTCGACGGCCTGAACTATCCCGCCATTTCTGCGGGTGACCAGCAGATCCAGATCAGCTTCAAGGGCGACGATACTTACAAGGCGTCCTCGGCCACGACGACGGTGACCTTCACCGAGCGCCCGGGCATCGAAGCGGTGACGAAGGAAAACCCGACGTTCAAGCTCGACTTTACTGCCGACGGCGCGGCGATCTATGACAACATCCGGCAGAAGGTCTGGGATGCGGTCGTTGTGAGCACGAACCCGGTTCTGACCGTGGATAATGTGACCATCGAGTATTATGCGACTGCAACGACTGGCGCTGTTGATAAGCTTGGTCATGCTTGGGTCGCACTGACGGGTGGAAAAGTCAATGGTCTGACCTATCCCGCCATCGGTGAAGGTACGCAGGAAGTGCGCATCACCTGGGGCGGCAGCAAAGACTACGCCGCATGGCAGTGGCAAGGGAATGTGGCCGTTACCGGCCGCGCGGACGCACCGTTCCGGCTCAAAGAGGGTGTGACCGAGGGCATGACGGTCGCGATTGTCTACAATCGCGATCAGAGCATCAACTACGAGGCGACCGCGCAGGCACTGCGCGAGGCGCTGCTTGAGAGCACGGATCCGAATATCTCTATCGACGACGTGACGGTGCAGTACAACGCCGGTATAGATGTTATCAAAAATTATCAGCCCTTGAATTATAGCCCGACGGGCAGCGACTTTATTGACCAGTTTGTTAAATTTGGTCTCGGATCACAGACCATCCACTTCGCGTGGAACGGCAATGCTGATTACAAGCCGCTCAAGCTGGATGACGTCACGGTTAAAATGTCCGATAATCGTATTAAGAGCAGAATCGTGCTCAAGGATGGCGTTTCCATCACTTATCACATGGATCCGGCCGTCATGGAGCAGGAAATTTTTGAAAATCTCATCGACTGGGACGCCTCCACGCTGCCCGAAAAGAGCACGCTGAGTGCGGCTGACTTCACGTTCGAGTACTATGGTGAAAATGTGCTCGGCGAGGAAGACGGCGGCATCAGCGGCGGTGTTCCGGACTGGGCACCGGTTGCCGGTGGCACGGTGAACCTGCTGACCTACCCCCAGATGGGCGCCGGCGAGAACCAAAAGGTCCGCGTGAGCTACAGCGGCAATGGCGAGTATCGTCCCTGCAAGAACGTGGAGGGCACCCTCACGGTCAACAAGGCGAAAGTCTCCGTTAAGGTGCACTCGACGAGCATCTACGCCGACGAGGCCAAAGATAAGCTGGGTAAGGGCTTTGTCACCACCGACCCTGCCGATAAGTTTGACATCTACACCATCTACGGCGGCATGACCAGCGATGTGACCACCAGCGTGTTCGTGCAGCTGCCCGAGCGTATCACGAACAGCAAGCTCCTGAAGCTGATCGACGACACACTCAGCGCGGCCGGCAAACCGACTCTTTCGGATATTATGCAGAAGGGCACTACGGTTGGCAAGCTCAAAGAATACCTGAATGATCTTCTCAACAGCGATGCGCTCACCCCGCTCGGTGGTTTGCTCAGCAAAATCGGCATTGATCTGGATACGCTGCGCCAGATCAGCAACACGCTCAACAAGTTCCCCGGCCTGCTTGACGATGTCCGCGTGGCCTTCGGCACGCCGGATCAGGCGGGCATCTACACCGTTTACGCGATCACGAACAACAAGAACTACGAGACCGGCTTCGGTATGGGTGCGCTCGTTGTGAAAAAGCACTACTCCGGCGTGAAGCTGCAGTGGAACCAGACTATTCCCAACGGCAAGCTGACCGCTGAGGAAGCGAAGAGTTTTGACTTCGGCGTAACGCTGATGTATGACGGTAATCCCGCTAAAAAGCAGACGAATGTGCACTACCTGTATTCCGGCTTCACCAGCAAGTGGAAGCCGTATTCCAGCACCACGACGCCTCCGACCGAGCCCGGCCGCTATGTTGTGACGGTCGTGACTCTGGGCGGCAACTATCAGGCAGCGCCCATCACGCGCGCTTTCCAGATCACAAAGTAATTTTCCCGCGTGTGTCTCCCGGGTGATTTCTGCCCGGGAGACATTTTCACGCCCGGGAAAACCGGCCGCGGCGGAAAAATGAAAAACGCCGAAAATTTTTTCAAAAATTACTTGACACCGGTCGATTCGTCTGGTATATTAAACAAGCGCTGAGGCGACGAGGCCGAGTAGTTCAGTCGGTTAGAACGCTAGCCTGTCACGCTAGAGGTCGAGGGTTCAAGTCCCTTCTCGGTCGCCACCCGCGGGGCGAAAGCTCCGCGGGCTTTGTATGCTGCTATAGCTCAGTCGGTAGAGCGCATCCTTGGTAAGGATGAGGTCCCCGGTCCGAATCCGGGTAGCAGCTCCAAAAAAACCTGTAACCACAACGGTTACAGGTTTTTTTGTTATTCTGTTTTCTCCAAATAGGCCAGCGCCTGCACGTAGTCCATATAGGGCACGCCCTCGGCGTGCGTCAGCAACCGGAGTGCATCGAGCACGGATGCGGGAAAACCGGCGCGCTCCAGATCCGCGAAGGAATACACATCCCCGTGATCCTCAATCACGTCGTGCAGCAGCGCCACGCACGTTGATGCTTCGTCGTCCATCTGCGTGGCGAGATAAAACGGGTGGAACACGTAAGGGTAGCCGCCCTTGTCGAGATCGTCCTTGTGCGCCTGAAACAGGATGGTGCACGCTGTTTTTACGAGCAGCGAGTAGTACATATGCCAAGCCTCCGTATGACGAATATCGGCGGTGCACGTCATATATCTACTATAGCAGGTGCGTACCCGCTGCGCAACGGCACTTTGCAGCATATAGCAAGACCCCGCCGTTCGGCGGGGTCTTGCAATTGCGAGTGAGCCTGTAAGCCGGGTTCTGTAATCGACAGCCATCTATCTAGACGTACCGTTGCCGGTGCGTTCCAGCCACCTCCATGGGACGGCCGGGCCAGCCGTATGTCCCTCCGCGGTGTTGCTCCGGATAGAGTTTACAGCGCCGCACTGTCTCCAGCCGGCGAGTGAGCTCTTACCTCACTTTTCCACCCTTACCCGATCGCTCGGGCGGTATCTTTCTGTTGCACTTGTCCGAGGGTCGCCCCTGGCGGGTGTTACCCGTTATCCTTGCCCTGCGGAGCCCGGACTTTCCTCACGCACAGCCTTTCGGCTCGTGCCCGCGGCTGTCCGGCTCACTCGCCCGACTATTTTACACATCCTGCCGCAGTACGTCAAGCGCTGCGGCGATTTATTTTCTTGTAATCACGTCAAATGGGCGGTATAATCGCTTATAAGATTCTTTTTCTTCAAAAGGAGTGTCAGCATGACCTTTTCGGATTATATCGACTACCTACATGGCAAGCGCATCGGCGTCATCGGCTTCGGCGTGAGCAATCAGCCGCTCGTGCGCGTGCTGCTGCGCAGCGGCTGCGACGTGACGGTGTGCGACCGGCGCGAGCGCGCGCAGCTCAGCACAGCAGGGGACGAGGCCGCGGCGCAGGGCGCAAAATTCATCCTCGGCGCGGACTATCTCGAGCATCTGGACTTTGATGTCATCTTCCGCACGCCGGGCGTGCTGCCGATCGTACCGCAGCTGCGCAAGGCTGCGCAAAACGGCGCGATCCTCACCTCCGAGATGGAGGCATTCTGCAACCTCTGTCCGTGCCGTATCCTTGCCATCACTGGCAGCGACGGCAAAACCACGACCTCGACCATCACGGCTGAGCTCCTGCGCGCGCAGGGGCACACCGTGCACCTCGGCGGCAACATCGGCACGCCGCTCTTTGATCGTATCCCGGACATCCGGCCGGAGGATTTTGCCGTGCTCGAGCTCAGCAGCTTCCAGCTGCACAGCATGCACTGCGCGCCCGATGTGGCCATCATCACGAACATTTCGCCGAACCATCTGGATGTGCATCCGGATCTGGAGGACTATGTGTCGGCCAAGTGCAGCATTTACCGTGGTCAGCGGTCGGACGGCGTACTTGTGCTCAACGCGAAGGATGCCCACACCCCGCGTTTCGCAGCCGAGGCGCCGGGGCACGTGCGCTATTTCAGCAGCATCGGCCCGGTGAAAAACGGTGTCTATTGCGCAGACGGCGTCATTTACCGCGCGCATGACGGCGTGGCGGAGAAGATCCTGAATGCTGACGAGATCCGCATCCCCGGTGCGCACAACGTGGAAAACTATATGGCGGCCTTTGCCGCGACCGACGGCCTGGTCGGAAACGCGGCGTGCATTCAGGTCGCGCACACCTTCTCCGGTGTGCCGCACCGCATGGAGCGCATCCGCGAGCTCAACGGCATCACGTTCATCAACGATTCCATCGCCTCGAGCCCCTCGCGCACGATCGCGGGTCTGCATGCGCTGCCGAAGCCGCCGGTCATCATTCTCGGCGGGCACGACAAGCACATCCCGTTTGACACGCTCGGCGACGAGGTCTGCCTGCATGCAAAGGCGGCGGTCGTTGTTGGTGAGACGGCACAGCGCATTGCTTCCGCCATCCGCGCATCGAATTTCTATGACCCGGGAAAGCTGCCGCTCGTCGAGGCACCGGACTTCCGCGCGGCGGTCGAGACGGCCTACGGCCTTGCGCAGCCGGGCGATATCGTGACGCTGTCGCCTGCCTGCTCGTCGTTTGATCTCTTCAAAAACTTTGAAGAGCGCGGCAATACCTTCTGCGCCATTGTAGAATCTCTGCACTAAGCGCATGAATCGCCCTGCCGCTGCATAGCATGGCAGGGGGGATCTGCTATGATTTGTGCGTCTCGCCGCTGGAGACCCGCTGCCCGCCGGCGCCCGCCGCGGCTGAACCGGAGACTTGCGGTGCTGCTGTTGGTGCTCATTCTGCTGGGTGGTGCGGCGTATTTTACAGTGTCCGTACTGCACCTGATCACACAGCTGGCCGTCAATTCTGCCTGCGATCTTATGCAGTTGAAGATCAATGCTGCCGTCACGGCGGCGACGGCGCAGGTACAGGGCGACTATTATACCTACCGCACGGATGCGGATGGGACAATCACAGCCGTGAGCATTGATACCGAGCACGTGGGGCAGGTGTCCTCGCTCGTGCTCGAGCGCATGATGGACGGCGACGACGGGCAGGTCGAGCTGGATATTCCGCTCGAGACGCTCTTCGGCGTGAATTTTCTGCCCGGGCTGAAACTGCCGCTGCCGGTGCGCATCCTCGTGCTGACGACGTCGGATGTGAGCTACCATAATGAACTCATGTCGGCCGCAATCAACCAGAGCAAATATCAACTGTATCTGAATGTGAAGATGGATCTCGACATTCTGGTGCCCTGGGAGCACCAGGCCGAGACCGTGGGCACGAATGTCCTGCTGGCCGAGACGGTCATCGTCGGCAAGGTGCCCCAGACGTATGTGGAAGTGGAGTAAAAAACATGGATGTACGCGAAGAGATCCTGACGCTGCGCCGTCAGCTGGAGCATGCAAATTTTCTCTATTATGTGAAGGACGCGCCCGAGATCAGCGACTTTGAATATGACGCGCTCATGCGCAGGCTCGAGGAGCTTGAGGCGGCGCATCCGGAGTATGCCTCGCCCGATTCGCCGACACAGCACGTCGGCGGCTACGCGCTCAACACCTTTGCGCAGGTGCGCCATCAGGTGCCGCTCGAGAGTCTGCAGGACGTGTTTTCATTCGACGAGCTGCGCGCGTTCGGCGCGCGCATGGACGGGTCGCTCACGCAGGCGCATGATTATTCGGTCGAGCCGAAGATCGACGGCCTGTCCATGTCGCTTGAGTATGAAAACGGCGTGTTCGTCCGCGGCGCCACGCGCGGCGACGGCATCACCGGCGAGGACGTGACGGAAAACCTCCGTACCCTGCGCAATCTGCCGCTCAAGCTCGACAGCGCGCCCGCAAAGCTCATCGTACGCGGCGAGGTCTATATGTCGCATGAAGTATTTGCAGCGCTCAATGCCGAGCGCGAGCTGCTTGAGCAGCCGCTGCTGGCCAATCCCCGCAACGCGGCAGCGGGCTCCGTGCGCCAGCAGGACCCGAAGGTCGCGGCGGCACGCAAGCTGGATATTATCATCTTCAACCTCCAGTTTGACAGTGACCGCACGTTCGCCACGCATACGGAAACGTTGGACTATCTGGCATCTCTCGGCTTTCCGGTCGTGCCGTATCAGCGCTGTGAAACGCTCGATGCCTGCTGCGCGCGCATCGACTGGATCGGCGATAACCGCGAGTCGTTCCCATTCGATATCGACGGTGCGGTCATCAAGATCAACGACCTTGTGCAGCGGCAGTATCTCGGCAGCACGGCGAAGTTCCCGCGCTGGGCAGTGGCGTATAAGTACCCGCCGGAGAAGAAGGAGAGCTGCGTGCGCGACATTGTCGTGCAGGTCGGCCGCACGGGCGTGCTCACGCCGAAGGCGGTCATCGAGCCGGTGCGTCTGGCCGGCACGACCGTCACGAACGCCACGCTGCACAATCAGGACTTCATCGATAACCTCGACCTGCGCATCGGCGACACGGTGCTTGTGCAGAAAGCGGGGGAGATCATCCCCGAGATCCTCTCCGTCGTGCGCAGCAAGCGGCCGGAGGGGACGGTGCCGTTTCATATGCCGGATACCTGCCCGGAGTGCGGCGCACCCGTCGTGCGTGATCCGGACGGTGCGGCTCTGCGCTGCACGGGCGCGGAGTGCCCGGCGCAGCGGCTGCGCAACATTGCGCACTTTGCCTCGCGCGAGGCGATGGATATTGACGGCCTCGGCATCTCGCTGTGCCAGTCGCTGATCGAGGCGGGACTCGTGCACTCCCCGGCGGAGCTGTATGCGCTCGAGCCGCAGTCGGTCGCAGCACTGGACCACATGGGAAAAAAGTCGGCTGAGAACCTCATGGCCGCCATTGAAAAGAGCAAGGACGCCGGCATGGCGCGCCTGCTGTGCGCGTTCGGCATCCGGCAGGTGGGGCAGAAGGCGGCGAAAGTGCTGGCCATGCATTTTGGAACGCTTGACAAGCTCATGGCGGCAACGGAAGAGGAGCTGATGGCGATCCCGGACGTCGGCCCGACGACGGCCGCGTACCTGCGCGCGTGGTTTGACAACACGCAGTCGCAGCACCAGATCCGGCTGCTGCGCGATGCGGGCGTCAGCTTCGATTCCAAGGAGCAGGTCGTGGACCGCCGCTTTGCCGGCAAGACGTTCGTGCTCACCGGCGCGCTCGAGCATTTCAGCCGCGACGAGGCCAGCGCCATCATTGAGCGTTTCGGCGGCAAGACTAGTTCGTCCGTATCGAAAAAGACGTCCTATCTGCTGGCCGGGGAAAACACCGGCTCCAAGTATCAGAAGGCGCTCACACTCGGCACACCCATTATTACGGAAACAGAATTCCTGGACATGATCCGGGAGTAACAAAAGAAACGGAGTGGAAATCATGCGAGATTACGCAAAAGAATTTGAAAACCGCGTCGCCTTTATCCGCGACCTGCTCAAGAGCAGCGGCGCCAAGGGCGTCATCTATGGCAACAGCGGCGGAAAGGACAGCGCGCTCGTCGGCATCCTCTGCAAGGCCGCGTGCGACAACACGGTCGGAATCATGATGCCGTGTGCCTCTAAGCGCAACTTCGGCGAGGACATGACCGATGGTCTGGCCGTGGCCGAGCAGTTCAATATTGAAACACGCACGGTCGACCTCACGGCGGAAAAGGAGCTCGTCATGCAGACGGTCTCCGCCGTCACGACGCTCAACCAGATGGCGACGTCGAACATCGCCCCGCGCCTGCGTATGCTCACGCTCTATACCATCGGTGCGGCCGAGGGCCGCCTCGTCGCCGGCACCGGCAACCGCAGCGAGGCGTACATGGGCTATTTCACGAAGTGGGGCGACGGCGCGTATGACTTCAACCCCATTGCCGACCTGACTGTGACGGAAATTTACGAGTTCCTGACCTGGCTGCACGCGCCGGAGAACATCATCCGCAAGGCGCCGTCGGCCGGCCTCTTTGAGGGCCAGACGGATGAGCAGGAGATGGGCGTGACTTATGCCGCCATTGACAGGTACATCCTCACCGGCGAAGCCAACGAGCACGACAAGGCCATCATCGACCGCTATCATAGCCGCAGCGAGCACAAGCGCCGCCCGGCTGCGACCTATCACGCCGAATGACGCAGTATTTTGATACGCACGCGCACTACGACAGCGGAAAGTTCAATGCGTATCGGGATGAGGTGCTGCGTGCCGTGCACGAGAGCGGCGTTGCACTGATTGTTGACCCTGGCGACTGTGCCGTGACGTCTGAGCGCGCCGTCGCCATCGCGCAGCAATATGATTTTGTTTATGCTGCCGTCGGCTGGCATCCGGAGGAGGCCGCCGGCTGGACGGACGACAGTCTTGACCGGATCCGCGCGCTGGCAGCGCAGCCAAAGGTCTGCGCCATCGGTGAGATCGGTCTGGATTATTACTGGGATGCCTCCACGAAGACGACGCAGGAAACCATGCTGCGCGCGCAGCTGGAGCTTGCGCTGGAGCTGGATCTTCCGGTCATTATCCACGACCGGGAGGCGCACGGCGACAGTCTGCGCATTGTGTGCGACTATCCGGCCCTGCGCGGTGTGTTTCACTGCTTTTCCGGCAGCGTGGAGATGGCGCGCGAGCTGCTGCGCCGCGGCTGGTATCTCGGCTTTGACGGCCCGATCACATATAAGAACGCCGTCAAAGCGCTGGATGTGATCGCTGCCTGCCCGGCCGACCGGATGCTGCTCGAAACGGATTCACCCTATCTGGCCCCGGTGCCAAACCGCGGCAAGCGCAACGACTCGCGCAACCTGCCGTACATCGCCGCGCGCATTGCGGAAATCAAGGGCATGACTACAGAACAAGTCGCGGAGGTGGCACTGCAAAATGGAAAACAACTCTTTGGCATTTGAGCGCTGGCTGCTGCGCGGCGCGCCGAACGCGCGCGACCTCGGCGGCCTGCCTACCATGGACGGCCGCATGATCCGGCCGGGACTGCTGCTGCGCAGCGGCGAGCTTGCCGGCATCACGGAGCGGGACGCGCAGACGCTCGCAGATTATCCGTTGCGCACGGTCGTGGACTTTCGCACAGACCTGGAGCGGGAGCAGAAGCCGGACCGTGTCCTCCCGGGCGTGCAGTATGTCCACTGCCCAATCGTACAGCAGGCGGCGGCCGGTCTGACGCGCGAGGAGCATGCCGACCCCTACGCCGCCGTCGTCGCACACGCGAAAGCGATGGCCGGCCGGGAGCGGGCATTCATGTGCGAGCTGTACCGCAGTCTCGTCACGCAGGAATTCTCCATTGCGCACTACCGGCGGTTTTTTGCGCTCCTGCTCGCGCAGACGGACGGCGCACTGCTCTATCACTGCACGGCGGGGAAGGACCGCGTCGGCGTCGGCACGATGCTGCTGCTGACAGCACTGGGCGTGGACTGGCCGGTCATCGTGGAAAATTATCTGATCACGAATGAACGCATGGCCGCCTCGACCGACTGCCTGCTGACGGCGGTCGCGGACTATGACCTGAGCGAGGCGGAGCGGAAGGTCATCCGCACGTTTGACCGCGCGGACGCGGCGTTCCTGACGGCGGCGCGCGATGCGATCGCAGAGCGGTATGGCAGCGTGGACGCTTTCCTGTCGCAGGCGCTCGGTGTCGGCGCGCCCGAGCGGGAGACGCTGCGTGCGCGTTACCTGACGACCGAGTAAAAAGACGGCGTGCCGCCCGAATTTGGGCGGCACGCCATTTGCTATTTGCATTGCTTACAGCGCCTGATCCGGTATCCGGTCGGACAGGTAAATCAAAATGGGATCTTCCTGCGCGTGGGCATACGGTACTTTCGGCGCATGGAAGAGATTCGTCTCCGGCAGCACCGTGCTGAGCACGACGTGGAACGTGGTTCCGCCCCATTCGTTGCTCTCGAGCAGAATGGTGCCGTTGTGTTTTTCCGCAATGCCGAGCGCGACCGTCAGGCCGAAGCTGTTGCTGCTCAGGTCGGAAAAATCCACGCCGGTCACACGCAGCGGGATGAAGATCGTCCCGAGCTTCGACGGCGGGATGCGCACACCGTCGTCGCAGATGGTGATGTCGGCGTGCTCGCCCTCCTGCGTAACGGTAAAACGGATGCGGTCGCCGTGCTTGCAGCGCTCCGTGCAGTTGGCGAGAATGTTGAGCAGCATCCGCTGGATGAGCGCCGTGTCGAGCGCGCAGTTGATCGGTTCGTCCGGGATGCTGACCTCAAGCACGATGCCGTTGGCGTCCGTGATCGGCTGGATGTTGTCCAGCAGTGCCCGGCACTCTTTGCCCAGGTCACACAGCTGCGGGATGAACGCGAGCGTGCCGTCGCTCAGGCCGGAGGCAGTGGAGGCATTGAGGGTAAAGCGCAGCAGCCGGTAGTAAAACTGCGTCAGTTCGGCGGCGTTGCGCCGGAAGCGCACATCGCTGAGCTGCATGGCGTAGTCCGAGAAATACGTCGTGAGCGCGCGAAAGGCGTTGAGCGATGCCAGAAACGGCGCGAACTGTGCGCCGGCCCGCAGGACGTTTTCATCTTGCGGCACGAGCGAAAACAGCCGGAACGCACCAAATGATGTTACGGAAATGATGACGTGCCGTTTTTCAATCGTCGCGGATGTTACGAATTCCGTGGCCGCGGCTTGCGTGATGTGCGCCGGCAGCAGCTCGGAGAGCTTGTGATTTGTGCGGTCGCCGCGGAAAAGCTCCTGTGCCGCCGGGTTCATAAACGCGACGAATTGCTCCTGTGCGCCGAGCACGGCGGTGCTGCTCATCGAGAACAGTGTGTTGAGCGAGTCGATGATCAAAGTATTGCTCATTTTCCAATCCCCCCTAAGATGTATTAAAAAACAGTATAGCAGAAATTGTCAATAGATACAAGCTTTAATGAGCAAAAATGCGAAAATTTGTTGCAAATGGACAGCGTCACTTGCCGCGCGGGTAAGAATGTGGTTGCGCTTTCGGCAGAATTGTTATAGAATGTAGCCGTAAGAAATTGCGCTGCGTGCTGTGCGCAGCAGATATTACAGGAGGAATAGAGCATGATTAAAATTGGTATCAATGGCTTTGGCCGCATCGGCCGACTGGTGTTCCGTGCCGCAATCTGCGCTGACGATATCGAGGTCGTCGCCGTCAACGCGCCGGATAAAACGCCGGAGCAGCTGGCATATACCGTGAAGTATGATTCCGTGCACGGCCGTTTCAACGGCACCGTCGATTACGAGGACGGCGAGAACCCGGCCCTGATCGTCAACGGCAAGCGTGTTGCGCTGCTCAACAACCGCGACGCAAAGCTCCTGCCCTGGGGCGAGCTGGGTGTCGAGTATGTGCTCGAGTGCACCGGCGCGTTCCTGACCAAGGAAAAGGCGCAGGATCATCTGGACGCCGGCGCGCAGGTCGTTGTGCTCTCCGGCCCGTCCAAGGACGACACGCCGATGTTCGTCTGCGGTGTCAACCTCGACGCCTACACTCCGGACATCAAGATCGTGTCCAACGCTTCCTGCACCACGAACTGCCTGGCTCCGCTGGCCAAGATCATCAACGACAACTTCGGCATCGTCGAGGGCCTCATGACCACCGTCCACGCCGACACGGCTACCCAGCAGGTCGTCGACGGCTTCTCCAAGAAGAACTGGCGCCTGTCCCGCGGTGTGCACGGCAACATCATTCCGACCAGCACCGGCGCCGCCAAGGCTGTCGGCAAGGTCATCCCGGCCCTGCAGGGCAAGCTGACCGGCACCTCCATGCGTATCCCGAGCGCGGATGTGTCCATTGTCGACCTGACCTGCCGCCTCGAGAAGGCTGCGACGTATGATGAGATCTGTGCTGCCGTCAAGGCCGCTGCGGAAGGCCCGATGGCCGGTGTCGTCGAGTATGTCGACGACGAGGTCGTCTCCTCCGACTTTATCACCGACCCGCACACCAGCATCTTTGATGCCAAGGCCGGCCTCGCGCTCAACGATCACTTCGTCAAGCTCATGGCGTGGTATGACAACGAGTGGGGCTTCTCGAACAAGATGCTCGACCTGACGCGCCACATCGACTCCGTCCGCAAGGCCTGATTGGAAAAACAAACCACAAATCAGGGGAATGCAGTGCATTCCCTTGATTTTTTCTGTCCGGTAGTGTAAAGTATACCGGCACGTGAAATTTTTGCGGGGAGGGAGTGCGCTTTGCAGGAAAGCAGCAAGCAGAACTATCTCCACGGCGCGGCCATTATGGCGGCCGGCGTTGTGGTCATCAAGATCCTCGGCGCGATCTATAAGATCCCGCTCGGCAATATCCTCGGCGACGAGGGGTATGGATATTTTTCCGTTGCCTACAATATTTATAATGTCTTTCTCACCATGGCCACGGCGGGTATGCCGGTCGCGCTCTCGCGCATGATCAGCGAGGCGGACACGCTCGGCCGGCCAATGCAGGCGCGCAAGATCTTCCGTGTTGCGTGGCTGACGTTTGCCACCATCGGCCTGATCCTCGGGCTGGTCATGTTCCTGTTCCCGACGGAGCTGGCCGGCATGCTCAACAACGTCCGCGCAGCGCAGAGCATCTGGGCGCTGTCCCCGGCGCTCGTGCTCGTGTATCTGACGAGCACATACCGCGGCTATGCGCAGGGCATGAGCAACATGAAGCCGACCACTGTCTCGCAGATCCTGGAGGTCGTGGGCAAGGTCACCGTCGGCCTTGTGCTTGCGTGGAGTTTTACGCGCGCGGGAAAGAGCCTGCCGGTCGCATCGGCGGGCGCCATCTTCGGCGTCACGGCGGGCGGCGCGTTTGCGCTCCTTTATATCGCCGTCTATAAGTACCGGCATTACCCGGACAAACCGGTCGCGGACCCGGACGTGCCGGATCCTGCCGGACGCATTCTCGGCACGCTGCTGCGCATCAGTATTCCGATCGCGCTCGGCTCCAGTGTCCTGAGCATTATCAACCTGATCGACACGAAGCTTATCATGTACCGGCTGCAGACCGCGCTTGGCTATTCCGAGACATATGCAAACGTGCTCTACGGCGTCTACGGCAAGGTGCAGACGCTGTATAATCTCCCGGCTGCCTTCGTAACGCCGATGACGATCAGCATCGTCCCGGCCATTGCGGCCATGGTCGTGCAGAAAAAGTATGATCAGGGGCACACCGTCGCGGAGTCCGCGCTGCGCATTTCGGCGGCGGTCGCCATGCCGATGGGCATCGGTCTTGCAGTGCTGTCGGACCCGATCGTGAACGTGCTCTATCCGCGCAGCAATGCAGCCGGCCCCACGCTGCTGTTTTTGCTTGGCATCGCGTCTGTGTTCGTGTGCATTTCGCTCATCACCACAGCGGTCCTGCAGGCGACTGGGCATGAACTCTGCCCCGTCTGGTCGATGCTGGCCGGCGGCGTGGCCAAGGTCGCGGTCAACTGGTTTTTGATCGCGGTGCCTGAGCTCAACATCGTCGGTGCGCCGGTCGGCACGCTCGCATGCTATGTGGTCATCTGCATCGTGAACTATATCTTCCTGTGCCGGACGCTGCACGAACGGCTGCACATCGGCCGCTGCCTTGCACGTCCGCTGCTGAGCACGCTGATCATGGCAGTCGTCGCATGGGGCGTGTATACGGGCCTGTCTGCTGTCATGGGCGGCGACCTGAGCTGGAAGCGCACGGCGCTGGCCATGCTCGCATCGATGGCCTGCGCGGTCGTGACATATCTGATCGCGGTCGTGAAAACGCGCGCGATCACGCTTGCCGACCTGCAGCTTATCCCGAAGGGTGAAAAGCTCGCAAAAGTTTTGCATATCAGATGACATAACACCGAAAAATCCTGAATTTTCAATGGTTTTTTGAAAAAAGGGTTGCAGAAGGAGCGAAATTGTGTTAGATTTTCTCTGCAAAGAAAGCTATGACCTGCGCGACTTTGTGGCGCTCATCACGTTCCTGCGCTCGCCGGGCGGCTGTCCGTGGGATCAGGTGCAGACACATGAGAGCATCCGCCGAAACTTCCTGGAGGAGACGTATGAGGCCTGTGAGGCCATCGACACCGGTGATACGGCGCACCTGAAGGAAGAGTTGGGCGATGTGCTCATGCAGGTGCTGTTCCACACGGATATTGAGCGTGAGGCCGGGCATTTCGATATTGACGATGTTGCGGACGCGGCCTGCAGGAAGCTCGTCTACCGCCACCCGCACGTGTTCCGGCGCAATGATCTGGATGCACCGGACTGGGACACGATCAAGCAGCGCGAGCGCGCGCAGACGACCACCGCCGAGGCGATGGACTGCGTGGCCCGCAGTCTGCCGGCGCTCTGGCGCTGTGAAAAGATCCAGGCCAAAGCGGCCAAGACCGGCTTTGAGTGGCCGGATATGGCCGCGGCGCTCGACAAGGTCGCCGAAGAGACACAGGAGCTGAGGGAGGCTGCGGTCTCCGGCGACGCGGAGGCTGTGGCCGAGGAACTGGGGGACCTGCTGTTTGCTGTCGTAAAGGTTGCGCGCTTTGCGGGCGTTGACCCCGAGCAGGCGGCCCATGCCGCGTGCGAAAAATTCATCCGCCGCTTTTCCGCCATGGAGGCCGCAGCGGCGGACAGCGGTGTGCCGCTCAAGCAGCGCACGCTCGCGCAGATGCAGCCGCTCTGGCAGCAGGCCAAGCAGACTGTCAGCGCGGACAATGAAGGAAAGAAATCTGCACGGCAGTAAGAGGCCTGTGCGGAATTCTATATCATCGTGGCATATGCCAACACAAACATGAAGTAGGAGGATTACCATCATGAATAAGGCAGAACTGATTGCAACAGTTGCCGAAAAGACCGGCCTGTCCAAGAAGGACAGCGAGAAGGCCGTCAATGCGACGTTTGACACCATCACCGCCAACCTCGAGGTCGGCGAAAAGGTGCAGCTCGTCGGCTTCGGCGTGTTTGACATCAAGGAGCGCGGCTCCCGTATCGGCCGCAACCCCAAGACCAAGGAAGAGATCGAGATCCCGGCGACGCGCGTGCCCGTCTTCAAGGCCGGCAAGGTACTCAAGGACGCTGTTTCCAAATAAGAACGCACAAACGCTCCGGGCCTGACCCGGAGCGTTTTTCACAGGAGGATGCCTATGCGCCTGGATAAATATCTGAAAGTTTCGCGGCTCATCAAGCGCCGCACCGTAGCAAATGATGCCTGCGATGGTCAGCGCATCATGGTCAACGGCCGCACAGCCAAAGCGTCATATGACGTCAAGGTCGGCGATGTGATCGAGATTGCCTTCGGCCAACGCACCGTGAAGGTGGAGGTGCTCGCCGTGACGGAAAATGCAAAAAAAGACGACGCTGCGGCCATGTACCGCGAGCTCGCCGAATAAAGCGCACAAAAAACCGCCGCTCCGGATGCCCGGAGCGGCGGTTTTGCTGTTTGTCAGATTCAGATCATGTATTTGGTGATCTCACTGCCGGTCGTTGCAGGATCCATGCTCAGAGACAGAGTGAACTGAATGTGCTCCCGCTCGGAGAAATCATTCAGCCAAGCCAGAAACTCCGCAATCTGCTGCTCAGAGACCTCGGTGAGCATTTTCGTGAAGTTGTCAACGAACACATGGGTGATATCGTAGTTTCCGGCATGCAGACCGCTGAGGAAACCCTTGAAGAAATCGTAAGAGCCCAGCGCGTATGCATAGTCGCAGGCGTAGATCAGGCGAGCCTGATAGGGAATGTCATACGTAAGTTTTTTATCCTTTTCAATGCACACGACAGAACCGGATTCCTCGCGGACGGCCGTGGCGACCATTTCCACCAAACGCTTCGTTTTGCCGGAACCTTTGAGACCCATGATCAGTTGGACCATATGTCAATCACACTCCTTTTGAAAGTCAGGGCGATACCCTATACCTAGATTAGCACGTTTTCGCGCCGACTGCAACGATAACTTTTCTCAGTTTGCCTCCGGTTTGCCAAGCAGAGAGAACATATTCTTCTTATAAGCCTCAACGCCGGGCTGATCGAACGGATTGACGCCGGACATATAGCCCGAAATGGCACAAGCCAGCTCGAAGAAACACACGAGCCAGGCAAACCCGGCCTCGTCGCGCTGCGGCACGCGCACCTCCAGGTTCGGCACGCCGCCTGCGATGTGTGCGGCCTTGACGGCCTCCTGCGCCATGCGGCTGATATTGCTGAGCCTGCGCCCGGCGAGATAGTTGAGCCGGTCGGGGTCGCCCATGGCAAACGGGACGGTGAACTCATTTTGCGGCTGCTCGAACGAGACAACGGTCTCCATGAGCGTGCGCGGGCCGTCCTGAATATACTGACCCATGGAGTGCAGGTCGGCGTTGTATTCGACGGAGGCGGGGAAGATGCCGATGCCGTTTTTGCCCTCGCTTTCGCCGTAGAGCTGCTTCCACCACTCGGCCATGAAGCGGAACGACGGTTCGTAGCAGGCGAGGATCTCGGTCGTCTTGCCGAGCTGATACAGGTGCTGGCGCGCGGCGGCATACTGCCAGGCGGGGTTTTCGGGCGACTGCACGTTCATGGCGGCAAAGGCCTCGATGGCCTCGCCGATCACGGTCTGCACGTCGATGCCGGCGGCGGCCATCGGCAGCAGGCCGACGGCAGACAGCACGCTGTAGCGCCCGCCGACGTCGTCCGGGATAACGAACGTCTCCCAGCCCTCTTCATCGGCCATGTGCTTGAGCACGCCGCGGTGGGCGTCCGTCGTGGCGAAGATGTGTTTTTTGGCTTTTTCTGGGCCGTACTTTGCCTCCAGCAGGCCGCGGAACATCCGGAATGCGAGTGCAGGCTCAAGCGTTGTGCCGGATTTGGAGACCACGTTCAGGTCAAAATCCAGATCGCCCAGTTCTTCGAGCAGATGCATCAGCGCATCCGGCGACAGGGAGTTGCCGGCAAACAGAATTTTCGGATCGCCGGGCTGCGGATGCGGCCGCAGCAGCTCTACGGCACCCTTTGCACCGAGATACGACCCGCCGATGCCCACAACGACCAGCGCCTGTGCTCGGCCGCGAATGCGGGATGCGGCGGTGAGGATCTGCTTGAGCTCTCCGTTTTGCATGCGCCCCGGCAGATCGAGCCATCCGGTGAAATCCTTACCGGCACCCGTGCGCTCGAGCAGCGTGCGGTGCGCCTGTGCAGCGGCCGCGTAGTCCGGTCCTGCGGGGTCAAAAAATCCGGCCGCGCCGGAGAGATCCACTTTGATCATTGCGATACCTTCTCTCTTAAAGGATATCACCAGTATACACGATAATCCGGATTTCGCAACCGAAAATCTGCTGTCTCACAGTGCGCGCAGCAGCTGCAGCCAGAGATGCGTCGTTGAGATGCGCGCAGCGCCGCCCGGAACGATCAGCGGCAGGATCAACGTGTCGCCGCTGCTGCCGGTGATGGTCAAGGTGCCGACCTGTGCGCCCGGCTCGAGCGGGGCGCACAGGTCTTCGTCAAGCGCGATGTCCGTCTGCGGCGCGGCCGTGCCCTTGCGCACGACGATGGCGTCTGCACCGGAGAGCACCGGCTGCACGCTGTCCGTTTCTGCAAAGCGTACGCGCACGGGCGGAATGACCGTGTTGGACGCGATGGAATAGAGCGAATAGTTGGCAAAGGCAAAGTTGAGCAGCGTCGCTGCATCGGCAAAGCGTGCCTTGGAGCTCCCGGCGTGCAGCACCACGGCGATGTACTCTACGCCATCACGCTCGGCGCTTGCCGACAGGCAGTGCATGGCCTGTTGGGTATAACCGGTTTTCAGGCCGGTCGCGCCGGGGTAGGCGTGGATGAGCTTGTTGGTGTTGGCAAGACCGAAGCGGCCGTCGCGCACGGTATCCATCCAGATGGTGGTATACTCGCGGATGCGCGGATGGGCCAGCAGCGCGCGGGACATACACGCGATATCGCGCGCCGTCGTGTAGTGGCCGGGGTCATCGGTCAGGCCTGTGCAGTTGAGAAACTGCGTATTGTCCATGCCCAGCTCTTTTGCACGGTCGTTCATGCGCTTCGTGAATGCCTCCTCGGAACCGGAGATGTGCTCGGCCATGGCGACGGCGCAGTCGTTGGCGGAGTTGACGGCAATGCACTTGAGCATCTCGTCCACGCTCATCTGTTCGCCCTCCTTGAGCCAGATCTGGCTGCCGCCCATAGAGCTGGCGTGGGCGCTGGCGGTCACGATGTCGCTCGTGGCGAGCTGGCCGCTGTCGAGCTGCTCCATGATGAGCAGCAGCGTCATGATCTTCGTCACGCTGGCTGGGGACATGTGCTCGTCGGCGTTTTTCTCGTATAACACCGTACCGGTCGAGCGCTCCATCAGGATCGCCGACGGCGCGGATATCTTCAGCTCTTCGTCCGTTGGCTGCTCGAGCGCCATTGCGGGTGTGAGCAGCAGCAGCGCTGCCAGCAGCAGACAGGTCCATTGTTTCATATGCTCAGCCCTTTCCGTTGATTTCTCCTTATCACCCTATGCCGGGGGCGCGTGGAAAAGCAGTCCGGGTTCCCACAATTTGCACAGGCTTTTGCACACCGAACCGCTCAGAGCGTGTCAAGATACGGCACATCGTGTCGCAAATGTACGAAAAGCCCGGTATTACCGGCTTGACGGTGCGGGCACATGATAGTAAAATGAATCAGACCGATTACAGACACAGGCAGGCGCTGTCGGGCGCGATGGGGGAGACGGTTTATGAAGCGATTTGATCCGAAAAACAAATACCTCGGCTGGGGCATCACGGCGTTCGGCGTGATCGCGTGCTGCATTCTGTTTTACATGCTGCTGCAGCACGGAAAATCGATCGGCGATGCGATCAGCTCGCTGTTCGGCATCCTCAGCCCGATCATCTGGGGCCTGGTGATTGCCTATCTGCTCTGGCCGCTGACCAAGGTGTTCCAGCGCAAGCTCTTTGAGCCGCTGCTCAAAAAGATCCGGCCGAAAAAACCGGTGCGCACCTCGCTTGCGCGCGGCCTGTCCGTCGCGCTCTCGATTCTGGTCGCGCTGCTCATCATCGCCGCCCTCATCTGGCTCATCATCCCGCAGATCTATACGAGCGTGGAGAGCATCGTGCTCAACTCGCAGGATTACTATGACACAATCACCGGGTGGATCAACAAGTTCTTTGAGAACAATCCCGAGGTGGAGGAAGTGCTCCTCTCCGCAACCGGAAACGTGTCGGACAGCCTGCTCGACTGGGCGAAGACTGCGCTGCTGCCGTCCATGGGCAAGGTGGTCACGAGCGTGACGACCGGCATTTACGCCGTCCTGCGCGCGATCCTCAATGTGCTCATCGGCTTCGTCGTTGCCTGCTATGTGCTGTCGAATATGGAGCTGTTTCTTGCCAAGTCGAAGAAAGTGCTCTACAGCATGTTTTCCGTCAAGGCCTCCAAGCGCATCCTCAAGGCTATCCGGTTCACGGACACGGCGTTCATGGGCTTTATCAGCGGCAAGGTCATTGACTCCGCCATCATCGGCGTCATCTGCTATATCTGCTGTGCGATCATGCGCATGCCGTATGTCGTGCTCGTGAGCGTGATCGTCGCCGTGACGAACATCATCCCCGTGTTCGGCCCGTTTATCGGCGCGGTGCCGACGGCACTGATCATTTTGCTCGTCTCGCCGATGAAGTGTCTGATCTACGTCATCTTCATCATCGTCCTGCAGCAGATCGACGGCAACATCATCGGGCCGAAGATCCTCGGCAGCTCCACCGGTATCAACGGTTTCTGGATCATGTTCGCCATCCTGCTCGGCGGCGGCCTGTTCGGCTTTATCGGCATGCTGCTGGGTGTGCCGGTGTTCGTTGTGATCTATGCCGGCCTGGAGAAGATGGTCAATGACGGGCTGAAAAAACGCGGCCTCCAGACGGAGACCGCAGAATATATGGATCTGGATTACATCGACGATGCCACGATGCGGCCGGTGCGCCTCCCGAAGGAAGCACCGCCCGAATCGCTTAAGGATACGCAGGATGGTTCAGTGAAGTGACGGGAAGAGGGATTGCTTTGCATCCTGCAGCGCATCACACAGCGCGTCAATGTCTTCCCGCGTGGTGTAGCGCGAAAAGCTGATGCGCAGCGCGCCGTCGATCACGTTCGCCGGCAGCCCGATCGCCTCAAGTACATGGCTCCGCCCGCCTTTTTTGCAGGCGGAGCTTTTTGATGTGTAAATGCCGCGCGCCTCGAGGAAGTTCATCAGCACCTCGCTCCGGTAGCCGGGCAGGGAAATGCTGAGGATGTGCGGCGCTCCTCCGCCGATGACGACCAGGCCGTCCACTTCGGCCGTCAGCCGGTCAATGGCGTGGGCGCGCAGCTCGGCCATGGTTTTCGTGGCCTCCGCCATTTTCATGCTGCCAATCTCAGCCGCCGTGCCAAAGGCGGCGATCTGTGGCGTAGCCTCCGTGCCGGCGCGCATACCGCGCTCCTGCCCGCCGCCGAGAATATAGGGTTGCAGCTTCAGGCCGCTGCGGATGTAGAGCGCGCCGATGCCTTTCGGCGCGTGAATCTTATGGCCGCTGATGGTGATCATGTCCGCGCCGAGCGTTTTGGCTGAGAACGGCACTTTCAAAAAGCCCTGCACCGCGTCTGTGTGCAGCAGAGCAATGCTGTTTTCCGCCTTCAGCATCCGGGCGACGGCGGCGATGTCGTTGACAGCGCCGGTTTCGTTGTTGACCATCATGAGCGAGACGAGAATCGTGTCGGGCCGCAGCGCTGCGCGCACGCGCTCGAGCGGGATGGCACCGGTGCCGTCCGGCTTTAGGCGTGTGATCTCATAGCCCTCTTTTTCCAGAAAGTCCAGTGACTTGCGCACCGCGTCGTGCTCCACAGCGGAGCTGATGATGTGCCTGCCGCGGCGGCGCATATACCGCGCGCCGGAGATGAGCGCCCAGTTGTCGCCCTCGGAGCCGCAGGACGTGAAATACACCTCGTCCGGCTGGCAGCCGAGCGCCTTCGCGATCTGGCAGCGCGCCTTGTCCACGGCGGCCTTGGCCTCACGGCCGAGCTTGTAGGTCGTGCTCGGGTTGCCGAAGCACTCCGTCATCATATGTACTGCCGCCTCCGCCGCTTCCGGGCAGACACGGGTCGTTGCGGCATTGTCCAGATAAACCATGATTACTTACCTCGATTTGGAGATGTTTTTATGCACTACATTATAACCGCCCTTGGCTGCAAGGTCAACCAGTATGAAGCGCAGGCGATCGAAACGCTCCTGCATGCGCATGGCTTCACGCCCGCGGCGGACGGCGAGCCGGTCGACCTGATCGTCGTCAATACCTGTGCCGTCACGGCAGAGGGCGGACGCAAGTCACGCCAGATGATCCGCAAGCTGCGCGAGGAACACCCGCAGGCGCTGTGCGCCGTGTGCGGCTGCTGGTCGCAGCTCAGCCCTGAGGACGCGGCGTCCATCGGTGCCGATGTGGTGCACGGCAGCGGCAGCAAGCAGGCGTTCGTGGATGACATTCTGCGCGCATTCCGCGAGCACACGCCCATCACGTGCGTGGATAATCCGTTCCAGCGCTTTGACTTTGAACCGCTGCCGGCAGGTGCTGCCTACGGGCGCACACGCGCGATGCTGAAAATTCAGGATGGCTGCAATAATTTCTGCACCTACTGCGTCATCCCGTATACGCGCGGCCGCATCCGCAGCCTGCCGCTGGATGAAATGGCGCATCAGGCGGCGCATCTGGCCGCCGAGGGCTACCGGGAGCTGGTGCTGACCGGCATCGAGATCGCGTCCTACGGCCGGGATCTGCCGGGCGAGCTGACACTGGCCGACGCCGTAGAGACGGTCGCGGCTGCTGCGCCGCAGATGCGCCTGCGCCTCGGCTCTCTGGAGCCGACGGTCATCACGGAGGACTTCTGCCGCCGTGCCGCCGCGACCGGGCGGGTCTGTCGGCATTTTCATCTCTCGCTGCAAAGCGGGTGCGACCGCACGCTTGCGCGCATGAACCGTAAATATAGCACCGCAGAGTTCCTCGTCTGCGTCGAGCGGCTGCGGCGGTATTTCCCGGGCTGTGCGCTCACGGCGGACATGATCACGGGCTTCCCCGGTGAGACAGAGGCGGATCAGGCGGCCGCGGTGGAATTCTTGGAGCAGGTCGGCTTCGCGGCCGTGCACGTGTTTCCGTATTCCCGCCGCCCCGGCACAAAAGCGGACGCCATGCCGGAGCAGCTCAGCCACGCGGTCAAATCGGCACGCGCGCACGAAGCACAGCGCGCGGCGGATGCCTGCAAGCAGCGCTATCTGGCGCAGCAGGTCGGCCAGATCCTGCCTGTTTTGTTCGAGACGGAGCACGATGGCTGCTGGGTCGGACACTCGGATAATTACTGCCTGGTGCGCGTCGCTGGGGACGATCTGCGCGGACTTGTGAAAAATGTCAAAATCTCTGCCGTTTCCGGGCAAATGCTTGTGGGGGATTTGGTTTGACGCGCTTCGTGGAACGTGTTAGAATTTTCTCAATCCATGCAGAATGTGCTGTATGTGACGAATTTTGATCCTTGGAGGCGATTTCTGTGACCCGAAGTGAAACGTTCAATTTTTCTGCCGGACCGTCGGTCCTGCCGGAGGAAGTGCTTCAGCAGGCGCAGGCAGAACTGCTTAATTATCATGGCACGGGCATGTCCGTGATGGAGATGAGTCACCGAAGTCAGGCCTTTTCGGATATTTTTCAGGACGTGAAGGCGCGTTTTCGCGCCGCGCTGTCCGTGCCGGACACACACGAGATCCTGTTTTTGCAGGGCGGCGGCACGGCGCAGTTTTCCATGATCCCGCTCAACCTGATGGGCGAGCAGGGAACGGCGGACTATGCCGTGACGGGGCATTTTTCCGGCAATGCGGCCAAAGAAGCCGAAAAGTACGGCAGGGTGCACATCGCGGCGGACACCTCCACCTGCGGCCATACCCGGATCCCGCAGCAGAGCGAACTGCAGCTCGATGCGCACGCGTCCTATTTTTATTACTGTGCCAACAACACGATCTACGGCACCGAGTGGCAGTACGTGCCGGAGACCGGCCGCGTGCCGCTCGCGTGCGACATGTCGTCGGACATTCTCTCGCGCCCGGTCGACGTGTCAAAATATGGCGTGATCTTTGCCGGCGCGCAGAAGAACATGGCGCCTGCGGGACTGACGGTCGCGATCGTTGACCGCAGCCTTGCCGGTCATGAACTGCCCATCACGCCGATCATGTACAGCTATCAGCGCATGATCGACAAGGACTCCATGTACAATACTCCGCCGTGCTGGTGCATCTACATCCTCGGCCTCGTGCTCGCGTGGCTTGAGCGGCAGGGCGGCGTGGCAGGTATGCAGGAACTCAAGCATGCGCGCGCCGCAAAGGTGTATGATTTTCTGGATAACAGCGCGCTGTTTCATGCCTGCGCCCAGCCGGGCTCCCGCTCGGACATGAACGTTACGTTCCGCACCGGGGACGATGCGCTCGATAAGGAGTTTATCAGCGGTGCGGCGGCGCGCGGTCTGCTGAATCTTAAGGGTCACCGCATAGCCGGCGGTATGCGTGCCTCGCTCTATAACGCCATGCCGATGGCTGGCGTGGATGCACTTGTGGATTATCTGAAACAGTTTGAGGTAGAACATCATGTATAAAATCAAGACCATGAACCATATATCCCCCTGCGGCCTGCAGAAACTCGAGGAGCGCGGCTGCGTCGTCGGGGAGAATATACAAGATCCCGACGGCCTGATCCTGCGCTCGGCCGACCTGCACAGTTATGCCTTTGAGCCGAGCCTGATCGCCATTGCGCGCTCCGGTGCCGGCACGAACAACATCCCGCTTGAGGACTGCTGCCACCGCGGCATCGTCGTGTTCAACTCGCCCGGCGCAAACGCTGAGGCGGTTAAGGAACAGATTCTCTGCTCGCTCGTGCTCTCATCGCGCGATGTGCTCGGCAGCATCGACTGGGTCAAGCGCCTCAACGGCAGGGGCAAAGACATTCCTGCCCTTGTCGAGAAGGGCAAGTCCCAGTTCGCCGGTCCGGAGCTCATGGGCAAGACGCTGGGTGTCATCGGCCTCGGCGCCATCGGTGCGCTCATCGCCAATGCCGCCGTGAATCTCGGCATGAATGTCTGCGGTTACGACCCGTACCTGTCCGTGGACGCGGCATGGCGTCTCTCTCGCGATGTCAAGCACGAGGTGGACCTCGACGGCATCTACGCCAAGGCGGACTATATCAGCATCAACGTGCCGTATACGGACCAGACGTTCCACATGCTCGATGCCAAGGCATTTTCCAAGATGAAAGACGGCGTGCGCATCATCAACGAGTCGCGTGCCGAGATCGTGGACGATGATGCCATGCTCGCCGCCATCGCCTCCGGCCGCGTCGGCAAGTATGTCACGGACTTTCCCAATGAGAAGGTCGTCGGCGTGGAGAATATCATCGCGCTGCCGCATCTGGGCGCCTGCACGCCCGAGAGCGAGGAGAAGTCCGCCGTCATGGCTGCGCGCGAGCTCTATGATTATCTCGCCAACGGCAATATCAAAAACTCCGTCAACTTCCCGGACGCGACGCTCGAGCGCATGGGCGTCAGCCGTGTGTGCATCCTGCACCAGAACGTGCCGACGATGCTCAACCAGTTCCTGGAGATCACCTGCAGCACGGGCCTGAACGTCGAAAACATGATCAACAAGGCCTACGGCGCATATGCCTACGCCATGATCGACCTCAACGGCCGCCTTGACGATGATCAGGTGGCAAAGATCGACCGCATCCCGGAGGTCATCCGCGTGCGTGTGGTATGAAAAGCGATAATAAAAACAGCCGCTCCCGGCCGGGAGCGGCTGTTTTGCATATGGAATGGATTTATTTCTGCTTTTTCGCCAGCGCTGCCTCGGAGAAATCGCGGATTTGGGGCACTTTGTTCAGCGCAAAGTACAGTGCCAGACCGCCAACGATGCCGACGGCAGCCTGTCCGGCGTTGCCTGCGATCTCAGCGGCGGCAGCCAGACCGTAACCGAGGACAAAGTCCTCAAACACGAAGTAGCCCAGCACCATCACGATCTCACCGCAGATGGCGCTCAGCAGCGCGAAGCCGAAGCTCTTTTTACGGCAGGCACGGAAAATCAGCGCTGCGACCACGGCGGCGCACCCTTTGACGACGAGCGTACCGGGGGCATAGCTCATATAGCCGGAGATCATGTCCGCCAGGCCCGAGCCAAAACCGGCTGCCACGCCGCCGTAGAGCGGGCCAGCCAGCAGGGCGGCGAGCACGACCACAATGTCACCGGCGTTGAGATAGCCGCCGGTCACGGTCGGGATCTTGATGACGAGCGTCGCCACGCAGCACAGCGCCATGAGCATGGCGGTGTAGACGAGGTTTCTGAGTTTCTGGTTCATATGTATCACCTTTTTTCTGTAGTGGCTCAAGGATACGATATTCGACACAAATAAGCAAGGGTTGAGAGCGACGAAAATTCCTGCTATACTAATATGAGAAATGGAGGATTTGACCATGACCAGGAAATTATACGATCTCGACAGCCATCGGTGCGATTTTTCCGCGACCGTGCTGCGCTGTGATCCGGATGGGGAGCGCTATGCTGTCGTGCTCGATCAGACGGTGTTTTTCCCGGAGGGCGGTGGCCAGCCGGCCGATACCGGTGTGCTCGGCGGCGCGCGCGTTCTGGACGTGCAGCTGCTGCCGGATGCGATCGTACACTATACGGACGCGCCGCTCACGCCCGGCGCGCAGGTGCGCGGGGAAATCGACTGGCCGCAGCGCTTCCGGCGCATGCAGGGCCACTCGGGTGAGCACATCATTTCGGGACTGATCCACAGTGAATTCGGATTTGACAACGTCGGCTTCCACCTCGGGGAAGACGCGATCACAATGGATTATAACGGCGAGCTCACGTGGCCCCAGCTCATGCACATCGAGCGGCTTGCGAACGAGGCCGTGTATCGCAACGTGCCGATCCGGACAGAGTACCCGGCGCCGGAGCAGCTGGCGCATATGGAATATCGCAGCAAGCTCGACCTGAAGGAGGATGTGCGCATCGTGACCGTTGAGGGTTATGATGTCTGCGCCTGCTGCGCGCCGCACGTGTCGCACACGGGCGAGATCGGCGCCATCAAGTTCACATCGGTCATGCGCCACCGCGGCGGCGTGCGTGTAACGATCCTGTGCGGGTCGGATGCGGAGACGGACTATCGGGAAAAGAGCGCGCAGGTTGCGGCGCTCTCGGCGCAGCTGTCCGTGCGGCAGGCGGATATCGTTCCGGCTGTGCAGCGTCTGCTCGACGAGATCGCACAGCGAAAGGCTGCGGCCGCGGAGTTGGAGCGACGGCTCAATGCACAGCGGCTGCAGCTGCTGCGGGAGACACCCGGCAGCATTTGCGTCATCGACCGGTTTGACGATCCCGTCGCCATGCGCGAATTCGTCAATGCCGGCATGCTGCTTGCCGGCGGCGTCTGCGCTGCCTTCACCGGCTGCGACGCGGAGGGCTATCGCTATATCATCGGCAGCCGCACGGTCGATCTGCGCGCGGAGGCGAAGGCCATAAACGCCGCCATCTCCGGCCGCGGCGGCGGCAAGCCGACGATGATCCAAGGCTCATGCACAGCCCCGGCCGCCGTGATCGAGGCGTTTTTCGCCGCTTATCCCGGGAAATGATGCAAACAGGAGACAGGGCCGCGGAATTCCGCGGCCCTGCTTTTTGGGGTTTTGCTCAGATTACTGCATGCCGTTTTCGTAGGCGGCGATCATCTTCTTGACCATCTGGCCGCCAATGCTGCCGGCCTGACGGGACGTCAGATCGCCGTTGTAACCCTGCTTGAGGTTTACGCCCATTTCCGCAGCGGCTTCCATCTTGAAGCGGTTCATCGCCTCGCGGGCATTGGGGTTGACCAGATTGTTGCTGTTGGAAGTAGCCATTTCGTTTTCCATCTCCTTTTCTCGTTTTGGGTTTCTTGACCCGCTACTATTTTCTGCGGACAGGATGGAAGTATGCAGAGCAGAAAAATGCAATTTTTGCAAGCGTTTTTGTCGGCGTTTGCCTTTCTTCCGGCGGCGTTCGGTGCGTGGGGATGTGCGCCGCATTGTTATAGTTGCGATGATTGTGTTTTTCAGATATAATCTATTGTACAGAAATGGATAAGTAATATTCCTCAACAGGAGGGCGTTGGATTTATGTTTCAAAAATCAACACACCGGGCAACGTCACCTGATCAATTCAAAAATGGGCCAAATTATGTTGCGCTCGTTTTATCTTTGGCGCCAATAATCATTATTTTGCTTGTTCCTATCGACCGTGTGTCTTGCATTTACCTTGTGATATTAGCGTGCCTTTGCTTTTTGCGGGTTCAGAAAATGAGCGTATACGTATAAATGAGAAAGGACTTTATCGCTACTTGCCGTTTTTTCCCGTTCAATTCTTGCCATGGGAGGACGTTCAGCAAGTATCACATACATTGTGGGATGCAAGAACGGCCTACGTCATAAGTTCAAAAGGATGCAGACGTTTTGAAAAGCATTCATCGGTCATAGCGTATTGGCTTCGTTACCCTTTCCGCGCTCTCATGATTTCGGGATTTCACGTGGAGGATGCACGTCCGCTCATTCTCAAATATTTTGGGGCAATTGATTTTGAGGAAGATGCGATGACACCATAGTTATAAGTTATATCTTTTTACAAGCCGTGAGTGTCTAAGTACTTGTCTCAAGTGTGTCACGAAACACTTATTTCCCGTGCCGCCAGTTTACTTTGACAAACTGGCGGTTTCTTAGATTGGCACACCGTCACATAGCATGTTCACAAACCGCAACTTGACACGAGCCGCCAAACGGTATAAAATTTAGCATGCTATTTTGGCATTCTGTACGTATTTGCAGGGTGTCGGCATAGAATCAGGATAAGACGGATTTTTATAGAACTATAAGGAGAACCGACTATGTGTGGAATTGTTGGATACGTCGGCGCGCAGCAGGCTGCGCCGATCCTTCTCGAAGGGCTGCAGAAGCTCGAATACCGCGGCTATGACTCGGCCGGCATCGCCGTGCTTGACGGCAGCACGATCGAGCTTGCCAAGGCCTGCGGCGAGATCAAGAATCTGCTGGCCAAAACGCATGACGGTAGCGACCTTCACGGCTATATCGGCCTCGGCCATACGCGCTGGGCAACGCACGGCGCGCCGACGGAGGCGAATGCCCACCCGCACGTGAGCAATGACGGCAAGTTCGCCATCGTGCAAAACGGCATCATCGAAAACTTCATGGAGCTGCGCGAGATGCTGCAGGCTAAGGGCTTCGTGTTCCACAGCGAGACGGACACGGAGGTCATCGTCCACCTGCTGGATATGTACTACACCGGCGACGGCAACCTGAAGGACACCGTCATGAAGACACTTGGCCGTCTGGAGGGCAGCTATGCGATCGGCATTCTGTGCGCCGACTGCCCGGAGCAGATGTTCCTCGCGCGCAACGGCTGTCCGCTGATCATTGGCGTCGGCGCGGGTGAGAACTTCTTCGCCTCCGACGTGACGGCGCTTGTGTCGCACACGAAAAATGTGGTCTATCTTGACGACGGAGAGCTTGCCGAGGTGCACGCCGACGGTTATACCGTCTTTGACTGCACTGGAAAGCCCGTGCACAAGCCTGTCTCCCGCGTCGCGTGGGACATTGAGGCGGCCGAAAAGGGCGGCTACGAGCACTTCATGCTCAAGGAGATCATGGAGCAGCCGCGTGCCATCAAGTCCACGCTTGACCCGCGCGTGAAAGACCACCGCGTCGTGTTTGACGAGCTGAAGATGACCGATGAGCAGCTCATGGGCTTCAACAAGATCATGATCACGGCCTGCGGCTCGGCGTTCTACGCGGGGCAGGCGGGCAAGTATGCGCTTGAAAAGCTCACGCACATTCCGGTCGATGCTGACCTTGCGAGTGAGTTCCGCTACCGTGACCCGATCGTGGACGAGCATACGCTCATGATCATCATCTCGCAGTCTGGCGAGACGGCGGACACCATCGCCGCCATCCGCGAGGCGCAGTCCAAGGGCGCTTATGTGCTCTCGATTGTCAACGTCGTCGGCAGCACGATCGCCCGCATCTCGGACGATGTCATTTACACCTGGGCCGGCCCGGAGATCGCCGTCGCGACCACGAAGGGCTACACCACGCAGGTGTCGGTGCTGTATCTGCTGGCGCTCTATCTGGGCGAGAAGCGCGGCTGCCTGAGCAGGGAAGAGGCGGCAAAGCTCACGGACGATCTTATGATTCTGCCGCAGATGGTGCAGCGCGCCATCGATCTCAACCCGCAGATCGCGCAGCTTGCCGAGCGCTATAAAAACAATCCGTCCCTGTTCTTCATCGGCCGCAATGTGGACTACGCCGTCTGCATGGAGGGCTCTTTGAAGCTCAAGGAGATCTCCTACCTGCACTCGGAGGCCTATGCCGCCGGTGAGCTCAAGCACGGCACGATCGCGCTCATTGAGGAGAACCGTCTCGTCATCGCCGTCGCGTGCTACGAGCCGCTGTTTGACAAGACCATGAGCAACGTCAAAGAGGTCAAGGCGCGCGGTGCGCGCGTGCTTGGTGTGGCGCTCGAGGGCAATCGCGCCATCTATTCCGAGGCGGACGATGTGATCCTCGTACCGCGCATGGACGACCTGTTCGTCGTCCCGGCGGAGATCGTGCCGCTGCAGCTCTTTGCATATTACGTCGCAAAAGCCAACGGCTGCGCGATCGATAAGCCGAAAAACCTCGCGAAATCCGTTACTGTCGAATAAGGAGAGCGTCATCCATGCCGAATCAGTCTGTCATCGTCCTCGATTTCGGAGGACAGTATAATCAGCTCATTGCGCGCCGTGTGCGCGAGTGCAATGTGTATTGCGAAGTCAAGCCGAACACAATGACCGTGGATGAGATCCGTGCCTTTGACCCCATCGGCATCATCTTCACCGGCGGCCCGCAGAGCGTGTACGCTGAAGGTTCGCCGCAGGTAGATCCTGAGATCTTCCGGCTCGGAATCCCAATCCTCGGCATCTGCTACGGCTGCCAGCTCATGGCGCAGTATCTCGGCGGGGAAGTGACCGCTGCCGGAAAGGACACCGCACGCGAGTACGGCAAGACGCAGACCTGGTTCGATACTGACTGCCGTCTCTTCCACGGCTTGCCGGAGCAGAGCATCACGTGGATGAGCCACGGTGACTATATGGCCAAGGTGCCGGAGTCGTTCCGGCTCGTGGCGCACTCGGATGCCTGCCCAACGGTCGGCATCTGCGACGAAGCGCGCGGGTTTTATGGCGTGCAGTTCCACCCGGAGGTCAATCATACCGAGTATGGTCGGGCCATGCTGCGCAACTTCCTCTATGAGGTCTGCGGCGCGACCGGCGAGTGGACGATGGGTGACTTCATGCGCAAGTCCATTGCGGACATCCGCGCCAAGGTCGGCGACGGCAAGGTGCTGCTGGCCCTTTCCGGCGGCGTGGATTCCTCCGTTGCGGCGGCGCTGCTGGCGGAGGCCGTTGGTAGCCAGCTCACGTGCATCTTTGTCGACCACGGTCTGCTGCGCAAGAACGAGGGCGACGAGGTCGAGGCCGCATTCAAAAGCTGGGATATCAATTTCGTGCGTGTCAACGCCGAGGAGCGCTTCCTTACGCGCCTGAAGGACGTCTCCGATCCGGAGACGAAGCGCAAGATCATCGGTGAGGAGTTCATCCGCGTCTTTGAGGAAGAGGGCAAGAAGATCGGCTCGGTCGACTATCTGGCTCAGGGTACGATTTATCCCGACGTGATTGAATCCGGCACGAATGTTGCCGCCGTCATCAAGAGCCACCACAACGTCGGCGGCCTGCCGGACTTTGTGGATTTCAAGGAGATCATTGAGCCGCTGCGGCTGCTGTTTAAGGACGAGGTGCGCGCGCTCGGCCGCGAGCTTGGTCTGCCGGAGTATCTGGTCATGCGCCAGCCATTCCCGGGTCCGGGCCTGGCCATCCGCTGCCTCGGTGCGGTGTCCAAGGATAAGCTGGACATCCTGCGCGACGCGGACTTCATCTTCCGCGACGAGATCGCCAAGGCACATCTTGAGCAGACGATGAATCAGTACTTCGCGGTGCTGACGAATATGCGCTCTGTTGGCGTCATGGGCGACGGACGTACCTATGACTATACGCTCGCGCTGCGCAGCGTCACAACGACGGACTTCATGACTGCCAACTGGACGCGCATCCCATATGATGTGCTCGACCGCGTCTCCGTGCGCATCGTCAACGAGGTCAAGGGTATTAACCGCATCGTCTACGACATCACCTCCAAACCGCCCGCCACGATCGAGTGGGAATGATCCAATAAATATAAACGCATAAACAATATAAACGCAAAAGTGCAGCCGGATTTCCAGCGGAAATCCGGCTGCACTTTTTATTCTTGCCCCTCACAGCGCGTCGCGCTGCTCGGCCGGCATGCGATACTCCGGCTTGACGTGGTAGGCGATCTCGGCGTACTGCCGCGCGCGTGCGCGCAGCGAGAAGTTTCCTTTCTGGCTGGACCAGACGTACAGCTCGTGGCAGATCAGATCCGTTGCGATGCGCGACAGCAGATCCGGCGGCTCTTTGGAGTCGATAATGCCTGATTTGGCGCAGTTTGTGGCCAGTGTCGCAAACAGATCATCGAGCGCGTGCACAGCTGCGCGGATCCCCTCGGGGGATTCGAACTGCATGATGAACAGCGTGCTCGTGAGCTCGGGGCCGAAATCATAGGCGATGGCAATGAAGCGGTCAAACAGCTGCCAGATGCGCTCGAAGTCATTGTCTGCGTGCGCAAATTTCATAAAGCTCGCATCATCGTTGTGCTGCGGTTTTTCCACCATGTATTCCAGAATGCTGCGCTTGCCGTTGAACGAGGAGTAGAACACGGAGCGGGAGATGCCGCATTCCTTGCAGATCTCGTTTACGGTCACATTGTTGTATCCGTTGCGCTTGAACAGGGAGATCGCGGCTTCCGCGACTTCCTCTTTGAACTTTCGGGCAGAATCTTGCATCCATAACACTCCTGACGAAAAATGTTCCTGTTTTTCAAACATTATACGACGTTTGTCTCCTCGATTCAACACGCAAAAAAATCTATTCGCAATTTCTTTGCAGATTTTTTGTGACTTGTTTCAAAAATGCTCTGGACTCCTTGACATTGCAGGGTTAATTAATTAACATAGCTGCATCCGAATCCGTTCTTGTGTCGGAACGCGCGGATGTCGTTTGACTGCAATCTAAAGAAGAAGGAAGCGATAACATGACAAAAGACGAGAAAATTGCAAAGCTCGGCAAAGAAATCACGGATCGCGCAACAGTCTTGCTCGGCAAGGACAAGATCACGCCGGATGCCCCGGAGTATCTGGGCATCAACTCCGCCCTCAAGTTCACGGCGGTGAAGTACGATGAGAAGATGGCGGACGATATCCTCGATATCGCCCTGACGATGAAAAAGCGCGTGCCGCTCACGATCGAGCAGCTCGCGAAGAAGAACCCGCAGTTCGACAGAGCCTATCTGGAGAAGGCGCTGCAGGCGCTCAGCGAGAGCGGCCTGGTTGAGTTCCACTGGGAGAATCTCGACGGCAAGAACCCGAACCACGAAAAGCGCTGGGTGCTGGATATGTTCGTTCCCGGCAGCGCCGAGATCATGATGATTAACCCCGAACAGTCGGATATGTTCCCGGAGACGGCCGACTTCTTCGAGCGCATGGCCTATCTGCCGCTGGCGGGTATTACCGAGATGGTTCCTCCCGGAGGCGCCGGCATCGGTATGCACGTCATCCCGGTCGAAAAGGCCATTCCGGCCGAGAGCAAGTCTCTGCCGATCGAGCACCTGTCCCACTGGCTGAAGAAGTACGAGGGTCACATCGGCGTGTCCGTGTGCTCCTGCCGCAAGCAGCAGCGCATCCGCGGCGAGGGCTCCGGCGATGTAGAAGGCGAGTGGTGCATCGGCGTCGGTGACTTCGCTGACTATTGCCGCGAGACGAACCACGGCCGCGACATCACTTATGAAGAGGCCATGGAAATCCTCCAGAAGGCCGAGGATCGCGGCTATGTCCACCAGATCACGAATATCGACGGCGAGAACAAGATCTTCGGTATCTGCAACTGTGCTGTCGGTGTCTGCAACGCGCTGCGTACCTCTCAGCTGTTCAATACGCCGAACCTGTCGGCTTCCGCTTATGTTGCCGAGAGCGACCCGGAGAAGTGCGTTGCCTGCGGCAAGTGCGTCGAGACCTGCCCGGCCGGCGCTGTCCGCCTCGGTCAGAAGCTGTGCACCAAGGAAGGCCCCATCCAGTATCCGCACCATGAGCTGCCGGACGACACCAAGTGGGGCGAGGATCACTGGAACAAGAATTACCGCAATGAGAACGGCTGCATTCAGACCTGGCCGACCGGCACGGCGCCCTGCAAGGCTGCCTGCCCGGCGCACATCGCCATCCAGGGCTACATCAAGATGGCGGGCGACGGCCGCTATGCCGACGCGCTCAAGCTCATCAAGAAGGATAATCCGTTCCCGGCCGTCTGCGGCAGCATCTGCAGAAAGTACTGCGAGGACGCCTGCACCCGCGGCACCGTCGACGAGCCGCTGGCCATCGACGAGATCAAAAAGTTCATCGCCGAGCAGGACATGAAGGCCGAGCACCGCTACGTGCCGCCCATGAACTCCTGCACGCACGAGAAATTTGACCAGAAGGTCGCCATCATCGGCGGCGGCCCGGCTGGTATGTCCTGCGCCTACTTCCTGGCCATTGAGGGCTACAGCCCGGTCGTGTTCGAGAAAGAAGCCGTGCCCGGCGGTATGCTTGTCAACGGCATTCCGAGCTTCCGTATTGGCAAGGACGTTGTCAAGTCCGAGATCGATGTGCTGCGCGAGATGGGCGTGGAGTTCAAATGCGGCGTCGAAGTCGGCAAGGACATCACCATCCAGCAGCTGCGCGAAGAGGGCTACCAGGCGTTCTACGTCGCGGTCGGCCTGCAGCAGGCGGCGAAGCTCAACATCGTCGGCGAGGATCTCACCGGTGTCAAGAGCGGCCTTGACTTCCTGCGTGAAGTGAATGCCGGCAAGCTCAAGAAGCTCTCCGGTGATGTGGTCGTCATCGGCGGCGGCAACGCGGCCATCGACGTGGCGCGCGCGGCCCTGCGTCTGACCAAGGGCAGCGTGAACATGTACTGCCTTGAGAAGAACGAAGAGATGCCCACCGTTCCGGACGAAAAGAACGCAGGTATTGCCGACGGTGTTGTCATCAACAACTCCTGGGCACCGAAGGCCATCCTCGGCGAGGGCGGCAAGGTCACCGGCATCGAGCTCATGCGCTGCGTGTCCGTCCGCGACGCGAGCGGCAAGTTCGCCCCGGTCTATGACGAGAATGAGACCATCACCGTCCCGTGCTCCAATGTTCTGGTCGCCATCGGCCAGCGCTCGGTCTACGGCGATGTTCTGACCGGTACGGCGGCTGAGACTGCCGACGGCCGCCTGATCGCACATGACACCGTGACGTTCCAGTCCAACGAGCCTGACATCTTCGTCGGCGGCGACTGCGCCACCGGCCCGAAGTACACGATCGACGCAATCGCGACCGGCCGCGAGGGTGCGGTGTCCATCCACCGCTTTGTCAACAAGGGCCAGACTCTGACGATCCACCGCAACACCCGCGAGTTCAAGGAACTCAATAAGGACGATATCGTTCTGCCGACCGAGAAGATCAAAAAGCCTGCACGCGCTGCCGTTGCCATTGACAGCAAGAAGGTGCGCACCATGCAGGACGACCGTGTGACGTTCACAGAAGAGCAGATCCGCTCTGAAGCGTCCCGCTGCCTGAGCTGCGGCCGCAGCGTTGTCGATCCGAATAAGTGCATCGGCTGCGGCATCTGCACGACCAAGTGCGAGTTTGATGCCATTCACCTCAAGCGCGTGCGTCCGCAAAACAGCAAGATGATCCCGGCTGAGGATAAGTTCAAGGCCATCGGCCCCTACGCAGCCAAGCGCCAGGTGAAGATCATCAAGAAGTCCCTGACGGAAAAGAAAAAGTAATCCATCATCATGAGGCGGGTACAGAACCCTTCCCGCTGTGCCCGCCCGTTTGAAAGGAGCCCCCATGCACGAGCTGAGTATCGTTACTTATGTCGTCAAGCAGGTGCAGGAGATTGCCAAGGAAAACAACCTCACCGAGATTGAGTCGGTCACACTCGAATTCGGTGAGGTCTCCGGCATTGTGCCGGAATATCTCGAGGACTGCTGGAACTGGTACACCAAGAAAGAGCCGATCATTCAGGGCACGAAGTTCCTGTATGAGATCATTCCGGCCGTCACCTGGTGCGATGACTGCAAGAGCACTTACCCGACCGTACAATACGGCAAGACCTGCCCCCACTGCGGCAGCGGCAACACGTGGCTGCAGCAGGGTAACGAGATCAATATCAAGCAAATTGAGGCGCGCTGACAACAGCACGCCTCCCTGCCTATGGGCAGCAAAAGAGACAGAGGCGGTCGCGCAGCCGCTTTTGATAGAAAAACAAACGAAGAGGGAGTGAACCATGAAAGACCTGAAACATCTTTTGTACTTCGAAAACCTTTTGCAGGAAGCGCACAACGACCTGATCGCACAGGCGCAGAACGAGGGGAAAATCTGCGTCGCCTATGCCTGCGAAAACACGCCCGAGCCGCTGCTGAACCTGCCCGGAGCGTTCTCAACGCGCCTGCGCGCGCCGCGCACCGGCTCCATGGAAATGGCCACGTACTACATGACCAGCTTTCTGTGCGAGTATAGCCGCGCGCTGCTGGAGCGTGCCATCGAGGGCGGCTACAATTTTGCCGACTGCATGATCACGCCGGACGGCTGCACGATGATGAACCGCGCCGTCGAGAACATGGAGTTGCTCAAGACCATGGGCAAGAGCAAGCCGAAGTTCTTCTACGAGTACATGGAGATCCCGATGAAGGCGGATGACAACGGCCTGAACCTGTACGTGCTCCAGTGCCGCAACCACATCCTCACGCCGCTGCACGACGTCTACGGCATCGACGTCTCGGACGAGGCCATCCGCAAGTCCGTTGCTGAGCACAACCGCGTGTGCGAGCTCATCCGCGCCATTGGCGAGTACCGCAAGGGCCCCAACCCGCGCATTACGGGCTATGAGTTCCACGTGATTACGCTTGCAACCTATGTTGCGCCGAAATATCTCATCATCGACAAGCTCGAAGAAACGCTCAAGGAGCTCAAAACCCGCAGACCGGATAAGAAAAATCCGTACCGCGCGCGCGTGGTGGTCGTCGGCTCTGAGGTCGATGATATCGACTTCATCAAGCTGGTGGAGGAGACCGGCGCTTACGTCTGCGCAGATCGGTTCTGCTATGGTTCGTTCCCGGGCCGCGATCCGATCGTGCTGACAGACGATGAGGACGCGCTGACCCAGGTCTGCCGCCAGTACATGAACCGCGCGCAGTGCCCGCGCTACATGAACACGGCAAAAATGGTCGGACGCCGTGAGTATGTCAATCAGCTTGCCAAGGAGTACGAAGCGGACGGAATTATCTACCAGCAGATCAAGTTCTGTGATCCGTGGGCGTATGAGCGTATGCTCGGCTCGCACATTCTCCATGATGACTATGGCTATCCCGTCCTGTCCGTTGATCGACCGTACAGCATTGCTTCCTCCGGCCAGATGCGCACCCGCGTGCAGGCGTTTGTGGAAAGCATGGAGATCAAGAAGATTCAAGGGGGGAAACAGTAATGTCCAACAAGAGAATCGGCTGTGAGAATTTCGGTAAATATTACCTTGAGGGCAAGCGCTACAGAAGCCGCCGTGAATGGCGTGGTGTTACCGATACCCTTTATGATTACTCCAGATGGCTGTATAACTGGGTCAATATGTTCCGCATCGTCCTGGTCAAGCCGCGCAATATCAAGGCGATGTTCCGCTACCGTTGGATGGCAAACTATCTGGCTGTGCCGATGATGATCGACCGCCACACGCAGGGGCTGCGCGGCGAACATCTGCGGATCTGTCATGCGGAGCAGGACATTATTGTTGAAGACGTTGCAAAGCTGTTGGATAAGCTCTTCCGCGGCGACCGCCGCATCGGCAACGACACGGAATTCTCCAAGAAGGTCGTGCTCGTTGACGAGAACGAGATGCAGTCGATCATGATGGGCTTCCCGACGGTGGTCCCCCTCAGCCGAGAGATTGCGTCTACCTATATTCCGGTGCTTCTCAATCAGCGTGCGGCAATTCATTACATTGATGTTGCGCAGGAATATGGCCTTGCGGGCGATGTCTGCCCGATGCCGGAGGCCGAGGCCGGCGTCTCCATTGATGACGATGCACCGATCCTCGGATGCTGTGCCGTTCAGTGCAACACCACCTGCGACGGATCGCTTCTCAGCAACGGCGTCATCTCCAAGCGTATGGAGTTTGAAGACGGTATTCCTGTATTCCAGCTTGCAGCTCCGCTGCGCCACACAAATGACGATGTTCAGGACTATGCAGCGCAGGAAATTCGAAATGCAATCGCCTTCATTGAGGAACATACCGGAGAAAAGTGGGACTGGAAGTATTACTTTGAGTGCGCAAAGCGCGTGAACTATGCCACCAAGTGCCGTCTGGAGTGGCTGGAAATGAGCAAGTCTCCCTATCCGCAGGTCTTTGGTTCCAACCTGGCGCTCTATACGGAGACCAACTACATGGCAATCAGCGGCAGACTTCCGGTATTCGAGGAGACGGATCGCAAGATCATGAAGCTCGCCGAGAAGGCATATAAGAAAAAGAAAATGGCCGCAAATGAATATCGCCACCGCGCTATTGTCTGGGGCGTGCAGTCACACTTTTATATGGACTTCCTGGTCTGGCTGCTCAACTGCTGGGGCATTGTTCCGCTGACAGATATGCTGTCCATGGACAATACGAAAATGATCGCCGAGGAGGATACGCCGGAGAACCGCGAGCAGGCGATTTACGACATTGCAATGCTCACCGAAAAGATGATCATGCGCAACCGCACACACGGCGGCTACAAGGTCCTGCTGGATGACCTTTGGGAGTTCGTGAACGAGTTCAACGCAGACATGGTCATTCTGTGGGAGCACATGAGCTGCAAGGCGCTCGACGGTATGCACGGATTGTTTGAGGAGCGTGCGCGTGAGCTTGGTATCCATCTTGTCTGGGTTTCCCATGACCTGTTTGACCCACGTGTTGTGAACCGTCAGGGTGTTCGTGACCAGATCAATAATTATATGCGAACGGTCATGGGCGAAGAGCCTGTGGACCCGAGTCTGGAAATCCTGAAGGACGATGAGTCCTGGTAATCGGAGAGGAGATCGAACATGAACAATCTCAAAAGCAAGCTGCTCAAGGCCCTGATGCGCGTGTCGCTCGGCGCGCTCGGCGCGTTTGTGGTCACGTTTGTCGTCTATTTTTGGAACCTAGACATGAAGCTGACCTCGGTCATGGAGGGCATCATGCTCAAGCACTACGACAAGATCGACCGCGATCAGCACCTGTGATTCCTACATTTTTCAGCGTCCGTCTGCCATGGCAGACGGGCGCTTTTTGCGGCCATTTGCGCGTGTAAACAATTTATGAAGTCTCTTGACGTTTCGCGTGAATGTCCTTATAATGCGTAGCGTGCTACACATTCGGAGGTGCATCATGGAGCAATTCCAAATCGGATGTCTATTAAAAATGATCACGGATAAGATCAAAATGCGGGCGGATGCGAATCTGGCGCAGCAGGGGCTGACGCTGACGCAAAGCCGTGTACTGGGCTATCTGAACCACAACGGCGGGCAGGCGACGCAAAAGGAGATCGAAGGATTCCTGCAGGTGTCGCACCCGACGGTGGCCGGCATCATCGGCCGCATGGAGCAAAACGGCTTTGTGTACTGCTGGCTTGACCCGGCAGATAAACGCAGCAAGATCGTCTGCCAGACGGAGCGTGCTGCCGCGATCGCGCAGGATATGCACGCCACGATCCAGGCAACGGAGCAGCAGATGCTGCGCTCGCTGACGCCGGAACAGATCGCGGCGCTGGAATCGACCCTGCGCACGATCTATGCCGACCTTGGCTGACCGGCCCGTGATTCAGGAAGGAGGAAATCCATGCTTCATACCTTGTCCCGCAGCCTGCGGGAAAACAAAGGCCCCGCGCTCGTGACGGTGCTGCTCTCGGCGCTGGAGGTCGTGTTCGAGATCGTGATCCCGCTGTATATGTCCAACCTCATTGACTTCGGCATTGAGGGCGGCAGTATGGCGGCGGTCTGGAAGTTCGGTGCATTTTTGCTGCTGCTGGCGGCGTTCCAGCTCGCGACCGGCGTGCTCGCTGCGCGCATCGCGGCGCGCGCTTCGGTCGGTTTTGGAGCAAACCTGCGTGAGGATATGTACAACAACGTGCAGACCTTCGCATTTTCCAACATCGACAAGTTTTCCACCGCGTCCATCGTCACGCGCCTGACGACGGATGTCACGAACGTGCAGAATGCCTTTCAGATGCTCATGCGCATGGCGATCCGCTCGCCGGTCATGCTGATTTTTTCCATGATCGTGTCGTTCCGCATCAGCCGTGATATCTCCATGACGTTTCTCATCATCCTGCCGATCCTCGCGGTGGCGCTGTTTTTCATTATCCGCAGTGTATTCCCGGTTTTCACGCGCGTGTTCCGCACGTATGATGAGCTCAACAACGTCGTGCAGGAAAATGTCCGCGGTATCCGCGTCGTCAAATCCTTTAATCAGGAGCAGCACGAGATCCGCAAGTTCGGCGCCATTTCCGAGCGCATCTATAAGGACTTTTCCAAGGGCGAGCGGCTCATCACGCTCAACGCGCCGCTGATGCAGTCGTGCATCTATGCATGTATGATTATCATCTCCTGGCTTGGCGCCAAGGCCATCATCGCCAGCGGCAACGATCCGGCACTTGGCCTGACGACCGGCAACCTCACTGCACTCATCACCTACGCCATGCAGATCCTCTCGAGCCTGATGATGCTGTCCATGGTCTTTGCCATGCTGACGATCTCGCTCTCGTCCGCGCGCCGCATTGCCGAGGTGATCGAGGAAAAGACGGACATTCAAAATCCGGAGCAGCCTGTCATGGCCGTGCGCGACGGCGCCATTGATTTTGACCATGTGAGCTTTGTTTACGCATCCAAGGCGGATAAAAAGGTGCTCGATGACATTGACCTGCACATCCGATCCGGCGAGACGATCGGTGTTATCGGCGGCACGGGCGCGTCCAAATCTTCGCTCGTGCAGCTCATCCCGCGCCTGTATGATGTCACTGCCGGAAAGCTGACGCTCGGCGGCGTGGACGTGCGCGACTATGATCTTGAGACGCTGCGTAACGCCGTCGCCATGGTGCTGCAGAAAAACGAGCTGTTTTCCGGCACGATCAAGGAGAACCTTCGCTGGGGCAATGAGAATGCCACGGACGAGGAACTCCGGCACGCCTGCGTGCTCGCGTGTGCGGATGAGTTTATCTCCGCCATGCCGGACGGCTATGACACCTATATCGAGCAGGGCGGCACAAATGTCTCCGGCGGCCAGAAGCAGCGCCTGTGCATCGCCCGCGCGCTGCTGAAAAAGCCGAAGGTGCTCATCCTCGATGACTCGACAAGCGCTGTCGATACGCGCACGGACGCGCAGATCCAGCAGGCCCTTTCCGCCTATATCCCGGAGACGACGAAGATCATCATCGCGCAGCGCATCAGCTCCGTGCAGAACGCCGACCGCATCGTCGTGCTCGACGATGGGCATATTGCCGATGTCGGCAGCCATGAGGAGCTGCTGCACACGAGCGAAATTTACCGTGAGGTCTATGAGTCCCAGCAGAAGGGAGGCGAGGACGATGCCTGAACGCCCAAAGTTGGATTCCCAGACGCTCAAGCGCCTGCTGTCGTATATGCGCGCTTACAAGGGCACGCTCGTGCTCGTGACCATCTGCATTCTGCTCAGCGCGGTCGCCGGTGCGGCCTCGTCCATGTTCCTGCAGAAGCTGATCGACGGCTATATCGTCCCCATGCTCGGCACGGCGTCGCCGGACTTTTCCGGCCTGATCCGCGCGCTGGTGACGATCGGTTGCGTGTATCTCGTTGGCACACTGGCCACGTGGCTGTATAACCGCCGCATGGTCACGATCGCGCAGGGCACGCTCAAGCGTATCCGCGACGAGATGTTTGAGAAGATGCAGCGTCTGCCCATCCGCTATTTTGACACGCATACGCACGGCGATATCATGAGCCTGTATACGAATGATACCGACACGCTGCGCCAGATGATCGCGCAGTCCATGGCACAGCTCGTGTCGTCGGTGTTTACGCTGACGGTCGTGTTTTTCTGCATGCTGTATATCAGCGTCTGGCTGACGCTGATCGTGTGCGCTGTCATGGCACTCATCCTTGTATTCGTGCGCAGGCTCACCGGCCGCATCGGCGGCTACTTCATGGCACAGCAGAGGGCACTGGCAGATCTCAACGGCTATGTCGAGGAGATGGTCAACGGCCAGAAGGTCGTCAAGGTGTTCTGCCACGAAGAGCAGAGCAAGGAGGAGCTGCACCGCCGCAACCGTGTCTGGGCGGAAAACGCCGCGCGCGCCAGCGGCATGGCCAACAGCATGATGCCGATGATGAACGCCGTCGGCTACCTGCAGTATGTCATCATCGCCGTCGTCGGTGGTACGATGGCCATTGCCGGCACGCCGAACCTCGGCCTGACCGGCATGAACACGCTCACGCTCGGTATGATCGCATCGTTCCTGACGCTCTCACGCGGATTCACCAACCCCATCTCGCAGATCTCCAACCAGTTCAACTCCATCGTCACGGCGCTGGCCGGTGCGTCGCGTATCTTTGCATTCATGGATGCCGAGCCGGAAACGGACGACGGCTATGTTACGCTCGTCAACGCCAGAGAGGAAAACGGCGCGCTCGTTGAGGCCGACCACCACACCGGCCTCTGGGCGTGGAAGCACCCGCACGGCGACGGTACGGTCACGTACACGAAGCTTGAGGGCCGCGTCGTGTTCGACCATGTGGACTTTGGCTACACACCGGATAAGGAAGTCCTGCACGACATCACGCTCTATGCCGAACCGGGCCAGAAGGTGGCCTTTGTCGGTGCGACCGGCGCCGGCAAGACAACGATCACGAACCTCATCAACCGCTTCTATGACATTGCCGACGGCAAGATCCGTTATGATGGCATCAATATCAATAAGATCTGCAAGGCCGATCTGCGCCGCAGCCTCGGCATCGTGCTTCAGGACGTGAACCTCTTCACCGGCACCGTCATGGAAAACATCCGCTACGGCAATCCGGACGCGACGGATGATGACTGCATCGCGGCGGCAAAGCTCGCCAACGCCGATCACTTCATCCGCATGCTGCCGGACGGCTACAACACCGTGCTCAAGGGCGACGGCAGCGGCCTGAGCCAGGGCCAGCGCCAGCTGCTGAGCATCGCGCGCGCGGCCGTGTCCGACCCGCCGGTCATGATCCTCGATGAGGCGACCAGCTCCATCGACACCCGCACCGAGGCGCTTGTACAAAGCGGCATGGATAAGCTTATGGAGGGCCGCACGGTGTTCGTCATCGCGCACCGGCTCTCGACGGTCAAAAATGCCGACGTGATCATGGTGCTCGACCACGGCCGCATCATTGAGCGCGGCAGCCACGAAAAGCTCATCGCCGAAAAGGGCGTGTACTACCAGCTCTATACCGGCGCGTTCGAGCTTGAATAATTTCCGCCGCGCACCTTGCATGCCGGCAGGGGGCGCGGTATAATCCAGATAATGAAGCCAAAGGAGGAGACCCATGGAGTATCAAAGATTTGGAAACACCATCGTCGCCCGCATCGACCGCGGCGAGGAGGTGCTCGAGCAGGTCAAGGCGATCGCACAGGCCGAGCAGATCAAGCTCGCAAGCGTGCAGGCGCTCGGCGCGGTCGGCGAATTCACGGTCGGCGTGTTCCACACGGCCGAGAAGCAGTACCATGCCAATTCGTTCGCGGGCGATTTTGAGATCGTCTCGCTGACCGGCACGATCAACACGATGGACGGCGCTTTTTACACGCACCTGCACATGAGCGCTGGTAATGAGAAGGGCGAGGTGTTCGGCGGGCATCTGAACCGCGCCGTCATCAGCGCTACCTGCGAAATGGTCATCACAGTCATCGACGGGCGGGTGGATCGCTTCCACAGCGAGGAGATCGGTCTGAACCTGTTCCAATTCTAAAGATCTGTGTCAAAAGTGCGCACGGTTTTGCGGCCGTGCGCATTTTTTTGCTGCCGGCGTTTCTTATTCCTATTGACATCGTGGGAATATAGGCATATAATTCATGCCATAGAGGTAGGGATTACGTGTCAACCCCTCCAGAGCCTCTCGAATTTGTGTATATTATGCAGCCGTGCCGCCCGGCGCGGTCTGCCATTGGGAACGGAGGACGCATATATGAACAAAAACCTTCTTGAAGTCAGCGGCCTGCACGTGAGCGCAGGCGAGAAGGAGATCCTGCGCGGTGTGGATCTGACCATCGGCAAAGACGAGACACACGTGCTCATGGGACCGAACGGCACCGGTAAGTCCACGCTCGGCTACGCGATCACCGGCAATCCGGAGTATACGGTCACAGCCGGAAAGATCGTCTTTGACGGCGAGGACATCACGGAGCTGCCGGTCAATGAGCGCGCGAAAAAGGGCATTTTCCTGTCCTTCCAGAATCCGCTCGAGGTGCCCGGCGTAACGCTCAGCGCTTTCATCCGCAGCGCGCTGGAGCAGAAGACCGGAAAGCGCATCCGCCTCTGGGACTTCAAGAAGAAGCTCGCCGAAACGATGGAGCTGCTGGCGATGGACGCCTCCTACGCCGAGCGTGACCTGAACGTGGGCTTTTCCGGTGGCGAGAAGAAGAAGGCGGAGATCCTGCAGATGCTCATGCTCGAGCCGAAGCTCGCCATCCTCGACGAGACCGACTCCGGCCTGGACGTCGACGCGGTGCGCACGGTCTCCAAGGGCGTGCAGCTCTACCGTGAGCGTGTACACGGCTCGCTGCTCATCATCACGCACAGCACCCGCATTCTCGAGTCGCTGACAGTGGACGCGGCGCACATCATGGAAAAGGGCGTTATCGTGAAAAACGGCGATGCATCGCTTGTCGATACCATCAACGAAAACGGCTTTGGCGGCATCCAGGCTGACTGAAAGCGAGGCGATCCGAATGAAGGAAAAAAGTCAGGTTGCGGACATTGACCGCAGCGTCTATGACATCCGCGACAAAGAGGACGATGCCTATCGCATGCAGGAGGGCCTGACGCCGGAGATCATTGACACGCTCTCCAAGGAAAAGGGCGATCCGGTCTGGATGCAGCAGTTCCGGCTGGAGTCGCTGCAGATCTATAACGAGATGCCGATCCCGGATTGGGGCCCGTCCATCGAGGGCCTGGACATGGATCATATCGCGACCTACGTCCGCCCCAAGACCGACATGAAAAACGACTGGAAAGACGTCCCGCAGGACATTAAAGATACCTTCGAGCGTCTCGGCATCCCGCAGGCGGAGCGCAAATCGCTTGCCGGCGTCGGCGCGCAGTACGATTCCGAGCTCGTGTACCACAATGTCAAGGACGAGGTGGCCGCACAGGGTGTTGTCTATACCGATATGGAGAGCGCACTCAAGGGCGAGTACGCCGACATGGTGCACAAGTATTTCATGAAGCTCGTCACGCCGCGCGACCATAAATTTGCGGCGCTGCACGGCGCGGTCTGGTCCGGCGGCTCGTTCGTGTACGTGCCGAAGGGCGTGCAGGTGTCCATCCCGCTGCAGTCGTATTTCCGCCTGAACGCCAAGGGCGCGGGCCAGTTTGAGCACACACTCATCATCGTCGACGAGGGTGCGAGCCTGCACTTCATCGAGGGATGCTCGGCGCCAAAGTATAATGTCGCGAACCTCCACGCCGGCTGCGTGGAGCTGTACGTGAAGAAAAATGCCAAGCTGCGCTACTCGACCATTGAAAACTGGTCGAAGAACATGTATAACCTCAACACCAAGCGCGCGCTCGTGGAAGAGGGCGGCGTGATCGAGTGGGTGTCCGGCTCGTTCGGGTCCCATGTCGGCTGCCTGTACCCCATGAGCGTGCTCAAGGGCGATAACTCCAAGATGGAGTTCTCCGGCGTCACGTTTGCCGGCGCGGGGCAGAACCTCGACACAGGTGCGAAGGTCGTGCACATCGGCAAGAACACGAGTTCGTACATGAACACGCGCTCCATCAGTAAGAGTGGCGGCATCAGCACGTTCCGCAGCAGCGTCGTGGTGCAAAAGGGCGCCAAACACGCGAAATCCTCCGTGTCCTGCCAGTCGTTGATGCTCGATTCCGAGTCCCGCTCCGATACCGTTCCGGCTATGGACATCCGCACGAAGGACGCTGCTGTCGGCCATGAGGCCAAGATCGGCAGCATCAGCAACGAAGCGGTGTTTTATCTCATGAGCCGCGGCATGAGCGAGGAGGACGCCCGCGCGCTGATCGTCAGCGGCTTTGCGGACAACGTCTCCAAGGAGCTGCCGTTGGAGTACGCGGTGGAAATGAACAATCTCATTCGTCTGGAGATGAAGGGCAGCATCGGCTGACCGCACATTCCGAAAGGAGGGAATATCGTGAATACGAGTGAACAGCTGGTCGTCAACAAACTGCCGACCAGAACGTGGAACCATCTCAATGTCAACGAAGCGACCATCCCGTGGAATGTGGCCGAAACGGCTGATCTCGGGACGGATGCATATGAAATTACAGCAGAAAATCAGGCGCAGCCGCTGCACATCCGCCTGACCGGCGCTGAGGGCTATAGCCGTAAGCACATCGCGGTCGATGTGGCCGCCGGTGTGCAGGCAACGGTGTATCTGGTGCTCGATGCGCAGGGCAGCTTCGCCGTGGAAACGGCGCTGACGCTCCATGACCGTGCGTCTCTGCGCCTTGTCCAGGTGCTCGGTGCGCAGGTCGGTGCGCTGCTTTATGCCAAAACGAACGCGGACTGCGCGCCCGATGCCGGCGTGGCCATGACGCAGATTCTTATGGGCAGGGGCGACCTATATTCGGACAACGACACGGAGCTTGTCGGCGACGGCAGCCGTTATTCGGCGCAGATCGGCTATCTCGGCCGCGGCAGTCAGACGATCGACGTCAACGTCGTCGTCAACCATTATGGCAAGAACACGGAGTGCGAGATCGACACGTCCGGCGCGCTCAAGGACGCGGCGAAGAAGGTTTTCCGCGGCACGATCGACTTTAAGACTGGCTCGTCGAACTCCGTCGGCAATGAGAAAGAGACCGTGCTCATGCTTGGCGACGATGTCGTCAACAAGACGGTGCCGCTTATCCTGTGTGCCGAGGAAAACGTCGTCGGCAACCACGGCGCGACCATCGGTGAGCTCGATGACGAGACGCTGTTTTACTTTGAGAGCCGCGGCATCTCGCGCGAACAGGCCGAAAATATCCTGGCCCGCGCATCGATCGAGCGCTTTGCGCGCACGGTGGACGACGAAGCGCTGCGTGCGCAGATTCTTCAGACGCTGGAGGAGGAACTCAACGATGGCGTATCATTATAAGCAGGATTTTCCGATCTTTCAGCATACGGACGTCGCCTATATCGACAACGCTGCCACGGCCCAGCGCCCGCAGTGTGTGCTCGATGCAGTGGCGGATTTCTACCGCTGCCACAACGCAAACCCTCTGCGCGGCCTGTATCCGCTGAGTGTCGAGGCGACAGATATCTATGAGCAGGCGCGCGAGACGGTGCGCGGCTTCATCGGCGCAAAGTCGGCGCGCGAGATCATCTTTACCCGCAACACGACCGAGAGCCTGAATCTCGTCGCCTACAGCTACGGCCTGACGCACGTCAAGGCGGGCGATGAGGTGCTCGTGTCCATCATGGAGCACCACAGCAATCTGCTGCCGTGGCAGATGGTCTGCCGCCAGACGGGCGCGGAGCTGAAGTTTATCGAGTGCGCGCCCGACGGCAGCGTGGATCTTCAGCAGATTGAATCGCTCATTACCGAGCGCACGAAGATCGTCGCGATGACGCAGGTGTCGAACGTCCTCGGCCGGAAGTACCCGGTGCAGGAGGTCGCCGCCATGGCGCACAAAAAGGGCGCGGTCATGGTCGTGGACGGCGCGCAGAGCACGCCGCACATGCCGGTGAACGTGCAGGAGCTGGGCGCGGATTTCTTCGCCTTCTCCGGCCACAAGGTCTTTGGTCCCATGGGCATCGGCGGGCTGTACGGCAGGGAAGACCTGCTCGAGGAAATGCCGCCGTTTCTCTCCGGCGGCGAGATGATCGAATCCGTCACGCGCACGGGCGCCGTCTATGCCGAACTGCCGCATAAATTTGAGGCCGGCACGGTCAATGCCGCCGGTGCAGCCGGTCTGGCTGCTGCCATCCGGTATGTGCAGAGCGTCGGCTTCGACACCATCCAGCAGCGCGAGCATGACCTGACGGTCAACGCCCTCGAGCGTGCACTGGCCGTGCCGCACGTGCACGTGCTCGGCACCGATAAGCCGGAGGATCACAACGGCATCATCACGTTCACGGTCGACGGCGTGCATCCGCACGACATCAGCGAGATCATGGCGTCCGACGGCGTGAACATCCGCGCCGGCCACCACTGCGCGCAGCCGCTGCTCACGCACCTCGGTCTGAACGCGACGGCCCGCGCCAGTTTTGCCTTCTATAACACCGATGAGGACGTCGACCGGTTCATCGAGAGCCTCTCGACCCTGAGGGAGCGTATGGGATATGGAAAATAGAAGTTTCTATAATGAGATCTTGACCGAGCACAATATCCACCCTGAGTTCAAGCATGATATTCCGGACGCGGATATTGCGCTCGCGGGCGTGAACCCGAGCTGCGGCGACAATATTGTCCTCAAGCTCAAGACCGACGGTGATGTCATCACCGACGGCGGCTTTGTCGGCGACGGCTGCGCCATCTCGCAGGCATCGGCGGACATCATGCTCGGCATGATCGTGGGGCAGAAGAAGGAAAAGGCGCTGGAAATGGGCCGCACCTTCCTGCGCATGATCCACGGTGAGGCGACCGAGGAAGAGATCGAGAGTCTCGAAGAAGCCTCCGCCCTCAAGGATATCGCGCACATGCCCGCGCGTGTGAAATGTGCCATGCTCGGCTGGCGCACGCTCAGCGAGGCGCTGACCGGTAAGGTCGAAGAATAAGCCGTTCCCGCCGCCGGCGGATGCTGATGAGGCGTCTGCCGGCGGTTTTCTGCGCGCCGGAAAACCCCGGTTTGACAGCGCGCGTCTGCGGGATTATGATAAGACATCCTCTTGACGGCAGGTGCTTTGTATGACTGATTTTGAAACCGTTCTCCTGCAGCGTATCCGCGCACTTGCAGCCACGCAGCCGCGCGTACTCGTTGCCATTGACGGCCGCTGTGCCGCCGGAAAGACCACGCTGGCCGCGTCCCTGCAGGCACAGCTGGAGTGCAATGTGTTCCACATGGATGACTTTTTCCTCCGCCCGGAGCAGCGCACGTCTGAGCGCCTGCACCAGCCGGGCGGCAATGTGGACTACGAGCGTTTCCTGACCGAGGTCCTCCGCCCGCTGCACGATGGTCAGGCGGTGACGTACCGCCCTTATGACTGCCACACGCAGCAGCTGCATGCACCGGTGCGCGCAGCGGTAAGGGCAGTCAGTATCATTGAGGGCTCCTATTCCTGCCATCCGGCGCTTTGGGATCTTTATGACCTGCACGTGTTTCTCTCGGTTGGGCTGGAGGAGCAGCGCCGCCGCATTGCCGCGCGCAGCGGCGAAAAGATGCTGCCGATGTTCACAAACGTCTGGATTCCGATGGAGGAGACATACTTTGCGCAGTTTCGGGTCGCAGAGCGCGCCGACCTTAGCCGGGAACATGGAATCGGACTAGTGAATTGTCAAACTAAGTGCAACAGGAAGCAAGTTCAAAATCCCACAAGTCCTGAGCAGAACGGAAATTAAGAACCTTACGAGGCCTGGCGTTAATAAGCGCCAGGTTTCGTTTTAGAGCGGCAGGAGCAACACGCGACAGATTTCTGCCTTTCGGATAAAACGCTCGAAGCAAGCCGTTTGCATTTTCATTCGTGCCCTTTTGCCACGCACAGTATGGATCGGCAAAATACACTTCGCAGCCAAGCCGCTGCTCGATCTTGCGCCAGTTCGCAAATTCCGTTCCCCTGTCGCAGGTGATCGCTTTGACCAGCTGCGGAGGGAATTGCGCGAGTGCAGAAACGATCGCGTTCTCCATAGTCTCGGCTCTTCGGTCGGGCATTTTGACCGCAATGTAAAACCGCGTCTTGCGCTCTGCCAGAGTCGCAAAGCAAGCCTTGCTCTTTCCCTGACCGCTTACGACCGTGTCTGCTTCCCAGTGTCCGGCTTCTTTGCAGCTGTATGCGGATTTGTCGCGCTCGCGTATGGATTTGCCCTTGTTATACTTGCCTCGCGTTTCTTTCACGCCATGGCTTTTCCCCTTGCGCCGCAGCACTTTCAGGTTTCCGTTCACGAGATGTTTTTCGTATATCCAACGGTACACCGTGCGTCCGGCTCGGCATCTTCAAGCCGCACGGTGTGCAGGCAATTTGCTCCGGTGACCAGGTAGCTTTGAGCTTCTCGTTTCTGTACTCGATTGTTGCCTGCGACCGAAACATCCCGCGATGACAGTATGAGCGCCGAAGCAGATATTTTTTCTGAGCTGTGTGCGGATAGTTGGTCGGTATGTCATACATATGCGTATGCGTGCAGTTGCGGCGTATCTCCCGTGAGACTGTGCTTGGGCTGCCTACCAGAGATTCGTATGAACTTCTTTTCTTTTTTCTGTTGCACTTGATCGTATAATTCACCGCTTGTGCCCCGCGCGGTTTTGTGCTACATTAAGAGAACATACACAGCGTGAATTTACACAGAAAGGCGGGAGCCCCATGGATGTTCTGCGTTTCAAACAGGCCAATTGCAAAAACTGCTACAAATGCGTCCGGTTCTGCCCGGTCAAGTCCATCCGCGTCTATCAGGGTCACGCACAGATCATTTCCAGTGACTGCATTCTCTGCGGCAACTGCGTGTCCGTCTGCCCGCAGCATGCCAAGGAGGACATCAGCGACGTCGCGCAGATCCAGAAGCTGATCGCATCCGGCCAGCAGGTCGTTGTGAGCGTCGATTCTTCCTACATTGCCTATTTTGACACCCCCGGTTTTTCGGGCATCGAAGAGCCGCTGAAAAAGCTCGGCTTTGCGGCGGCACATGAGACAGCGGAGGGCGCCTATCTGGTCAAGAAGCAGCTCGAGGAGCTCGCGCGTCAGCCGGGCGATGCGCCGATCATTACATCCGGCTGTTCGACGATCGTGCTCTATGTGGAAAAGCATCTGCCGGAGGCGCTGCCATATTTGGCTCCGGTGCTCTCCCCGATGCAGGCGCATGCCGTGCTGCTGCGCAAGCGTTATCCGGGCGCGACCATTGTCTACATCAGCCCGTGTATCTCCAAGAAGGAGGAGACGACGCGCTTTGAGAGCGTCGGTGCTGATTACGACATCACGTTCACGGAGCTTGAGGACTGGATGCATGAGGCCGGTGTTACTGTTAACCCCAACGTCCCGGCCGATGAGCCGATGCTTTCGCGCGGTTATACGATCACAAACGGCGTTCTGCACTCCATGTCGCTCGATTCCGGGCGCGATTATCTGTTCCTTGACGGTCTGGATGACAGCATCCAGACGCTCAAGAGTGTCGTCAACGGCAATCTGCGCAACTGCTTTATTGAGATCGCTGCCTGCCACGGAAACTGCGTCGGCGGTCTCGCTTTTCGGCAGAAGCACACAAACCTGCTCGAATCGCGCCGCCGCGTGATCAAGAGCGCCGGTGGCGAAAGAAACTTCGATATTCAGGAGCCGGTGGATATGCACCGCGCGCTCATAGACAAGAAGCACCCGGTCGACTTACCGCCAGACTCTGTTATTAACGGGATCCTGCGCAAAATGGGCAAATTCAGCCCGGCGGATGAGCTCAACTGCGGTCTGTGCGGCTACCGCACCTGCCGCGACAAGGCCATCGCCGTCTATGAGGGCCGCGCTGAGATCAGCATGTGCATGCCATATATGAAAGAGCGTGCCGAGACCTACTCCGAGAAGATCATCAACGTCTCCCCGGAGGGCATTGTCACTGTCGGCAAAAAGCTGAAGGTCAAGCAGATCAACAAAGCGGCTTGCAAGATTTTCGGCATCAAGGATCCGGCGGACATCATCGGCTATCCGGTCTCGCGCATTATGGATGAGTATGATTTCGTGAAGATGATCAGCCAGGAGGAGACGCAGGTCACGGACGAGGTGTTCCTTGCTGATTATAACGTCTACCTCGAGCGTATTTTCATCTGCGACCCGGAGCGGACGCTTTTCACCTGCATCATGCGTGATGTGACGAAGGCGCGCCAGCGCCGCAACAAGATCCAGAAGACGAAGATCCACGCGGCCGATCTGGCGGATGACATCATCGCCAACCAGCTGCGCATCGTCCACGAGATCGCGAGCCTGCTCGGAGAGACGGCAGCGGAGACCAAGGTGGCGGTCCACGACCTGAAGGAGGCCATCATGCTCGATGAGGACGGCGACGATGATGCGTAAACGAATCAATCGCTGCAGGAACACGGTCTGGGACATCAGCGTCATCAGCCGCAACAAAAACGGGGAGACGCTCTGCGGAGATCAGTGCGTTCTGGAATGGTCCGACGATGACGCGACGGTGATCCTCTCCGACGGCCTTGGAAGCGGCGTCAAGGCGAACATCCTCTCCACGCTGACAACGACCATGCTCACGACCATGCTCAAGGGCAATGTGCCCATTGACGAGTGCGTCACGACCGTGGCGGAGACGCTGCCCATGTGCAAGGAGCGCAAGCTCGCCTATGCGACCTTTACGATCCTGCAAACGGCCGGCAGCCGCGCGCGCCTGATCCAGTATGATAACCCGAACGCCGTATTTGTGCATAACGGTGCGATCGCAAAATATAACTATTCCGTCAACTTTATTCAGGAAAAGGAGCTGCACGAGAGCTACCTGCATTTTGACGTGGGAGATATGCTCGTGCTCTTCAGCGACGGGGTGTCGGAGGCCGGACGCGGCGTGACGACGGACGCCGGCTGGGCGCAGCAGGATATTGAGGATTTTATCCTGCGCAACTATTCGTCTAACGTCTCCTCGCAGCGCATGGCGGCCAGCATCCTTTCGACCGTCAAGACCCTGGACATGGACACCATGCATGATGATACGACCGTTGTTGTCGCGCGTCTGCGCGAGCGCTGTCCGGTCAACGTCATGATCGGGCCGCCCGAGCGCAAGGATGACGATCTGAGCACGATGCGCCTGTTTTTCGGCAAGGATGGCAAGCACGTTGTCTGCGGCGGCACCACAGCCAACGCTGTCGCGGCATATCTGGGCGTGAAGGTGCGCACACTGCCAGGCAGCGGCACGGAGGAGGTTCCGCCGATGAGCGAGATCCACGGTGTGGATCTGACCACCGAGGGGATCGTTACGGTCAACGCGACGATGGAGCGCATCAAGGACTACCTTGCCGACGGTATGTACACGCTCGAGCTCGCCCACATGAAAGACGGTGCGTCCAAGCTCGCGCTCATGCTGCTCGAAGAGGCAACGGAGGTCAATGTCCTCTTTGGCAACGCGAGCAACCTCGCCCAGCAGGATACGGAGTTCAGCTTTGAGCGCAAGCTGCAATTGGTGCAGGAGCTGCGCGATATGCTGACCTTGGCCGGTAAAACAGTCAAAATGAGCATCTGCTGACAGATGCTGATATTCACGGAGTGACCCAAACGAATGAAGATCCGAACTATTTTTGCAGTATTGCTATGTAAGCTCGCGCGCGGCCTGCTGCGGCTGCTGCGCCGCGGCGGGACTGCATTTCCCGGCCGTGTTGCACTGAAGGTATACCCTCAGGTGCTTGGCGTGCTCTCGCAGGGCGTGCGCGTGATCCTCGTCACCGGTACGAACGGCAAAACGACCAGCTCCCGCATGATCGAGCAGGCGTTCGCCGACGCGGGGCTCAATTACTTTGCCAACCGCTCCGGCGCGAACCTCATCTCCGGCATCACGGCGGAGTTTGCCATGCACAGTACCCTGACCGGACGACCCAAGTGCCAGTTCGCCGTCATCGAATGTGACGAGGCGGCGTCCAAAACGGTGCTGAAGTATCTCAAGCCGGAAGTCATTGTGGCCACGAATGTGTTCCGCGACCAGCTTGACCGCTACGGCGAGATCACGCATACCCTCAACAACATTCTCGAGGGCATCCGTCACACACCGGAGAGCACACTATGCATCAATGCCGACTGTTCGCTTATTGCCTCCATCCCGGCACAGGTGCCGAATCCGGTCGTGCGCTTCGGCGTGAACGTGCCGCTCGGCGGCGACGACCTGACGGAGATCTCCGACGCGCCGCACTGCATTCACTGCAAAACGGAGTATATCTATGACTACCGCACGTACGGCCATCTCGGCGCGTTCCGCTGCCCGAAGTGCGGCTATCACCGTGAGGAGCCGCAGGTCGCCGTTACAGCTGTGCAGGCGCTCGGTGTGGATACGAGCGATGTCACCATGTCCATCGGCGGGCAGGAATACGCTGTGCACATCAACCTGCCGGCGGCATATAACATCTACAATGCTGTTGGATCAGCGGCTGCGCTATATGCGTTTGGCTTCACGCCGGAGGCGATCGTACACGCGCTCGGCACGTTTGGCTGTGGCTTTGGCCGCATGGAGAAGTTTGATCTGCGCGGCACGCCCGGGCGCATGATGCTCGTCAAAAACCCGGCCGGCTGCAATCAGACCATGCGCTACCTCGCCGGGCTCAACGAGGACGCGACGTTTGTCGTCTGTCTCAACGACCGGGACGCCGACGGCACGGATATTTCATGGATCTGGGACGCGGACTTTGAGCGGCTCGCCGCCATGGGCGAGCACCTGCGGCAGGTGTTCGTATCCGGCACGCGCGCCGATGAGCTGCGCCTGCGCTTGAAATATGCGGGGGTGGATGAGGCAAAGATCCAGGTATTTTACGACTATGACCCGCTGATCGACGCCATGTGCACGTCGGAATACCCAGTGTTCATCATGCCGACGTATACGTCCATGCTGGACCTGCGCGGCCGGCTGCAAAAGCAGCTCGGCGGAAAGGAGTTCTGGGAATGAGCGAGAAGACCCTGCGCATCTGCCACCTGTACCCGGACCTTCTGAACCTCTACGGCGACCGGGGCAACATTCTCTGTATGCGCCGCCGCCTGGAGTGGCGCGGCATCGGCGCCGAGGTGACGGAGGTCACGGTCGGCGAGCAGGCGGATTTCACGCAGTTTGACCTGTTTTTCATCGGCGGCGGTCAGGACTTTGAGCAGGAGGTGCTCCTGTCCGACCTGAAAGCCGGAAAAGGCGGCGAGATCAAGGCCGCCATCGCCGACGGCAAGACGTTTCTGACCATCTGCGGCGGCTACCAGATGCTCGGCAGCTACTACCGCACGTGGGACGGCAAGCAGTGTGATTTCATCGGCGCGATCGATTATTACACCGTCGGTTCGAAAGAGCGCATGATCGGCAACTTCCTTTTTGAATGTCTGCCGGAGTCCGGTGGCAGCACAGTCGTCGGCTTTGAAAACCACAGCGGCAAGACCTACCTCGGCAGCGGCGTGTCGCCGCTCGGCAAGGTGCTCGTCGGCGGCGGCAACAATGGGGAGGACAGCTTTGAGGGCGTGCGCTACCGCAACGTGTTCGGTACGTACAGCCACGGCCCGGTCCTGCCGAAAAATCCCGCGTTTTGCGACCATCTGCTCACGACGGCGCTGCAGCAGCGCTATCCGGAGCTGGAACTCCAGCCGCTGGACGATGCGGCCGAGCTCGCCGCGCACAACACCATGCGCGACCGGCTGCTGAAAAAATAACTGCATGGGAAATGGGCGCATCCGTCTGGATGCGCCCACCGTGCGTTTTCGGTTAAAAATCCTCGGGTATCGGAATGTCAGCGCGTGGCACCTTGTCCCAGGAAAAGTCCGCCGCCAACTCCGCAGCCGTCACCGGCGCGTCCGTCGGCCGCAGTCCGGCGAGCTTTGCGAGCTTGCCGGTCAGCTGCTCCGGCGTATATTTTTGCCGCAGGGCCTCCATGTTCAGGTCGCCCTCACGCTTGGAGAGTTTGCGCCCGTCCGGCGCAACGAGCAGCGGCGCGTGCGCATACTCCGGCGCGCGGCCGCCGAGTGTTTCAATCAGCCAGATCTGCCGGGGCGTGGAGTCGAGCAGATCCCGTGCGCGCACGACGCGCGTGATGCCCATCTCCAAATCATCTACGCTCACGGCCAGCTGATAGGCGAACACCCCGTCCGAGCGCCGGATGAGAAAATCATCGCGCCCGCGCCGCAGCTCCGTTTTCTGCGGGCCGTAGTGCCCGTCGATGAAGGAAATGTCCGCATCGGTCACTTCCAGCTTTTTCGCCGCGTTCCGGCCCATGCGCAGGCGCGCCTGCACCTCCTGAACCGTTAGTGTCCGGCAGGGGCAGCTGGCCTCGCGCGGCTCGCCGGGGTGCGGCGCGCTGGCAGCCAGCCGCTCGGCGCGGCTGCAGTAGCAGTCATATACCATCCCGCGCTCCGTCAAAGCGTCCAGCGCGGCGGTGTAGCGCTCCGTGCGCGTGCCCTGACGGCTGTCCTGCGAGCCGGGGCGCCAGCCCTCGTCCCAGTCAAGCCCGAGCCAGAGCAGGTCGTCGGCCATGAGCTCTGCGTAGTGCTCCCAGCTCCGCTCTGGGTCGAGATCCTCAAGGCGGAACACCATCGTCCCGCCGCGCGCGCGCACATCCAGCCATGCCAGCAGAAACGTCAGCACATTGCCCAAATGCAGCCGCCCGCTCGGGCTGGGCGCAAAGCGGCCACGGATCGTGTTATCCGGCATCGGTCATCCCTCCGGTTTCATTCTGAGTGCATTATAGCATAACCGTGCCGGTTCGCAACGCTTTTCAGGTCAAATCCCTTGAAACCATGCGGGAAATCGGATATAATAAAGTGTTATTATCAGCGGAGGAATGTCTCATGGCGAAATCATCCATCGAAAAAACAAATGTCATGCGCCTGCTCGACCAGAAGAAGGTGCCCTACACGCCGCACACATATCCGCACGGCGACGATGCGGTGGACGGCGTGACCGTCGCGCAGATGACGGGCATGGACCCGGCGAAGGTGTTCAAGACACTGGTCGCCCGCGGTGCGAGCAAGACGCCGTACGTGTTCGTCATCCCGGTCGCGTGCGAGCTTGACCTCAAGAAGGCGGCGAAGGCCGTGGGGGAGAAGTCCGTCGCCATGCTGCACGTTTCCGAGCTTACGCCCCTGACGGGCTACGTGCGCGGCGGCTGCTCGCCGGTCGGCATGAAAAAGCAGTTTCGCACGGTCTTTGCCGCGCAGGCGCTCGCGCAGGAGACGATCCTCGTCAGCGCCGGCAAGATCGGCTATCAGGTCGAGACCGCGCCGCAGGCGCTCATCGCGCTCGTGCGCGCGACTACGGCGGATCTGACCATCGAAGAATCCTAAGCAACCACGGAGGCACCCATGCGGGATCATATCGTTATCAAAGGCGCGCGGGAGAACAATCTCAAGAACATTGATGTGGAAATTCCGCGCGATGCGCTGGTCGTCATGACTGGCCTTTCCGGCTCTGGCAAGTCGAGCCTTGCGTTCGACACCATCTTTGCCGAGGGCCAGCGGCGCTATATGGAGAGTTTGTCCTCCTATGCGCGCCAGTTTCTCGGCCAGATGGATAAGCCGGACGTCGATTCCATCGAGGGCATGAGCCCGGCCATTTCCATCGACCAGAAGACCACCAGCAAGAATCCGCGCTCGACCGTCGGCACGGTCACGGAGATCTACGACTATCTGCGTCTGCTCTGGGCGCGCGTTGGCGTGCCGCACTGCCCGAAGTGCGGCAAGGAGATCCGCCGCCAGACGGTGGATCAGATCGTCGACCAGATCGCGGCGTTGCCGCAGGCGACGCGCGTGCAAATTTTAGCGCCGGTCGTCCGCGCCAGAAAAGGCGAGCACCAGAAGGTGTTCGACGATGCCCGCCGCGGCGGCTATGTCCGTGTGCGGGTCGACGGCAGCATCTATGACCTGACGGAGGTCATCCCGCTCGACAAAAACCGCAAGCACAATATCGAGATCGTGGTCGACCGCGTCGTCATCCGCCCGGACCAGAACCGCCGCCTGACGGACGCCGTGGAGATCGCGTCCGCGCTCTCCGGCGGCCTCGTGCTGGCGGACATTCCGGAGGAAAAGCGCGAGATCCTCTTCTCGCAGAACTATGCCTGCGACGACTGCGGCATCTCGATCGAAGAGCTCACGCCGCGCATGTTCTCGTTCAACAGCCCCTATGGTGCCTGCCCGACCTGCAGCGGCCTCGGCACGCGGCTGCGTATCGACCCGGCGCTCATCATCCCAGATCCGTCGAAGTCGCTCCTCGAGGGCGGCGTTACGGCCAGCGGCTGGAACAGCGTCAAGGGTGACAGCATCAGCCGGATGTACTACGAGGCGCTGGCGGAGAAATATCACTTTGACCTCACCACGCCGATCGGCGACCTGCCGGAGAATGTGCGCCAGATCCTGCTCTACGGCACGGGCGGCGAGGAGCTCACGCTGCATTATGATACGAACCGCGGCACCGGTGTGCTGCGCCGCCCGTTTGAAGGCATCGTCTGCAACCTCGAGCGTCGCTATCAGGAGACGCAGAGCGAGGCCATGCGCGCGTCGATTGAGTCCTGCATGGCGGAGACCGCCTGCCCGGACTGCCACGGTGCGCGGCTGCGGCCGGAGGTGCTGGCCGTCACAGTCGGCGGGCTGAACATTTCGGAGTTCACGGCGCTGCCGATCACGGAGGAGCTGGCGTTCCTGGATAAGCTCGCCCTGAGCGAGAAGGACGCCAAAATTGCCGACAGCATCCTGCGCGAGGTGCGCTCGCGGCTGCATTTTCTGCAGAGTGTCGGTCTGCAGTACCTGACGCTCGCACGCTCGGCGGCAACGCTGTCCGGCGGCGAGAGCCAGCGCATCCGGCTTGCCACGCAGATCGGCTCGTCGCTCATGGGCGTGCTGTATATTCTCGACGAGCCGTCCATCGGCCTGCACCAGCGCGATAACGAAAAGCTGCTGGCCACGCTGCGCGAGCTGCGTGACCTCGGCAACACGCTCATTGTCGTCGAGCACGATGAGGACACCATGCGTGCGGCGGACTATCTCATCGACATCGGCCCCGGCGCGGGCGTGCACGGCGGGGAAGTAGTGTGTGCCGGAACACCGGAGGAGGTCGCGCGCTGCGAGCGCTCCATCACAGGGCAGTATCTGTCCGGGAAAAAGAAAATTCCCGTGCCTACACACCGCCGCGCCGGAAACGGCCATGCGCTTGTGATCCGCGGCGCGGCAGAGCATAATCTCAAGCACGTGGATGTGGAGATCCCGCTGGGGGTCATGACATGCGTGACCGGCGTGTCCGGCAGCGGAAAATCTTCGCTTGTCAACGAGGTGCTGTATAAAACACTCGTTGGCAAGCTTAACCACGCCAAGGTGCGTCCCGGGAAATGTGACGGGATCGACGGCGTGGAGTATCTGGATAAGATCATCAACATCGACCAGAGCCCCATCGGCCGCACGCCGCGCTCCAACCCGGCGACGTATACCGGCCTGTTTGACGATATCCGCGCGCTCTTTGCCTCCACGCAGGACGCAAAGTTGCGCGGCTATGGCGCCGGGCGCTTCTCGTTCAATATCCGCGGCGGCCGCTGCGAGGCCTGCTCCGGCGACGGCCTGCTGAAGATTGAGATGAACTTCCTGCCGGATGTCTACGTGCCCTGTGAGGTCTGCAAGGGCAAGCGCTACAACCGTGAGACGCTCGAGGTGCACTACAAGGGCAAGAACATTGCCGAAGTGCTGGACATGACCGTTGAGGAAGCGCTTGCGTTCTTCCAGAACCAGCCGAAGATCCGCGACCGGCTGCAGACGCTCATGGATGTCGGTCTCGGCTATGTCAGGCTCGGCCAGCCGTCCACGACGCTCTCCGGCGGCGAGGCGCAGCGCATCAAGCTTGCGACCGAGCTGTCCAAGCGCAGCACCGGCCGGACGATTTACGTCCTCGACGAGCCGACGACCGGTCTGCATGTGGCGGACATCGCGCGCCTGATCGATATTCTTGACCGCCTGACCGATGCCGGCAACACGGTGCTGGTCATCGAGCACAACCTGCACGTCATCAAAGTGGCCGATCACATCATCGACCTCGGCCCTGAGGGCGGCGACGCGGGCGGAAACATCGTCTTTACCGGCACACCGGAGGACTGCGCACGCTGTGCCGGGAGCTACACCGGCCAGTTTTTGAAAAAAGAACTCGAAAGTTAACGGCCAAGCCCCCTTTCTCATAGGCTGAAAGGAGAGGGGGCGGTGAACATGGTCATTCAGATCACCTTATGCGTCCTGCTGATCCTGGGCTTTGCCTGGCTGCTGTGGATGCTCAGCGGCGCGCTGCTCACGCCGGTGCGCTCCGGCCGGGGCACGCGCATCACGCTCGTCGTGCAGGCGCACGGGGACGCACCGGAACTGGAAAATCTCCTGCGCGGCGCTCTGTGGCTGCGTGACAGCGGCACGGTCGCGGCGGACATTCTGCTCGTGGACTGCGGCCTTACGGAAGAAGCTGCTGCGCTGGTCGAGCGCCTTGCACGCCGGTGCGGAGATCTGAAGCTGTGCAAAACGGAGGAGTTTTGCCGATGGATGCAAACACCAATCCAATAGAATTATGCGGCACCGTCGCGGCGGTCATCTATCAGAACGAGGAAAACGGCTACACCGTCCTCAAGTTGGACGTGGACGACGGCAGCCAGACGATGGTCGTCGGCTGCATTCCGTACGCCGTGCCGGGCGAGTCCATGATCGTCACCGGCAGCTGGATGACGCACCCGGTGCACGGCCAGCAGTTCAAGGTCGAGTTTGCCGAGCGCACCATGCCGGAGACGGCGGACGCGATCTATGCCTACCTCGCCGGGCGCGCCGTGCACGGCATCGGCCCGGCGACGGCGTCGCTGCTTGTATCGCGCTTCGGCGCCGACACGTTAAATGTGCTGGAGTACGAGCCGGAAAAGCTCACGGCCATCAAGGGCATCAGCCTTTCCAAGGCGAAGACCATGTCGGCCAATTTCCGCCGTCAGGCGGGCATGCGCCGCTTGATCGAGTTTCTGGCCTCGGCGAATATCCGCCCGGTCATTGCCCTGCGGATGTACCAGTATTACGGTGACGAGGCCCTGCAGCTCGTGCAGGATAACCCCTACATACTCGTCTCGGACGCCATCGGCGCCACGTTTCAAGAGGCGGACGCGCTGGCGCTCGGCCACGGCTTTGACGACCAGAGTGCGGAGCGTGTCGCCGCGGCGACGCTGTATGAGCTCGCTTATAACGCCATTCGCGGCCACTGCTTCATCTCGTACCGCAATCTGCTGGCAGCGACGTCGCAGCTCAGCGGCGTGCCGGACGAGCTGGTCGCCCAGAGCGTGGACACGCTTGTAGAGAGCGGCGAACTGGTGCGCGAGCGCGTCGCGGGGTGCGACGGGTGCTATCTCGCGCGCCTGCACGAGGCGGAGGCCTACACGGCCGAGCGGCTGCTCGCTATGGCGCAGAATGAATACCGCCGCATGCCGGATACGGAAAAAATCGCGGCACAGATTGAAGCGCAGCTCGGCCTGACTTTTGCCGAGCAGCAGAAGGAAACGCTCCGCCTTGCGTGTCAGCACCAGGTCATCGCCATCACCGGTGGCCCCGGCACCGGCAAGACGACGTCTATCCGGGCGATCCTCGCTCTGTTTGATGTGCTCAAGCTCGACACCCAGCTTGCCGCCCCGACCGGCCGCGCCGCCAAGCGCATGAGTGAGCTGACCGGCCGGAGCGCGCAGACGATCCACCGCCTGCTCGAGGCCGGCATGAGCGACGATCACCAGGACATCGCCTTCCGGCGCGACGAGGACGACCCGCTTGCGTGCGACGCCGTCATCCTCGACGAGTGCTCCATGGTGGACATCTCGCTCATGTGCGCGCTGCTGCGCGCCATGCGGCCGGAGTGCCGGCTTATCCTTGTGGGCGACGCCGACCAGCTGCCGTCCGTCGGCCCGGGCAACGTTTTTTCCGATATCATCCGCAGCGGCGTCATCCCGACTGTGCGCCTGACGGAGATCTTCCGCCAGGCCGCCGGGAGCAGCATCGTCGCCTACGCGCACGCCATCAACCGCGGCGATCACCCGCCGCTAACAAAAAACAGCGGGGACTTTTTCTTCCTCCGGCGTACAGATCCGCAGAAAGCGGCCGATACGGTCGTGGAGCTGTGCAAAACACGCCTGCCGAATAATATGAAGATCCCGCCGTCGGACATTCAGGTGCTCACGCCGACGCGCAAGTATGACACCGGCATGGCGGCGCTGAACGTGCGCCTGCAGGCGGCACTTAACCCGCCGGCCGACGGAAAGAAGGAACGCCGCTTCGGCGAAATTATCTTCCGCGAGGGCGACCGCGTGATGCAGATCCGCAATGATTACGACATCGTGCTCAAAAACCCGGACGGTACGACAGCCGGGACTGGGGTCTATAACGGCGACGTCGGCCAGATCACGGCCATCGACCCGCAGACGGAAACGCTCGCCGTCTGCTACGACGGCAAGACCGCGACCTACGGCTTCGAGATGCTCAATGAGCTCGAGCACGCGTGGGTCATGACGGTGCACAAATCGCAGGGCAGCGAGTACCGCGCGGTCGTGCTCTGCATCGGAAAAGCCGGGCCCATGCTGCTCACGCGCAGTGTGCTCTATACGGCCATCACGCGCGCCAAGTCCCTGCTCATCGTCGTCGGCGACGAGGGTGTGGCTTATCATATGATTGACAATCAGGCACAGACCCGGCGCTACAGCGGCCTGCGTGCCCGGCTCTGCGGGGAGTGCGGTGAAGCATGAAAGTGATCTCGTTCCTGCTCGACCTGCTCTATCCGCCGCGGTGCGCGTTCTGCCATGACTTTCTCGAGACCAGCCGCGAGGGTGTCTGCGCACACTGCAGGACCGGTCTGCCGTTTGCACAAAATGGTGGACGGCAGCACTTCCCGTTCATTCCGGCATGTGTCTCTCCGCTTAATTATGAGGGCAATGTGCGCGAATCGCTGCTGCACTATAAATTTGGCGGCGCGACCGGGTACGCAAAAGTCTATGGTCGACTCGTTGCCGAAACGGTGCGCACGGAGCTTCCGGGAGCGTATGACATCATCACCTGGGTGCCGCTGAGCCGCAAGCGCCTGCGCGAGCGCGGCTACGATCAGGCGCGCCTGCTGGCGAAAGCGACGGCAAAGACACTCGGCATGCCGCTCACGCCGACGCTCTATAAGCAGCGCAACACGCAGCCGCAGTCCGGCACCGGCGACGCTGCCAAGCGCCGCGCGAACATTACCGGGGCTTACCGCATGAAAAAGTGTGCGGATGTGACGGGAAAGCGCGTCCTGCTCATCGACGACATTGTCACAACCGGATCCACGCTCTTGGAGTGCGCGCGTGTGCTCGGCAAAGCGGGTGCGGAGCAGGTCGTCTGCGCCACGGTCGCGCGCTCGGCCGACTAAAACAGCCGCGAGACGGCTACGATTGACTATAACATCCGCTGCGCGGATGATACAGGAGTTTTGCTTTATGATGATTTTTGAACGTGACATTGCCATCGACCTCGGCACGACCAACATCCGCGTGTTTGTGCGCGGCAAGGGCATCATGCTGCGCGAGCCGTCCATCGTAGCGGTCGATAAGTACACCGGCCGGATGCTCAAGGTCGGTCAGGATGCGCAGAAAATGCTCGGCCGTACCCCGGCGAACATCGTGGCCATCCATCCGATCAGCGCGGGCGTCATCTCAGACTATGACATGACGGCGCTCATGCTCAAGGAGCTGCTCTCGCGCGTGACGTCGTTCAGCCTCTTCAAGCCGCGCGTGCTCGTCACGGTACCGAGCAGTGTGACCGGCGTGGAGGAGCGCAACGTTATTGACGCCGTCATCGAGGCCGGCGCGCGCAAGGTGTACCTCGTGGAGTCCGCCGTGGCCACGGCGGCCGGCGCGGGAGCGGACATCTCCAAGCCGGACGGCCATCTGGTCATCGACATCGGCGGCGGCACGACGGAGGTCGCGGTCGTCTCCCTCGGCGGCGTGGTCGAGAGCGAATCCATCAAGACCGCCGGCGACGCCTTTGACGAGGCGATCGTGCGCTATGTGCGCCGCAAGCACAACATCCTCATCGGCAAGCGCACGGCTGAGGAGCTCAAGATCGGCATCGCGTGCCTTGTCCCGCGCGCGGAGGTGGGCATTCAGGAGGTCAAGGGCCGCTGCCTGACGACCGGGCTGCCGAAATCCGTGAAGATCAGCTCCGTCGAGCTCGTGGAGGCCATTGCCGAGCCCGCGCGCGACATTCTTGAGACCATCCACATGGTGCTCGAGCGCACGCCGCCGGAGCTCGTGGCCGATCTGGCGCAAAACGGCATCATCATGGCCGGCGGCGGCAGTCTGATCTACGGCTTTGACCAGCTCGTGGAGAAGGACACCGGCATCCGCACGACGGTCGTAGACGATGCGCTCTCGTGCGCGGCTTTCGGCAGCGGCAAGATGCTCATGAATCTCAACGACATGCAAGACGGCATGGTCAATCTCGCGCGCAAGCGCCAGATGAAGGCATAAACACAAAGGCCGGGCATCCCCGGCCTTTTTCTGCTATGTATTATCACACTTTGAACGAGGAGCTGCGCCGCCGCTTTGGCTGCAAGGTCTATAAGCTTGCGCTCGACGGCGGCTTTACCTGTCCGAACCGGGACGGGACCATCGGCGCGCGCGGCTGCATTTTCTGTGCCGGGGACGGTTCCGGCGCCTTTGCCGCCGACCGCGCACTGGACATCCCGCAGCAGATCGAGGCGGCCAAGGCGCGCGTGGCCGGTAAAAACGGCGGCGGCAAATACATTGCTTATTTTCAGAACTTCACGAACACTTATGGCAGTCTCGCGCACATGGAGCGCCTGTTCACACAGGCGCTTGCGCCGGAGGACGTTGTGGCGCTGTCGGTCGCCACGCGGCCGGACTGCCTGCCGGATGCGGTGATCGCGCTGCTGCAGCGGCTGAACACGGAAAAGCCCGTCTGGGTCGAGCTCGGCCTGCAGACCATCCATTCGCAGAGCGCGGCCTATATACGCCGCGGCTACGATTTGCCGGTGTCTGACGATGCGGTCCGCCGCCTCCGCGCGGCCGGTCTGGAGGTCATTGTGCACCAGATCCTCGGCCTTCCGGGGGAGACGGATGCGCGGATGGTGCAGACCGCGCGCTATATCGGTCAGAGCGGGGCGCAGGGCATCAAGCTGCACCTGCTGCATGTGCTGCGCGGCACGGATCTGGCGGCGGACTACGCTGCCGGAAAGTTCGAGGTGCTCACGCCGGAGCACTATATCGACCTGCTCGAGCAGTGTCTGCGCGTACTCCCACCGGAGGTGGTCATCCACCGCCTGACCGGCGACGGCGCCAAGCGCGACCTCATCGCGCCGCTCTGGAGCGCGGACAAAAAGCGCGTGCTCAATGCGATCCGCGCCGCTTTCGCGCGCGACGATCTGGTGCAGGGCTCGGAACTGTAACGTTATTTCAGGTGCCGACTATGAGAAGAGAAATAGATTTCATTCATGGAATATGCGAATTCTGCAGGCGAATGGATTCGGCATATCCAGGCGCTCCAAAAGATGATATTGAAGTTAAACTCGTGGAGCATATTTCGTGCCGGGAGTTTCTCGCCTTGCGGGGTTTTGCGCGAGATTTGTGCATTGGCATTTCGAGATTTTTGACATATTCACGCGAAAACGAAACTGTCTCCATCGCCATGCGTATCAAAGACCACGGACTCTATTTGTGCAATTATTACGACCGACAAAAGCCCTACGGAACGATTGCCACGGCTGATAGAGAAAAAGCTTTCTCAAACGTGAAATGGCTTTTCAGAAGGAAGCTGTGCGCATCACATTCGACCGGTATCTCAGGTTTGTTCCGGACATTCTCGCAGCTTTTGCATTATCAAGTGCTGACGGATGCTGCCGGGAATGAACTGCTTTGTTTATGCGATGACCATAGAAAGACCATTCCGCTTTCCGTAGAGGACAAAACGGCATATGAGGCTGGAAACAACCACGAGCACTTGTTGGATGATATTTCGGACGAAGCGTTTTCTGAACTTGTTGCAGACGCACCTGTTCTTTGCCGGCTCATCTATTGCAATATCAAGATGCAGTATCCGCGGAGAAAGCTTGCAGTTTATGCTGCAGTAAACCGCCATGATTCCCTCACGGTTCGTTTCCATCAGGTGTGGACGGGAGAACCTCCGTACTATGATCCGGAAGATTTTTCATCCGGGGATGAACGCGTTTTTTCTGTCATCGACTAAGCGTTTTAAAAAAATCCTGGGGGCGGTGCTGATGCCCCGCCCGCAGCTTATATAACTTGCCGTGATGAACTGTGGTAATGGTATCGACCGAGAAAATCAGATCTTGCTGTTGAGCCAGTCGAGGATGTCTGCATAAACCTCATCCTTGTTGAGCTCGTTGAGCATCTCATGGCGGCCGTCCTTGTAGAGCTTGAGCTTCACGTCCTTGCAGCCGACCTTCAGGAAGCGGTTGTAGACCTTCTTGACGCCCTCGCCGTAGTTGCCGACCGGGTCGCCGTCGCCGGCCATGAAGTAGACCGGGGTGGCCTTGTTCATCTTATTGAGATTTTCCGTCTTCCAGATATACTGCAGGCCGCCCATCATATCATGGAACATGCCGGCCGTCGCCATCGCGCCGCAGAGCGGGTCAGCGATGTACTGATCCACGATCGCCTCGTCGCGCGTCAGCCAGTCGAGGTTCGTGCGCACATGGTCGTACTTCTTGTTGTAGCTGCCGAAGGCGAGCTTATCGAGCTTGGGGCTGTGGTACATCGGACCGTTGTCGATCATCTCGAGCTTGGCCACGAGCTTGCCGGCGGCGACGACGGCGGCCGGGTTCTGGCCGGTGCCGCTGATGATGACGCCCTTGAGTCCCTCCGGGTGATCAATAATGTAGGTGCGGGTCAGGAAGCTGCCCATGCTGTGGCCGAACAGGAAGTAGGGGACATCGGGGTACTTGGCGGCAGTCAGCTTGTGGAGTTGGTCCATGTCGCTCACAACATCGTTCCAGCCGTCCTTTTCCGCAAAGAAGCACAGCTCCTGCTCGTTTTCGGCGGTCTTGCCGTGGCCGAGGTGGTCGTTGGCGACGACGACAAAGCCGTTGTCGGCCAGAAACTCCATGAACGGGGCATAGCGGTAAATGTGCTCGGCGACGCCGTGCGCGATCTGCAAAACGGCGCGGACTTCGCCGTCGGGGGTGCATTCTCTTGCAAATACCTTGTGTTTCCCGTCAGTGGACAAAAACCTGAAATCATGAAAAGATGGCATAGCAATACTCCTCCAGTTGTGATATACTAAAAGCTACCTGAATTGTATTCCAATTGACGGATTCCGTCAAGTCTATGGAGGTTAATGTTAATTATGAACGGCTACATCATTGCACTTGACCAGGGTACAACCAGTTCCCGCTCGATTATTTTCGACAGTAAGGGCAACATTGTGTCTCTGGCGCAGTATCCCTTCACGCAGATCTACCCAAAACCGGGCTGGGTGGAACATGACCCGATGGTCATCCTTGAGAGTCAGATGCTTGCCATGAGCGAGGCGTTTGAAAAGAGCGGCCTGTCGCCGACGGACATCGCCGGCATCGGCATCACGAACCAGCGCGAGACGACAATCGTCTGGGACAAGAACACCGGCAAGCCCGTCTATAACGCAATCGTCTGGCAGTGCCGCCGCACGGCGCCCATCTGCGACCGGCTCACGGCCGACGGCCTTGGCCCGTATGTGAAGGAAAAGACCGGCCTGCTCATTGACGCCTATTTCTCCGGTACGAAGATCAAGTGGATCCTCGATAACGTTCCCGGTGCGCGCGAGCGCGCCGAGCGCGGCGAGCTGCTGTTCGGCAACGTGGATTCGTGGCTCATCTGGAATCTGACCGGCGGCCGCGCCCATGTGTCGGATTACTCCAACTGCTCGCGCACGATGCTGTTTGACATTGATAATCTCTGCTGGGACGAGGAGCTGTGCGCACGCCTCGGCATCCCGATGAGCATGCTGCCGGTGCCGGTGCCATCGTCCATGGTGTATGGGCAGGTGACGGCGGGGCTTCCGGGGCTTGAGTCGCTCGAGGGCATACCGGTCTGCGGCAGCGCCGGCGACCAGGCGGCCGCCCTGCTGGGCCAGGCATGCATCGTGCCGGGCCAGGCGAAAAATACGTACGGCACCGGCTGCTTCACGCTCATGAATACCGGCAGCAAATCCGTGCGCAGCGTCAGCGGTCTGGTCACGAGCGTTGCGTGGTCGGTCAATGGTAAGACGACCTATGCGCTCGAGGGCAGCGTGTTCAATGCCGGCAGCTCCATCCAGTGGCTGCGTGATGAGCTCGGCCTGATCGGCACGGCACACGAGTGCGACATTCTGGCCGAGAGCGTGCCGGATAACGGCGGCGTGTACCTCGTGTCCGCGTTCACCGGTCTCGGCGCACCGCGCTGGGATATGTACGCCCGCGGCGCGATCGTCGGCCTGACGCGCGGCAGCAACAAGGCACACATTGCCCGCGCTACGCTTGAGGGCATCGCCTATCAGGTCAAGGACCTGCTCGACGCCATGCAGGTTGACGCCGAGAGTCCGATCTCTGTCCTGCGCGTGGACGGCGGCGCGTCCGTCAGTTCGTTTTTGATGCAGTTCCAGGCGGATATGCTGCGCGTGCCGATCGACCGGCCGAAGCTGGTCGAGACGACGGCGTTCGGCGCGGCGTTCCTCGCCGGTCTCGCCTGTGGCGTCTGGGAGAGCGTGGACGATATTGCGCTCCTGCGCCAGTCCGACCGCATTTTCAAGCCCGAAATGGATGCCGATCAGGCAAAGCAGTATCACGATAACTGGCTGCGTGCCGTCGGCAGAGCAGAAAAGTGGAGCCAGGAATGAACCGAAACCTGTTTTTTACCCCAACGGATATTCTATTGCCGGCGCATGCGGATATGCGGCGCTGGAGCGTCATCGCATGTGACCAGTTCACGGCGGATGCCGGCTATTGGCAGACGGTGCAGGACACCGTCGGTGACGCACCGTCCACACTGCGGCTGATGCTGCCGGAGTTTTACCTCGGCAAGTGCGATGAGGGTGCGGCAACGCGCGAGATTCAGCAGACCATGCATCGTTATCTCGACGGCGGTGTATTCCGCACCGTGCCGCACAGTCTCGTGCTCGTGCAGCGCACGCTGCCGGGCGGCGCCATCCGCTGCGGTATTGTCGGCGCACTCGATCTGGAGGCGTATGATTACGCGCCGGATTCTGTCACGCCCATCCGCGCCACGGAGGGCACGGTCGCCTCGCGTCTGCCCGCACGTGTGCGCATCCGCGCGGCCGCGGCGCTGGAGATGCCGCACATCATGGTGTTTTACAGTGATCCGGATGATGCGATCTTCCGGGACGCGCTGGCGGCTGCCAACGAAACGCTGTATGATTTTGACCTCATGTCCGGCGGCGGTCACGTTCGCGGTCTGCGTGTTGTGGGCATGGATGCGGATGCGCTTGCCGCGCGCCTGTGCGCGACCGGTGTCGGCACGGACAGTGCGCACCCCATGCGATTTGCCATCGCCGACGGCAACCACAGTCTGGCGGCGGCCCGTCTGTGCTGGCTGGAAAAGAAACAGTCGCTCACGCCCGAGCAGGCAGCGGTCGATCCCGCGCGCTATGCGCTCGTCGAGCTCGTGAACCTGCACAGCTCTGCCGTGACGTTTGAGCCCATCCACCGCGTGCTCTTCGGCACCGATGCGTCCAAGTGGATGCAGACAGCGGAAGCGGCGCTGGCATCCGCGGACGGCAGCGGCTACGCGATCTCCCTGATTGCCGGGAGCGAGCGCCGGGATATTCTCGCCAAAGGTGCGTCCCTCGGCGAAGCGATTGCCGCGATGGACACGTTCTGCGCGGCCTATCTCGCGGAAAGCGGCGGCACGGTCGATTACATCCACGGTGACGATGAGGCGCTCGAGCTTGCGGCCGGCGATGGCTGCTGCGGCATCCTCATGCCGCGCATGGATAAGGAGGAGCTCTTCACGTCGGTGCTGCGCTCCGGCCCGTTCCCGAAAAAGAGCTTTTCCATCGGCCTCGGCGCGGACAAGCGCTACTACCTCGAGTGCCGCAAACTGTAATCCGCAAAAATACCACAGAAGAGACAGCCAATTGGCTGTCTCTTTTTTGTTCTGCCGCGCGCGGTACATGCATAGGATGTGGCAGAACAAAAGAGGAGGGACCACCATGATCTTCACAAATCAGGCGCTGGCGCTGTTCCCGCCGGCGCTGGGACAGGCGATTGCGCACACGCAGCGTGATCGGCAGGAACTCGTGGAGGAGATCTGCTGCCGCATCGGCCAGGTGCCTGTGCTGCTGACGCAGGCCCATGCGTATCCAGCGGAATGCCGCGCCATCCTGGCAGGCGATCTGGACTATCTGCTCGAGCGCGCGACGGGGGCGTCCGTCTATGCGGCCGGTGAGCAGATCCGTCAGGGGTACTTACAGACGGCTGGCGGCTGCCGGGTCGGGCTTTGCGGCTGCGCCTACGGACAGGCCGCCGGGCAGATCGATGGTATCCGGCAGCTGAGCTCCGTGTCCGTGCGGATTCCGCACGCGGTGCCCGGCTGCGCCGATGCGCTTTTGCCGCAGCTGCTCAAGGATGGGTTTTGCAGCACGCTCATCCTCTCGCCGCCCGGAAACGGGAAGACGACGCTGCTGCGCGAGTGCGTGCGCCGCCTGTCCGATCTGGGCACGCGCATTTCGCTCATGGACGAGCGCGGCGAGATTGCGGCCGTGAAGAACCGCGCGCCGCAGTTTGACGTCGGGGCGAATACGGACGTGATGACCGGCGGACAGAAGGCGGCCTGCTGCATGATGCTCCTGCGCGCCATGCGGCCGGACGTGCTGGCCTTTGACGAGATCAGCGCGCCGGAGGACATTGAAGCCATCCGCATCGCCGCCGGCTGCGGCGTCTCGCTGCTGGCAACGGCGCATGCGCAGAGCGTCGCGGCGCTGCGGCACCGGGCACTGTACCGCGCGCTGCTGGACGAGCATATTTTCCGCCGCGCCGTTTGCATCACGCGCAGCGGCGGTGAGCGTGTCTATACCGTTGAGGACCTGACATGACATGGCTGCACTGGCTGGGGGCGGCGCTGCTGTTTCTGGGCAGCACGGCCGCCGGGTTCGCACTGCGGCAGGAGCTGCGGCTGCGCCTAAGCCTGCTCACGGCGGTGATTGACAGCCTGACTCTGCTGCGCAGCGATATTGTCGGCCGTCTGCTGCCCCTGCCGGAGGCGCTGCGCCATCTGGCGGCGAGCGCACCGGAGCCGCTGAGCGCACAGTACGCCGCGCTTGCAGACGGTATCACGGACGGCGACCGCCCGTTTTCCGAGAGCTGGTCGGCTGCGTTTCAGGCGCTGGACATGCTTGCGCCCGATGTACGTGCGGCACTGCTGACGCTGGGCGAACAGCTCGGAAAGTATGACGCGCAGCTCCAGCGCTGTGCGCTGGACGCTTGCATAGAGACACTGCAGGCTGCTGCCGCACGGATGCAGACGGACACGGCACAGCGCGGCAAACTGTTTTGCGGTCTCGGCGCGACGCTCGGTCTGCTCGCCGCCGTGGCGCTGTTTTGATTTACACAGGAGGCGCTTATGGACGTTGACCTTGTCTTTAAGATCGCGGCGATCGGGATCCTGGTCGCCGTGCTCAATATTCTGCTCTCGCGCGCCGGGCGCGACGAACAGGCGCTCATGACGACCATTGCCGGGCTTGTTGTGGTACTGGTACTGGTGATCCAGAAGATCAGCGAGCTGTTCGACCTGATCAAGAGCCTGTTTTCCTTGTGATGGAGCCGGTCTTTCAGGCGATCATCATCGTGGTCATTGCCGCCGCTGCCGCCGCAACGGTCTATAAGACCGTGCCGGGCATGTCGCTTTTGCTGAGCATCGCGGCGGCGCTGCTGGCGCTGCTTTTGTGCATCGGTCTGCTGGAGCCGCTGGCGGCGTTTTTCCGCGATGCGATCGCGCTCAGCGGCCTGTCCGGCGTCTACACCGGCCCGCTGCTCAAGTGCATGACCATCAGTATCCTGACAATGATCGGGGAGAGCCTCTGCAAGGACGCCGGACAGGCTGCCGGCGCCTGTGCGGTACAGCTCGTGGGCGTGGCGGCCGCGCTGTATGCCGCGCTGCCGCTGATGCGCACGTTTTTGACCATGATCGGAGAATGCCTATGAAAAAGCGGCTGCTTGTGTTTCTGGCTGTGCTGCTGGTATTGGCGGCGTGCACACCGGGCGCGCTTGCCTATGACGTCGCGGCCGAGCAGGCGGAGGATTTCGGCACGGCGTCGCTGGAATACGCGCTCCCGGAGCAGGCTTACGATGCCTTCGGTGCGCTGTCCGTCGCAGATGCCGCGCAGCCGCAGTCCCTGCTCGCAAAACTGTGGGCTTATGTGCTGCACGAGGGCGGGGGAGCCGTCGCGTCAGCGGCACGCAATGCGGCGCTTCTGCTGGCGGTCGTGTTCCTGTCGGCGCTGTGCGCGTCTATCTCGGTGAGCGGAGCCTGCGGGAAAGTCACGCAGATGGCCGGCACGGTAGCGGTCGCCGCGCTGAGTGCTACCCACGTGACATCGTGCATCACCGCAGGCAGCGGCGCGCTTGCCACGCTGCGCGATTTTTCCAAAATCCTGCTACCGAGCATGTGCGCCGCTGCGGCGGCGAGCGGTGCGGCGACATCGGCGGCCGCAAAATATGCGGCGACGTCGCTGTTTCTGGACGTGCTTCTGTCCGCCGAGACGGCGGTGCTCCTGCCGCTGCTGTACCTGTACGCAGGCACGGTCATCTGCGGCACGACGCTCGAAAACGATGTGCTCACGTCCCTCAGCGGCCTGCTGCGCAAGGCGTTCCGGCTGCTAATCATCGGCTTTGCAAGCGTGTTCACGCTCTATCTGTCGCTGACGGGCATCCTCACCGGCTCGGCAGATGCAGCCGCGGCCAAGGCGGTCAAGACGGCCGTCTCTGCCGCACTCCCGGTCGTCGGCAGCATCGTGGCCGATGCAGCGTCCACGGTCACTTCCAGCGCCGCGATCCTGCGCAGCGGCATCGGCATCGTCGGCGTCGTCAGTGTTGCTGCGGTGTGCGTCACGCCGTATCTCCAGCTTGCCGTGCATTATGTTTTGTACAAGCTCGCGGCCGGTATCGCCGAGTCCTTTGCGGACAAGCGCGTCGGCCGGCTGATCGACGGTTTTGCGGACGTGTATGGCTTCCTGCTGGGGATGGTCGGTGTAGCATCGCTCATTTTATTTCTTTCGATCGTATCGAGTATGAAGGCGGTGACGGGATGATGGAATCTCTGCGTGTCTGGCTGCTCAGTCTGGCCGGTGTGGCGCTGCTGACGGCGCTGGCGTCGCTGTTTCCGACGTCGGAGAGTCTGCGGCGTATCACGAAGCTGGCCGGCGGCATTGCGCTCACGTGCCTGCTGTTCTCACCGCTGGTGACGTTTGATTATGACGCCTATGCCGCTGCGCTGCAGGACTATCATGTCTCGGTGTCAACAGACGGCGCGGTGTCCGACAGCAGCGAGCGTTTGCAGCGCACGGTCATAGAATCGGAAATGCGCACATATATATTGGACAAAGCCGTGCAGTGCGGCGCAGCGCTCGACGATGCGCAGGTCACACTGCGGTGGAACACCGACGGTTATTGGTATCCGCAGTCCGTCCGTCTGATCACATCCGGGCCGGCAGCAGAAAACAGCCGCCTGGCGCAGATCATTGAGGCCGACCTCGGGATTCCGCGCGCGCGGCAGGAATGGAGCAGCACATCATGAACACACGAAAACTCAGCGCGTTCGCAGCCAAGTACAAATACGTTCTCATCATCCTGCTCGCGGGGCTGGTCCTGCTCCTGCTGCCGACCGGAAGCAAGACGAAGACCAAATCAGCGCAGACGCAGCCTGTTTCCGAGCAGACGCAGACGCAGACCATCCAGGCGGAGGAGCAGCGCCTCACGCAGCTCCTGCAGCAGATCAACGGCGCCGGACAAGTGCAGGTGCTTCTGTCCTACCGCTGCTCGGCGGAGCGGGAGCTGGCGACGGACGACGCCGGAGAACCGACCATTATCTCTGCCGGCGGCGGGGCACAGGAGGCAGTGGAGCTCAGGACGGTCAGTCCGCAGTACCTTGGTGCGGTCGTTGTCTGCGACGGGGCAGACTCGCCGCAGGTGCAGCTTGCAGTCACGCAGGCAGTGGCACAGTTTACCGGCCTGAGCACGGATCACATCACCGTGCTCAGAAAGCAGCCGGATTCGCAATCAAAATAACGGGAGGGCGACTATGAAAAAAACCAAACGAAACATTGCGATCATTGTGGTGCTGCTGTTTGTCTGCGCCGCGATCTACTTTAACTGGTCGTACAACACCCAGTGGGGGAAAGCGGACGCCGAAATGGCCGCTGCCGAGGACGCCGCCACAGCAGCGGTCAAGGCAGAGGAGGAAGCGGCCGCAGCGTCGGCGTCGGCATCCGATGATTACTTTGCCAAAGCGCGCCTGACGCGCCAACAGTCGCGCGACGAGGCGCTGTCGCTGCTCCAGTCGGCCTCGACGGCCGAGGGCGCTTCGCAGGCGACGATCGACAGCGCCATGAGCGCCATCTCCGCCATGGCGAGTGACTCCATGACGGAAACGCAGATTGAAAATCTCCTGCTGGCCAAGGATTTTTCCGAGTGCGTGGTCTACATCACGGATGAGGGCATCACGGTCGCTGTACCCGCACCAGCCGATGGGCTGAGCACGGCGCAGGTCGCCACGATCACGGACACGATCGTCAAAGAGACGGACTACACCGCACCGCAGATCAAGGTCATCGAGGTCAAGGCCGATGCGCAGGACGCACAGTGAATGATCATGAAAGAACGCACCCCCGCTCCGATTGGAGCGGGGGTGCTGTCATTTAGATGCTATCATTTAAAGGAAAACTGCCCATTTCCCAATCGGAAATGGGCGGTTAGGACTCTTCGGCTTCATCCGGAATATAGAGCAGCACATCCTCCACGCGGCAGGAGAGAATGCGGCAGAGATCATTGCGTGTTGCGGTGGTAATATTGCGGTTGTGCTTGAGAGAGTCCAGCGTGCCGCGGCTGAACGCGTAGTTTTTTATCAGGGCGTAGGTCGTGATGTGCCGCTGCTTCATCGTCTCCCATAGCGGGGCGTAGGTGATCATGCCCATGCCTCCTCACTGTCCAATATTTCGTACCATTTATTTATTAGATTGTCCAATTGTTAACTTGACCATTCCCGAGCTCTAGGGTACAGCCGAAATGGAGCGTGTGTTTCGACTTTTGCCGAAGGTGACCACGAGATAGCCGATCCTGTTTTTGGCCTGTCAAGCGGATAAATGCGCGAACAAACGTGCAAATTCTGCAGAAAAGTGTACCAAAAATGCAGATCGTATTGCGTGACTGATAAAAAATGTTATAATTAGCTTAGCAACTTTGCCGGTTGTCCGGGTATATTGGTGTGCGCCGCACACGTCGCTTTCACGGCACCGGCAGGTGTGTTGACAAAAGACAGGAGAAAAAACTGACAGGGAGGAAACACATGAGAAAACGACTTTTGAGCTTTGTGCTCGCGGTGCTGATGATCGTGTCGATCCTGCCGGCCACGGCGCTGGCGGCGGATGAGACGGTCACGCGCATTGCGTGGGTGCAGAAGCTGGTCAAAACCTTCGACATGACCGTCGAAGCGGACAACTATCCGGACAATTACTACAGCGACATCGACAGCAGCGCAAGCTACTATAAGGACCTGATGATCGCAGTGGAGTTCGGCGTGATCGACCTCGAGGCGGGCAGCGCGTTCGAGCCGGACAAGCCGGCGACGCGCGAGTTCGCGGCGCACACGCTCAACTTCTGTCTGGGCTTCCAGCTTGACGAGGGCGTGGCGTACACCTATACGGATAAAGATGCGGTCACGTATCCAGAAGACGTGCAGGTGGCGGTCAACCGCGGCTGGTTCCAGCTATCCGGTGGAAAGTTCCTGCCGGAGCAGACCGTGACGAGCGCGGAAGCGGCCAACATGCTCGCCGACGCGGCCAAGGTGCGCAAGGGCGACACGGTACAGGCGGGCTATGACAGCAAGTACGTCTTCACGGACGGCGTTGTTGTCGTGCCGTCGAGTGTCGCGGCCGAGATCGCGGACGACGGATCGGTCATCATTCCGGACACGACCGTGGCCCTCAAGGAGGGGGACACCTTTGTCGTCTTCGTGGAGGATTTCCCGCGCGCATTCAAGGCCGGCAGCATCGCCAACGACGGCAAACAGCTGACGGTGACGGGCGAGAAGGTCGACATCAACTCGGTCCTCGTGAGCATCGATGCACAGGGCGTCGTAAAGGGCGACCTCGCACAGATGCAGCCGAACGAAGGCACACAGATTACCTATATTCTCAGCGACGACACCGAAACGCCGGATCTGATGGCGGCCCTGAATGGAGAAAAGCCGATCAAGTCCATTCATCTGAGCAGAACGATCAGCGGCGTGACTGTTACCTGCAACGTGGAGAGTATCGTCGGTGAATACAACATTCGCGCCCGGAGCCGCAATGACATAGATGCCTACGTGGCGGTGCGCGGCGATGCGACGGCGACCTGTACGATTCCGTTTTCCATGTCGGCCGCCGGCCTGCCGGATACCATTGAGCTCGGCTCTGTCCCCGTGGGCTTCCTCGGCTCCATCACGGTTTCCGCCAGAATTTCCGTTGATGGCTCCGTCACACTCAGCTACAACACGAGCTTCTGCGCCGGCGTCGAGTATACGTCCTCCGGCGGCTTCCGCGTGATCCGGGATTTCGCCAAGGGCAGCTTCACGGTCAGCGCGGATCTCACGCTGACCATGGGTGTGAACATCACGGCTGCGATCACGGAGCTGCCGGTCATTTCCGGCCGCTGCTTTGCCGAGATCGGCGCCAAGTGCAACTATCAGGCCGTCACGCATCCGGAGCCGGAACTGCCGAACCTGTGCATCGGCATCGCCTCCTGGATGTATGCCAGGGTCGGCTGCTCGGCCAACATTTCCTTCGGCCGCTTTGATAAGTCCTATGGCAAAACGCTGGATATTTGGGACAGAAACAACAGCCCTGTCCGTTCTGTGAGCCATTATGAGGACGACGTCTGGGTTCCGGCCTGTACCTGTGACACGACGGGCGTTTTCGGCAATTACTTTACCCCGGTCACCTCTCGCTATTTCAATGCCGGCCGCGCAAATGTTGTCAATATGCCGGTCTATCAGTATTCGCTGGACGATGACGGCAATGCGACCATCACCGGCTACAGCGGCAGCGTGTCTGCGCTGGCCATCCCGCAGACGATCGATGGCCACACGGTCGTGGCGATCGGAAACGTCGCGTTCCGTGGCTCATGCCTGGTCAATGTGACGATCCCGGACACGGTGACGGAGATCGGCGCTAGTGCATTTGCGGGGTGTAAGCAGCTGTCTACAGTGCAGCTATCGAACAAACTAACAAAATTAGGAGAGCTCGCTTTTTCTGATTGTACCAGTTTGACAAGTATACGAATTCCCAAAAGTCTCGAAACGGCATCTTGTACGTATTACGGGGCAGGTCCATTCAAAGGATGCCTTGCATTGCAGAATGTGGAACTGGAAACTGGTATGACCAAAATTCCCGACAATCTGCTTGCTAGTTGCCCAGGATTTACAGCCATTACGATTCCGGATTCTGTAACGCAGATCGGGAAATCTGCTTTCAGCGGCTCTAAGTTGGAAAGCATCCGTATTCCTGACACGGTGACGGGCATGGGTGATCATGTATTCAGCGGCTGCACGGAGCTGAAAGATGTCACACTTCCGAACATTCGCCAGAACATTGTCAGCGGAATGTTTGCCGGCTGCACCTCGCTCGAGAAGATCGTTCTGCCCGAGACGGTGACTGCGATCCGAGCCGATGCCTTCAAGGACTGCACTTCGCTCAAGGACATTACATGGAGCAAAGCGCCGGAGATCATTGAAAGTTGCGCGTTCCAGAATTGCTCCGCGCTCACGGAAGTGACGATTCCGGATTCGGTAAAATCTATTGGCTTTGGAGCGTTTTCCGACTGCAGTGCACTTTCCACTGTGATGATTCCCGGCACGGTCAAGACGATCGGCAGCGAGGCATTCCGCAACTGTGACGCGCTCACGACCGTCACGATCCCGGACAGCGTTACCAGCTATGGCAGCCAGATGTTCTACGACTGCGACGCACTCACCACGGTGAAGCTCGGCAGCGGCATGAAAACCATTCCGGAGTCCATGTTCGAGCACTGCGACGCGTTGGAGAGTCTGAGCATTCCACGCTGCGTGACGTCCGTTGGCAACAACGCCTTCAAAGACTGCACGAAATTCACTTCCGTTACGATCCCGCGCAGTGTCACCAGCATTTCCGCTTCCGCGTTCAGCTATCCCAAGATCCTGACGATCTACGGCGTGGCCGGCACCTATGCCGAGACCTTTGCCAAGGAAAACAGCATCCAATTCGTCGATCAGCAGGTGAAGGCAACAGCCGCGAGCCTGGATCAGACAGAGCTGACGATCAACAAGGGCGCAACGGCGCAGCTGAACCTGAGCGTGACGCCGGAAAACTTCACGGATACCGTGACCTGGAAGTCGACGGATGAAAAGGTCGCGACAATCAGCGATTCCGGCGAAGTCAAAGCTGTCGGCGCGGGCACAGCCACGATCAAAGTCGTGGTGGGCGACATCAGCGCAACCTGCCAGGTGACAGTGCTGCAGCCTGTGACCGGCATTCGCCTGAATAAGAGCTCTCTGACCATGGACGCGCTCGACACGTTCCAGATGACGGCGTCCGTCTACCCGGACAGCGCCAATGACAAGCGCATCACGTGGAGCAGCTCGGATCCCGCGATCGCATCCGTCGACGAAAACGGTCTCGTGACCGCGCTCAAGAAGGGCACGGCGACCATCACGGCCGCAGCCATGGACGGCAGCGGCGTGAAGAGCACCTGCAAGGTCACGGTCAGCAACACGGCATATGTCTGCACCGACCCGGCGCAGCTTGAGAGCCCGCACAACTACGACAATAGCTGCACCGACGTCTGGAGCTACAGGCTCGACGGCGCTTCGTCCCTGAACGTGACGTTCGATGCCCGGACGGAGATGGAAGACGGCTTTGACTACCTCTACATCCTCGACGGCAGCGGTAAGGAAGTCGGCAAGTACACCGGTAAGGAACTTGCTGGGAAGACCGTCAGCGTTCCCGGCGATACGGTGCAGATCCGCATGGCCAGCGATGATGCAGGCAATGCCTGGGGCTTCAAGGTGACCTCCGTGAAGGCCGGCAGCGAGACCTGTCAGCACGTCTGGGACAACGGCAAAGTGACGAAGGAGCCGACCGAGACTGAGACCGGCATCAAGACCTATACCTGCACGCTCTGCGGCGAGACGAAGACGGAGACCATCCCGAAGCTCACGCACGAGCACAACTATAACGCTGTTGTGACCGCGCCGACCTGCACCGAAAAGGGCTACACGACGCACACCTGCGCCTGCGGCGACAGCTACGTGGACACTTATGTGGACGCGCTGGGTCACGCATGGGACAACGGCAAAGTGACGAAGGAGCCGACGGAAACCGAGACCGGTGTGAAGACCTTCACCTGCACGCGCTGCGGCGAGACAAAGACGGAAACCATCCCGAAGCTCACGCACGAGCACAACTATAACGCTGTTGTGACCGCGCCGACCTGCACCGAAAAGGGCTACACGACGCACACCTGCGCCTGCGGCGACAGCTACGTGGACACTTATGTGGACGCGCTGGGTCACGCATGGGACAACGGCAAAGTGACGAAGGAGCCGACGGAAACCGAGACCGGTGTGAAGACCTTCACCTGCACGCGCTGCGGCGAGACAAAGACGGAAACCATCCCGAAGCTCACGCACGAGCACAACTATAACGCTGTTGTGACCGCGCCGA
>ERZ772897.51-NODE-51-length-119308-cov-75.612068_pt1 | contig 119308 bp, 140 predicted proteins | sample MGYA00512125_ERZ772897 | MGnify/ENA primary metagenome ERZ772897 (study PRJEB29015, sample SAMEA2737660) | human gut metagenome | biome: human gut; feature: human-associated habitat; material: faeces | place: China | collected 2012 ... | reverse complement strand
GTGAGAGGGCGGCGTCTTAACCGCTTGACCAACGAACCGTGTATTATACTATCATGGAGTTTCAAAAAAAGCAAGTACTTTTTTAAAAAAACTTGATTTTTTTTCCTGATAGTGCTATTATACCTATGATAACAACGTTGACTAGATTGAGAGAGGGCAAAAGTCCTCTCTCAATTCACGTTTATAAACATCAATAATCAAAGAGAGGTGATAAAATGTCAAAGGCAAGTATATATGAGGCAAAGACAGAGAGCTTTATTAAACCAATTCTTGACAGCATGAATTTTGAGCTCGTTGATGTCGAGTATGTTAAGGAAGGCGGCATGAACTACCTGAGAGCATATATCGATAAGGAGGGTGGCATAACCGTTGATGACTGTGAAGTGGTTGCAAGGCAGATGAATGAGATTCTCGACAGAGAGGACTATATTCCTGATTCGTACACCTTCGAGGTCAGCTCGCCGGGGCTTGGAAGACCTCTCAAGAAGGAAAAGGACTATGTGCGCAATATGAATAAGGAGATAGAGATTCGCACATATAAGGCTATCAACAAATCAAAGGAATTTTATGGTCTGCTTAAAGCCTATGATAAGGATACAGTGACAATAACCGATGAAGACGGCAATGAGACTACATTCAATAAGAGTGACATTGCGCTTATACGTCAGGCATTGGATTTTTAATTAAAGCGCACGATAACACAAATAGGAGGAAAAAATAATGAGCAATGAGTTATTAGAAGCGTTAAATATATTAGAGCAGGAGAAAAACATCAGTAAAGAAACTTTACTTGAGGCAATTGAGAACTCTCTTGTGACTGCCTGCAAGAACCATTTTGGTAAATCAGACAATGTAAAGGTAGAAATTGATCCTGAGACATGTGCTTTCTCATGCTACCAGGAGAAGACAGTTGTAGACGTGGTTGAGGATCCGGTTGAGGAGATTTCCTTAGCAGATGCGCACAAGGTAAACGGTAACTATCAGCTTGGAGATATCGTGAGAGTTGAGGTTAAGTCAAAGGAATTCGGACGTATCGCCACACAGAATGCAAAGAATGTTATCCTTCAGAAAATCCGCGAGGAGGAGAGAAAGGTAATATTTGACGAGTACAACAGCAAGGAAAAGGATGTTGTGACAGGTGTTGTTCAAAGATACATCGGAAAGAATGTCAGCATCAATTTAGGCAAGGCAGATGCACTTCTGACTGAGAGTGAGCAGATAAAGGGCGAGGTTTTCAAGCCTACAGAGCGCATCAAGGTATATATCCTTGAGGTTAAGTCCACATCAAAGGGACCAAAGATTCTTGTTTCAAGAACACATCCTGAGCTTGTGAAGAGACTTTTCGAGTCAGAGGTTACAGAGGTTAAAGAGGGCATAGTTGAGATAAAGGCTATTTCACGTGAGGCCGGAAGCAGAACAAAGATTGCAGTATGGTCAAATGATCCAAACGTAGACCCTGTAGGAGCATGTGTAGGTATGAATGGTGCCAGAGTAAATGCTATCGTAAATGAGCTCCGCGGTGAGAAAATCGATATCATCACATGGGATGAGAATCCGGCAATACTTATCCAGAACGCACTTAGCCCTGCAAAGGTTATCTCTGTTATAGCAGATGCAGATGAGAAGTCGGCAAAGGTTGTTGTGCCGGATTATCAGCTTTCACTTGCAATCGGCAAGGAAGGACAGAATGCAAGACTTGCAGCAAGACTTACAGGCTTCAAGATTGATATTAAGAGCGAGACACAGGCCAGAGAGTCAGGAGACTTCATGGATTATGAGAATGACTATGAAGAGGATGATTATGATGACGATTATGATTATTCAGACGATGAGCTTGCTGAGAACGAGAGATTAGCCGAGGAAGAACAGGCAGATGTACAGGCAGAGGCTTTTGATACAGAGGCTGACGAGAACGAAGCAGCAGGTACAGAAAATGATGCGGCAGATAGTGGTGATGAGCAGTAATGGCAAATAAAAAGATTCCAATGCGCAAATGCGTAGGCTGTCAGGAGATGAAGGAAAAGAAGTCACTTATTCGCGTGGTAAAGACTGCGGAGGGCGACATAATTCTCGATGACACCGGCAAGAAAAACGGCAGGGGAGCTTATATATGTAAGAGCCTTGAATGCTTTAAAAAGGCTAAAAAGACAAAGGCACTTGAGCGTTCCCTTGGTGTTAGTGTATCAGAACAGGTATATGAGGAGCTTGAAAAGGAGATGAACCAAATTGACAGATAGAGTACTTTCTATGCTGGGCTTAGCAGCAAAGTCAGGCAATGTGGTTAGCGGAGAGTTTTCTACAGAGAAAGCTGTAAAGACAGGAAAGGCATTTTTAGTGATAGTTGCAGATGATTCATCAGACAACACAAAGAAGCATTTTTCGGATATGACTGCTTTCTATGAGGTTCCGATTTATTTTTATAGTGACAAGGTGGGGTTAGGGAATGCAATAGGCAAAGAGTTTCGCGCTTCCCTTGCAGTAACGGATGAAAACCTTGCAAATGCAGTGATAAAAAAGCTGCAGTCGAATAAAACTGAATAATGGAGGAAAATAGATATATGGCAAAAATGAGAGTTCATGAACTTGCAAAAGAATTAAATATAAAGTCGCAGGAAGTCATAGACACATTAAACGGCACACAGTTTGCTGTCAAAAATGTGCAGAGCGGTCTTGAGGATGAGGCACAGCAAATTGTACGAAAGAAGTACGCAAAAACAGAAGCAAAAAAAGATGCACCTAAGAAGGAAGAACCTAAAAAGGATGAGGCTAAGGCAGCCGACAGACCAAAGAAAAAGGCAAGCATCACAGCAGTTTTCAATGCCCAGTACAGTAAGCAGGGTAGGAAAACAAATGGTGGAAACGGCAGCGGAAATAATGGAAATAACAGTTCGCAGCGCAGGAATGGCAATGGCAGACGCGATAATCAGTCATCACGTCCTGAGCAGCACAGCATTATTAAGCCAAGACCGGTCGGAGAGAGAGCTATGCGCCCTATAAGTGAGCGTACAGCGGATCCGTATGCAGATATGAAGGCAGCCAATTCGCGTCCGGCACGTCAGGCTGACGCTGATAGAAGAAGCGACAGACGTCAGGACAATGGCGAAAAAATCAACAACAGAAACACTGACAGAAATGCCGACAGAAGCAGAAATACGGACAGAAACAGCGATAGAAGAACAATCAATCGCGACAACAATAACCGAGATAACAGCAGAGACAATAATAGAGACAATAACAGAGGCTTCAGAAATGACTCCAGACGTCCTGCAGAGGGTGGCAGAAGCTTTGACAAAAATAATGACAGAAGCAGAAGCAATGACAGAAGCAGGAGCAATGACAGAAATAACGATAGAACAGGCAGCAGAGGTGATGACAGAAATCGTTTCAGAAAAGAAACAGTTGCAGTTGCAGCTCCTGATGATGTAAGAGGAAAGGAGAGCCGCGACAGAGGCAACGATAGAAAGAATAAGCATAATCACAATCAGAGCCAGAAGCAGGATAAGCTCGGAAAGAAGCAGGAGAATTACATCAATCTCGAGAAGCACGGCGGAAAGAAAAAGCCACAGCAGCCGAAGGCACAGCCAAAAGAGGATGAGAACGAGATTAAGACAATTTCTCTTCCGGAGAAGATTACAATCAGGGATTTAGCTGACAAGATGAAGGTTCAGCCTTCAGCCATCGTAAAGAAGCTTTTCATGAAGGGCGAGATGGTAACAGTTAACTCTGAGGTTGATTTTGCAGCCGCTGAGGAGATTGCGTTAGAGTTTAATTTCATATGTGAGGAAGAGGAGAAGGTCGATGTGATTGCAGAGCTTCTCAAGGAGGATGAAGAGGATGAGAGCAAGATGGTTCCTCGTCCACCTGTAGTCTGCGTAATGGGTCACGTAGATCATGGTAAGACATCACTGCTTGATGCCATCAGACAGACACGTGTTACAGACCGTGAGGCAGGTGGTATCACACAGCATATAGGTGCATCTGTTGTATCAATCAATGGCCAGAACATCACATTCCTTGATACACCGGGACATGAGGCATTTACAGCAATGCGTATGCGTGGTGCAAACTCTACTGATATCGCAATCCTTGTTGTTGCTGCAGATGATGGTGTAATGCCACAGACTGTTGAGGCAATAAACCATGCAAAGGCAGCCGGTGTAGAGATTATCGTTGCTGTCAACAAGATAGATAAGCCAAGTGCCAATATCGACAAGGTTAAGCAGGAGCTCTCAGAGTATGAGCTTATCCCGGAGGATTGGGGCGGAAGCACAATATTCTGTCCTGTATCTGCACATACTAAGGAGGGTATCGACAATCTCCTTGAGATGATTCTTCTCACAGCAGAGGTGCTTGAGCTCAAGGCTAATCCAGATAGAAATGCAAGAGGTCTCGTAATCGAGGCACAGCTTGACAAGGGCCGTGGTGCGGTTGCCACAGTGCTTGTACAAAAAGGAACACTCCATGTCGGAGATCCTATCGCATGCGGAAGCAGCTATGGTAAAGTAAGAGCCATGATTGATGACAAGGGCCGCAGAGTAAAGGAGGCTAAGCCTTCTACACCTGTAGAGATACTTGGACTAAACAGTGTGCCTTCAGCAGGAGAGACATTTGTGGCATGTGATTCAGAGAAGGAGGCAAAGGCATTCTCTGACACATATATTTCAGAGGAGAAGAATAAGCTCATCGAGGATACAAAGGCAAAGATGTCACTTGATGATCTGTTCTCACAGATTCAGTCCGGCAACATGAAGGAGCTTGATATCATCGTAAAGGCAGATGTACAGGGTTCAGTTGAGGCTGTTAAGCAGAGTCTTGTCAAGCTTTCAAATGAGGAGGTTGTGGTCAAGGTCATCCATGGCGGCGTTGGTGCCATCAACGAGTCAGATGTTATCCTTGCATCAGCATCAAATGCAATCATCATTGGCTTTAACGTCAGACCGGATCCTGTTGCCAAGGCTACAGCAGACCGTGAGGGCGTAGATATCAGACTTTACAAGGTCATCTACAATGCAATCGAGGATGTATCTGCTGCCATGAAGGGTATGCTTGATCCTGTATTTGAGGAGAAGGTTATCGGACATGCGGAAATCAGACAGATTTTCAAGGCTTCAGGCGTTGGAAACATTGCAGGTTCATATGTGCTTGACGGATTTATGGAGAGAGGCTGCCGTGTCAGAATTAGCAGAGAGGGTGAGCAGATATTCGAGGGAGACCTTGCTTCACTCAAGAGATTCAAGGATGACGTCAAGGAGGTCAAGACAGGCTATGAGTGTGGTCTTGTATTTGACGGATTTAATGATATTCAGGAATTCGATATCGTTGAAGCTTACAAGATGGTAGAGGTTCCGAGATAATCATATATTGTTTATCTTGAATTAATGCAGCTATTCGGATAGTTACGGTTTAATATAAAAAGAAAGCGGGATTATATGAGAAAGAACAGCATAAAAAATATTCGTATCAACGAAGAGGTAATGCGTGAACTGTCAAATATCATACGCGGTGAGATAAAGGATCCGCGTATCAATCCCATGACAAGTGTAGTTGCTGTCGAGGTGGCACCTGATTTAAAGACAGCAAAGGCTTATATCAGTGTGCTTGGTGACAAGAAATCACAGGCTGATACACTTGCAGGACTTAAGTCAGCGGAGGGATATATACGCAGAACTCTCGCAAAGAACATCAATTTGAGAAACACACCGGCTATTACATTTATCATAGACCAGTCTATAGAGTATGGTGTTGAGATGTCTAAAAAGATTGATGAAGTAACAAAAAATCTCAAAGAGGATTAATAAAGAGGATTGATTATGACAGAGATTGATTCTATTTTAAAGGATGCACAATCAGTTGCTGTTTCCGGTCATATGAGACCGGATGGCGACTGTGTCGGCTCAACGCTTGCGGTATACAACTACATAAAGGATTATTATCCTGATATAAAGGCAAGGATTTATTTAGAGCCAAGCCCAAACATCTTTAAGTTCATGCAAAGAGCAGATGAGATTGACAGCAGCTATGCGGATGATACAGTATACGATCTGTTCATAGCATGTGACTGCAGTGACACAGGCAGACTGGGAAGTGCAGCTAAGTATTTTGAGTCTGCAAAAAGGACACTTTGCATAGATCATCATGTTACAAACGGGGCCTTTGCAGACGCAAATTATATCTTTCCGGATGCTAGCTCAACCTGTGAGCTTGTGTTTGAACTTCTGCCGAAGGAGCGCATCACAATACAGATAGCAGAGTGTATTTACACAGGCATGGTGCATGATACAGGCGTGTTCCAGTATTCATGCACTTCAAAAAAGACTATGGATATAGCAGGCTCCCTGATGGAGATGGGCATTGATTATTCAAGGATAATCGATGATACATTTTATACAAAGACATTTGCCCAGAACAAGATTATGGGGCAGGCACTTTTGAATGCTGCTTTGTATCTGAATGGTGATGTTATATTGTCTGCAGTATCGCGCGCTGAGATGGAAAAGTACGAGGTACTTCCTAAGCATCTCGATGGTATTGTAAATCAGCTGCGCGTGACAAAGGATATAAAGGTTGCTGTATTTCTCTACGAAAATGAGGATGGTACCTACAAGGGCAGCCTGCGTGTAAACGGTGATTATGATGTGGCAAAGGTTGCATCGGTATTTGGTGGCGGAGGACATGTAAAGGCCGCGGGATTTACGATTGAAGGACCGCTTGATGTGGCAACAGACCGCATCCTTACGGCAATTAAGGACAATATTTAGGGAGAGATTCTTGGGCAGATGGTTAACGGAATAATCAATGTATATAAGGAAAAGGGCTATACAAGCTTTGACGTTGTGGCAAAGCTTCGAGGCATATTCCACCAGAAGAAGATTGGTCATACAGGTACACTTGATCCTGATGCGCAAGGTGTCCTTCCTGTCTGCCTTGGAAAGGCAACCAGAGTGTGTGACCTTTTGACAGATAAGGACAAGGTCTATAAAGCGGTGCTGCTTTTAGGACAGGAGACAGATACACAGGATATTTCAGGGCAGGTTTTAAATCAGGCTAAGGTTAATGTGACCAAGCAGGCGGTGTATGATGCAATATCACAGTTTATTGGCAGACAAAAGCAGGTGCCGCCAATGTATTCGGCTCTAAAGGTCAATGGGAAAAAGCTCTATGAGCTTGCCAGGGAGGGCAGGGTTATAGAGAGAAAAGCCAGGGATATCGAGGTGTTTGATATCAAGGTTGAAAGCATTGATTTGCCTGAGGTTACGATGACGGTGCACTGTTCAAAGGGCACATATATCAGGACGCTGTGCAATGACATCGGAGAGAGGCTGGGCTGCCATGGCTGCATGAAGTCACTGCTTAGAGTAAGGGTAGCAGGCTTTGACTTAGAGCATGCACTTACACTTTCACAGATTCAGTCAAAGGTGGATGAAGGCTGCTTTGATATGGTGATGCCTGTTGACGGAGTATTCGAAAATCTGCCGGCAGTGCATACTGATTCAGATGCTGATAAGCTTGTCAGAAATGGAAATAAAATTCCGGCAGTGCTTACGGATTATTTAAAACACAGTGCTGACTCTGATATAAGATACAGAGTATACAATCATGAGGGCATATTTGTCGGGGTGTATTCGTATCTTGATGAGACCGGTGAGTTTAAGCCGGTTAAGATTTTTATGGAATAGAATAGTATACAGATATTATGGAATATATAAGCAAAACTCTGGATTTTCATGTCAAGGAGCCGTCTGTCATCTCGTTTGGAAAGTTTGACGGGCTTCACAGAGGACATGAATTTCTGATGGAAAAGCAAATTGAACAGAGCAATCTGCATGGCTACAAGCGCATCATATTTACGTTTGACATTCCTCCCAAATCGGAGGTACTTGGCGTTGAGTCAAAGGTTATAATCACAAATGATGAAAAAGAGTATGTGTTTGAAAAATCAGGTATTGACTATCTGATAGAGTGTCCGTTTGTGCCACAGGTGATGACGATGGAGGCGGATGCGTTTGTCAGATGGATAGTTAAAAGTCTTAATGTCAAGTGTATCATTGTCGGAGATGATTTCCGTTTCGGGCACAACAGGGCAGGAGACCATCGGTTGCTTTCTGCGATGGCAGGAGAGCTTGGATACAAGCTTATTGTGGTGGACAAGATAAAGGATGGAGACAGGGATATAAGCAGTACCTATATCCGCGAGGAGATTGCGGCAGGACATATTAAAAAGGCGAATGAACTGCTGGGATATCCCTTTTTCATAAAAGGAAGAGTAGTGCATGGCAGAGCACTGGGCAGGACTATTGGCATTCCGACAGTCAACCTTTCAGTGACGCACGATAAGCTTCTTCCACCAAAGGGAGTGTATATGTCAAGAGTTCTTGTCAGGGACAACTGGTACCTTGGTGTAACCAATATAGGATGCAAGCCTACTATAGAGGGCAAAAATCCAATAGGTGCAGAGACATATATCATAGATTTTGGGCAGGATGTTTACGGACAGGATATCATGGTAGAGCTTCATAAGTTCGTAAGACCTGAGATGAAGTTTGATTCAATAGAAGCGTTAAAGAGCCAGATGAGTGCAGATATCAATTATACAATCAATTATGCAGGCAGTCACACATTCTAGTGTGGCTGTTTTTTTGCGAAATTACCCAAAATAACGAAAAAATGACAAATATTACGGAAATATTACGGAGAAATATTGACATTTTAACAATTTGTGATATACTCGTAAACATGGGATTATGGATAGCATGAACTGGAGGCTATATGAAAAATAAATTAAAATTAGGACAGGCAGCAGGCGTTGTAGCGTTTGCTATTATCATAGGTGCTGTATCTATGAGTTCAAGCAGCACAGTAGATGCCAGAACATCATTAAAGGAAAACAGAACAGTCAATGCAGGGGTGGCACTTGATCTGACAGAGGCGGCAGATGCCACGGAGCTTCTTACAGCAGGAGCGACATCAGCTCTCACATACTATGGAGCTGAGCTTTCTGTTGCACAAAATGACAGCAATGTTGTAACAGCATCTGCACAGGGCACACCGCAGACAGATGGTGCCTCACAGGAGCCTGAGCAGGCAAATGAGGCAGCGCAGACACCGACAGCCGCACAGACCTGTGGTTATACAAATCTTGGTATGTCGGTTATAAGCAGCGGAAACTTAAATATCAGACAGGAAGCTTCGACAGACAGCGAGGTAATAGGAATACTTACCAATCACAATGCCTGTGAGCTTCTTGAGGATGCCGGAGAATGGTATAAGGTCACATCAGGCAAGGTGACAGGATATGTAAACAAGCAGTATCTTGTAACAGGAGATGAGGCAGAGGCTATTGCAGAACAGGAGATTAAGACGGTTGCCACAGTAAATACTGAAACACTGAATGTGCGTGCAGAGAAGTCAACAGATGCTGCGGTGCTTTCGCAGGTTGGAAATTCAGAGGCATTCACGGTTAATTCTGTCGCTGACGGCTGGGTTGAGATAAGTGTGGATGATTCGGTAGGATATATATCACAGGATTATGTGACACTGGCACAGGCACTTCCTACAGCAAAGACAATAGAGCAGGTGAAGTATGGTGACGGTGTATCAGATGTAAGGGCATCTGTTGTATCGTATGCGTTACAGTTTGTCGGAAACAGATATGTGTGGGGTGGTACAAGCCTTGAGAAGGGAGTTGACTGCTCAGGCTTCACAATGAGAATTCTTGGAAAGTATGGAATCTCATTACCGCATTCATCAAGAGCACAGCCTTCATACGGCACAAAAATCAGTGCATCTGAAGCAAAGCCGGGAGATTTATTCTTCTACGGAGGTGGAAGGAGTATCTCACATGTCGCAATTTATATCGGAAACGGACAGATTGTACATGCCAGCAACAAGCGTGATGGAATCAAGGTTTCAAATGCATATTACAGAAATCCGATTTGTGTCGCAAGATATTTGCCGGATTAATAAAAAAACAGTTTACAACAAATGCTTACTATGCTATACTGCATAAGTATGGTTTTGCCCATGTTCGGTAGTTGGACACTCCGACCTATTGCTGAGCATCATACAGATATCAGGGCGCATTATAATATAAGGAGGATCAACAATGATCGCAAAGGAAAAGAAACAGGCTATTATCGCAGAGTACGGTAGAACACCAAATGACACAGGTTCACCAGAGGTTCAGATTGCAATTCTTTCAGCAAGAATCGCAGAGTTAACTGAGCATTTCAAGCAGAACCCAAAGGATCATCACTCAAGAAGAGGAATGTTAAAGATGATCGGTCAGAGACGTGGATTACTTGCATACCTTAAGGAGATTGATATCGAGAGATATCGTTCACTTATCGAGCGTTTAGGACTCAGAAAATAGTATTTTCTTTAGAGCGGAGTAATATTATTCCGCTCTATTATTGTTTTTATTATTGTTTTTTGAAAAGCAGAAGTAAGCCGAGACCACTAAAGAGTGCATGAGCGTACATGTATTGTTTAGTAGTTTCGGAAGAGGAATACACTTCTGCAAAAGAATTTTAAGGAGAATTAATATGTACAAAAGTTATTCAATGGAACTTGCCGGCAGGACTCTTACTGTAGATATCGGAAGAGTAGCAGCTCAGGCAAACGGAGCTGTTTTTATCAAGTATGGTGATACAACAGTCCTTTCAACAGCTACAGCATCTGATAAGCCACGTGATGGTGTGGATTTCTTCCCACTCAGCGTTGAGTTCGAGGAGAAGATGTACTCTGTAGGAAAAATTCCGGGTGGTTTTAACAAGCGTGAGGGAAAGGCATCTGAGAACGCCATCCTTACAGATCGTGTAATTGACCGTCCTATGAGACCTCTTTTCCCAAAGGATTACAGAAATGATGTTACATTAAACAACCTTGTTATGTCAGTGGATCCTGAGTGCCGTCCTGAGATAGTTGCAATGATCGGTACAGCTCTTGCTGTTCATATATCAGATATTCCGTTTGACGGACCATGTGCCATGACACAGATGGGACTTGTTGATGGAGAGTTTATCGTAAACCCTTCACAGAAGCAGTGGGATGAGGGCGATTTACAGCTCACAGTTGCTTCTACAAAGGAAAAGGTCATCATGATTGAAGCAGGAGCCAATGAGATTCCTGAGGATCAGATGATTGAGGCAATCTACAAGTGCCACGATATCAACCAGACAGTTATCGCATTCATGGATCAGATCCGTGATGAGATTGGCAAGCCAAAGCATGAGTATGAGAGTTGTGCTATTCCTGAGCAGATGTTCGAGGATATCAAGAAAATTGTTACTCCTGAGCAGATGGAGGAGGCAGTATTCACAGATGAGAAGCAGAAGCGTGAGGAAAATATCAGAGCTATCACAGAGCAGTTAGAGGAAGCCTTCGCAGACAATGAGGAGTACCTTGCAGTTCTTGGAGAGGCTATTTACCAGTATCAGAAGAAGACAGTCAGAAAGATGATTTTAAAGGATCACAAGCGTCCGGACGGTCGTGCAATCAACCAGATCAGACCACTCGCAGCAGAGGTTGATTTGATTCCTAGAGTTCACGGCTCTGCAATGTTTACCCGTGGACAGACACAGATTTGTGATGTTGTAACACTTGCTCCTTTATCAGAGATTCAGAAAATCGACGGACTTGATGCAAATATCACAACAAAGAGATATATGCATCACTATAACTTCCCTGCATACTCTGTAGGAGAGACAAAGGTATCACGTGGACCGGGACGTCGTGAGATTGGACACGGAGCACTTGCTGAGAAGGCACTCGTTCCTGTACTTCCAAGCATTGAGGAGTTCCCATATACTATCCGTGCCGTATCTGAGACATTTGAATCAAACGGCTCTACATCAATGGCTTCAACATGTGCATCATGTATGTCACTTATGGCTGCAGGTGTTCCGATTAAGGCTATGGTTGCCGGAATCTCATGCGGACTTGTAACAGGCGATACAGATGATGATTTCCTTGTACTTACAGATATCCAGGGTCTTGAGGATTTCTTCGGAGATATGGATTTCAAGGTAACAGGTACACATAAGGGTATTACAGCTATTCAGATGGATATCAAGATTCACGGACTTACAAGACCTATCGTTGAGGAGGCAATCGCGAGAACACGTGAGGCACGTCTCTACATCATGGATGAGGTCATGAGCAAGGCAATCGCTGAGCCTAGAAAAGAAGTAAATGAGTGGGCTCCAAAGATTGAGCAGATTACAATCGATCCGTCAAAGATTGGTGATGTTGTCGGACAGAAGGGTAAGACAATCAACGAGATTATCGACAGAACCGGTGTCAAGATCGATATCACAGATGATGGTGCTGTTTCAGTTTGCGGAACAGATAAAGAGATGATTGCAAAGGCAATCGACATGATTAAGATTATCACAACTGATTTTGAGCAGGGACAGATCCTTGAGGGAACAGTTGTAAGCATCAAGGAGTTTGGTGCTTTCATCGAATTTGCTCCTGGCAAAGAGGGAATGGTTCACATTTCTAAGATTGCAAAAGAGAGAATCAACAGAGTAGAGGATGTACTCACACTTGGAGACAAGGTGAAGGTTGTTTGCCTTGGCAAGGACAAGATGGGAAGAATCAGCTTCTCTATAAAGGATGTAAAAGAGGATTAAATTAATATACGTTAAAGCATAACAATAATATCCAGGTAAAGGGCTGCACGCAGGTGCAGTCCTTTTAATATATGAAATTATAGTAAGGTGATATGATGTAAGGCAAAACAGGTGCATCTGTGACATATTGTGAAAACGAATCATATACTAAATTAAAAAATAAAATAATAATGAAAAATGCGAAATATAGTATAAATGCAAATCTGGTATATAAAAATGGATATAGTGGTAAAAATGTCAATATAGCAGTGCTTGATACGGGTGTGTTTAAACACAAACAGCTTGATGGGTGCATAAAGCACTTTATGGATTTTGTGGGTGGAAAGGAGACATGTTATGACGATAACGGGCATGGTACACATGTGTGCGGTATATTATCGGCTGCAGATATAGGCATGGCTCCGGGGGCAGGACTATATGTGTTTAAGGTGCTTGATTATCTTGGCATGGGGCAGACATCGGATTCAATTCGTGCACTTAAGTATATAAAAGAAAACTGCGTCAGACTTAATATAAAAATACTCAACTTCTCTGTAGGATATCTGCCATGTTCTGATACAGCAGAGCGTATTAAGATATTGAAGTTGATAGATGAATTGTGGGATATGGGAGTGGTAGTTGTTGCAGCAGCGGGCAACTACGGCCCGGCACCGTTTTCTGTAACTGTGCCGGGAATTTCAAGAAAAATAATAACAGTCGGAAGCTTTGATGATATAAGAAGTGGCAAAGGTCCGACCGATTGCTGTATTGTAAAGCCTGAGATTCTGGCTCCCGGGCATGATATCATAAGCCTTGGAACGAGAGATGGCACATATGTAAGAAAAACAGGTACTTCAATGGCTACACCGATTGTGTCAGGTGCCATAGCACTTCTATTGGAAAAAAATCCAAATATGAGGCCTGAGGAGGTTAAGCTAGCCCTGTATAATACATGCGACAGGGCAAAAGATAGTCATAAAGGCTCGTGGGGGATTATAAATGTTGATAAATTGCTGGGAATATTATAATATGATTAAAGATAAATATAGGAAATATTTGGTTAGGTAATTGTAATTTCATGGTAGGGCTTAAATGAGAAAAATATTACAGAAACTGCTTTCAAAGCTTTTTATCGTTTCAACAATAATAATCATACAGATGATATGGTGGTTCTTTTTATTTTATACGGCGTCTGTTGCCAGCAGGGTGTTTCAGGATCTGCTGTATGTGGCAGCCATATTACTTTCGCTTTATATTGTCAACAGGCGGATGAAAATGTATATAAAAATGTCATGGATATTTTTGATACTGAGTGTTCCAATCGTGGGTATTCCATGCTATTTCTTTTTCGGCAGACCGGAGCTTACGTCAAAGACACAGAAAAGAATGGCAAGAATTGTGGAAGCATATGCGCCGCTTCGGCCTGAAAACGAGCTGCTAAATGAGACGCTCAGACAGACAAATATGGATGCATACAGACAGAGCAGGCTTATCACTCAAAATCAGAGGTATCCACTGTATGCTGAGGACTGTACAGAGTACTTTAAGTCAGGTGAGGAGGCTTTTGAGAGCATTTTAAAAGATTTAAGGTCAGCTGAAAAGTTTATCTTTATGGAGTATTTCATAATCGGCAGTGGAGTTATGCTTGATCAGATACTTGATATACTCAAAGAAAAGTTAAAGCATGGAGTTGTCGTAAGAATCATATATGATGATTTTGGAAGCATAAATGCCATTCCGCCACATTTTATAAAGGAGATGGAGAGCATCGGAATACAGACCAGACGATTCAATCCATATAAGCCCATGCTTTCGGTAATTATGAATGACAGGGATCATAGGAAGATACTGGTGATAGACGGACGTGTGGCGCATACCGGTGGTTACAATATAGCAGATGAATATATCAACAAAAAAATTAGGTTTGGATACTGGAAGGATGCCGGTATCCGTGTGGAGGGAGAGTGTGTAAACAGTTTCACGACGATGTTCCTTGAGATGTGGAATTATATCAATAAGGACAATGCAGTACATGATGAATATTTGAATCCACACAATACTTTCAGCCAGTCAGAGGAAAGCGGTTTTGTCCAGCCGTTTTGCGATTCTCCACTTGAGCATGATGATGTAGGAGAGAATCTTTATGTGAGTATCATCTCAAGAGCTAAAAAATATGTTTATATTTTTACACCATATCTGATACTTGGAACGGAGCTGTCACATGCTATGGTATCGGCAGCCAGGTCAGGTGTTGATGTGCGTATTGTTGTACCTAAGATTCCCGATAAAAAGCTCATTTATCTGCAGACAAAAGCCAATTTCAGACCTCTTATCGAGGCGGGGATAAGGATATATCTATACACACCCGGCTTTATACATTCAAAGTGTATAGTGGCAGATGATGATACTGCGATAGTTGGCACATGCAATCTGGATTTCAGGAGCATGTACTGGAATTTTGAGGATTTTGTATACATGTACAGGACTCAGTGCATCGGAAAAATAAAAGAGGATGCGATAGAGACGTTTGCGGTTTCAGAGGAGGTGTATGAGGAAAGCACAAATGATATCTCATTTGCAGGCAGGCTGCTGCAGAGTATTTTGCAGCTTTTTGCACCGCTTTTGTAAATGTGTCTGTAAAGCGTCTGATAAAAATCTGTTGAATAATGTTACAAGTTGTAATATAATAATCCAAGCGATTGCGTAAGCAACGCACGAAGAAACTGAATATGTAGCATAAAGGTGTCGGAGCAGACAAGCATTTGCATATGATTTATGACAAGCGATGTGAAGCTGGCTCCGGTGAAAAGGGAAACAGGTGCAAATCCTGTACGAACTCGTCACCGTAATTAAGGAGTGACGGCCGATAGGTCACTGGGCAACCGGGAAGACGGCCGAAGCGATGATATTTAAGCCGGGAGACCTGCCTTTGTGTTGTACGGAAACAATAGTGTTTCAAGCCACGAGTAACTGGCTGTACGTGATGAAATAATTATAATTACAGATAAGGCTATGATAGCCGTATAGTCTGGGTTAGAAGGATTTTGACATGTATAGCTCTTTGACGCAATAGTACAAAGAGCTTTTATTTTTGACGTTTTAAATGTTTTCGTTTTACATATTTAAATCATGTGCAGCTTAACAGCTGCAGGGCTAATGAAAAGGAGAAAATATGAAAAAGAAATTAGTAGTAGTACTGATGGCAGCAGTTATGGCTATGACAGCAGTGACCGGCTGTGGCAGCAAGGCAGATGATGCAAAGAATGATACACAGGTATCTAAGGCTTCAGAGAGTGAGACAAGCGCAAAAGCAGATCAGGAGGCAGCAATGCATGTGGCAGATTTAATCGATGCAATCTACGTGCAGGAGAGAACAGATGATACAGATAAGCAGTGCAAGGAGGCTAAGGAGGGCTGGGACAAGCTCACAGACGCACAGAAGGAGCTTGTAGAGGGAGAAAATGCTGATCCTGACTATTTCGGCAGAGATACAGGCGATGCTTCAAAGGATGATCCGAGAAACCAGGATGATATCGGCGAGAACGAGATTCTTGTAGTAAGCTTTGGGACATCCTTCAACGACAGCCGTGTGGCTGATATCAAGGGTGTGGAGGATGCAATAGCAGCTGCAAATCCTGACTGGTCAGTCAGAAGAGCCTTCACAGCACAGATTATCATCAATCATGTACAGGCAAGAGATGACGAGAAGATTGACAATATGGATCAGGCACTTGAGCGTGCAGTCAAAAATGGTGTAAAGAATCTTGTGGTACAGCCTACACACCTGATGCATGGCGCAGAGTATGATGAGCTTTCAGAGGCTGTAGAGAAGTATAAGGATAAATTTGAGTCTGTAAAGATTGCAGAGCCACTCCTCGGTGAGGTTGGAAGTGATGCAACAGTTGTAAATGAGGATAAAAAGGCCGTTGCAGAAATTCTTACAGAGGAAGCAGTGGAAAAGGCAGGCTATGACAGCCTTGATGCTGCAAAGGAAGAGGGCACAGCGTTTGTATTTATGGGACATGGAACAAGCCATACAGCAAAGATTTCATACAGCCAGATGCAGAGCCAGATGACAGATTTGGGTTATGAGAACGTATTTATCGGAACTGTAGAGGGTGAGCCGGAGGATACATCATGTGAGTCTGTCATTGAGAAGGTGTCAGCCGCTGGTTACAAGAATGTCATTCTTCGTCCGCTTATGGTTGTTGCAGGAGACCATGCCAACAATGATATGGCGGGAAGTGATGATGATTCATGGCTTTCACAGTTTAAGGCATCAGGAAAGTTCGATAAAATCGATACACAGATTAACGGACTTGGTGAGATTGAGGGTATCCAGAAGCTTTATGTTGAGCATACAGCGGCTGCTATGAGCAAGTAGCAGTTACTTAAATGTATAGTGGGGAAGCTATAAAATAACAGGAGCAGTATATCAGACATGAGAAAATTATTCAGAAACAAGTTTACTTACATCATTGCACTGGCACTGGTTTGTGCCATGAGCCTGGCAGCATGTGGTAATAAGAATGCAAAAGCTGAAACAGAAAGCAAAAAAGCAGTGCAGGACGCGACAGAGAGCACAAAAAAGGCTGAAAAAACAGAAAAGATAGCACTTTCAGATGGTACATATACAGCAGAGTTTACTACAGACAGCTCAATGTTTCATGTGAATGATGCATATGACAACAAAGGTAAACTCACCGTGAAGGATGGCAAGGCAACAATACATGTTGCTCTTACATCCACACACATTGTAAATCTCTTTTTGGGAACAGCAAAGGATGCCTCAAAGGACAAGGCACATCTTTTGGAGCCAACTGTAGAGACTGTCGATTATGGCGATGGCACAACTGAGGAGGTCAATGCGTTTGATATACCGGTTCCTGTTTTGGATGAGGAATTTGACCTTGCACTTATCGGTACAAAGGGCAAATGGTATGACCACAAGGTAAAGGTTTCAAATGCCACACCTGCGGACGCAGATGCAAGCGTATCTGAGAGTGCAGGAAAAGAGCTTCCTGATGGAACATACAATATCAATCTTGATTTCGAGGGCGGAAGCGGTAAGGCGAGCATTGCATCACCGGCTGAGGTGACTATAAGCGGTGGAGCCGCTACTGCAACAGTGCAGTGGAGCAGTCCAAACTATGATTATATGATAGTTGACGGACAGAAATATATGCCTGTAAATACAGACGGCAATTCTGTATTTGAAATTCCGGTTAAGCTTGATACACCTATGCAGGTTATCGGAGATACAGTTGCTATGAGCAAGCCGCACGAGGTTGAGTACACACTTACCTTCCATTCAGATTCTGCTACAGAGGTGCTTGGTGAGGATGGAGAATAATTAAGCTATGCATGGAAGAAAAAAGATAATTATATATATATTGATATCAATTATAGGACTGTTCTGGCTGTCAGGCTGCGACAGTCCTTCTTCCGATTCAGGGAATACCGAATCGAAGGCTGAGGCAGAGGCACAAAACGGTCTTATATATAAGAGCAGTATGAAGCTTTTATATGCAAAGAATTTTTCTGTTGACTATTATGAGGGTGGATACAAGATACTTACGACAAAGGACGGTACCAAAATACTTACCGTGCCAAAGGGCAGAAAGACTCCAAAGAATATTGACAAGGATATCATTGTATTGAAGGAGCCTGTAAGTGATTTGTATCTGGTCGCATCAGGTGTGATGGATATGTTTGACAAGCTTGATGCAGTGGACACTATTAAATTTTCGGGGCTTGACAGTGATGGCTGGTACATTGACAGTGCAAGAAAGGCTCTTGAAAGTGGCAGAATGCTTTATGCCGGCAAATATTCAAAGCCCGATTATGAGCTTTTGGTGTCAGAAAATTGTTCTCTTGCCATAGAAAATACTATGATTACCCATTCGCCGCAGGTAACGGAAAAGCTTAAAAGCTTTGATATCCCTTCAATAATCGAGTACTCAAGCTATGAGGAGGAGCCGCTCGGCAGAGTGGAGTGGGTGAAGTTTTTCGGAGCACTCACAGACCGGGATGAAAAGGCCGATGAGCTCTTTAATGAGCAGGTGGATATTGTAAATCGCATCGCAAAGACAGATGGTACCGATACTGCTGCAAATGCTGACAGCAGACCGACAGTTGCATTTTTTTATATCACATCCAATGGACAGGTTCAGGTGCGCAAAAGCACAGATTATGTGCCAAAGATGATTTCGCTTGCCGGCGGAAAATATATTTTTGATGCGTCAAATGACGATGATACAGGCAGGTCAACCATGAATATGCAGCTAGAGGATTTCTACAATGGAGCAATAGATGCTGACTATCTGATATATAACAGTGCGATAGACGGCGGTGTGAAGAATCTGAATGAGCTTTTGGACAAGTGCCCGGTGCTTGCTGATTTTAGGGCAGTCAAAGACGGCAATGTATTTTGCACCACGAACGATATGTATCAGCAGTCTATGTCCATCGGATATATGATTGATGATATGCATTCGATGATTACAGGTGCACCCGACAGCGGCATGAAATATCTGTTTAAGCTCAACAGGAAAATCAATAGCACAAAAAGTTAAAAATCGGAGCTACAACATGGAAAAAACCAGAAAAATAAGGTGTTTTACAACATTTATTATTCTTATAATCTTAATTATCATATTGCTTATCATGAATGTGTGTATAGGAACTGTACACATATCATTTAAGGCTGCATTTGCAACACTTTATGACCACTCAGACAGGGTAGGACGTATTGTGTGGGATATCCGTATGCCAAGAGCTATCGCAGCGATGATACTGGGTGGGGCATTAGCGCTTGCAGGCTATCTTTTGCAGACTTTTTTTCATAATCCAATTGCGGGACCTTTTGTGCTCGGCATATCATCGGGGGCTAAGATGATTGTGGCACTTGTTATGGTATTTTTACTTGGAAATGCCATACGTGTGAGCTCACTGGCCATGATTGCAGCAGCGTTTTTTGGAGCAATGCTTTCAATGGGCTTTGTGCTTATCATTTCAAGAAAGGTAAGCAGCATGTCAATGCTTGTGGTGAGCGGTGTCATGATTGGCTACATATGCTCTGCGGTGACTGAGTTTGTGGTGACATTTGCAGATGATTCCGACATAGTAAACCTGCATAACTGGTCAAGGGGAAGCTTTTCGGGCATGACATGGGACAGCGTTGGGGTGATGAGCATTGTGGTGGGAATCACATTTATTTTTGTTTTTCTCATGTCAAAGCCCCTTATGGCATATCAGCTCGGAGAGTCATATGCCGTAAATCTGGGTGTAAACATAAAGCGTATCCGCTTGCTTCTGGTATTGCTTTCAAGCCTGCTTTCCGCATGTATAGTGGCGTTTGCGGGACCGATATCGTTTGTCGGAATAGCCGTGCCACACATAGTAAAAAGCATGCTAAAAAGCACAAAGCCTATATATATGATACCGGCCTGCTTCCTTGGGGGAGCGGTGTTCTGCCTGTTTTGTGATTTGCTTGCGAGGATGATGTTTGCGCCTACGGAGCTTAGTATCAGCACGGTTACGGCAGTATTTGGTGCACCGGTAGTGCTGTTTATCATGATAAGACGCAGCAAGGAGAAAAATGTCTGATGGAATATTATTTTACTGCTCAAAAGCTGGCTGTTGGATATGATAACAGGCCACTTATTGAAAATATTGATTTTTCCCTGAAAAGGGGAGAGATTCTCACATTAATCGGGCCAAACGGTGCCGGTAAATCGACTATTTTAAAAAGTATTGCAAGACAGCTTTCGCTTGTGAGCGGTACGATATATCTTGATAAAAGTGATGTAGTGACGATGAATGGCAATGAATTTGCAAAGAAAATGGCTGTTGTGCTCACCGATAAGCTAAAGACGGAGCTTATGACCTGCTATGATGTGGTTGCGACAGGCAGATATCCATACACAGGCCGGTTCGGAGTACTTTCGGATGAGGACAAAAAGGCTGTGGATGAGGCGATGGAGCTGGTCAATGTATCACAGATAAAAGATAAGGATTTTACAAAGATAAGCGATGGACAAAGACAGCGGGTTATGCTGTCACGGGCTATATGTCAACAGCCGGAGATTATAGTGTTAGACGAGCCTACCTCGTATCTAGATATAAAGTATAAGCTTGAGTTTTTATCAATACTCCAAAGGCTTAAAAGACAGAAGAATCTTACGGTTATCATGTCGCTCCATGAGCTTGATATGGCAAAGCGTGTGTCAGACCATATTTTGTGTATAGATGGCAGATATGTGGACAGATACGGAACTCCCGAGGACGTATTTACTGATCAATATGTTTCAGGGCTTTTTGGAATTACGGCAGGAAGCTTTGATGAAACAGGAGAGGATTTAGAGCTGGAAAAACCGGATGGAAGGGCGAGGGTATTTGTCATAGCAGGAGGGGGCTTGGGCAGAAAAAGCTTCAGGAGCTTGCAGCGAAAAGGTATACCGTTTGCGACAGGAATCATCTATGAAAATGATCTGGATTATCCTGTGGCAAAGGCACTTTCTGCTGAGATTGTCAGTGCAAAGGGCTTTGAGCCTGTAGACGATGCCCTTATTAAAAAGGCAAAGGAGCTTATTGATGCATGCGAGGGCGTTATATGTGACAGAACAGAGTTTGGCACGTATGAGCAGTTTAACAGCAGACTTTATGAGTATGCAGTCTCTACAGGAAAAATTATAAAAATTCCTTTTCTTGAGGAACAATTGGCACAGCTTTAGTGAAGTTACTGTTCACATTACAGTTTAATTTTTATGATAAAGCAACAGACTACCACATAAATTCAGACAGCAGGTATAGATATGGCAAAGGTAATTATGGTACAGGGTACAATGTCCAATTCAGGCAAGAGCTTTCTTGTCGCGGGCTTGTGCCGTATTTTCAGACAGGACGGATACAGGGTGGCACCGTTTAAATCACAGAACATGGCGCTCAACTCTTATATAACAGACGAAGGACTTGAGATGGGACGGGCCCAGGTGATGCAGGCTGAGGCAGCAGGCATTAAGCCTATGGTCTGCATGAATCCTATTCTTTTAAAGCCCACAAATAATACAGGCTCACAGGTGATTGTAAACGGAAGGGTGCTTAAGAACATGCCGGCGAGAGAGTATTTTGCATACAAGAAAACTCTCATACCGGATATAAAAAAGGCGTTTAAAAAGCTTGAGGAGTATGCTGATATCATAGTGATTGAGGGTGCGGGAAGCCCGGCGGAGATTAATCTGAAGGAAAATGATATTGTAAACATGGGGCTTGCGCATATGGTTGATGCACCGGTACTGCTCGTGGGTGATATCGACAGAGGTGGCGTTTTTGCGCAGCTGCTTGGCACACTTATGCTTTTAACCGATGAGGAAAAGAATCGTGTCTGCGGGCTTATTATCAATAAATTTCGTGGAGACAAGACAATACTTGACCCGGGCATACAGATGCTTGAGGAGAGAGGCGGGGTGCCTGTCACCGGAGTGGTGCCATATATGGATGTACAGCTTGAGGATGAGGACAGCCTGACAGAGCGCTTTGACAAAAAGACAGATGGGCTTATTGATATAGCGGTCATCAGATATCCGAGAATATCAAATTTCACGGATTTCAATGTCTTTGAGCAAATGTCCGAGGTAACAGTGCGGTATGTGTCAACAGTAAATGAGCTGCGTCATCCGGATATAGTATTTTTGCCGGGAAGCAAGAATACGATGGGAGATCTTTTGTGGATGAGACAAAACGGACTTGAGGCCGCTGTCAAAAAGCTCTCCTGTGAGATACCTGTTTTTGGAATATGCGGAGGCTATCAGATGCTTGGGGCTTCAATAGCCGACCCCGATGGTGTCGAGGAGGGGGGATATATGCGTGGCATGGAGCTTCTTCCTATAGATACCGTTCTAAAAGACAGCAAGACACGGCTTCAGACAAGCGGTGAAATAGCACATGTAGAAGGTGTATTGAGCAGGATTTCAGGCTGTCACTTTCTGGGCTATGAGATACATATGGGTAAGAGCGCATATAGCGCAGCTTCAGAGGAGCAGGGGGCTTGTGCTGACAGGAAAAATGAGTTAAATAATGTCATATCTGATGGCAGAAATGTGTATGGCTCGTACATCCACGGCATTTTTGATACTGCAGAGGCTGCCAGAGTGATAGTGGATTATATTGCCGATAAAAAGGGCATTGATGTGAATGACAGCACTATTGTAAGCTATAAGAGCTTCAAAGAAAAACAGTATGACAGGCTTGCGGATACACTGAGGGAGTATCTGGATATGGATGCAGTGTACGGCATGCTTCGTGAGGCAAGATATGATTGAAAATAATATTATTTCTGACCATTTTACAGTTGAAGAATTAAAAAAATTAAAAATAACGCCACCTGATGTAAAAATGTACAAAAAAATCCGTTCAAACTGGGATTCGGTGGCAAAGCCGCTCGACGGCATGGGTGATTTTGAGCTATTAACGGCCAAAATCGGCGCTGTTTTGGGAGATGAAAATATAGATATTTCAAAAAAGGCTGTCATAATTATGTGTGCGGATAATGGTGTGGTTGCTGAGGGCATCAGCCAGTCCGGACAGGAGGTGACACTTGCAGTTGCAAAATCCATGGCAAGGAAGGCTTCATCTGTCGGACGCATGGCAATGACTGCAGGGGCTGATACAATTCCTGTGGATATAGGAATAAACAGTGACGAGAGTGTTAAAGGGCTGCTTCAAAGAAAGGTGCGCATGGGCACGAGAAACTTTGCAAAAGAGCCTGCCATGACAAGGGCTGAGACACTTGAAGCGATTGCAGCAGGTATAGAAATAGTGCGTGGGTGTAAGGCAGACGGCTGCAGAATTATTGCAACCGGTGAGATGGGTATAGGAAACACCACCACCAGCGCGGCAATGGCAGCCGCCATGCTAAGGTGCGATGTGGCCACAGTGACAGGAAGAGGAGCAGGCTTAAACGACAGTGGGCTTGAGAAAAAAATCCGTGTAATTGAGAGCGCAATAGAAAAGTATGATTTATATAATAAGGACACCTTTGAGATACTTATGACAGTCGGAGGACTCGATATTGCAGGACTTGTCGGAGTATGTATAGGCGGTGCATTATACCATATTCCTGTTGTACTCGACGGAGTGATAAGCATGGTTTCAGCGTTGGCAGCAGGAAGGCTTCTTTCCGGAGTTACTGATTTTATCATTCCATCCCATGAGGGCAGGGAGCCTGCAGTGGCGCTTTTGTGTGAGGCACTTTCCGTAAGACCTGTCATAAGAGCATCCCTTGCGCTTGGAGAGGGAACAGGTGCCGTGATGATGTTTGCGCTTTTGGATATGGCACTTAGCGTATACAAAGGACGGACAACTTTCGACGATATCTCGGTATCACAGTATGAGAGGTACGTATAGATGATTACACTTATAACAGGCGGCAGCGGCAGTGGCAAATCAGCATATGCAGAAAAGTATATTTGTCACGTGTCAAATGAAAAGGGATACAAAGAAAAATATTACATTGCTACCATGCAGGTATTTGATGATGAGGGACAGCGGAAGATAGACAGGCACAGAAGACTTCGTGCCGGAAAAGGCTTTATTACCATCGAGCAGCCTCGTGATATTAAAAAGGCAGTTGAAAAGCTGCAATCTGAAAACTGTTTAAAAACCGGGCGGTCAGCACTGCTTGAGTGTATGTCAAACCTTGTTGCAAATGAGATGTTTCCACCTGTAGATGCTTCCGGTATACAGGCTGCCGAAGCCGAAAAAGAGGCTTTGGATGCCCCTGAAAATATGAAGGATTATGAGACTGCTCAAATCAGCCGTGTGAGTAAAAAGGTGTTAAAAGAGGTAAGTATCTTAAGTGAAAATGTTGCGGAGCTTGTAATTGTGACAAACAATGTATTTGAAGACGGAGTCTGCTATGATGAATCAACGATGAATTACATAAAGGCAATGGGAATTGTAAACAGAGGGCTTGCTGCGATGGCAGAGCATGTTGTTGAGGTGGTTGCAGGCATTCCTGTTGCGGTTAAGTGAGGTAGTGTGGAGGTTAAGTGTATTATGAAGTTAATAAGGTCGTGCATAGTATCTTTTTCCATGTATTCAAAGATACCAATGCCACAATTTAAATGGAATGATGATGACATGAAGTACATGCTGGTATTCTTTCCGTGGATAGGAGCTGTGATTGGACTGCTTCTTATGCTTTGGAAATATATATACTCTCATTTTGGAGTGGCGGATATCTGCTATGTATGCATAGGCGCACTCATTCCGATAGCGGTTACGGGAGGATTTCACATAGATGGTTTTATGGATACAATGGATGCGTTTCATTCATACAAACCGCGGGAGGAAAAGCTTGCAATACTTAAGGATTCACATATAGGAGCATTTGCCGTTATAATGCTTGCAGCCTACGGATTATTATTTATGGGAGCTTTTTCTCAGATAATGGATGATAAAGCATTTATTGTTTTTTGTGCAGGCTTTTTCATCTCAAGGTGCTTAAGCGGAATAGCTGTTGTGTCATTTAAATCGGCAAAAAGCGATGGACTGTTATTTATGTTTGCGGACACTGCACACAGAACGATTGTCAGGGCAGTACTATACATCCAGCTTGCACTGTGTATGGCTGTTTTATTTATTGTGTCACTGCCTTATGCGGTGGCTATGATCATTGCGGCAGCACTTAGCTTTTGGTATTATTATGTGAAAACAAAAAAGGAGCTTGGCGGCATCACAGGCGATACGGCAGGGTATTTTGTGTGTATATGTGAGTGCGCCATGGCAGTGGCTCTGGGTGGTGTCTCTTTTATTATTTAGTATATTTGTTTTGTATATAGGAATGGTACGGATAAGAATTTTGATAAAAGTTGTACTTTGAATTTTAAACTTTGGAATTGGAGAAAATATGAAGCTTGTGATAGGCGGAGTGGCACAGGGAAAGCTTGATTATGTGCTTGAAAATATGATAGAAAAAACAGAAAAATATGATGTGTATGACTGCTTTTTCCTAAATGATGATACTTGTGATGATAAGGAATCATACAAGGACTGGCTGTGGGATTTTGCAGTTGATGATGAGCGGATATTCATAATTGATAAATTCCATTATTTTATCAGGGCTGTGCTTGAGAAAAATCTTCCACTGCAGGAATATATTTTGAAATTTATGCAATTTGCAGAGAAAAATAAGGATACAATAGTCATTGCTGATGAGATTGGAAACGGCATAGTGCCTCTTGATGCATTTGAGAGAGAGTACAGGGAGCAGACAGGCAGAGCAGAGATACTGCTTGCAAAAAAAGCAGACGAGGTAGTTCGCGTAATATGTGGAATCGGTCAGAAAATAAAATAAACTGTATTTTTATAAGACACGGCTGCACTGTCTCAAACAGAGAGCACAGATATCTGGGAAGGACAGATGAGCCACTCGATGAAGCCGGAGTTTTTGAACTAGAAAATGCGCTAAATAATGGTGTATACAAGGCTTTGGAGGAAAATAGCTTAAAGGAGCAGATAATTATTACCAGTCCAATGAGGCGCTGTAAACAGACGGCAGAGATTATTTTGCCGGTCGCACAGCACCATAAAATTCATACAGTAAAAGAGTTTGCAGAGATGGATTTCGGTGAGTGGGAGCTAAAAAGCTATAAGGAGCTTAGCACAGATATCCGTTTCAGGGACTCATATCAGGCGTGGATTGACAGTGGTGGAACACTTGCCTTTCCAAACGGAGAGAGCAGAAAAGAGTTTTGCAAAAGGAGTATATGTGGCTTTGAGAGGGCACTCACACAGGCATTAGAGCTTAAGAGGGCTATGCCTGATAAAGAGATACAAATAGTATTTTTTGTGCATGGAGGGACTATCATGGCGATAATGAGCCATTACTGTGATATGGATTACTATGATTACCAGGTGAAAAACGGCTGTGGCTACTCGTGTGAAGTGGCAGCTGGGGGCGATGAGATCGTGTTTAATGAAATACAGCCCATAGCGCTATGATTTATACATTTTTTATGGGTTTATTAAGAAGGATTAATATATGTGTTATCATATTTTTGCATTTATAGCAGGCTTTCTGCTTGATTTATTAATAGGAGATCCGCATTTTATACCGCATCCGGTCAGGCTTATCGGTTCACTCATTTCTTTTCTCGATAAGAGGCTTAATTGTGATGTCAGAAATAATCGCTCCGGGGAAAAAACTGCGGTTGATGCAAATATAGAAAAAATAAAGTTATCAAAATATAAAAGAGGCATGCTTCTTGCTTTTACAGTAATTATTGTCGTATTTGCCGTATCAGCGTTGATCCTGGCGACAGCATACAGCATAAATCTATATGCTGGGATAATAGTAGAGGCTGTCATGACCTGGCAGATTCTTGCCACAAAGTGTCTTCGTGTGGAGAGCATGAGGGTGTATGATGCGCTAAGGACAGACGGAGTCGATGCAGGAAGAAAGGCTGTTTCCATGATTGTTGGCAGAGATACATCTGTGCTTGATGAGGCAGGTGTCACAAGGGCGGCAGTTGAGACGATAGCTGAAAATACATCTGACGGAGTGATTGCACCTATGCTTTACACGGCAATCGGAGGGCCGGTGCTTGGCTTTGTATACAAGGCTGTGAATACTATGGATTCGATGCTTGGCTACAAAAATGATAAATATATGTATTTTGGCAGATTTGCGGCAAGGCTTGATGATGTGGTCAATTTCATACCGGCAAGAATCAGTGCATATCTGATGATTGCTGCGGCATTTATCGGTGGCAGGCAGTTTGATGGCAAAAATGCATACCGCATCTTTAAAAGAGATCGTTTCAATCATGCAAGCCCCAACTCAGCCCAGACAGAGTCCGTATGTGCGGGAGCTTTAAGGGTGCAGCTTGCGGGTGATGCAGTGTATTTTGGGAAGCTTGTGAAGAAAAAATACATAGGAGACGGTCTGCGTGAGATAGAGTACGAGGATATAAAGCGTGCAAACAGGCTGATGTATATTACTGCGTTTTTGTGTGAGCTTTTATCTGTGGCGGTTATGAGTCTCGTTTTAATATTGCTTTGAATATGAAAAATTGATGTAAGAATTGATGGAGGATTTGAATGAAAAGCATCCATGGCGGTGACATATACAACAATAAGGTAAATATGGATTTTTCGGTAAATATCAATCCTCTTGGCATACCGTATTCTGTTAAAGAGGCTATGAGTGATGCACTTTCGTATGCAGACAGATATCCAGACATGGAATGCAGTGGTCTTAAAAAAGCGATATCAGAGTATTTCACACAGCAAAGCTGCAGCATACAAAGCGAGGATGTAATTCCCGGAAACGGAGCATCAGAGCTTTTTATGGCGATAGCTCATGCCATAAAGCCCAAAAAAGCAGTGCTTCTGGCCCCGGGCTTTTTAGGCTATGAGCATGTGCTTCGTGCAGTCGGCTGTGATATCGGATATTTCCTGCTGGATGAGCAGAGTGATTTTTCTCCTGCTGCACGGCTGGATGAATTAATGGATATGCTTACAGATGATACAGATATATTTTTTATCGCAAATCCAAACAATCCGACAGGGTATCTTTCGGACAGCACTTTCATGAAGCAAATAATAGGGCATTGCAAAGAAAAGCATATTTATGTGGTGGCAGATGAATGCTTCATGGGCTTTTGTGAAAAAAATTATTCTGTTTTTTCACTTTTATGTGACTATGACAATCTGATTGTTGTAAGAGCCTTTACCAAGCTTTTTGCTATTCCGGGAGTAAGGCTTGGATATATGCTCAGTAAAAATGAGGCAGTAAAACAAAAGGTTCAAAGAAATCTGCCGGAGTGGAATGTGTCTGTTTTGGCACAGATGGCAGGAAAGGCATGCATTATGGAATCAGAGTATATTAAAGAAACGGCATCGTATGTGAGCGGACAAAGAAGGCTGCTGTCAGATGGACTAAAAAAGCTTGGTTTTAAGGTATATAAAAGTGATGCTGATTTCATACTGTTTTACAGCAAGCTTCCATTATATGATATACTGCTTAATAAGGGAATACTGATACGGGACTGCTCCAACTATGTGGGTCTTTCACAAGGGTATTTTCGTGTGGCGGTAAAGACATTTGATGAAAATGTAAGATTATTGAAAGTGATAGGTGAGTGTATTGAAAAAAATTAAACAGTTAGAGCCGATGGAGATTGAAAAGAGGAGCTTTGAGATAATTTCACATGAGCTGTCTGAAATGCAGATTACGCTGCCTGCTGATCAGGAGATGATAACAAAAAGAGTCATACACACGAGTGCTGATTTTGATTATATACAGACGCTTAAATACTCTAAGGACGCCGTTGCTATCGCAAAAAGGCTGATATCAGAGGGAGCTGATATAGTGACCGATACCAACATGGCTCTTTCAGGCATAAATAAAAAGTATCTGGCAAAATTCGGGGGACAGGCGCACTGCTTTATGGCTGATGATGAGGTCGCTCTTATTGCAAAGGAGAAAAAGACAACGCGTGCGGCAGTAAGCATGGAGTTTGCATCAAGGATAGATAAGCCTGTGATTTTTGCGATAGGAAATGCACCGACAGCGCTTATAGAGCTGTACGATATGATAGAAAAAGGAATATATAAGCCTGCATTTGTAATCGGTGTGCCGGTGGGCTTTGTCAATGTGGAGGCAGCCAAGGAGCTTATTATGGAGACAGGAGTGCCATACATAGTAAATGTCGGACGAAAGGGCGGCAGCAATATTGCGGCTGCCATATGCAATGCGCTGATTTACAGTCTGGTTGATAGAGGCTGATGCATGAGGAAATTTAGTGATTATGAGATACGGATTTACCACAGGAAGCTGTGCTGCAGCGGCATCAAAGGCAGCGGCATATATGCTTTTAACCGGAAAGGCTAAAAACAAAATAACGATTCAGACACCTAAGGGAATAGCTTACACGGCTGATATCACCGACATAAAAAGAAGTGAAAATGAGGTAAGCTGTGCTGTGATAAAGGATGGAGGGGATGACCCGGATGTGACCACCGGAGCTTATATATATGCTTCTGTACGGATTTTGCATTCCGATACCTGTGCGTTATGCAAAAAAATGCAGGATTTGGTTATCATAAATATTGACGGTGGTGACGGAGTGGGAAGAGTCACCAAACCCGGATTAGACCAGCCTGTCGGAAACGCGGCTATCAATCATGTGCCGCGTGAGATGATAGAAAAAGAGGTAAGGGAGGTCTGTGAGCTTTTGGATTTTAAGGGGACACTTGACATCACAATCTCGGTTCCAAAGGGAAAGGAGCTTGCAGAAAAGACCTTTAATCCTAGGCTTGGGATAGTTGGTGGTATATCAATTCTCGGCACAAGCGGTATTGTTGAGCCTATGAGCTCACAGGCTCTTATTGATACGATAAGGGTGGAGCTTAGGCAGAGATATTCGTTTGGGTATGATTATGTGGCGGTTGCGCCGGGAAATTACGGTCTTGACTTTATGAAGGAAAGCTATGGCTATGATCTGGACAGGAGTGTCAAATGCTCCAACTTTATCGGTGAAACAATTGATATGGCAGCAGATATGGGCTTTAAGAGGATGCTTTTGACAGGACATATAGGAAAGCTTATAAAGGTAGCAGGAGGCATCATGAACACTCATTCGAGGGAGGCAGACTGCAGGATAGAGCTTTTGACAGCATTTGCGTTTAAGTGCGGTGTAGCGCCCGAATATATAAAGCGCATTATGGACAGCCTTACGACAGAGGAGGCTTTGGCGGCACTTAAGGAAAGCGGCAGGCTGTATGAGGTAATGGATTATGCGATGGAGCGCATATGCTTTTATCTGGATAAGAGGGCAAAGGGCAGACTTGAGATAGACTGTATCATGTATTCAAACGAATTTGGTGAGCTTGCAAAAAGCAGAAAGGCAGAAAAATGGTTTACTTTGTTGGCGCAGGAACAGGCGCAGCAGATTTAATAACAGTACGCGGAATGCGTCTTTTACAAAAGGCAGATGTTATAATTTATGCAGGCTCGCTTGTTAATCCAGAGCTTTTGGACTATGCAAGGGAGAGCTGTGAAATATATAACAGTGCAAAAATGACACTGGATGAGGTCATCGCAGTCATGAAAGCTGCTGAGGCAGACGGAAAAATTACTGTGCGCCTGCACACGGGAGAGCCAAGCATATACGGCGCAGTGCGAGAGCAGATGGATGAGCTTGATACTCTTTTAATACCATATGAGAGCTGTCCGGGCGTGAGCGCGTGCTTTGGTGCTGCTGCATCGCTCAATATCGAGTACACGCTTCCGGGTATTTCGCAGTCACTCATCATTACACGCATGGAGGGACGCACAAAGGTGCCACCGAAAGAGAGCATAGAAAGCTTTGCCTCACACCACGCTTCCATGGCGATTTACTTAAGCACGGGGCTTTTAGATAAGCTTACAGAAAGCCTGATTGAGGGAGGCTATGAGTCTGACACACCTGCTGCAATTGTATACAAGGCAACCTGGCCACAGGAGGAGGCATACGTGTGCACTGTTGCAACTTTAGAGAAGACCGCTATAGAGCACAATATCACAAAGACAGCGATAGTACTTGTTGGGGATGTCATAGCTCACCGGCATTACGAGAAATCAAGACTTTACGCACCGGATTTTTCGACAGAGTATCGCAAGGCTTCTGTAGAGTCAAATGATAACGATTGAAATAAGGCGTGAATATATAAATATGGGAAATATATGGGAACTGAAAATATGAAAATTTGCATTGTAAGCTTCACAAAAAAGGGCTATGAGCTGTCATGTGACATAGCTCATAAGCTAAAAAAAAGTGCATATGAGGTGGAGGTTTTTACCAAGTGTTCGAGATTATCGGATGAGAATATTAAAAATCCCACCGATGAAAATTTTAGAAATACCCTCTACATATCACAAAATATATCAGACTGGACAGCTACACAGATGAGTGAAAAAAAGGCTCTGATTTTTATCGGGGCATGCGGTATTGCAGTGAGGGCTATAGCTTCTTCTGTAAATAACAAGCTTAAAGACAGTCCTGTTATTGTGATAGATGAGCTGGGGCAGTTTGTTATTCCGGTTCTTTCAGGGCATATGGGAGGTGCCAATGAGCTTGCGGTATTATTAGCAGCACTGATGAATGCCACACCTGTTATAACAACTGCTACTGATATCAATAATAAATTTGCTGTTGATGTTTTTGCAAAAAAATGCAGGCTTGCAATAGTCAATAAAGATGGCATCGCCAGAGTATCATCAAAGATATTGGCGGGAGAGATGGTTACTATGTCGGTCGACTGGGAGCACATCCCGGCTAAGCACAGAAGCCTTATAAAGGCATTTTTAGATGAAGCTGATATGAGTGCTGATGCAATAAAAACAGTGGATTTCCCACCTGTTTACGGAGCTGATATTGTAGTATCATGCGAAAAAGCAAAGGACCCTAAAAATGGCAGTATTTACTTAAAACCCACACAATTTGTACTTGGTATTGGGTGCAGAAGGGATACAGCGTTTGAAAATATTGACAGGGCAATCAGACAAAGTCTTTTAAAGCTGCAAATAGATATTTCGGATATAGACATGATTGCATCAATAGATGTGAAAAAAGATGAACCGGGAATAAAGGAATTTTGCGATATAAACAGGATAGAATTTGTCACTTATACCGCGGATGAGCTCATGGCGGTGCAGGGTGAATTCAGTGCCTCGCAGTTTGTCAGGGAGCATGTTGGAGTGGACAACGTGTGCGAGCGTGCAGCAGTGCTTGCAAGTAGCAGGGAATGCGATAAAGCAGGAAAACTTGTCTATAAAAAACATAAACATGACAGTGTAACGGTTGCGGTGGCAAGGTTATATAAAATTAGTAGAGATGGAGATTAACATGAATAAAATTTACATAGTAGGTATGGGGCCGGGCTTTGAAAGCATGATGACAAAGCAGGCGATTGACGCCCTGGAAGCGAGTGATGTCATAGTGGGATACACCGTATATATAAAGCTGCTTGGAGAAAAATTCCAGACAAAAGAGCTTTTGACCACTCCGATGCGTCAGGAAAAAGAAAGATGTCATCTGTGCTTTAAAAAGGCACTTGAGGGCAAAACAGTTTCCCTTGTATGTAGTGGCGATGCCGGAATATACGGACTGGCCTCTCTTATGTATGAGATTGGGCAGGAATACGATAACGTAGAGCTTTCGGTAATACCCGGCATTACAGCGGCAAACAGTGGTGCGGCAGTGCTTGGAGCACCATTAAACCATGATTTTTGTACCATCAGCTTAAGTGACCTGCTCACACCGTGGGAAAAGATTGAAAAGCGTCTTGTGGCTGCTGCAGAGGGTGATTTTGTCATAGCACTGTACAATCCGTCAAGTCACAAGAGAAAGGACTATCTGATGAGAGCCTGTGATATTCTGCTTCGTGCGATAGAGCCGGATAGAGCCTGCGGTTATGTCGAAAATATCGGACGTGAGGGAACAAGCTATACGGTCTGTACTCTCGGTGAACTCCGCAGTGCACAGGTCAACATGTTTACGACAGTATTTATCGGCAGTGAGGGTACACAAATAATTGACGGAAAACTTGTCACAAGGAGAGGATATCAGATTGAGTAAAATACTGATTTTTGCAGGAACAACAGAGGGACGTAAGCTATCGGAGCATCTGTGTGAAAGAGGCATAGAGCATACGGTTTGCGTGGCAACAGAATACGGTGAAATCGTGCTGCAGCAAAATCTACTCGCGCATGTTCATATGGGGCGTATGGACAGCGAAGGCATGAGAAGCTTCTTTGTAGAACAAAAATGTAAGCTTATAGTGGATGCAACACATCCGTATGCAGCCATCGTTACTGAAAATATAAAGCAGGCAGTTTATGCGTTTAACGAGGCACATGCTGTTACAGACAATCAGGCGGATAGCAGCATATCAGAAAATATCGAATATGTGCGTCTTAAAAGAGATACTGATATATCAGCAGATTATGATAATATCCGCTATTTTGAGGACAATGAAGCATGTGCAAAGGCACTTAACAATACAGACGGAAATATACTGCTCACAACAGGAAGCAAGGAGCTGTCAGTGTATTGTAAAAGCTCAGACGTCAGGGAAAGATTGTATGTGCGCGTGCTTCCGGGGCTTGAGAGCATAAGCTTATGCATGCACAATGATATTACAGGAAAGCACATTCTGGCATTGCAGGGACCGTTTAGCACACAGCTTAATGAGGCACTTATTGACCAGTATGATATCAGATGTCTGGTCACCAAAAAAAGCGGTACGGCCGGGGGCTTTATTGAGAAAATAGCTGCCGCAAAAAATAAAAATATTCCGGTCTATATTGTGGGGCAAAGCGTGCAGGATGATGGAATGTCATTTGAAGCTGTTTGTGAATATATTGACAGTAAATATAACAAGCTTCATATCATGCTTGCCGGCATTGGAATGGGAAATGATGCTTGCATGACAAAAGCTGTTTCAGATGCAATAGAAAGCGCTGATATTATACTTGGCGCAAGCCGCATGATAGGAAAATACAGTGCGAAGATAGACAAAAAGCCGTATTATCTTGCAGAACAGATTATTCCTTATCTATACGAAATTTGTGCAGATACTGCAAAAATCAGTAATGTTCTTATATTATTCTCGGGAGATACAGGCTTTTACAGTGGAAGCAAAAAGCTGTATCTGGCGATAAAAAATGAAATATCTGAAGGAAAATTAAATGCGGATGTGTCAATCCTTCCTGGAATTTCATCTGTGTCATATATGGCGGCAGCAGTCGGTGAAAACTACAGCGATGCATATATATGCAGCATCCACGGAGTAAAGCTTTCTAATATCACATCACGGATTAGCCACCATGCAAAAACATTTATGCTGATGTCAGGTGTAAAGGATGTGAATATGCTTGGGCACCTGTTAAGCAGTGACGAAAGGTATGGTTTACAAAAATGCTCGGTAACTGTAGGCTACCAGCTATCATATCCGGATGAAAATATATCGCATCTTTCACCACAGGAGTGTACAAAGCTTCAAAGGGAGGGACTGTACATCTGCATGATAAAAAATCCCAATCCTGTTGCAAAAAATGTCACACCGCAGCTAAGCGATGCAGCCTTTATACGTGAAAAGGTTCCAATGACCAAAGAGGAAATAAGGCATGTAAGCATCTGCAAGCTTCATTTGAAATCGGATTCAGTGCTATATGATGTGGGAAGCGGAACAGGCTCAATAGCGGTAGAGGCCGCATCACTTTCCGATGATATGGAGGTTTATGCCATCGAGCAGAAGGAAAATGCCGTGCAGCTTATCACACAAAATAAAGAAAAGCATGGACTTGAAAATATCCATGTTATAAATGCAAAGGCTCCTGACGGACTTGACAGTCTTCCGATGCCGACACACGCATTTATCGGAGGCAGCGGTGGCAATCTAAAGGAGATAATAGAGGCTCTTAAAGCGAAAAATCCACATATACGTATAGTGATAAATGCAATTTCCATGGAAACAATTTGTGAGATAAAGGAAATATTGTCGGCATATGATGTGAAAAATGAGGATATCGTGCAGTTGCAGGTCAGCCGCTCAAAGCAGATAGGACATTACCATCTGATGCAGGCGGAAAATCCGGTATGGATATGTTCATTTGAATTTTAACCTGGGCTTTTATGCTACAACCCGTAATAAATCATCGAAGGCTGATATTTTAAGATATATGATGAAATAAAGGATGAATACATGAAAATAAATCGTTTTATGATAGCCGCACCAAAAAGCGGTAGTGGAAAAACAATGATAACCTGCGCTTTACTGCAGCTATTAAAGGATAGCGGAAAAAACGTATCATCATATAAGTGTGGACCTGATTATATTGACCCAATGTTTCACAAAAAGGTGCTTGGCGTATCATCAAAAAATCTTGATACGTTTTTTACGGACGAAAAGACAACAGTGCAGCTTTTCTTAGATGAAAGAGCCGATGGTGATTTTGCAGTGCTTGAGGGCGTGATGGGATTATATGACGGGCTTGGCGGAATATATGAGCAGGGTTCGTCATACCATCTGGCAAAGGTGACGCAGACTCCGATAATACTCGTGGTGGATGCAAAGGGCATGGGAAAGTCAGTGCTTGCTCTTATAGCCGGTTTTTTGCAGTATGACACTCAGCACTTGATTAAGGGGGTTCTGCTCAATCGGATGTCGAAGGGCTATTATGACATCATAAAGCCTCTGATAGAGAAGGAGCTTTCCGTAAAAGTAGTCGGATATTTTCCGGAACAGAAGGATATCGGGCTTTCAAGCAGACATCTGGGGCTTGTCATGCCGGATGAGCTTTCAGATATAAAAAAACAGTTCAATGAAACTGCCGACAGACTAAAAAAGACAATAGATATGGATTTGTTTATAGATATAGCAGAAGCGGCAGATGAAATCGGTGACAGCGGAAATGCAGATAAAGATAAGCGTCAAACCTTAAAAAATGCAGAGCCTATGAGGCTTCAAGACCAAAATAATACCGTAAACATAGCTGTTGCTATGGACGAAGCATTTTGTTTTTACTATGAAGATAACCTAAGAATGCTCGAAAAATGCGGAGCACAATTACTGTATTTTTCGCCACTGCACGATACCAGCCTTCCAGAGGATTGTGATGCAATGCTGCTTGGAGGCGGTTATCCGGAGCTGTATGCAAGGGAACTGAGTAAAAACGTATCTATGCTGAATGCCATAAAAAAAGCTTTTAGAGCCGGAATGCCGACGGTTGCAGAGTGTGGAGGGTTTATGTATCTTCACACATATATCCGTGACATCTGTGATGATACAGAGGAGCAAAACAAGGCTGATGTACAAAATAAAGCAGATATACAAAACAAAGCAGATATACAAAACAAAGCAGATATACAAAATGATATGAATAAGTCTAAGCTTGTGGGCGCATTGGATGGCGGGTGCCATTTTAAGGGAAAGCTGGTCAGGTTTGGATATATTGAGCTTGCAGAAAAGCATAGCAATTTTTTACCGCCAAATGAAAAAATAAAGGCGCATGAATTTCATTATTACGACAGCACCGATAACGGAGCTGATTGTATTGCGACCAAGCCGGTCACAGGCAGAAGCTACGATTGCGTGATAAGCCATGATAATTACTGGCTTGGGTTTCCGCACCTGTATTATCCGTCAAATCCGCATTTTGCAGAGAGCCTTGTAAGAAAAGCATATGAATATAGAAGGAATAAAAATGGAAAACTCTTATAAATACTTTAAAAACACAGATTGCAAATATTTTCCGTGTCACAAGGGACTTTCGGATGACTTTAATTGTCTGTTTTGTTATTGTCCTATGTATAGTATGCCAAACTGTCCTGGAAGTAAGACATACATAGAGAAGAATGGCAAAAAAATCAAGGTATGTACAGACTGTACGTTTCCACACAGACCGGAAAATTATGATAAAATCATACAGATTTTGATTAGGAATAATAATAACTGAATTATGGACTTTGGGGAGTATATTTGATAGTATATTTATGGAAATTTATGTTTTAGAAAGTCAGAGGGAATTAAATTGGAGATTAAATGTGAGTATTGTGGTTCCATGATACCTGAGAATGTTGCGCAGTGCCCATATTGTGGTGCCAGCAATAATTCAATAAAGAGGACGGCAGACGGTACACCAAAGACCATAGCAGAGCTTGCAAAATGGTACGAGGACAGACATCTTCCACCATATGAAATCACACGATTTTTTATAGGAATAGACTACAGACAGCCTAGGGCATTTGGTATTTATCAGGATGGAAATGAATTTATCGTCTACAAAAATAAGGCCGACGGCACTCGGGCGGTGCGATATCAGGGTACAGATGAGGCGTATGCTGTTAATGAGCTGTATCTTAAATTAAAGGATGAGATTTTAAATCAAAAAGCGCATCAGCAGAAGCATACGAATGAGAATTTTGCTCAGGAAACGAAGAAGATGTTTTCAGATACATTTTCATCTAAAAATATAAATGAGTATATCATTAAGCCATCTATTGCTATGGTTATAGGCATTGTTATGTTCATTGTCCTGATTATAGTTGGATTTGCACTCAATGATACGTATAAGGGCATTGGCTGGGATTTGCTGATATCGGGTATTGCCGGTATTGTAGGCGCATTTTTCCTGACAGACTTTATTGAAAATCACAAAAGGTTTAAGCCGTTTGGAATGTACGCAGCATGGCTTAAAAAGCCAAAAGGCAGTGCAATGCGCCATGCCATGCATTATTTTATTACTGTTCTTCTAATTGCACTTGTGCTCATTACACCTATACACAATTATTGTAAAACTGATTACTTCAAGTATAATGACACGGTCTATGTAAACAGTCATTATAGCTGGTTCGAATACGATGACGACAGCTATGATTATAATGAAATCAGCCGTTCGGATGTTCCGCAGGAGATTTTGGATAACAAATCTCTATATGGCTTTGACTATTCAGATCTGGTGTGGGACAGCTCGATTATTAAATTTGAGAATAGCGGCTATTATGAAGACCATTATGAGAGCTCAGGCAGCTCGAGCAGTGATTATGACAGCGATTATGATTGGGATTCCGGTGATAGCTGGGATTCGGGCGGCAGTGACTGGGATAGTGATTGGTGATTATTGCATAACATAAAAATATGGCAGGAAGGGATATAGACAATCAGCTAAATATACACACAAAGCAATAAGAAATATGATATAAAGCAGTCTTTCACATTTAGGATTGACTGCTTTTTCGTATTATTTGATGCTAAGCTTGAAATTAAAAATTGAAAAATGGTGTAAAAGTGGTGTAAAAGTGGTGTAAATACCGCCAAAATCAATTTAATAGAAAATTTATAAAGCCTGAAACCTCAGTAAAATCAGGGGTTTCAAAAATTTTATTGAAAAAATTAGCACTCAAGGGTTGTAAGAGCTATTTGAATTTCAACACGTTTCATCAGGCTTCAAAAGCTTATATTTACGGGCTTTTCACGATTTCGAACTTTTCATCAAGTGTCATTATATGGCATCTTTTGAATAAAAAATGGTACAGTAAATGGTACAGTAGAGTCTCAGCGAAAGTTGAGGTTCTTTTTTTATGCTTAAAATTAGTAGAAAGGAAGACTTGATATGACAGAATCAGAAAAAAGACAGTCAGTAGTTCGGGTGATGAGAGGATGGATTGGACGTAAAGAATCGGATGGTTCGCACAAAGCCATTATTGATATTTACAACAACCACAAACCACTTGCTCGGAACTACAAAGTTAAATATACAGATTTATGGTGCATGACAACAGCATCAGCAGCATATATTAAGGCAGGACTTGCTGATATATTTCCGCTTGAGTGCTCTTGCAACAGAGCTATAGCAAAGGCAAAGTCTATGGGATGCTGGGTTGAAGCTGACAGCTATGTACCGAAGCCGGCTGACGCTATATTATACGATTGGCAGGATAAAGGTAAAGGTGACGACATGGGAGTACCTGACCATGTTGGAATTGTTGAAAAAGTAGAAGGTAACACAATAACCGTAATCGAAGGTAACAAGAGTGACGCAGTGCAGAACCGTACTGTAGCAGTTAATCAGAAGTTTATCCGCGGTTATATTTGTCCAAAATTTTCAGCAGACTCTGCACCAGCACCTCAGCCAGCAAAACAGGAAAGCAAGCCAGCACCATCGGTCCCATCAAATGTCCTTAGAAAAGGAGATAAAGGAGCGGAAGTTGGAACATTACAGACAATGCTCAATGCTTGCGGATATTATTGCGGTAAGGTTGATAATGATTTTGGTTCAAAGACTGAGAACGCAACTATTGAATTTCAGAAATCGGCATTCCCGAATGACCCAAGTGAATGGGATGGTGAGTATGGCCCTAAGACTAAGGCTAAGTTAATTGCAAGGTACAATTCTCGTTCACGGTCAATTACAGCCCATGTGCATACAAGTGGTAGCACATTAAGACTCAGAAATTCATCTGGAGTACAGATTGGCTCATTAGCTAATGGGGCTAAAGTGACAGTGCTGTCAAGAAAATGCAAAAACATGCGCATATCCGGCGCAACTACAACTATGTCAAAGATATCTTACAACGGCGCTGTTGGATACGTTGCTGAAAGATATCTCAAATATTAATAAGTTTTCACATACTTCTTAGAGTTCCTGTTGATTAACGTTCTTAGTGATTACCTCCTTTCTTATATATTCTAAGAAGTATTGGAAATAATAATAGAGGACTCTCTTTAATTTGAGGGCCCTCTGTTTTTTACATGGATTTATATTTTTGCCCATATTTTTAATCTAGGTTAGAAATAAATGGTAATAAGTGGAAATTGACCGCACATAGCACCCCATTTTCTATTCTACTGTTAGTTCATATTTACATAGTAAAGGAGAAAAGAAATGAGTAAAGATGTACGGTCGGAATTATCAAAAAGAAACAAATGGCATATCAGCAAACACAAATTTTTGGAATTAAAGCATTTCTGTCTGCAATATCCTGAATGGCATAAGCTATATTTGGAATTATCTCTAAAAGGATACACTGCAGCATCAGGAAATGAGATAAAATGTTGCAATCTTAATGACAATGTTGGTGATGCTGCCATAGAGATGTATTACATTTCAAAGAAGATGGACTTAATAAAAGAGGTTGCATATAGAACAGACCCTATATTAGGCGATTATATTTTCAAAGCTGTTACAAATGGGTATCCGTTCACTTATTTAAAAACTATATTAGAGATACCTTGTGAACGTGATATGTATTACGATAGATATAGGAAGTTTTTCTGGCTGTTGTCACATAAACGATAACGCGTAGAAAACATTGCCTATAATGAAGCGCATTAACAGCTTATTATAGGAGGAAATTATTATGCCAGAAGAATTAGAAATGATTATTACAAAACATATTTACAAGAGTTTAAAAGAACGAATAAGAGCAGGAATTTATGTAGTAGCAAACGATAAGTATGGCTTGATAGTCGATATTAAACATGACGGATTCAAATTCGAATATTATTATAGCGATTATCACAGCGAATCATTTGTAGATTACATAAGAACCGGCAAAGACATTCTTTGGATTGTGAATGAAGTGATAGGAATGTACAAAGGCGCAATATTGAATAAGTATTTTATAAGTTAATGAAGTATAGGACTCAGAAAAATCTGGGTCTTATATTTTGTCCCTACACAGTACCCTATAAATCATTATATTTTTGTATCATTAAATTCGCGAAAAAAACAAGGACTAATATGAGAGAACAGCGGTTCGTAATATTAATAACTTACGGCACCTATAGGGTTAGTAACGCGTAATGGCGGGGTTGATAAAATGAGCTGTTCTTATTTTTTTTGTCTTTTTTAAGGAGGTGAACACATGGGAACAACAATAATCATAGTGTTAGTTGAAATGGCTTTATCTTTTGCCGTAGGCGCCGTTACAGTATCTATATATAATGATATGCATTGCAAAACACATCACGTAGGAAGTTTGAATTATCAGAAAAATCCAAATGGAAGTTATATTTATTGGATTGCTTTTGACAACGAGAAAGCTATGGAGTCATTGAATGATTACAAAGAGATAATTTTGGATGTGTCGGAGGCGCGGTAAAAACATGGCCTATAATGATACATATTAACACAACACAGAAAGGAGAATCACTATGAGTGAGGAAAATTACACAGTTGAGGAGAGATTGGAGGATGCTCTGAATAATCAAATAGCAGAGTTAGACAAAGTCGAACCGGGTAGCGATGAGTATACCAATATTTCAAGAGCAATTACAGACCTGTATAAGGTGCGTAACGAACAGCAGAAAATTGAGTCTGATTATGCGTTAGCAACAGAGTCACAGGCAATTGACAGAGAGAAGATTGCAGCAGATTCTGAAGCAAAGGCAAAGCAGGCTAAAGTGGATACTGTTGGACACGCAGTGAACGCAGGAAAGACTATTGGAGTGGGATTACTTACAGCAGGATTGACAATGCTAACAATGGCGTTTGAGAACGATGGACATATTCCAGGACTTTCAGCAGCAAGTAAAGTACTTACAAAGTTCAAGATTCTGTAAAAAAAGTTAAGGAATCGAAGTAAAGGGTCGTGTATAATACATGGCCTTTTATTTTTTCGCGAAAATTACAACTCATAATATGAGAACAATCAACACGATTATTTAAGGAGGAAACTATTATGAGAAGAACAATTTATTTAGTATTAACAGCAATGGCAGTTATGATGTTATTATGTGGATGCGGAAGCAAAACTGAAGCCACTGAAACAAATCAGACTACAGAAGTTGAATCGGAAGAAGTTAAAGAAATCGAATCTGATACAGATGATTTCGTAGACGACTATGCCGATGCTATTGAATCTTCATATTTGTTAGCAGCAATGCAAGAGAAATTCGGAAAGGATTTCAATGTATATGATGCATACGAATTTGAGTGCAATGGTGTTGAGTATATCGTGTATGAAGACCAGATGGTCAGTGCAGAAGATATTTACGAAACCGCAGACAACCTTATGCAGAATGAAATGTAACAGTAGTAGCAGTGATGCGACTGTATACATATAAGGACAGCTTAACTGCTGTTCTTTTTTTTTCGCGTAGAAAACATAGACTAATATGAGAAAAAAGTACTATATCTAAGGAGGAAATATTATGAACAAATTTTATGAGGTAATTGGATTAGAGAACTTAAACAAGGATGGTTTGAGAGATGATATTATTCACTACACAACATTTGATGAGAATGGAGTGCGTGAAAGATACATCATCAGATTAAATCCTATTGAGGCGTTTACTATGAAGATGAGATTATTGAAATTTAATTTAAAATATGACACAAGAATTGGACTTATTCCAGCGTAAGGGGCTTTACAGCTCCTTATACTTTTTGCCATCTATGAGATACCATTATAATAAGCCTCAATTATATTTTAATAGATATGGCATTACATATGAATGCAATCATCCAGTATATAGTAAATGCACTTTATATTTAGCGAATAATAAGGGATTATCTGTTATTCAACAACGTTATAATTCCGAGGACAAATCAACAACTTGGACGGAGCTAGACCCATGGCTTGTCGACGATATTTATACTCAGGTTGGATTCAAAGATTATTTTGAAAAACATGCAGGACCTCCGCAGAATCATATTTATCCAACGGTTACTATAAGACAAATTATGTGGGCACTTAAGATGAAACCACTAAAACGGCAGCCATGGGAAACGACATTCGATAAGTGTCCTATTTAAAATTCGCGTAGAAAACATGGACTATAGTGAAAAGGAGGTGAAATGTATGAATTATATTTTTGCGGGCCTTTTAATCGGATTTGCATTATTGCTAATCTGTGGAGGCAACAATAATAAATAATTATACCCACCACAACAGTAGAGCTTGAGAAATCGGGTTCTACTTTTTCTTTTTCGCGTAGAAAACATGGACTATAGTGAAAAGAAAAACAGTTCCAGCTGGTATAACGTTATGATCAATAATGCATCTGGATTTAAGTAGCATGGGATCTATCAACACATAATGTGTAGACGTAAGGGCTCGAGATAGAAAACAGCGTTATACTCTTCTTACATAGATTGAGTCAGCAATGACTCTTTCTTTTATTTTTTTTCGCGTAGGAAACATGGACTATAGTGAGAAGGAGGTAAGTGATATGATTACATTAATGATATTAGTAATTATAGCAATTGTTATTTTAGCAATAATATTAGCTATAGCATCAGTCGGAGTGGCAGGTATTATAGGAGTACTATTAGCTTTTAGTGATGTTATAATTGCAGGATTAGTAATTTACGGAATTGTAAAACTTATACAGCATTTCAGAAAAAAGTAAATAATTAGAGACTTAGAAAAATCTAGGTCTCTATGTTTTGTGAATTGAAAGGAGATTAACATTATGTGTAAAAGAGAAATGACATTAGGAGAAGAAATTATTGGATTATCGGCAAGGGGAATTGACATACCTACAGTAGAAAGAATGTACAGAAAGTATGTTGAAATTACTGCCGAAAAAGAGTCTAAAGAAACAATGAAGGAGTATTGTATTAATGATGTACTTGCGATTAAAGAATCCGTTAATGCATTATTCAGAGCACCAGCAAAGTCCGATTTAAAAGACGCTGAAGTAGGAGATAAGACATTTATGGAATTGGACGGGCTTGGAGTATTTACAGCAACAGTGCATAAAGTTACAGACGATAAGCTTATGCTTATCTTCGATGCTTATGTAACTAAGAGACCTATGAACGAGTCAGACACAAATAATGGCGGATTTGAAGACTCTGATTTGAATAAATGGTTGCATACAGAGTTCATAAAGGCATTACCTTATTCAATTAGGACAATACTTACCGATGTTACTATTCCTACAGTGGGTGAGATGTTTGGATGGGACGATGAGTGGGATAGAAATCACTTTGAGGATGATAATGACAAACAGCTTCCACTTATGAATCAGAGACGCAATCGAGTTGCTTATTATAGCAATGAGTGTAAGTGCGGATGGCTCCGTAATGCTACCAAGAAAGAATTTTATTCGGCTTGTTTCGCTGATGCGAACGTCCGTGGCGATGTTGGCTACAACGACGCTTCGAGCTCTTGTGGAGTTCGTCCTGAAATTTGGCTGACTAAGTGATAATTTCTCGCGTAGAAAACATGGACTATAGTGAAAGGAGGTAAACGTAATGAACAAAAAAGATATTTTACGTTATGTAGCAATTGGGTTACTTGGAGCACTTACAGCTCTGTCAACCCAGATTAATAACGAGAGTAAAATAGAAAAAGAGGTTACAAAACGTTTGGCAAAGAAGGAGGAGTCTTAACAGGCTCTTCTTATTTTTCGCGTAAAAAACATTACCTATAATGAAAGCATATTGATTAAATTTATATTTAGGAGGTACTTAATATGAGCAAAAATTACAGAAGCAGCAAAGGGTCTAAAAGCAGCAGCTTGCGAATTGCACAATAATGAATATATTAAAGGATATAATCATTCCTGTGTAACAACAGTAGCTACATACATAAGCAATAAACAATAGCTTACATGGAGACTTAGAGAAATCTAGGTCTCTTATTTTTTATATTTAAGGAGGAATCATATTATGACACCAATTGAAACAAAAGTAGTAGTGAGCGCATTTGACTCGGTAGCAAAGACTTTATATAGGCACAGAAAATGCATCAAGATGCTTGGTCTTGCATTTTTAGCATCAACAGGTCTCCATTTTATTACTCAGCAGGAGGTAAAGGAGTTGAACATGCGCATCGAAGACCTTGAAAGGAGATTAAACCATGATTCAGAGGATAAAGAATCTTGCAAAGACTGCGATTAATTTTACAAAAGCAAATAGCTCAACGATATTATCAGGTATTGCCGTGGCTGGGGTGTTCACTACTGCATTTCTTGTCGGAGAAGCAACACCAAAAGCAATGACTCTTATAGCTGATGCTGAGGAACAGAAAGCAAAGTCAATTACTCCGATGAATAAACCGGGCGAAAATGTGGTTGAGAGAACTGAGCTCACAGTGTGGGAGTCTATGAAAGCAACATGGAAATGCTATATCCCAGCTATATTATCTGGAGGATTGACAGTTGCCTGCATCATAGGAGCAAATAATATTTCTCATAAAAAAGAAGTAGCTTTGACAGCAGCATGTAAGCTTACAGAGTCTGCATTTTCTGATTATAAGGCAAAAGCTGCTCAGATAATCGGAGAAGAGAAAGAACGCGAGATACAAAAAGCGGTAAATGAAGATAATTTGAAGAAACAACCACAGCAGCCTATATCAGCAAGTATCATAATTAATGGCAGTGACGAATGCGAATTCTTCGAAGCCGTGTCGCAAAGGAAATTCATGAGCACCGTAAATAAAATAGAAAAGGCTCGCAATGATATGAACTTTGACATGACATACGGAAACGAGTATTACAAGTCATTTAACGAATGGCTTGATGCTATTGGCGTAGAACCAGTGCCATACGGTGATGATATGGGATTTTCTGCAGAACGCGGCATGATAGATACTCGTATTGATTCGTATGTGGACCCAGATACCATGAAACCGACCATGATATTAGACTATGGAGCAAGACCTGTACATAATTACGACAGATAATTCGCGAGAAAAACATTGCCTATTATAGGATAAAAAAGAAAGGAGACTATATTATGTCAAACAAAAATCAGAAAGTTGAGGAAGTAACAACAGAGGAGATTGAAACAACAGAAGTTGTAGAAACGGAGGAAACAGAAATGAATGACAGAGTTAGTGTAGTAACAAAGATCAAAGCAGCAGCGGAGAAACATCCAAAGATTGCAAAAGCAGCTAAGGTAGCTGGAGTTGCAGTATTAGGTGTTGTAGCCGGAGCACTTGGATACAAGAAACTTACTAATAAGGATTACGTTGATGTAGACTTCATTGATGCACCTGCCAATGATTCAGAGAACTATGGAGAAACTTCAACAGAAGAAAGCAATGACACAACAGTAGACCAGAATTAATTATCAGAAGGGAGACTTAGAGAAATCTAGGTCTCTTATTTTTTCTGTAAAAGAAAGGAGAGACTAATGTCGGAGTACAAGTCAAATTCTCACAAGTCAAAAACGGCTGAGGCCAAAAAAGAACCTGTGAAGAAAGTTGTTACTGGGAAAGTAATAGCTAAAAATCGTTCACTAGGCCAGAAATTCTCAGACACATTTCTTAGTGAGGATATTTCTAATGTAAAGAGCTATGCAGTTAACGAACTTATAATCCCTGGACTGAAAAATATGTTCTTGGATTGTATGTCAATGCTGTTAAATGGATCAACACGAAGGAGCTCGTCAGGAAGCAGAACGGGGTCTGTGTTTAATTATGGTGGATATTTCAACTCATCAAGTTCAAGCAAGACCACTGCAGCAAAAACATATTCTTTAAAGAATGATGGTTATAACTACAAAACCATCATATTAGAGAGTAAAGGAGATGCTGAATATATTCTGGACATGCTTCTTGAGGAGATTGATAGGTACCATAGAGCATATGTTTCTGATTTATATCAGATGGTTGACATTACAGGAACATATATCGACACTCAATATGGATGGGAGAATCTGTCAGGAGCGAAGATAAAGCGTGTTCCAGAAGGATATTTGCTCGATTTACCTAGAGCATACAAATTGGATTAGGGGTGATATTCTATGAGTTCTATTTCTATTACAGAAATGAGAAAAGCAATAGCTAAAGAATATCCAGATAGCATGAGCTGGCAGGCAAGAGTATATAAGATGCCGACATACCAGGTTGTAGCTATATTTAAGAAATTTCAGTCTGACGGCAGGTTTAACAAAAAGAAGAAAACCAATAGTCAACCTGTTGAGTTCAGACAGATGACAATATTTGATTACATTTAGGAGGATTAATAATGAACTTATTAGCAAGCATTAAAACAGTCGCTAATTCAGCATCATTTGCGTTGAAGAAGCACGCTCCAGAGATTCTTGTAGCCCTTGGAGTAGCAGGAAGCATTACAAGTACAGTTCTTGCATGCAAGGCAACATTAAATCTTGAGGACATTATCGATGACACAAAAGATAATTTAGACAAGGCTAAGAAATTACATAATGGCGAGCTTAAATTAAAGGAAGGAGCATCATTCGATGACAATGAATACAATAAATTTGTAGCACAGACTTACGCTGGTTGCGCTGGAAGACTTCTCAGAATATACGCTCCATCAATTGTATTAGGCGGATTATCTATAGCAAGCTTTGTTACATCATATAAAATCATGATGAAACGATATATAGCAGTTGGAGCAGCATATGCAACTACTAAGAAGCTCTTTGACGAATATAGAGCTAGAGTTGTAGAAAAGTATGGTGCAGATGAGGATAAGCAGCTTATGCTTGGAACATCAACAATGAAAGTTAAAGAGAAGGTTATTGATGAGGGCTCAGGCAAGGCTAAAACTATCACAAAAGAGATTGAAGTAGCAGGTGATGAGACACCTCTTGACAGAACTCTTACTGTTATATTCTGCAAAGACACTTCTACAGAATGGGTTCCAGATGCTGAGTATAACTACTCGAAGTTACTTGGGGAGCAGAACTTAGCAAATTGCGATCTTACAGCAAATGGTCGTGTTATCTTAAATGATGTACGTGATAGATTAGGTTTGCCAAAGACAAAAGCAGGTTATCGTTTCGGATGGAAATTTGAGAAGGACAATCCAGATGGTGATAATACCATAGACTTCGGTATTCGTGAGATACATTCTTGGGACAAAGATATTTCGCCAGATGTAAAGAACATATTTGATAAAGACAAGTATTGCAATACTCTTTATGCTCTTGAGTTCAATTGTGATGGAGATGTCTGGGAAGATTGGGACCGAGAGCTTAACGAGTGGTAATAAGAAACTACAACTCTACTAGGAGGTGCATATCAGAATGAAATTTAAAAACTTTATATTTGCAGCGGTACTCAGTATTGGTATAATGAAGGGAACCACTGTTAATGCAGAGGAGACAGTAAACTCAAAACTCACGGCCGGGGTTACGAGTATGCTGTCTTCTATTGATTTTACAGCTGAAACAGAACCTATTGATATTTCTGAAAACGAGCAAATAGTTGTTGAGCAGTCATATGAAGAGCCAGAACCGAATTATATTCAGATTGAATCAACTGCATACACCGGTGACCCATATTGCGCAGATGGGACTAGACCGAGACCTGGTGTATTAGCTGGTAAATCTGAATGGATTGGCAAATCAGTCGAATTGTACGATTGTAACTACAACTATATGGGTGATTACACATTTCACGACACTGGCTATGGACAAAGCACAGGTTGGGGAAGAAGCTCACTTGTAAAAGGAAGACATGTAGGTACTATTGAGGCTGGAGAATGTATTGATATTTATATGGATTCATATTCTGAGTGCATCGACTATGGTAGAAGGGCCGTATATTTAGTATGGAAGGAGTAGCCTTATGGGTATTAAAGAAGTAATTATATTTGCAGCGGGATTCGTAGCAGGCGGACTTGTTGTAAACAAATTAGTAGAAAAGAAGTATGAAGATATTTCTAATCAGGAGATAGAATCAGTAAAAGAAGTATATCATAAGAAGTTAGAGGAAGCAGAGAAACCGCAGGAAGAAGCTCCCGATAACAATGATATTCCAGAAGAAGCAGTAAAAATAGAACAGACAAGAAAGGGGACATCTGCAATGAGAACATATTCAGATATTATTAAGAGTAGTAATTACTCTTCACCAGTAACAAATGAACCAGATCTACCATACGTAATTACACCGGAGGCATATATGGAGCCAAATGGATATGACAAGCTCGCATGTAATTACTACAACAATGATGTTTTAACTGACGAGAACGACGAGCCTATTGAGATTGAGGAGATTATGGGAAGCCATGATATGCTTGACAGAATGGGCGAGTATGAGACAGATACATTATATATTCGTAATGACAAGACAGAAGCAGACTACGAGATTACACAGATTGATGGAGCTTATGTAGAATAAGACCACAGAAAGGACAATAAAATATGCTTGACTTTATAAAAATCAAAGAAAAGTCTACTAAAATAGGTCTTGAGATATATCCGGCCTTTATAATTAAGTCAAGCTTTGATGATTTAATGATACGAGGCGGTGATTTTTATGCTGTCTGGAATGATTACACTCAATTATGGTCAACTGATGAAGGTGTATTAATTAATCTTATCGATTCTGAATTAGAACAATATGCAAAAAACTATGAAACGCGAACGGGTACAAAGCCTGCTCGCGTTTGTTATTTGTGGGATTCAGATTCGGGAAGCATTGATAGATGGCATAAATATTGTCAGAAGCAATTGCGAGACAATTATCATCCGCTAGACGAAACCATCACATTTGCAAACACTGAGACAACTAAGAAGAATTATATTAGTAAGCGTCTCAAGTATCCACTTAAGCAAGGGCCTACTGATGCATATGACGAAATTATCGGTACTTTATATTCTGATGAAGAACGCCATAAGCTTGAATGGGCTATAGGGGCAATTGTTACCGGCAACTCTAAGAACATTCAGAAGTTCATAGTTATGTATGGCGCTCCAGGAACAGGTAAATCAACTATATTAAATATTGTTCAGGACATGTTCGACGGATATTATGCAGTGTTTGATGCAAAGGTGTTGGGCTCTTCTTCTAATGCTTTCGCGTTGGAAGCTTTTAAAGCAAATCCATTAATTGCTATACAGCATGATGGTGACCTCTCACGTATTGAAGACAATACCAGACTCAATTCAGTTGTATCGCATGAGGAAATGACTGTAAATGAGAAATTCAAATCAACTTATGTTAATAGGTTTAACAGTTTCTTATTTATGGGTACGAATAAACCGGTTAAGATAACGGATGCCAAGTCTGGTTTATTAAGACGATTGATAGACGTGTCACCGACCGGAAACAAAATTCCTACCAAAAGATACGATATTCTTATGAATCAGGTCAAATTTGAACTTGGAGCGATTGCCTATCATTGCAAATATGTATATTTGGAGAATCCAGATGCCTATAACAATTATGTACCTACAAGTATGATGGGTGCATCTAATGACTTTTACAACTACGTGTTGGACTCATATGACATTTTCAAAAGGCAAAATAGTACAACTCTAAAAGCAGCATATGAAATGTATAAGGCATATTGCGATGATTCAAATGTGAAGTATCCATTATCGAAACTTTTATTTAAAGAAGAGCTTAAAAACTATTTTGCAACGTTTAACGAGCGAGCGTTGCTAGACCAAGGTGAGAGAGTAAGGAACTATTACGAGGGCTTTAAACTAGACAAGTTTATATATTCGGGCGACAAACTTGAAAAAATACCGGAGCCCATATTGGAATTGAACTGCACGGAATCTTTACTTGATGAGTATTGTGCGGATTGCCAGGCCCAATATGGTAACGAAGATGAGAAGCCTACATTCAAATGGAATAACGTGAAGACAAAACTCAGAGACCTTGATACACACAAATTACATTATGTGAACTTGCCGGAAAATCATATTGTGATTGATTTTGATTTAAAGGATGAGAAAGGAGAGAAGTCGTATGACAGGAATATTAAAGCTGCTAGTAAGTGGCCTAGGACATATGCTGAGGTTTCTAAAGGCGGTGCTGGTATTCATCTGCATTATATCTATGACGGAGACACTTCTGCTCTTAGTCGCATTTATAGTGATGATATCGAAATAAAGGTATTTACAGCAAACGCATCACTAAGAAGAAAGCTGACTAAATGTAATGATATTCCGATTGCAACTCTCAACTCGAATCTTCCTTTGAAAGAGAAAGGAGATAAAGTGATTAACTTTGAAGGCATAAAAAGCGAAAAAGGGTTGCGGAAATTCATAATACGTAATCTCAATAAAGAAATTCATAACGCAACAAAGCCATCAATAGATTTCATATATTCTAAGCTTGAAGAATGCTACAGTAGCGGAATGAAGTATGATGTAACAGATATGAGACCTGCAATAATGGCTTTCGCAGTTAACAGTACGCATCAATCTGATTATTGTCTTAAGCTTGTTGCTAAGATGAAATTCAAATCTGACGAAGTGTCAATAGACAACCAAGGATATTCTGATGACGAGCTTGTATTTTATGATGTAGAGGTATTCCCAAATCTATTTATTGTTAACTACAAACGTAGGAACACAGATGTAGTTGTCAGGCTTATAAATCCAACGCCACAGGATATTGAGCAGGTGCTTAAATTCAAATTAGTTGGATTTAACTGTAGACGCTATGATAATCATATTATGTATGCACGCTTGATGGGCTATGATAATGAACAGCTATTCAAGCTGTCGCAGAGGATTATCAGTAAAAGTGCCAATTGTATGTTTGGTGAAGCTTATAACTTATCATATACTGATGTTTATGATTTCTGTGCAAAGAAGCAGTCTCTTAAGAAATGGGAGATTGAGTTAGGAATACATCACCATGAACTTGGACTACCTTGGGACCAGCCAGTACCAGAGGAGTTATGGACAAAAGTTGCTGAGTATTGTGATGATGATGTTCTTGCAACTCAAGCAGTGTTTGAAGCCAACCAAGGTGATTTCACAGCAAGAGAAATTCTGGCAGAGTTAGCAGGTGGTACAGTAAACGATACTACGAATAGCTTGACAACTAAATTTATATTTGGACGTAATCGGCACCCTCAAGACCAGTTCATGTACCGAGACTTATCACAGCCAGTGACAGAGCTCCCGGATGATGTTCTTGCATTCTTAAAAGAAGCAAAACCTGAAATGATGGCCGAACCTTTTGATGGACCACTTGGAAAAAGCCTATTACCATATTTTCCAGGATATAAATTTGAATTCGGAAAGTCCACGTATAGGGGGGAAGAAGTCGGTGAAGGTGGTGAAGTATGGGCTAGTCCTGGAATGCATGGACGTTCGCAAACAGAAGATGTTGGTTCTATGCACCCAAATTCTGTTATTTGTGAATGTACATTTGGACCGGAATATACTAAGAAGTTTAAGGAGATTAAGGATATTCGTATTCATATTAAGCATGGTGAGTATGATGTCGTACGGGATGCATTCGGAGGAAAACTTGCTAAGTATTTGAACGATAAGAGTACAGCTAAAGCATTGGCTCAGGCATTAAAGATAGCAATTAATTCAGTATATGGATTGACAGCTGCTAAGTTTGAGAACCCATTTAGAGACCCTCGCAACAAAGATAACATTGTGGCAAAACGAGGTGCTCTATTTATGATTGATTTACGTCATGCAGTTGAGGAGCAGGGGTATAAGGTTATTCATGTCAAGACCGATTCAATTAAAATTGCTAATCCGGACGATTATATTCTCAACTTCATTGTTGAAAGAGGAAAACGTTACGGCTACGATTTCGAGGTTGAGCATATATTTGACAGAATATGCTTGGTAAATAACGCTGTATACATTGCAAAGTTAGCAGATGATGATCCTGAGGACCCAGGAAAATGGACAGCAACTGGAACACAGTTTGCGGTACCATATGTATTTAAGACACTATTCAGTAAAGAGCCTATACAGTTCAATGATATGTGTGAAACAAAGAACTCTGCTGTAGGTCCTATATATTTGGACATGAATGAGTCATATCCTGATGTTACAGCGGAAGAGAAACAATTTAAGAATCTTGAATCAAAGTATAAGAAAGGCGAGCTATCAGATACTTTGTTTGAGAATGAATGTGCCAGCTTGAGAGAACGTATCGAAGCTGGCCATAATTATATTTTCGTAGGAAAAGTTGGATTGTTCTGTCCAATTAAGCCTGGTTGCGGTGGTGGAACACTTGTATGCAAACGCGATGAAAAATACAGTGCTGTTACCGGAACAAAGGGATATCGTTGGCTAGAGTCAGAAATAGTCAAACAGAACGGAAAGGAGGATGACATTGATAAATCATATTACAACAAGTTAGTAGATGATGCGGTTTCTACTATTTCTGAATTTGGTGATATAGAGTGGTTCATTAATGGCTAGTTATATTTAAGCCGAGGTTAAAAGTAAAGGAGATAAGACTTATGACTAGAAATGAGATTATTGAGGTACTTAAAAACGGAGTTTCAGAGATATTTAATGATGCGATTGTCGACGTAACTGTCTACAAGAAAAACAATGCACAAAAGAAGATAGGAATCAGTATTCATTACAATAAGCACAACTTTGAAGTTGCTCCTATCATCTACATCGACGATATTATAGAGGATATTGAAGACAATACCATTAGTGTTTGTGATGGTGTTGAAATGATAGCTAACATATACGATAAGGCAAAAGCCGATATTCGTTTAAGCATCAACCGTGACATGATATTGGAGAATCTAAAGTGTGTTGTTATAAACTACGAGATGAACGAGGAATATTTACAGACAGTTCCTCATCGCAGATATTTGGATTTAGCTATTATGTACAGATTCACAGTAACCATTGACAAGGTTATGGAGTGCCATGGAAGCATTGCAGTAAGTAATGAAATCATGACACAGTTTAACTTGTCACTTGGTGAACTGGATTATGCTGCAAGGAACAATATTTATGAGGAAGATTTCCGAGTACTAAGCTTATGTGACCTAATAGGAGAGTCTTCTAGTGATGTTCTTCCTGACGACATGTTTCTTAACGTTCTTACGGACAGTGCTGGATGCTATGGAGCTAGGACCATACTGAATAAAAAGCTTTTAGCTTCATTCGGAATGGACTTGTATATTATCCCATCGAGCATATATGAGATAATAGTATTTCCGGCAAACCCATTTTACAAAGGTGTCCGTGAGACGATTAGAGAAGTTAATGGTACACTTGACCCATCTGATATTTTAAGTGATAACCTATACTATTATAACCACAATAAAAACTGTATCACAATTGTAACTGATTAATTTATATTTATGAGGACCTGAGTTCGAGCGCTTGGGTCCTCTTTTATTGGAGCAACAATGAATAAAAGATATTTACAATATTTAACTAAGGCCGGAAAAGAAAATGATGAAAAGACGGCTACAGCTCGAGCAAAATTTAAACAAACACCCTATTTTATGAAAGTAAAGGAGAATGAGAACAATGGCAACAAGATCAAAACATGCACAGAGAAGCAAGAGAAGTAACAAGAAACACGAGGTAATGCTGAATGTCTTTGCACAGATTTCAGGACGCTATGCATATGGAGTCGCCAATAATAAGAAATACAGATAGGAGATAGCAACATTGGGCAACGACAGAAAAGATTTGAGGCGTTCAAAGGTACTGTCAGTTATTGATACCGAGGAACAGAATAAAGGGTATGCCCGTATTTCATTAGAAAAAATTGCTAAATCTTCGTGTACATCAAAACGGCATGTAATGGATGCAGTAAATGAACTCGTAGACGCGAGACAATTAGAAATAGTTGTAAAGGGTGCTGGTAATTCAGCGTCTTTATATAAAACATTAAAAGAAAAAGGAGAGAATCACAATGAGTAGACCAAACAGACCAAACGATTTAGAGATTGAAGGAGCGGTATTCGGATTCAGGAATTTCAGTGGAAAAGAGACTGATTATTCACCAGAAGGAACAAGACAGTTCGGAGTAATTATTGACCCAGAGTTAGCAATGCAGCTTAAGGCAGATGGATGGAACATCAAGGAGCGAGCAAATGCAGAGGAGCCTGCATATTATCTGTCTGTTGCAGTACGTTTTGACCCATTTCCACCAAAGATCACTATGTTCACAGAGTCAGGTGGAAGAACTATTCTTACAGAGGACACAGTATGCTTACTTGACAGTGCTGAGATTATTACTGCTGATTTGATTATTTCTGGTTCACCTTGGGAGAGCAAGATGGGAGGCGCAGGAATCAAGGCATATTTGAGAACTATGTATGTCAAGATTCACGAGGACAAGTTCGCAGCTAAGTGGAACCGCGAGTTTGATAATTAAATGATAGGAGCTGATTCTATTGAGTATTCAGTTGAAGCCGGAACAGGAAGCAGCTCTTTACAAGATGAAAAACGGTTGTATCTTAAATGGGGGTACAGGTTCAGGAAAGTCTATCACCGCTCTGGCATACTACTTTTACAATAACGGCGGGATATTTAGCAAAGGCTATTATATTCCAATGCCAGATGACGGTGAGGGCAATCCCCCTGACCTTTATATTATCACTACAGCTCATAAAAGAGATACTCGTGAATGGGATGGCGATATGATTAACTTTCTGTTATCTACGGACCCAAGCATAAACATATATTCCAATACTGTTGTGGTGGATAGTTGGAATAATATACATAAATACACAGAAGTTAAAAATGCTTTCTTTATATTTGACGAGCAAAGAACTGTAGGTAGGGGTACATGGGCAAAAAGTTTTATTAAAATAGCTAGAAACAACGAATGGGTATTGCTTACTGCTACACCTGGAGATAAATGGCCCGATTATATTCCGATATTTATAGCAAACGGATTTTATAAGAATAGAACAGAATTTAATCGAAGGCATATAGTATATTCTGCATTCTCTAGTTATCCAAAAATTGATAGATATGTTGATACCGGCCGATTGATTAGGCTAAGAGACAGTATATTAGTTAATATGGATGTTCAAAGACACACAGTTCAGCACCATCTTTATATTTCTGTTGAATACAATAAAGACACATATAAAGATATTCAAAAGAACAGGTGGAATTATACAAAGGACGAGCCTATTCAGAATGCATCGGAGTTGTGCTATGAGTTACGAAAATGCGTGAATGGTGATTTATCAAGGATAGAGAGCATTATTGATATTTTGCATGAGCGTAAGAAAGCAATCATATTCTACAACTTTGATTATGAGCGTGATATTTTACTTGAGTATTTACCTAAGCTATGTACTGTAGCTGAATGGAATGGTCATAAGCATCAGGAATTGCCAGATGGAGATAACTGGGCATATTTAGTTCAGTATACCGCAGGTTGTGAGGGCTGGAATTGCATTAAGACAGACACTATTATATTTTACAGCCAGAACTATTCATATAAGACAATGATGCAGGCAATTGGTAGAATAGACAGACTCAACACCCCATTTATAGATTTATATTATTATCATCTTAAGAGCAAGGCACCGATAGATTTGGCTATAGGAAGAGCATTAGCTCAAAAGAAAAAATTTAACGAAACTAAATGGGTAAATAGTTTCGCGTAAAAAACATTGACTATAATGAAGAGAATGATCTTAGCTCAGATGGTGAGAGCACTAAAGGAAACTTTAGAGGTCGTTGGTTCGATTCCAACAGTTCACTCTCTTTATTTTTTTTTGTCTAAAAGTAAAGGAGGATATTTCAAATGAAGACGGTAACAAAGACAATTACTGTTTCAGGGAAAACGAGCACCCTGTGTATACCCAATGCAGAGTACAACAAAAGGGTTGTTGATTCAAATATTTGTGCTCTTAGAAGGCTGTTTAATATGTGCGGATTTGTTTCTTTGAATAAAATTAAACAAACTTTTTTTATCAAAGAATCATTCAAGCAGAAAACATATTTGAAGGAGTGCATGCTTATTCATAGTAAAGACGACTATGAGACGTTTGAACCAGTTGTCAGCCAGGATAAAGATGATCCTGCAAAATTCAAGATTACTATGCAGTTTGTTGATTATTCAAAGGAAAGAAAATAATGAACGAGGATGGATACAAAGAAGTACGTTTTGACGTGTATTGCCCAAGATGTGTGCATGAAAAGGAAAGTCAGGATGCTGACACTTGCAATGCTTGTTTGCATGAGGCAACTAATTTATATTCTCACAAACCAGTTAAGTTCGAAGAGAAAGACAAGAAATAGAAAGGAGCCGGCGGAATGTATAAATCAATACGGCAAGAAATATATGCAACATTTGTGAAAAATCCTGGATGGCACAAAAGCAGTAAATTCATGGATAAAAGCGAGCGAAATCAAATGTTCATTACAAGAATTGCAGCTTTGGATATTTTAGCAGAGATGAATAAGTATCCGACAAAACCGCCGGTGAATATTGTAGTTGACTATAAGGACAGAATGGAGAGATTTGCAGACATGGCGCCATCTATGGAAAGCAAAATCTTATTTTCTACAATGGCAGACACAGCGGATAAAATTATGGATTTATTTAATTAGGTGAAAGGAGACAAAATACTGATGAATGAAAGAGTAGAAGACTGGAATGGATTTTCAATTCATTTCGTACAGTTTGAAGGTTCATGGCTATGGGTTGCTGACTTGGAAGATATTTGCGATGCATTGGATTTATCAGCGGATGTTGTGCTGAATGATATTGACCACGATTATGTTTTCGAGATGTACGAAGGCAATCCATTTAAAATTGGTATCTCTGAGGAAGGTATTTACCAGCTTATATATTTTAGTCACGAGCCTATGGCAATGAAGTTTAAGACCTGGTCATATCGTACACTGACTAAGTTACGTAAAATGGTTGGATTACAACCGTGGGAGTCACTAAAGCTACTGGATGAAAATGTTCAGAGAAGTGCTGATCATATTCTCGATACTATATATTGGGATGAGGAAAAGAAATGTGTAATGCAATCTGTAACACTTCCCGGTGGTGATGTTGATCAGGTTCCGTTAGAGTAGGAGGACCAGTGTGAAATACATAAGTTTATTTGCAATATTAATCATAGCATTCGTTGTTGGATGCTTAGTAGGAGCCGGAATTGCGTCTTCGTTTTGTGTTCCCACTATAATGTTTTCACTTAGATATTTATTCACTAAAATTTATCAAAAGGATGAGGAGGAATGAGTGTATGAATTTTCAAAATTTCATAAGAAAAAAACGCATCGACTATATTGAGTATGATAGGAGGCATTGGAGTTGTAGGTACGGCTATACTAACAGCTAAGGCAACCCCGAAAGCTCTCGAAGTTATACGAGCGGATTCTAGGATCAATCACGATGGAGACCCGGATGCATACACAATAGCAGAAGCTATTGAGTCGTCTTGGTCTTATTTTATTACTCCAGCCATGAGCGGTGTTGCTACGTTATTCTGTATATTTGGAGCAGGCGTATTAAATAAAAAGCAAGTTAATAGTGTTTTAGCAGCATCTGGAATAGCTAGCGGCATGTATAAAGACTATCGCCAAAAGAATATAGAACTTCATGGTTTAGATACAGATAAAGAAATCATGGCAAGCATAGCGGCGGATGAAGCTGATACTGAAATACGTGTGTGTGCCTATGATGTGTTTGGCACGAGCTGTTTAGAATTCGGGGATGAAAATTATGAGAAGGAATTATTTTACGAGCCAATCAGCAAAAAGTATTTCTGGTCGACCATTCCAATGGTCTTAGAAGCCCAATATACAGTAAATCGAAATCTTGTTCTGGGAGGAGAGATATCATTAAACGATTATCTCGAATTTTTAAGAATAGATGGGGTTGAAGGTGGTGATACATTGTTATGGGCTCCGTGTGATGAATATGTATGGATAGATTTTATGAATCAAATCAGTGTAGACGATCGTGGCAATCGTATTCATGTATTGAATGTACTTAACGAGCCCGAAACTCTGGAATATTGGAATAAATATTTAAATTAGAAAGGAATAAATGATATGAATGAAAAATTGTTACCAACTACAGCAGGAACTTTAGATGAGAATGAATTAAAAAAGGCGATTAATAGTAACAGTGTATACGGCGCATATGGTACATATGGTATAGCTGATGTAAGACCGACATGCATGAACGATCAGGTTTGGATGGATATTGGCAAACCTTATCTTATACCATTGGATAGAAAATTATTAACCCGCGAGGATATATGTAAAATAGTGGACACAATGATTGCAAATGCTGGATATCCAGATGCAAGAAATCTTAGAATATTGGCAGGCACAACAATTATGAAACTGCTATCATGCATACCGGGAGAGGTGCCTGATCATATTGTATGGGATAGGGCGACATATGTACATGACAAATGGATGAAACCGCGCGAAATGCAGTTGCAGCAGAAACGAGTAACAATGCGATATGATCAGTTCTTTAAACCGAAGCCGTTTGATATCTATAAGGATGTTTATTCTGCTAATGAATTATCATCATATATTAGCAGTAGTATTGAAAATTTAAGGAAAACGTTAAAAGAAGCATTCGGAGAATTATTTAATTTGGAGGAAGATAATATGTCAAGAAAATCATTAGAAGTTAAGAAGGTTATATATTCAGGTCCATGTACTATTGTTATTTGGGCAGACGATAGCAAAACAATTGTACGCTGCCAGGATGGAGATACATATTCAAAAGAAGTTGGTCTGCTCATGTGCTTAGCTAAGAAGGTTTGGGGTACTAATACATCTGGCTCAAACTTTAATGACTATATTTCAAAGGTTATTTCAGAGAAAGAGGAGAATGAATAATGAGTAATAATATAAGCACAATGTATACAAAGAGCGAAAACCTGAAAGCTGGACGAAAAGGATACACTTGAGCAATAGGGTGTATTTAAATGGCTAAGACCTAATCGCGAGGTTAGGTTTACGGGAGAACGGACTTGCAGCATCTAATATGTGGATGTGAGAGTTTAGTCGGCTTTTCTTTTTATTTTTCGCATATATGCGGTATAAAGGAGGTGATTGTGTGTATGGCGAATTACAACTAAAAGCAATGCCAAAACCACCGAAACCAATAAAATCTATTTTGGCAGCCGGCATGGATATAGTAAGCCCTTCGAAATTACTTATGCTGCATACTAAAACTGAATTATCAGCAGAAGAGAGATTGTATTTAGAATCTGAAGCGAAATATTTTGATGATATCCTAAAGCATAAAGTTTATACACGACAGGCGTCTAGGGACGATTGGAAAAAACTTTATAAAAAATACCGTATAAAAAACAAACAAAATTAGAAAGAGGAGAATGAATAATGAGTAGAGCGTGTAAATGCGATAGATGTAATAAATTTTATGAAAGACTAGACGATAATACCGGAATTGCTGCTATATCGGTTAGATATGTAGATCTCTACAAGTCTAGTTATTATGACTTGTGCCCAGATTGCGTTGAAGAGTTTCATGAGTGGTTCAGGAAATATGGAAAGGAGTTTAATAGCCTATTGGTGGAGGAAGCGTAAATGATTAAAAAAATAGTAGCTTTGATGATGCGTTCTTTTATCAAGTTGTATTTTAAATTAGACAACGAATGTAATTGTTATTGTATTGGAACCAATGGTAATGATGACGATTTTGATATTCATAGAAGGAGATATGAGGCATGATTAAATTAGAACACGTAGTTCTGGCGAGTCCGGAACAGATGGAGTTTATTATTGAGGGTATGCGTAATCCTATGAACTCATGGGAGAAGAGTGATAGTGAACTGGCGACAGCTGGATACGATGTTGTCGGTTTCAATCTTGGAGAGGCTGATCTCAATCTGATGCAGCATCTATCCAATGCCGGTACAGATCATAGAAAATTTATGAGAATGATGCCGGTGTATGTGAGAATTACAGCGCCTTTATATTGGTGGAAAGAATTTGATACTTATAAGGTTGATACCGTTTCTAACAGCTGTAGTACCATGCATAAGATTCAGGAGAAAAAGTTTACACTGGAGGATTTTAGCTGTGAGCATTTGACAGATTGTAGATGGCTTGCAATGTTTGCTCCGACCGAGTATCGTTTCTCATCTATCGACCTTTTGAAACTTGAAATTGATGTTCTTAATCAGTACAGAGATAAATACATAAAAATGATTGATGATGCTGGGAGTTATAAGGGAATGCGTAAGAAAGATATTTGGTGGCAGATGATTCAGCTTCTTCCTAGCAGCTATAACCAGACTCGTAATGTCATGATGAATTATGAGGTGCTGGCGAATATTTACAAGTCTCGCAAGGACCATAAGCTGGACGAATGGCGAGAATTATGTAAGTGGATTGAGACTCTTCCATATTCTGAGTTGATTTTGTCCGCGTAAAAAACAACTCCCATTATGAAAGGAGAGTGATTTATTATGTTAGATTGTAGTATCAATGACTTATTTGATGCGTTAGAAGTTATATCATTGATGGACGATTACGAATTTGAAAAAACTAGACTCGAATTTGAAAACGATGGATATATTTTAAAACGTGACAAAAATGGTGACATCAGCATAACAGTCAAGAAAAAGTAGTATGTGTACAAAGGCTCAGAGTAAAATCTGGGTCTTTTTCTTTTGTATTTGTTTGCGTGGGAAACATTCTAAATAATTTGAACCAAAAACTAATATATTTTAGGAAAAGAGGTGATATTTCATGCGATGCCCTAAATGCAATAGTAATGTGTACTCACATCATCAAAAGATAAACAAATCTGGCACTGAGATAAAGCGAGACTATGCTTGTCGTAAGTGTAAATATGTATTTGAAACAATAGAACAGATTATTGAAAAAAGGTAAAAGTATTGCTTTTATATTATTTAGAATGAACCTGTAGAGGCTATAACCTATGCCTTCTGGGCGGGGGAGTAGGAAACGAAGCCCATGAAAACTGAAATGGTGTCCTATTGTTTTTAATTATTATATGCGAAGAAAATACGAAAAGGAGTTTAATAGCCTATGAGAGTATATTTTTATGACATTATGAAAGACGAAACTGTAATTAAGCTTAAGAAAATCAAGTCAAAAGACTTTCCAAGCTTAAAATATAAAGGATTAACATGTCCAGGAATCGTAGACAAATTCATGGATGCGGCATATGATGCTAAAAATCTTGTCGAGGAACATCTTTGGCTGATATGTTTAAACACTAAATTAGTACCAAACGCAGTATTTGAAGTATCGCATGGTAGTATGACTGATGCTAATTGCAGCCCTGTTTCTATATTTCAAAGAGTCTTATTGACCGGAGCAAGCAGTTTTATAATTGTACATAACCATCCGTCAGGGAGTACATACCCATCACAAACGGATGATGATACATTTAATATTATACACAAATTAAGTAAACTGATGAATCTTAATTGTTTAGATAGTATCATTGTCGGTGATGGAGAACCATATTCGTATAAATACGATTGCGATGACTGGAACGATTAACAGAAAGGAAAATATTATGAAAAAATTATTTGTAAGTGTACCTACGAAAGGTAGAACAGAGGAAGAAATCAAAGCTAGTATTCAGAAGATGAAGAAAATTGCTGAGGTATACGAAGGTGAAGAGTTAGAGCTTATTGATAGCTATGTTGAAGATGATCCACCAAAGAATGTACATTCACCAGTATGGTATCTTGGCAAATCACTTGAGAAGTTATCTGAGGCTGATATTTTCATTGGAATTGAGGATGATTACGATTGGAGTGGTTGCTATATTGAAAGACAGGCTGCACATAGATATGACATTAAAGCATATCATGTTCCAGCAGATTACGTAATAAGCAACTATTGGGAAGTACGCAAAAATGCAGACTCAATGGTACAATGTTAAACACTAAAGCATGTCGATTTTGGTGGAGAGGAAAATGTAGGCTTGGCAATAAAAAGCCTTGCGTACATACTCTCTGCCCGGATTGGGAAAGTAAGTATATTTACCCGGTTAGAGAGACTTGGGTTAAGGAAAAGTAAAATCGCGTAGAATACATGGCCTATAGTGAAAGGAGAGTGATTTATATGAAAAAGGCTATAATCTATGACACCGTAGATTGCATGCATCTAATCAAGAAGAAATTTCCGTGGATACCTATATTTATCATACGGAGAGTTCTCTTTGCAGAGGAAATATACATGCATGAAATTGGTTTAATTGAATACAAACCTACTAGTTTAAAAACTTGGCATCACTTTAAGAAATAAAGATTAAAGGCTCAGAGTAAAAATCTGGGTCTTTCTTTTTTATATTTTGTTAAGGAGGAGAAATGAAAGATAGAATCATAGAATTTCTAACCAGTATTATTGCAGCTGTTGGATTTGGTCTTACGTTAATTGTCGTATTTTGTATATTTTGGGGCGGGATTTCATTATGCGTGTGGCTTGTGCTGGCTCTATTTGATATTACAAGAAATATTATGACAGCTGCTATTATAGGACTAGCATTTGCATTATTATATGTTGTTATGCAACGATAAGTAGAAAAGGTAAAATCGCGGTAAATACATGGCCTTTAGTGAAAGGAGAGTGATACTATGTTTAAAAAATATTTAAGAAAGAAACAATACGCAAAGATAAAAACACATATCGAAAACAAGATATCATTGATTCAGGAATTAATAGATCTTATTCCTGATGATAAAGCAGATGGATATGAAGATATGACTAAAAAATGTTATATTGCTCAAAAAATATCATTAAAGGAAGTATTACGATTTATTGAAAACGAGGAGAGTTAGTCTTAGGACTGGCTCTTTCTTTTTTTTTATTTTGTTAAGGAAAATGGAGGTGGCAGTATGAAAGTATGCAAAGTAAGGCCAGATAGCTCGATATGCTCTCAATGTTTAGCCATATCAGATATTTCAGACATAATTCCTGATTGCAAAGCATGTAAATTAAATACTGGTACTTACGAATTATTGCAGATTGGAACTGGATTTTGGAGCGGGGATTATGCAATGGTTCAAAAAGATGGGAAAATTACAAAAGTGGCATTGCACCGTGTTTATGACGTAAAGGAGAAATAAATGATAGAACTTTTAAAATTATGTGCTGAATATCCTATTGAATTTAACGTATGCTATGAGCCATTGCCGAATGCTTTCATTATTAAATTCCGAAACCTTGAAACGAATAAGGCGATGAGCAGACATATTAGTACTTCTGAAATTGAATTGGTGTCATCAGACTTAATTATTCAGAACATCATTGACCAAGTACGAAAAAGTCTTATAGATTGTAAGGAGGAAAAATAGATGAGAGATAAACAATATAAATGGAAATGCATATGGACAGATGCAATATTAAGTGACCCAAAAGAATGGGATTGCAATGAATTTATAGACTATTTGAGCGGTATTATACATAAATGCTGTAATTTAGGTGATTCAGATAAATATTACTGCTTAGAAATGGGCGAGAAAATAAATGATTTCATAGAAAACATGCCATCAAAAGAGATAGCACGAATACCGCGTGTAACTATATGCAGTAATTTCTCATTATGTGAAAATGAGTTTCGTATTATGGAAAGAGTAAAAAATGTAGACTGTTGTAATGCTGATGATATTGCAACGGTTCCAGATTACAATATTTCCGATAAAATACATGTTGATCCAAATCCTATATCACCAGAACACTATAAAAGACTAAGCCCTGAGCCGAAAGATGTTATTCGAAGCTGGGGCTTAAATTTTAATCTTGGTTCGGCGGTTAAGTATATTTCAAGGGCTGGATACCAGGATGAGATTATTCAGGATTTGAAGAAGGCTCAGCAGTTCATACAGTTTGAGATTGATTATTTGAAAGGAGATAAAGAGTAATGAAAGTTATAATTATTAATGGCCGAGGCGGTGCTGGAAAAGATGCTTTTATTGATATGTGCGGAAAACATGCAAAAGTGGCGTCATATTCTTCGGTGGAACTTATAAAGGAAGCAGCAGCCGTTTTAGGTTGGAATGGCAAAAAGGATTTAGTTGATCGAAAATTCTTGTCAGATTTAAAAGATTTATCAAGTAAATACAATGACGGACCTATGACATATTTAAGAAAATGTCATCATAGAACGTCAAGTTGCACAGATATTCTTTTTATGCATGTTAGAGAACCGGAAGATATTAAAAAATGTGTCAAAGAATTTAATGCAAGTACTTTGATTGTTCGCAGACCTGGCGATAGCACATACGGAAACCATGCTGATGATAATGTGGAAAACTTTGTATATGATTATTCGATAGAAAATAATGGAACATTAAAAGACCTCGATAAAAAGGCCATGGCGTTTTGTAATGCATTAAAATTGTAGAAAGGAGATAAAGAGTAATGAGCGTACATTATATTTTAGACATGATATTTTTAATCATGCTAATTGGAATTGCAGGGTGGTTGATGGTGGATTTGTTACTTAAGTTAACTCATAAGATTCGTCGTCATATTCCTCCTGCAGCGGTGCCTAAAGCTAAATGCCATTGCTGGGACTGTAGATTTAGGTCTAGTAGATATTGGTGCACTATATGGGGCAAGGGAATATTTTTAGATGACTTTTGCAGCTATGGAGAAAAGAAAAAAGATAAGGAGAGTAATTCATGAACAATACAACAAAAATCAGAATAATGTCTTACGCATCACAGCCAGATAAGGATTACAACTATGATGGCGACTATGTGGACTTTGAAGGTAAGCGATATTGGGTTTCCTTACGAACGGAAACTGTTGAGTTTGTTGGGAATTTGGAGGCGAGTAAGTGATGAATAAAGTTATATTTTACAGAAAGGAGAAAACCAGGTGGATATGTTCTATAATAAAGGATATCCTTGATATTCATTCACCTTCGAAGTAATTTGTTAATACATTATGCGGGTTATTGCATTTACACATAGCATGGAGGTACTTGATAGTTTAAAGAAACTTAAATAAATCGCGTAGAATACATGGACTTTAGTGAAAGGAGAGTGGTAGATATGGATAAATATGAAGAAGCGGTTCGTATAGTGAATAACTACGTTCATAAACTGAAAGAGTGTTATGAAAATGAGTGTGATATTGTTGGCGACAAATCAATACCCCCATCGGTAAGGGCAAAACACGCTCGAAGTGCTGACGAATTTTATATGTTACACGGCGAAGTGAACCACATATTACAAGATATTATTTCACTTAATGAATCAAAAGAGGAGTCCTAACAAGGGCTCTTTCTTTTTTTTTCAGAAAGGAGTTATTTATATGACTAATAAAGAGATTGAGGAGTTATATTACAAGCTTGAAAGTGATTGTCCATATGGTGGATGCGTCAGTAGAGCAACTATATTTATGGAAGCTCTAAATAAAGGCAAAATAACTAATGACATATATTATCAAGCTAAGAAATTCTATGGGACTTTATGGAACTATGTAGGAGATTAACGCAATGGATATTATAGATTTTGTTCAGGGTATTTGCGGCTGGCAATTATCTGAATTCCAGATAAAGTTTACTCGTGCAGCTTATGATGCAATTGTGAATGACAAAATATTAATTTATACTCCGCCACGTGGGGGGTTCAATATAAAACATTGCAAGCATTAGCTACTTTATTTGTTGCTTATGAGCGCGGAATGATAAATAAAAATAGTGTAAAGGAGAAAACAGATGACTAAATTAAAAGACGTATTGGGCTACATTGACAATGATGTCAGACTCATTAATGCAAATAATGATGAAATAGCACTTATATTTCGAGGGTTTCAAGATGCAGTATCAGATAAATATCTTGAATGCGGGGTGATAGAAATGTCAATTAATGAAGCGATGGATGTAACTGTAGATGTAATGATTACGAATGATAAGGCGGAGCTCTATGATTAAATTAAGATGGATTGCAGGGATAATATTTATTAATGCGTTGTGTGGGATATTGCATTTGCATTCATATAACCCAGATTGGTGGATATTGACAGTTAGTTTTTATTTTATTTTAGGATTTACGGAGGATTGATTTATATGGCAACAAAATTTGAGAAGCGTATGGAGAAGCATATGGTCAGTATTGATAAGAGCTTGGTTAGCATTTCTAAGTCATTAGCGAAAATTGCTAGGGCAAAAGAGGAGACACAGGCTAAATCAAACAGAGAAATGGTTAGAGAGTCATTGGACGTATTTGATAACTTATCAAAATTGTCCGGTACGAAGACGAAGCTATTATAATAATGAAGAAAGAGGTGTAAGTAATGAGTTTTCAGGATGTATTAAACGTAGCAATTGTTGTGATTTTGGCGTATTTATGCTTAAGCGGACTTGTTGGAAGAATTTGCAAGGCTGTTGAGATGACCGCAATTATCAAGTGCTTAGGCGATATGAGTAAGAGTTGCGATGGCAGTGCTGTTAATGATATTTTTGAGGAAATGACAAAGTCTTTGAAGAAATAATCAAATTTAGGGCTTGTTGAAAGAACAGGTCCTATTTTTTGTGTTTTTTATTAAGAAATTGAGGAAATTATGATGATGAAAAGTGATATTACAGGACCTTATTTGAAGGTAAATGGCGAAATTAGGGGCTATTGCGAGCATTGTGGTAGAGAAGTTGGGCTGGATGAACCGGGAAACAAGTGTCCATTATGTGGTGCTGAGCTATATTATGAGCCAAAAGTGTATGACATGTACAAATATGGACAGAAAATTGATGATATCTGCGAAAAGGAGGACAAATAAATGGGCAGAAAAGGTAAAACTAACGTATATGAGTCTGGAAAAGCTGAGGATGGTTGGTCATCTTCGGTCGCTGAGAAGCGAAATGGTGCTATTTTGAACGCATATTTGGCAGTAAAAAGGGTCACTGAGACTTGTAAAATTGGTGATTTAGTGGCTGTTTCATGCGGAAAACAGTATCCAGGAGGCAGTAAAATTGACGTCGAAAGCCAGAAATTTAAGGGCTATTTTATAGGAGAATACCCTAGATATTTTAGGATTTTGGTGCATGGAAAAGGTGGAGATTACGTCAGATGCGTTAACAAAAATGACCTGATTGCTGGCGATTTACGTATCAAAAAGTTGTGCGGGAAACCGTTTTTGATGCCGGTTGTTGAGTGATTTTTGTGGACATTTTTGGCCATTTGCCCACTTTGGTGGCCACAAGGGTAAATTGAAAAGTTGAAAAATGACCATTTTGGACACTTTTTGGCCACTTTGCCCGCCTTCTGCCCACTTTTAAACACCAAAGTGGCCACAAAGAAATCCAGTATTTATGCGGGTTTGAGGGGTGTTGTGGCCATTTGCCCACTTTTTTTCTTTAATCGGACAAAAAAATTGAAAAATAGTACATATATATACTATTTTACCTATATAGAAATAAAATGGGCTTTAAAAGTGGGCAAATGGCCACAAGCATATTTTAAGGAGGTAGAAACAAATGGATGAAGATATTTGGCGCAGACTCATATGCTACTGCGATGACAAGTATATTTCACGAATAAAAGCATATTCTCTAAATTGGCAAGAAGCGTCCATTACGTTTCAATTCTATGATGACACTTATGAAATATTTTATTACATGGAGGAGACATGGTTCAAAATAGGCAAGCTTCCAATGAGTAAAGAGAAGATGAACGAGTATTTTGGACACAAGTTACAAAAGTATATGTACATGCATGCCATGACACAACACCGATTAGCAATTGCATCTGGAATTTCGCAACACCAAATTAGTGAATACATTCGTGGCGTACGCATTCCTAACTTCTATACAATTTCTCGATTTGCAAATATTCTCCATGTCTCAACTGACGTGTTTAGATTCCGTTTCGAGAATCCGGTTAAATTTGAGCCACCAAAAAACGGAACCACAATCGCGTAAAAAACATGCATTATAGTGAGAGGGTGACCATAATTGGTTGCTCTTATTTTTTTTACGCGCGCACGAAAGGAGTCAATTATGTTAGAAAGCAAATTCCAGTCAGGTCTGATTAAAGAAATAAAATCCAGATATGACGGATGCGTTGTTATGAAGAATGATGCAGGGTATAGACAAGGTACCCCGGACCTTTTAATTCTCCATAATGACAAGTGGGCTGCTCTTGAGTGCAAGCAATCGAGCAAAGCAAGTCATAGACCAAATCAAGATTATTATGTGAACAAATGGAACGATATGTCTTTCGCAAGATTTATCTATCCAGAGAATAAGGAGGAGATATTAGATGAGCTTGATGATGTATTCGGACATGCTAAAAGGTAAGCATGCCAAACTTCCACCAAGTCAGGCAACTCGTTGGGCAACAAAGAATCTGACACCCGATGATATTTTCAGAATGATATGTTCTGGGTACGCTCAGGAAGTCGGAACTTTAATTCACGAGTATGCAGAGAATGCAATTAGATATCGTATTAAGATACTAAAGTCTGACAAGAAGGAAGTACGTAAGCATCTGCTGATTCACGGAATACCTGAAAACGTAGTCGCGTATTATGTTGACCGTATATTCCCGAATCTTATGACTTACACAAATGATGCTATTGGATTCCGCATGGACACGGAAGTTCCAGTATCATATTCTGCAACACCTTTAGCAGAGTTTAAGAGCCGTGGTAAGCTGCCACCTATATTTGGTCATGCTGACGCGCTCAAATTCTCAAAGAATAAACTCATGATATTTGATTTAAAGACTGGACTGTCACCTGTTCATATTGAGCAGCTTCTGACATATGCCAGTCTTTATTGTTTGCAGGAAAAACTTAAACCAGGCTGCATAGACATTGAACTGAGAATTTATCAGAACAATGAAGTGTCAGTCACAATACCAGAGGCTGACGATATTCTGCCTATTATGGATAGAATCGTAGCTTATGACAAGATGTTAACAAACTTTTTGATTTCGGAGGAAATGTGAGATGGAACAAGAGCTAATGCACTATGGCACCAAACAGCCTTATGATGGTTCACCAACAGGTTCTGGTAGATACCGTAAAGGTTCTGGTGAAAATCCTCAGAGATCAAAAGATACATTGGGTTACATCAAAGAGCTTCAAAAAGAAGGCATGACTGAAAAAGAAATAGCCCAATGCATGGGAGTGTCAACAACTAAACTTAGAGAGTTGAAAGCTAATGCTGTAGCTCAGGAACGAGCTAACAATATCAGGCAGGCTCAAACTCTTAAGGATAAAGGCTACAGTACTTCTGAAATTGGCCGTATTATGGATAAGAATGAATCATCAGTTAGAGGATGGTTAGATGAGAAAGCTAAAGAAAAGGCAAGCCTAACCAAGACAACTGCCGATGTGCTTAAGAAGAATGTCGATGATAAAGGATATATTGATATCGGTTCTGGTGTAGAAATCGATATGAATGTATCAGCAACAAGACTTAAGAATGCAGTTACCATGCTGACGGACCAAGGATATGTAACTCATGAAGTAAAAGTACCTCAGGTTAGCAACCCGGGAAAGTACACAACTGTTAAAGTATTAGCACCTCCTGGAACAGAATGGTCTGATGTTATTCATAACCCAGACAAGATCCATACTGTCACTGAATATTCAAGAGATGGCGGTGCACACTTTGATGTAGTTCGACAGCCTACAAGTATCGACGGTAAGCGAGTAATGATTCGCTATGCAGAAGATGGCGGTATTGATAGAGATGGAACAATCGAAATCAGACGAGGTGTTGATGATATTTCTTTAGGTAATTCTAACTATGCACAGGTTCGTATTATGGTTAACGGAACGCATTACCTTAAAGGTATGGCTATGTATTCACCAGATAAGATGCCTGACGGAGTAGATATCATATTCAACACCAACAAAAAGAAAGGTACACCACCGGAAGATGTCTTTAAGAAGATTAAAGATGATCCAGATAATCCTTTCGGAGCTTTGATAAAAGCCAACGGCCAACGATATTATTCTGACCCAAATGGAAAGTATGTCAAGGTTGGAGAGTCATATTCCGAAGCTACTAAATCTACAAAGAAAGACGAGCCTCGTTACAGCTTGTCACCAGTTAACAAGCTTAGAGAAGAAGGTGACTGGTCAGAGTATGCAAAGTCTTTGTCATCTCAGTTCTTATCTAAGCAGGACTTGCCTCTTATCAAGAAGCAGCTCAACTTAGCTTATGACGAGAAGAAGACACAATACAATGAAATCATGTCATTGCAGAACCCAGCTCTTAAAAAGACATTGCTGGAATCATTTGCGGATGACTGTGATGCCTCAGCGGTTCACTTGAAAGCCGCAGCCTTACCAAGGCAGGCTACGCAAGTAATACTACCAATCCCATCAATGAGCGATAAGGAGATTTATGCTCCAAACTATAAGAATGGTGAAAAAGTTTGCCTGGTTCGTCACCCTCATGGAGGAACGTTCGAGATACCAGAGCTCACAGTCAACAACAATCAAGCTAAAGCAAAGAAAGCATTGGGTAATGCAAAGGATGCTGTCGGTATCAACTCGCATGTAGCGGGTATACTGTCGGGCGCAGACTTTGATGGCGATACTGTCATGGTTATACCAGCAAACAATCGTGGTTCATCAGTACGAATCAAACACGATAAACCTCTTGAAGGATTGAAAGATTTCGACCCAAAGAAGTATAAGTACACAGATGAGCAGCTCGCTAATGGTGCAAAGGTTATTACTTCTGCATACAAACAGAAGCAGATGGGCGTAGTATCGAACCTTATTACAGACATGACACTAAAGGGTGCACCAACAGATGAAATAGAAAGAGCTGTTAGGCATTCGATGGTTGTTATTGATTCTGAAAAACACAAGTTGGACTACAAACAGAGCGCAATTGATAATGGTATAGATGAGCTTAAGAAGAAATGGCAAAGCGGAGGCGGAGCTTCAACTATTATCTCAAGGTCTAAGTCAGAAGATAGGACAGTGCCAGAAAGAAAGGAAGGTAAGTACATTACTGATCCAGCAACTGGCAAGACTACTAAACACTACATAGACCCTAAGACAGGAGAGAAACTGTACACCGAGACTGGGTCCACATATACCACCACTAAGACCCTAAAGAACGGGACTACCCAGGTAGTAACCTCCCTACGTACCACTTCGGTACCTAAGATGGAGCTGGCTAATGATGCTATGGCTCTTGTCGGTGACAAACATGATCAGAAAGAGTTAGCTTATGCAGACTATGCTAATAAGCAGAAGGCATTAGGTAATCAGGCTAGATTAAGCCTACTGAATACCCCTAGTGCCACCTACTCCCCTGAGGCTAAGAAGAAGTATGCTGAACAGTGTGCTTCCCTAGACGCTAAACTTAAATTAGCTTTACAGAATGCCCCTAAAGAACGTCAGGCACAGTTATATGCAAACATAATTGTGAAAGAAAAGAAGGAACAGAGTCCTTCCCTGACAGACAAAGAAAATAAGGATCAACTTAAGAAAGTTAAATCGCAAGCGTTGGCCACAGCTAGAGCTACATATGGTGCTAAGAAGCCAAACATAGTTATTGATGATAAAGAATGGGAAGCCATTCAAGCGGGTGCTATAAGTAATAGTAAACAGTTGCAAATCTTCAAGAATTGTGATCAAGATGCTTTAAAGCAAAGAGCTCTACCAAAACAAACAAATACACTTAGTGATGCAAAGGTTAGTCGTATTAAGTCTTATGGTGCAAATGGATTCACTATTGCAGAGATCGCTGCTGCAATGGGCGTTTCAACAAGCACAGTTTCTAAGTACTTGTGATTAATGAAAGGACAAAGCAATGGAAACAGTTTCAAATGATTGGATGCTAACAACTTCCGACAATCCTTACAATCCTTTCACACAGTTTGATGAATGGCAAATGTTTGATTCGTTGCAAGGTTACAACACTTGTTCTTACTTAGATAGAATTTGTGTAACTTCTGACAATTTATCAAAGTCTTTTAATGATTCTGAAATTGACGAAGCAATGAATGAGATTCTTAAGTATGATTTGTTAGGAAATTATGTGAAAGTTAATAAAGAAACAGCACAAAAGTTTGCTGATTATGCAAAGAAAATGATGTATTCATCAGAAGAATCATCATAAACAAATAAAATTGAATATTATTGCCTCTATCAGTAGTTTGGGACAGGTGAGTCCCGGCTTTGATAGGGGAGGGGTCCTGAAAATTAACACCCCCTACTGCATCGCGGCCGTCTTAAAAAAATCTCCGGAGGGATGTTTTTGAAAAGCAATTTGGACACGGTGCATATTTTTCGTAGACATCTTTATAGAACATACAAGCTCTTATCGGTATTTTATCTCCTTTCATCTGGTACCCAGGTGCAAACAAGTTCACATAGCCTCTTTAAGCTCGAAAAAGAGGTATAAAACAGGTTTGTATGTTCTATAAAGATGTCTACAACTCTATATAAACATATGTGAACAATAGGAGATGAGATAGTAATGCCTAAAAAAGAAGACAGAAAACCCGCAGCTTCATTAGAAGAGCGGGAGAATCGTATGGTGGCAGCAGCTATGGATCTCGCAGAGAAGCAATTATTAGAAGGAACAGCATCAGCTCAGGTCATTACACATTTTTTGAAGATAGGTTCTTCTAAAGAAAGGCTTGAGCGAGACATAATGGGTGAGCAGAAAGATTTAATAAGTGCAAAAACACAGGCGTATAAGTCAGCAGATGAGCAATTGAATATGTACAAGAACGCAATACGTGCAATGGGCATATATTCTGGTGAAGACGACCCAGGAGACGACATTGATATATGAAAACATATTCAGAACTTATACAACTTTCAACTTTTGAAGAGCGCTTAGCATATCTTTCTTTCAAATCAGTTATTGGACACGAGACCTTTGGAGGAAGCAGATGGTTAAACCAAACTTTCTACAGGTCTCTAGAATGGAAGCATTTCCGGCGTAATGTTATATTGCGTGACAATGGATGTGATTTAGGTATTGACGGTTTTACGATATACAACGGAATTTATATTCATCATATTGAACCTATAACTCCTCAAGACATACAAGCAAGGAATTTGGAGAAATTACTGAATATGGAGAACGTTATATGTTGCTGCCTCAACACTCATAATCTAATTCATTATGGAGATATTTCAAATGCTGTTATTGCACCTATAGAACGAACACCAAACGATACCTGTCCATGGAAACAATAGGAGATACGACAATGAATGATGTTTTAATAGAAAGCATTTTAGGTTCTGTAAAGAAGCAGGTCAATGTAGCTCCGGAATGTACAAGCTTTGATGAAGACTTAGTTATGTACATAAATGCACAGCTTGCAATATTAAATGATATTGGAATCGGAACAGATGGATTCACAATTTCTGACGACACAAGCACATGGGCAGACTTTATACCGGACAACGTGGCCTTGGCTAATTTAGCAAGAACATACACAGGCATAAAAGTAAAAATCATATTTGACCCACCAACAAACTCGATAGTTTTGGAAGCAAGTAAAAGCTATGCTAAGGAACTTGAATGGCGAATGAGTGAAAAGGTCAAATTGTTACAGGAGGAATAAATGTGGCAATATAATTACGACGCACTATTAGCTCCTGATGAACTGGAGCATTCTGGACGTAAAGGTATGAAATGGTATCAACATATTTTTACGAAAAAAGATGGAAGCTTGAATTATCTGGGTAAACGAAAAGCAAAGAAAATGAAGGATGACTATACCAGGCTAACAGATAAACAGCTTCGTAGGAATCCAACAAAAAGCAAAGGGTCTAAACCAGTAAACGAAATGACCGATGCTCAGATTCGTAAAAGAATCGAACGTATCAAACTTGAAAACGAATTAAATAGCTTACAACCAGCCAAAGTTTCAAAAGGTAAAGCAATTACACAGAAATTAAGTAGAAACTTAACTGATATGGCTATTGAACGCGGAACACGGATACTTGGCGATTACGTTGAAAAGAATGTGAGGAATAAGTTAAGTCTTAATTCTCAGTCCACTAAATCCCAATCTCAAATACTTGCAGATAAGGCTAGAGATTTAGAAAATCAGTGGAAAATCATTGAAAATCAAAGAAAGATTGACAATGCCAAAGCACGTTCTGCAGCAGAGAGCCAACAAAAGTCTGATAAGAATAATCAACAGCAGTCAAATTCTCAAAAAGAAGAGCAGAGCAATAAGTATGAGACAAACAGAAACAGAACAACGTCTCAGCACACAAACTCTGATGATATTCTTAGAGGTACTGTTGAAGACATTCCATCTGGAACATGCGAGACTGGAAGACAGTATATAGCATACTTGCTAGAAGATAAACATAGGTAGGTGAACAATAATGGCATTATCTAATACGGCTGTGCCTTACTATTACGGCCAATTTAGAGATGCTGTAATTAGAGGTGAAATCCCGATATCTAATGAAATCGCCATGGAAATGCAACGAATCGACGAACTAATCGCCGACCCGCAATATTACTATGACGACAAAGCGATAAACGGATTTATAGCTTTCTGTGAGAACGAGCTGGTTTTAACAGACGGTTCAGACTTACACTTACTTGACTCGTTCAAACTTTGGGCAGAGTCTATATTTGGCTGGTATGAGTTTGTAGAGAAAACTATACCGGAGCCAGATGGTCGAGGCGGCATGCACTATGTCACTAAGACAATCAAGAAGCGACTCATTAAAAAGCAATATTTAATTGTTGCACGAGGAGCCGCTAAATCAATGTATGCATCATGTATACAAAACTATTTTCTATGTATTGACAAAACTTCATCGCATCAGATTACAACAGCACCAACTATGCCTCAGGCAGAAGAGGTTATGTCACCAATTCGTACTGCAATCACTCGTTCAAGAGGCCCACTGTATACATTTCTTACAGATGGCTCGATTAACAACACAACAGGTTCAAAAGCCAACAGGCAAAAACTCTGTCCTACAAAGAAAGGAATTCAGAATTTCCTGACTGGTTCACTACTTGAAGTTCGTCCAATGACAATTGATAAGCTTCAAGGATTGCGAGTAAAAGTTGCGACAATTGATGAGTGGCTTTCTGGTGATGTAAGAGAGGATGTAGTTGGAGCGATTGAGCAGGGAGCAGCAAAAGAGCAAGGTGGAGGAGCAAATGATGATTATCTGATAGTGGCTATCAGCTCAGAAGGAACTGTCAGAAATGGTTCCGGCGATACAATCAAAATGGAGTTAATGAGTATCCTTAAAGGCGACTATAAAGCTCCGCATACTTCTATCTGGTGGTACAAGCTGGACGATATTAAGGAAGTTAACGACCCACGTTATTGGATGAAAGCAAATCCTAACATTGGTATCACTGTATCTTATGAGACTTATCAGTCCGACGTAGAGAAAGCAGAAGCCAATCCTGCAGCAAGGAACGATATTCTCGCAAAACGTTTTGGTATGCCAATGGAAGGCTATACATATTTCTTCACTTATGCTGAAACACTTGTACATCGGAAGAGAAGCTATTGGCAGATGGCGTGTTCTATGGGAGCGGACATGTCTCAGGGTGATGACTTCTGTGCATTTACATTTATGTTCCCAATTGGCAATGGACAGTTTGGAATTAAGACACGCTCTTATATTACAACCTTGTCATATTCGAGATTACCAAGAGCACTTAAAGATAAATATGATGAATTTATTGCGGAGGACAGTCTGATAGTTATGGAAGGAACAATACTTGATTTGATGAATGTTTTTGATGATGTAGATGCTTATATAACTAAGAATGAGTATGATGTTCGATGCTTTGGATATGATCCATATTATGCAAAGGAATTTGTGGAAAGATGGGAAAGAGAAAACGGTCCATTTGGTATAGAGAAAGTACAGCAGGGAGCACGAACAGAGTCCGTTCCACTAGGCGAGTTAAAGAATCTTGCTGGTGAACGAATGCTCTTATTTGATGAGCAAATTATGTCGTACACAATGGGTAATGCTATTACTCTTGAAGATACAAATGGTAACCGTAAGCTTTACAAGAAACGAAGAGAACACAAGATTGATAACGTTGCAGCTATGCTTGACGCATTTGTGGCATACAAGCGTAATTTAGATGCGTTTTAGGAGGAATAAATAGAAGTAAAGCCCATACTTAATCTAAGTACAGGCTTTTATTGCTCGATAATCTTCATATAAAATTTTCTCCATAAAACAGTTCACATATATTCAATTGTGCTATCCGACTTTTTTAAATAAGTCTTTCTTGATAGACTTTAAAAGATTTTCATTAATTGAAAGCATGCAGTCTTCAACCAATGTAGCTACTGCCGAAGTAATAATTTTCTTGTTATATCCTTCGATACCACCGCATGTCTTAACATGATGCATATGGGCAGCAGCACCACTAACCTTACGACCGTTTTCATTGATGTAAGGACAATATAAATCTTTTTTATTCATACTCTCATACTCCTTTCTATGTTATTTGAAGACTCTAATATCTCCATAATCAATCATAGCCAAATCACGTGAGTATGTCAATACTATATTTTTAAGGAAGGATAAATTATGTGGCAATATGAAACATTAAACCCAGATGAACTTATGCATTATGGTGTTCTTGGCATGAAGTGGGGTGTACGTCATGGACACTCTGATAAAGTATATGCCAAAGCATCACAAAAACTAGAAAAGCTTGACAATAAGGTTCAAAAGTATGCTAAGAAGAAATATAAGCATGCCAATCCTTTAATAAGGACTGAAATTTCTGATGATTTATACAGGCAATCTGCAAGAAAAGAAGATAAATATAAATCTAAAGCACAGAAGTGGGCTAAAAAAGTATCGAGAGTTTTAGGTAGTGAATCGGTTGAATCCATGGTTAATTCACAAAATGTTGCTATAGGTAAAAAATATATTAATAGTATGCAAGCACTATAAAGGAGCGACACATGTGGCAATACAATTTCGATTATTATGACTTAGACTCTGATGAGCTTATGCATTATGGTATTCCCGGAATGAAATGGGGACACAGAAGATATCAGGACAAAGATGGAAGTTTAACTAATGCCGGAAGAAAACGAGCATTAAAAGATTCTAAAACTAAATGGGGTAAAGCACAATGGCAGCCATCATCTTCAAGATCATCGACGCTTGCCGCTATTTATTTGGCAACCGGTAATAAACGTATAGCAAAAAAACTAAGTAAATCTAACGATGAGGACGCTATAAGATGGATAATTGCTAAACGGTTCGCTGGAGCTAAAATTAATGATTTGCGAAGGCTAGAAACAACGTTGAATAGGCAGAAAGTCGAAGAACTGATTAGTAAATTATATGACACAAAGGAGCAATAAGATGGATAATGCATATTTGAGTCATCACAGCATTTAACGAAAGCGTATAGCATTATTAAATAATTCAAAATGGTATCAGAATCCGTAAGGGTTCTTTTTTTATACCAAAATTTAAAGGAGAAAAGAAATGGCATTATCAGTAGGCACACGTTTGAAACATGCCTGGAACGCATTTTTAAATAGAGCACCAACTCAATACAGAGATATTGGAAATGGCTCAGGAATAAACCCAGGGCGAGCCAAGTTTACAAGAGGAAATGAACGCTCGATTATCAATTCACTTTTCAATCGTATTGCAATGGATGTGGCAGCGATAGATATTAAGCATTGCCAATTGGATTCAAACGAACGATATAAAAACACTATATCGTCAGGTCTTAACGACTGCTTGACACTAAGTGCAAACATTGACCAAACCGGTAGGAATTTAAAGCAGGATATTGTTATGTCCATGTTTGATGAAGGTGTCGTAGCTGTCGTACCAGTAGATACAACCGATGACCCGAATAACACAGACAGTTACATTATTGACACTATGCGTACCGGAAAAATTGTTGAATGGTATCCACGCCATGTAAAAGTTCAGTTATACAATGACCGAACTGGGCATAAGGAAGAAGTTATTTTACCGAAGTCTGACGTGGCCATTATAGAGAACCCATTCTACGCAATTACGAATGAACCAAATTCATCAGTTCAACGACTTATCAGAAAGTTAAATCTGTTGGATGTAATTGATGAACACAATGGCTCAGACAAGCTAGACCTTATCATACAGCTTCCATATACGGTTAAAACCCCGGCAAAGAAAGCCATGATAGAGGAACGTCGAAAAGAGATTGAAGAGCAGCTAACTGGTTCAAAGTATGGAATAGCATACCTCGATGCTACAGAGCACATAACCCAGTTAAATAGGTCTTTGGAGAACAATCTCCTTAAACAAATCGAGCTACTTATCAACATGGTATATAGCCAGTTGAGTATTACAACGAGTGTAATGGATGGTACTGCAGACGAGCAGACCATGCTTAATTACAATAACAGAACTATTGAACCTATCGCATCTGCAATCGCAGATGAGTTCAAAAGAAAGTTCTTATCTAAAAATGCAAGAACTAGAGGACAAACGATCATGTTCTTTAGGGACGCTTTCAAATTAGTTCCAGTTAACAATATTGCAGATATTGCAGACAAATTCACACGTAACGAAATCATGTCTACCAACGAGATGCGTGCCGTTATCGGTATGAAGCCGGTTGATGACCCTCGGGCAGATGAACTTCGTAATAAGAATCTTAATCCGGGCGAAAACCAGGACTTTGCATCCACTACAGATGAAGACCTAGATGAAGATTATGACTACGGAACTGATTACTAATAAAAACAAGGAGGAAAACATCAAAATGGGATTCAATCCAAATGATTATGACTTTGCAGGCTATGCAACAATGAATGACATTTTATGCAGCGATGGAAGAATCATTAAACGTGATGCATTCAAAGCTCAGGATGGTAGTCGTATTCCATTACTTTGGAATCATGACCATCAGAACATTGGTGATGTCATTGGACATGCCGATTTGGAAAATCGTTCTGACGGTGTGTATGCATATTGCAAATTTAATAACAGCGAAAACGCCAAGATGGCAAAAGAAATTGTCCAGCATGGCGATATTTCATCACTTTCTATTTATGCAAACAAGCTTAAACAGATGGGAAATGAAGTCTTACATGGCGTTATCAGAGAATTAAGTCTTGTCCACGCGGGGGCAAATGATGGTGCTCAGATTGACTGGGTATTAGCTCACAGTGACGACCCAGAGGCAGGTGAAGGTTTTATTTACAATGGCAATTTACCTATTACCATCCTGTGTCATTCAGATGATAAGACAAATGTACCAAAGGAAGGAGATACAAAGGTGCCAGATAACAATCAGAAGCCGACTCAGCAGCAGAGCGACAAAACAGTAGAAGATGTCATTAATTCTATGACAGAAGAGCAGCAGAAAGTTTTATATGCACTAGTTGGAGCAGCTAGTGAAGGTGAATTAGACGACGATAATGAAGGAGGAGAACCAACCATGAAGCACAGCGTTTTCGACAACGATAACAATTCAGAGGAGGCACTGTTACATTCAGCAATTATTGATGAGGCAATCAAAGACGCTAAGAAGTATGGCTCAATGAGAGAGAGCTTCATCGAGCACGCAGCAGCAAATAACATCAAAGATATTAATATGCTTTTCCCGGAGCCAACAGAGCTCAATGTGCCGCCAACATTCATTAAGAAGGATGAGACATGGGTAAGTGATATTATGGGCTCAGTTCATCATGTACCTTTCTCAAGAGTAAAGACAACATTTGCTACTCTTGATGCTGATGAGGCTAGAGCAAGGGGTTACATTAAGGGTAACATGAAGAAAGAGATTGCTCTCGCTCTTCTTAAGAGAGTTACAACCCCTACAACTGTGTACATCAAGTTAAAGATGGATAGAGATGATGTTGTAGATATTACTTCATTTGATGTAATCGAGTGGCAGCGTGCAGAGATGCGTAGCCAGCTTAATAAGGAGCTTGCACTTGCTATGCTTCTTGGTGATGGCAGAATTGCATCATCTGATGACAAGATCAATGAACAGAACATCCGTCCTGTAGTATCTGATGAAGATATGTATACTATCAAGTACACAATCAAAGAGGGTACAGATTACAAGATCACAGGCAGCTCATACTCTGATAACGATTCAGTATACAAGGGAGTTATCCGTGGAGCTGTTAAGGCACGTAAGGATTACAAGGGCTCAGGAAGACCTACATTCTACACAACAGAGGATGTACTTACAAACCTTCTTCTCCTTGAGGACCAGAATGGACGTGTAATCTATGAGTCAGAGGAGAAGCTTGCAACAACTATGCGTGTAAGCAAGATCGTAACAATTCCAGAGATGGAGAATTACAAAGATATTTACGGAATCATTGTTAACATGGCTGACTACACAGCTGGTGCTGATAAGGGTGGCGCAGTTAACACATTCGATGATTTCGATATCGATTACAACCAGATGAAGTACTTAATGGAGACTCGTATGAGTGGCGCTCTTACAACACCATACTCTGCAATCGTCCTTAAGAAAGCTGCAGCAGCTAGCGGCGGTACACAGTCAGCAGGTGGATCATCACAGACAACTGGCGGAAAATAAAAAAAGTCTGAAATAATCAAAATGGGACACTAGGAGGCAATATGGGTAGATTTTATGGAAACATCGGATTCAACGTACCAGGTGAAACAGCACCGGGCGTTTGGTCCGATTCATACATAGAACATCATGCATATTTTGGTGATGTTACAAGAGATTATAGAAATCTTGAAACGTCTGGCTCTAGCGTCAATAGTAGCCCAAACTTGAACACCATTATAGCAATTGTTGGGGATGAGTTCGCTTTTGAGCACATTCCTGACATGCGTTATGTGGAATATTTAGGTTCTAAATGGACTATTAAATCTGTTGAACCTAAGGACAGAAAACTAATCTTAACTATTGGAGGAGTCTATAATGGCGGATAGAATCGCGCTACACAATAAATTGGTGGAGATTCTCGGCACAAAAAATGTATATTTTCAGCCTCCACCGAAGTTAAATTATCCTTGCATAAAGTACGAACTGGGAATCCAGAAACGTATACCGGCAAACAATAACAACTATATAAAGAAACAAGGATACACAATTACTCTTATTGATTACGACCCGGATAGCAAATTCAAGGAAAAACTTGAAGAATTACCGTACTGTGCTTTTGACAGGCACTTTACAACTTCTGGGCTTAATCACTTTGTATTCACAATATTTATTTAAGGAGGAAACCTAATAATGGCAGGTAAGAAATTAGTATGGGACCAGACAGGCGAGAGAGAGTTTGAGACTGGTGTCAGCAAAGGTGTACTTTACGTTGCTGAGGGCGGAGCTTATCCTAAGGGAGAGGCTTGGAATGGTATCAGTAAAGTATCTGAGTCTCCAGAGGGAGCAGATGCCACAGCAGTATACGCCAACAATAAGAAGTACTTAAATCTTATTGCAGATGAGCAGTACAAGGCTACGATCAGTGCTTACATGTATCCAGATGGATTTAAAGAATGCAACGGTGAGTCTTCACTTGGTAAAGGTGTTACAATCGGACAGCAGAAGAGAAAGACATTTGGATTCTCTTATCAGACACTTATCGGAAACGATACAGATGGAACAGATCATGGCTACAAGATTCATCTCGTATACGGCTGTACAGCAGCTCCGTCATCTGTTGACCATTCATCAGTTAATGAGTCACCTGAGGCAGATGAGATGTCATGGGAGATTTCTACAGTTCCTGTAGATGTACCAGGCTTCAAGCCAACTGCAACTCTCGTAATTAACTCAACAGAGACTGATGCTGCTACACTCAAGAAGATTGAGGATTTATTATACGGTACAGAAGAGGCTGAGGCTAGATTACCTCTTCCGGCAGAGATTATCACTCTTCTTGGTGCAGCTACAAGCGTGTAAAATAGTCGACAGATAATCAAAATAGTGCTATACTGACAATAGTTGATGCATAGGAGGAACGTATTATGAAACTTATTTCACTTACATGTCCAAATTGTAATGCTAACTTGGACGATATAGACTCAAGCAGGCCGTTTTGCTATTGCCAGTATTGTGGCACTAAAATAGCTTTAGATGATGGTACTATTCGAAAAGAAACTCATATTTATGATGAGGCCAAGATTAAAGAAACAGAATCCTCTGAGCGAGTTAAAATGCTAGAAATGGATGCCAAGCGTGAACGCTCCAAACAAATGAACGAAATATTAAAATATGCTTTAATATTTGCAGCCGCATTACTTGTAGTTGGCATTGTGCTTGCTGCATTTGATGTTGAAATAGGCTGGTATATTATATTGTTGGAGATGCTAGCTGCTGGATTGGTATTTGACTATGCAATAATACACAAAGATAAAAAAAATAATAAATAAATTGATTTACAGATCATCACTTCGATGGTCTGTTTTTTTTGTTTAAAATTGAAAGGAGATAATTATTATGTTATGTAAAACAATAGAGTATGAGGATTTCCTCGGTAATAAACGTAAAGACGATTGCTACTTCAATCTTTCAGAAGCAGAAGTAGTAGAGATGGAGCTTTCGACAACAGGAGGCTTGTCAGAGATGGCAAAACGTATTGTAAAAGCTAAAGATACTCCATCAATGGTAAAAATATTCAAAGAGCTTATTCTTAAGTCATATGGAGAGATTTCTCCAGATGGAAAACGATTCATGAAAACTCCTGAAATCTCAAAGGCTTTTGAAGAGACACCGGCTTACTCTAAACTGTTTATGGAATTAGTTGCAGATACCGATAAGGCAATTGATTTCTTTAATGGAATCACACCTGGCGACAAGGATACTGCAGAGATTAAAAAGCAGGCCTTAGAGCAGCTCGAACAGTAATATGCTTACACTAATAGTTCCACCGTCAGATACAATTAGATTGTGGGATGAACAAAATGAAGTATTTTACACTAAACCGCCATTTAAAGGCGGAATTCTTAAACTAGAACATTCTCTAATTTCAGTATCTAAATGGGAATCCAAATGGTGCAAGCCATTCATAGATTCAAAGAAAACTAATGATGAGGTCTACGACTACATACGTTGCATGGCTTTGAACGCAAGTGAATCAGATCCAATCTTCGATTATTTATCCACTGAAAATCAAGAAGCAATTAATAAATACCTGGAGCGTCCAATGACAGCTACAACTTTACCAAAAGAAAGAGCTGCGAGTAAAAAAATAATAACTTCGGAAGTTATTTACTATTGGATGCTTGAGCTTGGTATTCCTTTCGAATGCGAGAAATGGAATATCAAAAGATTGATTACTCTCATTAGAGTTGCTGAATTAGAAAGAAATAAAGGAACAAAGAAAGTGCCTCAACGTGACATGATATCTAAATATGCTGAGATAAATGCCAGAAACAGAGCGCGCTTTCATTCAAAAGGATAGAACTTGACATGATTACATTTAGACAAAAGGGAGATTTCTCAAAGCTTAATCGTTATTTCGAGAAGCTTAAAGAAGGGATCAAAATAGGGGATTTAGATAAGTACGGACGTGCTGGAGTTGAAGCGTTGTCCAATGCAACCCCAAAAGACACTGGACAGACAGCAAGTTCTTGGTATTACGAGATAAAACGTTCAAATGGTTCAGTGTCTATACAATTTAAAAATTCGAATGTTCACGAAGGAGTGCCAATTGCCGTTATTTTACAGTACGGTCATGGCACAGGAACCGGAGGCTGGGTAGAAGGAAGAGATTACATCAATCCTACTATTCAGCCTATTTTTGATGAAATAGCAAACAATGCTTGGAAGGAGGTTACTAGCGTATGAGTCAAACTGTAGATAATAAAGTTGTAGAGATGCGATTTGATAACGACCAATTCGAAAAAGGTGTCGCTACGAGTATGTCTACAATTGATAAACTCAAAGCTAAACTCAATTTTCAAGATGCAGATAAATCGCTCAGTTCACTTTCAGATTCTGCAAAAAAAGTGGACATGAGCACACTAGCAAATAGTGTTCAGAAAGTTAGTCTTCAATTTTCCTCATTGCAGGTTATAGCTGGAACAGCTTTAGCCAATATTACGAATAATGCTGTAAACACTGGCAGGAAAATACTTTCTGCTTTGACTACTAATCCTGTTAAAGATGGTATGTCAGAGTATGAAACCCAGATGAATGCTGTACAGACAATTCTGGCAAATACTCAAAAAGAGGGAACAAATGTTAAAATTGTAAATAAATATCTTGATGAACTAAATACTTATGCCGATAAAACTATTTACAATTTTTCAGAAATGACACGTAACATCGGTACGTTCACAGCAGCAGGAGTAAAACTTGGTACATCAGTGTCATCAATCAAAGGTATTGCAAACCTTGCAGCAACATCAGGCTCTAATGCTCAGCAGGCATCTACAGCTATGTACCAGCTTTCACAGGCAATTGCAGCGGGTAAAGTCCAATTAATGGATTGGAATTCGGTTGTGAACGCCGGAATGGGAGGACAAGTATTCCAGGATGCATTAATACGTACTTCTGAGCATTTAAAAACAGGTGCTAAAGAAGCTATTAATACTTATGGATCATTCAGAGAAAGCTTGACAAAAGGTGAATGGCTTACAACTCAGGTTTTAACAGAAACGCTTGACCAGTTTGCCACAGCAGCAGATACACAGGAAGAATATGAAGCTGCAGTAAAGAAATTCGTTGACGAAGGATATTCTCAGGAAGAAGCAGAGCAAATCGCAACAATGGCTAAGACTGCTGGAGAAGCTGCAACAAAAGTAAAAACATTCAGCCAGCTTATAGACACATGTAAGGAAGCATTGGGCTCCGGATGGACTACAACATGGCGACTTATATTTGGTGACTTCGAAGATGCTCGTAAACTCTGGACAAGTGTTAGCGATGCGATTGGTGGGTTTATTAATAAATTCTCAGATGCTCGTAATAAACTATTAGACAGTGCATTATATAACAATTTTAAGAGTCTTGGCGAAAGAATTAAATCCGTCGGAGAAGCAACAGAAACTGTTACTAAAGTCACTGAAAATTTCGGAGAAGTAGTAAATCGAGTTATTGGCGGAGAATTTGGAAACGGCGCAGAACGAGTTCAAAAACTTACAGAAGCAGGCATGGATTGGGCTCATATTCAGAATCTTGTAAATGAGCAACTCGGTGACTCAACAAGACATGCATCAGATTACAAAGAAGCTCAGGAAGAGGTAACAAAAGCCCAGGCCGAAGCAATTGAATCATTTGCAGCAATGTCTGATGAACAGCTTGCAAATATTGGATTTACACAGGATGAAATTTATGCTTTACGAGACCTTGAAGCTCAGTCAAAGAAAACTGGCAAATCTATGCAGGAACTTCTTGAAGAAGAGTCAAGCAGAAAAGGTGGACGAGAGCTTTTAATAGAATCATTCACAAATATTGGTAAAGCTATAGGAACAGTATTTAAATCTGTTGGCGAAGCATGGAAATCAGTATTTGACCCAGTAACGTCGAGTGACCTGTATGGCGTGATTGAGAAATTTCACAGCATGTCTGAGTCAATGCTTAGGGTAGGCGAACATGCAGACCAATTAGTATCTACTTTTAGAGGCTTATTTGTTATTTTAAAGTGGGGTACAAACATACTTGGCGGTGGTTTTAAGATTGCCATAAAAGTTGTTTCACTTTTATTAAAAGCATTTGGTTTAAGTTTTCTCGATGTAACTGCAATAATAGGCGACTTCTTATATAAGATTGACCAGTTTCTTAGCGAAAATGACTTTCTTGCTGCTGGTGTTAATCTTTTGGCAGAAGGAATCAAAATGGTGGCTTCTGGATTAAAAGAACTATATGATTACATATCTAGTCTTCCAGAAGTGCAATCATTCTTAGAGAAAATAAAGTCCGTAGACTTAAGTGATGTAGCTCAAGGATGGATCGAGTCGCTATCAAGCGGAGTCAAGGAACTTAAGAATCTCGATTTAAAAGAAATAGGAGCTTTTATAATTGAGGGCCTCAAAGATGGCATGAGCGGAAAGATTGGTTCTATTATAGAGGCCATTTCTGAAATCGCTAATACCATTATAGATACAATAAAGGATATTCTTGATATTCATTCACCTTCAAAAGTAATGATTGCAATAGGTGGATTTATTGTAGCAGGTTTGATAAAGGGTATTCTTGACGCATTCCCGGATGTAAAAGAATCATTAAACCAATTGACCGGTGGAATGGTAACTTGGTTTGAAAACATAGACTGGAATCAGATATTTGCAGGAATTGCATCAGCTGGATTACTTAACATATCAACTCAGCTTTCCACAGCAATAAAGAATTTTAGTGTGTTCGCCACTCAAATCGGAGGCGTGGCAGCTTCAATATCCGGTGTATTAAACAACATATCAACCAGCATCCAAGTGGCTACCAAAAGCTTTAAGAAAATTATGAAAGCTAAAGCTTTTAAAACAAGAGCAGAAGGGATTAAAGAAATAGCGGAATCTCTTTTAATTCTGGCGGGAGCTGTATATATCCTTGGCCAGATGGATAAAGATGAACTAATACGCGCAACCACATGCATTGTAGCGCTTGGAATTGCTTTATCTATAATGACTGTTGCCATATCAAAATTTTCAGAATCGTCAGCGTCGCTTGACAAAAACGGTCTGAATATTAAAGGACTTAAAACGTGTCTTATCCAAATGGGTATGGCACTTTTATTAATGGCTGAAACGGTCAAAATCATGGGCAAACTAAACCCAGATCAAGCGACTCAAGGGTTTAAAATGCTGGCTGGATTGTGCGGATTAATAGTAATATTGACAGGTATCCTTGGTAAATGCGTTGACGGTGAACAAATGGCCAATATAAACAAATTTGGTAAAATGATGACCAAACTGGCTATAGCTTTATTATTCACGATTGCAGCGGTTAAGTTAATAGGGCTTTTAAAACCTGATGAACTTACAAAGGGACGAAACTTTGCAATAGCGTTTACAGCATTCGCAATATTCTTAGGTATAGCAGCAAGACTTGGTGGACCAAACGTAAGCAAATTTGGAACAATGATGATAAAGTTAGCGATTGCAATCGGATTAATGGTTGCTGTTGTGAAACTCATAGATTGCTTATCTCCAGTGGCAGCGATAAAAGGCAGTATATTTATGGTTGCTTTTATGACATTTATCGGCTATATGGCAATTGCCTCTATGCTGACCAGGAACGCAAAAGACTTTGGAAAAATGATATTGTCGATTTCTGCCTCGCTATTATTGCTTGCTATTACTATGCAACTCGTAGGAAGATTAAGTGCAGGTCAGATTGGCGCGGGAATAGTCTTCATGATTGCTTTTGGTGTGTTTGTAACTTGCATGGTTAGTGCATTATCAAAATACGGGGATAAACAAATTGCAAAAGTTGGACTTACACTTGTTGCATTAAGTGTTTCTTTAGCTATTATGGCCGGAGTATGTATATTATTAGGTATGATATCGCTAGGGGCGCTTGCAAAAGGAATTGTTGCTATGGGATTTTTAGCAGTATTCATGTCGGGAATGATAGCCGCTACAGAAGGTGCAGAAGATTGCAAAGGTTCAATAATAGCTATGGCTGTTGCAATAGGTGTTATGGCTGCGGCAGTAGCTGCATTATCATTTATAGAATGGCAAAAGCTTTTACCAGCAACAGCTGCACTATCAATGGTTATGTTTATGTTTACGATTATGGAACATGGCGCTAGTAATGTAAAAGGTGCAATGGGTTCAATCATAGCAATGTCTGTGGCTGTTGGATTACTTGGCATAATGCTAATTGCGTTGAGCCAATGCAAATGGCAAAATACATTAGCAGCAGCTGCAGGACTCTCAATAGTAATGCTGGCATTTGCTGGAACACTAGCAATTGTTGGCGCTACCGCTCAGGTTGCAATTGCAGCAATACCGGGAATAGCCGTTATGACATTAGCGCTTGCTGCTATAACGTTTATGATATACGAATTAGCTCAGTGTAAACCGGAATCAGTTCTAGCATCAGCAGCTAGTCTGTCAGTCTTGTTATTAGCTCTTTCTGTAGCTTTAGCAATAGTAAGTCATATACCAATATCTGGAGCCATAGAAGGTGCACTGGGATTGTCAGCATTTATCGGCATAATGGGATTGGTTCTTGCTGCATTAGGAGGGTTATCGCGAATACCCGGACTTACAGAACTAGTGGAAGACGGAGGAAGTTTCTTATCTTCTATAGGATATGCATTAGGCAATTTTGTCGGTAGCATAGTTGGTGGATTTACAGCCGGAGTTACTTCTGGATTACCTGAAATAGCTGATAATTTATCTGCATTTGGAGATAAGATTCAGCCGTTCATAACTTCTTTATCTGCAGTTGACCCTATTGATTTTGTAGCAAAAGTTGGGGCACTCACGGCAGGCATATTATTACTCACGGCAGCAGATTTTGTGTCTAGCATAATGACGTTTAGCCCAATTTGTAAAAGCTTTGCGGATTTAGGAAGTGAATTATCACAGTTTATGATAAATGCAATGCCGTTCTTAACAGCTGCATTACTTATAAGTCCCGACATGATGGAAGGCGTTAAAGCACTTGCTGAAACCATTATGATAATAACAGCAGCAGACTTATTATCAAGCATTAGTTCATGGATTAGCGGTGATAATTCCATGGACAAATTCGGAACACAATTGGTTTCATTTGGAAATGCTATAGCCGAATTCTCATCAACTGTAGCTGGTAAAGTGGACGCTAGTGCTGTAGAAGCTGCAGCAAACGCTGGCAAAATAATGGCTGACATGGCATCCACAATACCTAATTCAGGTGGCGTACTAGGATTCTTTGCTGGTGAAAACGATATTGATACATTTGGTACAATGCTTAAGTCATTTGGCAAATCCATTGTGTCATTTTCTGAAACTGTAGCTGGTAATATAGACCAAGATGCTGTTCAGGCAGCTGCAGACGCTGGTTCTATAATGGCGAAGTTTCAAGAGACAATACCTAATACAGGTGGAGTTGTTGATTTCTTTACCGGTAAGAATGATATGGCGACCTTTGGCAATAATCTTGAGTCATTCGGTAAGTCAATAGCGTCATTCTCTGAAAAAGTAGCTGGCAAGATAGACTCTGATGCGGTTCAGACAGCAGCAAATGCTGGAGCCATGATGGTGGAATTAAATAAAATAGTTCCAGATGAAGGCGGAGTTAAAGGCTGGTGGTTTGGAGATAATGATTTATCTGATTTTGGCGATAACATTGCTGATTTTGGCGAAGCAATAGCGTCATTCTCAGCATCAGTGTCGGGAGCTGTTTCAGCAACAGCAATCGGTAGTGCAATTGATTCTGCCAAAGATTTAGTCGACTTCAACACCTATGCAAAAGACGCTAAATTTGATAATCTTTCAAGTTTAAATTTAGCAATAAGCACCGATTTTACAGGTATTGCTGGCTCATTGCAATCAGTATCTTCAACTATATCAGAAGGCATTAGCATAACGAATATAAACAGCATGATTTCATGTTGTCGTTCGTTAGTTTCATTTTCTGCGGAAATCGGAAAAGATTCAGGAAGTAATTTAAAGAGTTTTGCATCAGCATTATCTGATTTTTCAAAACAGATGTCAAATGTCGATACAAGCGGTTTATCTTTATTCTCAAAACAGATGAAGACAATTGGCGATTCAGGTGTGAACGCATTACTTACTTCATTCAAAGGTGCATCTGCTAAAGCTACGGAAGCAGGCTCATCAGTGGCTAAAGCAGTTAGTAGTGGTTTTTCAAAGAATGCATCGTCATTCACTAAAGCTGCTACAGGTGTATTGAATAAAATGATACAAACCATAAAGGGATATAGTTCGAAAGCGTCATCTGCTATGAAAGCTGTAACTGCTGGCATGGCTGATGGAATTATATCAGGTAAAAGCATGATCGTGAATAACGTCAAAAATGCAGTTAAGGCTGGAGTTACAGAGGCTAGAAGTTATAGAGACGCATTTTATGGAGCTGGCGCTTATCTTGTAAGGGGACTTGCTAACGGTATAAGTGACAATGACTATATTGTTAAAGCAAAAGCAAAAGCTATGGCAAAAGCCGCTACAAAAGCCGCTCAGAAGGAACTAGATGAACATTCTCCATCTAAAGTATTTTACAAAATAGGTAAGTACATTCCTATGGGAATGGTTAAAGGTATTGACGCATATGCTTCACAGGCTAAAGATTCATCCAAATCAATGGCTAGGTCAGCTGTTGACGGAGCATCATACGCCTTGGCAGCGCTAACTGATATGATAAATGGTGATATCGATATGTCTCCGACTATTAGACCGGTTGTAGATATGAGCAGCGTTAATGCAAGTGCAAGAGACATGAACCAATTGCTTGGCGGTAATATAAATTTAGGCTTAAGTGCTCAGTTAAATGCCATTAATGCAAGAATGCGCTCACGCAATCAAAATAGTGGTAATGCTGATGTGATTTCTGCAATTGCAGGATTACGTAAAGAAATCTCTGGAATCAGCAAACCAACTTACCAGATAGACGGAATAACATATGACGATAATTCAAGCATTTCAAGCGCTATTGAAACACTTGTAGACGCAGTAATAACAGAAAGGAGAATCTAACATGCCAGCAGTATCAAATTTGCAAGTTAAATTGCAGACGGGTACCACAAATACATATTATGCTACCTGGAGCTTCAATGAATGGACTAAATCCACAGTAGTTACTGGTACTGCTATGGGTGTAGGTTCTCTTGTGTCTATATCATCAAATGCAACCTATTACAATGGCCAGCATATGCCGGATTGGGTTAAGAATCAGAGATGGTATATTAGACAAATCACTGGAGACCGTGCCGTTATTGACCAGAACGAAGCGCATACCCATAGCATATGTTCCCCAGTAAATGTCGGCTACTTATCAGGTGGAACACAACAGACATCCACAGTGAATGTCAAGACACTGGACCATTATTCGGTAACATGGCAATACGATACTGGCGATGGCATATGGTTCCAAGGCTCGTCAGGCGATACGACCGATAAGCAAGCAACATATTCTGGACCGTCTAACGCTCTTAGAATAAGATGCTTAGTAACCCCGGTGTCTACGACGCATCAGGTAAATGGCTCAAATGTTGCTTATTGGACTGGCTCACAGACAGCAAAAGAATATTCTACAGCGGGGGACCCACCTGCAAAGATGAGTGCTCCTTCTGTAGAAATTAAAAAGTATTCATTAACAGCATCACTTGACAATATAGGAGACTATTCTGAAAACGGAAGCTATAACAAGATAGATGAATTAAAGTTTGAGATTTACAAAGATGATGCATTATATAAAACCGGTAACGTAACTGTTAAACTGGCAAAAGGTGCATTCACTTGTAATGTCGAGGCAGGAAGCGAATATATGGCACGAGTATGTGCAGTCAATATATTTTACAGCTCTCGTATTCAAGGCGCTTGGTCGGATTTCTCAAGTAAAGTAGGAACAATACCGGCTGCACCAGCTGGAATAGATAAATGCCGAGCGACATCTAAGACCTCAATCATGATTTCATGGTCAGCAGTTAAAACTGCAACATCTTATGATATTGAGTATGCAACAAAGAAATCATATTTCGATATTACAGATAAGACAAGCACAAAAACTGGAATCAAAAAGACGCAGTTTGAATTTGTAGGTCTTGACAGTGGAAGCGAGTATTTCTTTAGAGTTCGCGCTGTCAATGATAAGGGCGAGTCTGATTGGACTGCCATATCTTCTGTTGTGATAGGAACAAAACCAGCCGCTCCTACGACATGGTCATCAGCGTCCACTGTAGTTACAGGAGAACCATTGAATCTATACTGGGTTCATAATTCAGAAGACGGCTCAAGATGGAAGTATGCAGAACTGAATATTTTAGTTGATGGCAAAAAACTAATAACTAATCCAGATCCATTTAAAAACACTCAGGCGGAGGATGATAAAGATGTTACTCCATCGTATCCAATTGATACAAGTATATACTCTGAGGGAACAGTTATAGATTGGTGTGCGAGAACATGCGGCGTAACGCTAGAATATGGCGATTGGTCTGTAGTTAGAAGAATAAATGTTTATGCACCACCTACATTGTCACTCAGTATACGCAATAAGGATAACAATCCAACATCAGTTATTCAGCAGTTTCCGTTTTATATTTATGGATTACCGGGACCTAAAACTCAGGCACCAGTAAGCTATCATGTATCTATAGCAGCTGCGAATAATTACACAACAGTAGACCAAATTGGACAGACAAAAGTTGTGAATGCTGGCGAAGAAGTATATTTCAAAAACTTTGACACTGGCGAGGCATTACTCGTTGAAATGTCCGCACATAATATAGACCTTGAGAATAATCAGGATTACACGGTTACAGTAGTAGTATCTATGAACTCGGGTCTTACCGCTACAGCCTCAACAACCATATCTGTTAACTGGACAGAAAGTAAGTATGAGCCAGATGCGGAAATTGGTATAGATGAAAATTCATATTCTGCATTTGTCAGGCCGTATTGTACAGATTCGAATGGTAACCCGGCATCGGGAGTAACATTGGCCGTTTACAGAAGAACTTACGATGGCGATTTTGTTAAGATTGCCGACCAAATAGAATGCAACAGGAATATTCATGTAACAGACCCGCATCCAGCATTGGATTATGCTAGATACAGAATCATAGCAACAGAAGAATCTACCGGAGCAGTGAGCTTTTATGACCCACCTGGCTATCCTATAAATGGTGATTATATTATTCTGCAATGGGATGAAGAATGGTCAAGCTTTGACACTAACAATAGTGACACAATGGTAAACCCACCGTGGGCTGGTTCATTGCTTAAATTGCTTTACAATGTAGATGTATCGGAATCAACTGACCCGGATGTTGAGTTAGTTGAATATATTGGGCGCAAAAACCCAGTTTCATATTATGGAACACAAATAGGAACATCCGCAACATGGAATGTAGATGTTCTTAAGTCAGACAAAGAAACAATTTATCAGTTACGTCGTATACAAAGATGGATGGGCGACGTGTATGTAAGGGAACCATCTGGTGTTGGCTTTTGGGCTAACATAAAGGTAAGCTTTTCACAGAAACATACAGAAGAGCTGGTTCCTGTAACACTAACAATAACTAGAGTAGAAGGAGATATGTAAAATGACAGACTGGAGTAAGTCTATGACACAGACATTCGAGTACTATACGGTTAATCCAAATACTTGGAAAGACGTAGACTTACTCACAAATGTCAAATCAGCTACTATATCAAGAGATTCAACAGCAGAAACACTCGGCTCGGCAAACTTTGATATAGATGACGATATAGGAGAATGCTACATTAGAGCATATCTCAAAGTTGTTCAAAATGGGATTGCAGAACGCATACCTCTTGGAACATTCCTTTTACAAACGCAAAGTTCTACGTTCAATGGTAAGCGAGAGACAAGGTCGATAAATGCTTACACGCCTTTGATAGAGCTGAAAGAGAATCCGCCAGATTTAGGATATACTATATTTAAAGGCGAGAACATAATGGACAATGCAAAAATCTTAATCAGAGAACACGCGAGAGCCCCGGTTGTACCGGTTAGTAGCGGAATTACTTTATACGGTGATTTTGTTGCTAATTCAGACGACACCTGGCTCTCGTTTCTTTCTGATTTAATTGGAAACGCAAAATATGGATTTGGCTTAGATGAACTAGGTCAAATTCTTTTCTCACCGAAGCAAGATAATCAGGCATTGCAGCCAGTGTGGACGTTTACATCCGACAATGCTTCTATATTACATCCTGGTATGCAGATGGAAAGAGATTTATATGGCATACCGAATGTCTTGCAGGTGATATATACAAAGAACAATGAACACTATGAGACCACAGTAAAAAACACTGATTCAAACAGTCCTGTATCTATTCAAAATAGGGGCAGAGAGATTACAAAAAGAATCACAGACCCTGATATAGGAGGCACTCCAACCAAAGAGATGATAGATGATTATGCTAAGGCTCAGCTTAAGGCACTTTCTACATTGACATACACCATAAGTTATACACATGGATATTGTCCTGCAAGAGTTGGAGATTGTGTCAGGTTTATGTACCCGGAAGCGGGATTAAAAGACGTTAAAGCTAAAGTGATTAGCCAGTCTATATCTTGCACTCCGGGCTGTTCAGTCTCAGAAAAAGCAACGTATACAGTAAAATTATGGGGGTGATTGGAACTCATGAGAAATGTTAATAACTTAGCTACTACTTTTGCTAAGATTATAAAAGAAGATGCTACAGCCACTAAAGACTCTACTGTTTATGGAACTGCCGTAGAATTTAATGGTAAGATGTACGTCAAACTTGATGGCTCAGAACGAATGACCCCTATCGAGACAACCACAAGCATTAAGGAAGGGGATAGAGTAACAGTTCTGATTAAAGCGCATTCAGCTACAGTCACAGGTAACGTTACAGACCCTTCAACAAGTAAATCTGATAAGAAAGCTACCGATGATAAGGTTAAAGATTTGTCATCTAAAGTTAGTGAGTTTGGTACAGTAGTAGCCGGTAAAGTTAGTACTGAGCAATTGCAGGCAGTTGAGGGCAGGGTTACAAATTTAGAGGTAGATAACGAGACTATTAAAGGAACTCTCGAAGCTAATGAAGGTCGTTTTAAGAGCATTGAAGTTGACAATGAGAAGATAAACGGAACGTTAACTGCTAATGAGGGTAGGTTTACCACAATCGAGTTAAATATGCTTACTGCAAAAACCGCAGATTTGAAGTATGCATCAATCAAAGATTTGGAAGCAACTGATGCAACTATACATAATTTATCAGCGGATTATGGCGATTTCAAGAAAGCTACAGTAGATGATTTAAAAGCTAGAAAAGCTGAAATCGACGATTTATCTACTAAAAAACTTAATGCAACAGATGCAGAACTTAAGTACGCTAACATAGACTTTTCGAATATTGGCGTAGCAGCTATTAAACAATTCTACGCAACATCCGGCATTATTAAAGATTTAGTTATAGGTGACCAGACGGTTACAGGAGAAATTGTAGGCGTTACTATCAAGGGTGATTTAATTGAGGGTAATACTATTGTAGCTGATAAGCTTGTAATGAAGGGCGATGACGGTCTATTTTATAAGCTTAATATAAGTGCTGCTAATGGCGTAAATGCTGAGCAGACATCATACAATAGTATAAATGGAAGCATTATAACTGCGAAATCTATAACAGCTACCCAAATATCTGTTAAAGATTTGGTTGCTTTTGACGCTACAATTGCCGGATTTCATATTAAAGATACAGCTATATATTCAACTGGTAAAGAGTCCGCAACGAGTACAGTACGAGGCATATATTTAGGTAAAGACGGTCAGCTTGGATTTGGTGATGGCAATAACTACATCAAATTTTATGTTGATACTGATGGAAAATATAAGCTTGGCATATCCGCTGAAAGCCTTACATTTGCTACTGGACAGAGTGTAAAAGACGCTATTGATGAAGTTGACAGTAAAGTAGATGCTATAAAATCAATTGATTCAACATCTATTGGATATTTGGTTGGCGATAGCGGAACAACTCCTCCTACAGGAATTTGGAGTGCAGGTGTGCCTGTTGTACCAAACGGTAAATATTTATGGTGCCAGAAAATAACGACTTATACGGACGGAAGTCATGATTACGAGTATTCAGTAAGTAGAACTGGTGATAAAGGAGAACAGGGTATACCAGGTCTGCGGGGAATGCAAGGCGAAAAAGGCGATCAAGGTATTCAAGGACCAAAAGGCGATACTGGTCCGCAAGGTCCTCAAGGTATACAAGGACTCCAAGGATTACAAGGAAAACAAGGTGCTCAAGGTATAAAGGGTGATACGGGTCCACAGGGAATAAAAGGTATTGACGGCAAAAATGGAACTAGCTCATATTTCCATATTAAGTACTCAAATGATGGCGGTAAAACATTTACAGCTAACAATGGTGAAACAGTTGGTATTTACATAGGTACATATGTCGACAATACAGAAGCTGATAGCACCAGCATTTCTAAATATGCATGGCAACGGTTACAAGGTGCTCAGGGTCCTAAAGGCGACCAGGGTATTAAAGGGACTGACGGAACGAATGGTAAAACATCATATTTACATATAGCTTATGCAAATAGTGCAGATGGCAAAACAGGGTTTGATGTATCCAATAGTTCAGGAAAACTATATATTGGACAGTATACTGACTTTACTCCAAACGACTCAACTAATCCGGCATCATATTCATGGACAAAAATTAAAGGCGAGCAAGGACCCCAAGGTGCCAAAGGTAACACTGGAGCTACAGGTCCAACTGGTCCACAGGGTAAACAAGGCCCTCAAGGTGTAAAAGGTGCAGATGGTAAAAATGGAACTAGTTCATATTTTCATATAGCGTATGCAAATAGTTCGGATGGTAAAACCAGCTTTAGTGTAAGTGACCCTTCAAACCGAGCATATATTGGTACATATGTTGATAATACACCTAATGATTCAACAGACCATACAAAATATACTTGGCAATTAGTAAAAGGTGCTCAGGGTCCTAAAGGTGATCAAGGTATTAAAGGTACTGATGGCACAAATGGTAAAACATCATATTTGCATATTAAGTATTCAAATGATGGCGGTAAAACATTTACAGCTAGCAATGGTGAAACTGTTGGTACTTATATTGGTACTTGTACAGATTACAATAGCGGAGACCCTACAACTGTTAGTTCCTATACGTGGGCTAAAATTAAGGGTGAACAAGGTATCCAAGGAAATACTGGCCCACAAGGTCCACAAGGAGTAAAAGGCAATACAGGCCCAACTGGACCAACAGGCCCCCAAGGAGTAAAAGGTAATACAGGAGCAACTGGTCCAACTGGTCCTCAAGGTCCACAAGGTGTAAAAGGAAACACAGGAGCGACAGGCCCACAAGGTCCACAAGGTAAAGGAGTCAAATCCACTGCAGTAACCTATCAGGCCTCAGCATCTGCTACCTCAGCTCCAACTGGAACATGGTCTAGTTCACCTGTCACTACTTCGGCATCTCTTCCATATATGTGGACACGTACAATTATCACATATACAGATAACGCTACCAGTACATCATATTCAGTAGGATGCACTCCAGAAGGTGTAAGTGTAGGCGGAAGAAATTTAATTAGAGGTTCTGGTAAATTAGGAGATGACTTTGCGGCTGGAAATGGAACTGCGGTTACCGGTGGATATAATGGCAATAAAGCAATATCTACTAATACGGCATGGACTGGGTATTATATACATTTGAAAGATATAGTGAATAGAGCAAAAATAACTACAGGCACAACTATAACCATTTCTATATATGTCAGCACAACATCGAAGACTGAAGTAACGACACCTGCTATTTATTTGTACAGAGGAAATGGAAATGAACAAACTGGAGCATTTGGAGCTTTGAAATTGATAGCTGGTAAATGGGTGAAAATATCTAAAACATATACAATCACGTCAGCCATTTCTAACCTATTAAATAGTACACGTTTTGAAGCCTCGGGCAACACAACGTTTACAATATTGTGGTCATCTCCAAAACTCGAAATCGGTAACAAAGCAACTGATTGGTCGCCAGCACCAGAAGACCAAGTATCCAAAGGCGATGTAGTGAATCAGGTAAATTCCGAACTGAAAATCTCAGGCAACTCAATAGCCCTCACCACCGGCCATTTTACTATTTCTAGTAAAAACTTTTCGCTAGATTCAGCAGGTAATGCTACTTTTAGTGGAGACATTTCAGGTGCAAAAGGTAATTTTACCAGAGGGTTTGAAGTCAAAGTTCCGCAAGCAGGAGATTCTAATTCACGAATTGGTATATCTTGCAATGAAGGCGTAGCTAAAATATATACTTCAGTTATACAGCCAGATGGCGAGTATATTAACTCAAATGTCACTGTAAGTTCTGGAAATGTTAATATTATCAGCATTGGACAACCGCATGGGCTCAACCAGATTACTCTATTAGCAGATAAAATAAGGATAATTGCTGCAGATAAAATAATGATAAATGATCAATATGACCTTATATCTAAAATAACGGACATTAGCAGCAATATAGCTTCAATAAATAATACCTTAAGTTCTAAATTATCATACAATACATCTAATTCTGGTAATCTTATATATGGATGCTATTCGTCTAATATATATATTATTAATGGAAGTGAAGCAGGCCATCCTTGTTCTGGATACGCTGGATTTATGATAGTTATCAATACAACAAATGTTATTGTAAAGGCATTATTTCTTATTAACACATATGTTTATGTGATGGCTCAGAAAAGTTCTGATGGTACGGTATTATCAAATTGGACTAAAATTTAGGAGATAAAAATGAAAACATATAACACAACAATAGGTCATTTATATGACATAGAGCAGGAAATTATCAAATCCGGAGTGATGAATATGTCTTTCTCCAGAAAAGGTAGTTTCTCTATTGCTCGAAATTTAAAGAAGCTTACGTCTGAGCTCGAGACTTATAAAGAGGAGAGGGCTAATCTTATAAAGCAATATTCTGGGGATTCTGACTCAATCAATCCTGAGAATCCACATTGGAATGAGTTCTATAAAGAATATTTAGAGCTTTCGAATGTAGATGTATCAGTAGAGATTAACACAATCTCAGAGGAAGATTTCCCAGAGCAGTGTACACCTATGGTTTATACAGCTCTCGAGTTCATGACAGAAGATAACATTAAGGAGGATTAAAACAATGTTAAACACAACAACTACACTTTCAATTCAGGGTTCTTCAAAAGACCCAGCAACACAGCAGGATATTCTCACTTTCGAGGCTCGTCTTGAGTTCGATGGCAGAATCAACATGTATAAGAGTTGCCCTGACCGTAAGGCATACAACGACAACAAAACCGTAGCGGATGCTGATTATGACAAATTTGAGGCATACGCCAACGCTGTATTTGATAGGGTCTCAGCAGGAGAATCCGAAACAGAGGAGGCGTAAAATATGGACTTTAATGCATTAACTTCATATTTTGTACCAGTAGTAGTGATTGCGTGTCTTATCTTGGGATACATATTTAAGCATGCATCATTATTCAAGTTCATACCAAACGATGATATTCCAGCAATTCTTGCATTAGTAGGCGGCATCTCAAATCTGATTGTTACTGGCCTTTCATTCCAGAACTTCATATTGGGTGCTTTAATGGGATTAGCTTCTACTGGTATGCATCAGGCATTTAAGAATTTCGTGGAGAATAACAACGAGGAATAATAATGGATAGCATACAATTCATAGGCTACCTGATTACTTCAATAGTTACATTAGGAGCTTTTGTGGGGGTTGTAATGAAATTTGTTCAGCCTATTAACGATTTAAGGGTTGTTATTCAAAAGCTAAATGATGCTATTGATACTCTGACTAGAGATAATCAGGAGCAGAACAACAGAATAAATAAACATGGCGAACAGATTGATGATCTCAACACCCGAGTAGCATCAATTGAATCAAACATGAACAAAAAGTAGCATACACAGGGGTCAGACCTCAACATTACGATTTCTTCAAAATAGTATATGGAGGAATCAAAATGAATAAGACAAACAACAAACTGACCCCTAATGTTATAACTGTAGACATTGATAAGCTATCTTCTATGTTATCGTGTGGCCATGCAACTGCACGAAAAATAGGAGAGCAAGCCGAAGCCAGAATCTACATAGGTCGCAGGGTGCTGTATTCAGTCAATAAAATTCAAAGATATTTGGATAGTATTGCGGAATAGCTATTTAGAGTGATATTTGTTATAATAAACACAACGAAACGTGTTGAATTATTCTAAATAGCTTGCACAACGACTTATGGAGGAAAGATCGTGGCAAGTAGAAAAGATTCAAAAGGTAGAAAATTAAATACTGGAGAGAGTCAAAGAACTGATGGTATATATGCATACAGATACATAAATGCACAAACCGGCAATCGCGAGGCTGTGTATTCTAAGGACTTAAAAGAGCTTAGACGTAAAGAAAAAGAAGTGAACGCTGATATTGATGACCATATTTTAACAGGCCCATCGGTTAAAGATGTTACATTAAATTCTTTATGGGAAGTATATTTGTATACTAAGGTTCTTGATGATGGCACAAAAGCAAACTATAACTCGTTATGGAATGCACATATTCGTGATACGATTGGTCAATTAAGAATCACAGATGTGAGAACATCTACTATTAAAATGCTATACGCTAAGATGGATAAAGAAGAATATGCTTGTAGTACATTGCAGTCAATTCATAACTTATTAAATCCATTATTAGAGTTGGCAGTGGATGATGACTATATTCGTAAGAATCCGGCACGAAACATTGCTATTGGTGATTACGGCAAGAAGACTAAATTCAAAACAGCAATATCCCCAATTCAGCAAAAGAAGTTATTAGAGTTCATGCAGCAAAGCAAAATGTTTAGTAAGCATATTCCAATGATGACAATTATGTTGGAAACATCACTTCGTTGTGGTGAACTAATAGGTCTTACATATAATGATGTAGATTTGAAGAATAAAGAGCTACATGTAACGCATCAGTTGACGTATCGTAACTACCAAGATGGTGAAGGCTGTAAATTTCGCATCAAAAAGACAAAAACAGATGCCGGTAAGCGAACAATACCATTAACAGACGCTGCTTGTGATGCATTTAGAGCAATAAAGTTGCAGAATTTCCAACTAGGGAAAATATGCTCCGTTACGATAGATGGTTATACAGATTTTATATTTGTAACGAAGCATGGGCGACCTATGATGCCGAATGGCGTGAACAACGCTTTATATAATGTAGTTAGGTATTATAACGAGTATGAACTGAAAAAGGCATCCGAAGAGAAAAGAGAGCCGGTTCTTATTCATCAATTCTCTTCTCATGTTATGAGGCATACTGGATGCACTAACATGGCAAGGTCCGGTGTGAACATTAAAGCAGCGCAATATATAATGGGACATGCTAAAAGTGATGTAACATTAGACGTGTATAATCACCTAAATAATGCATTCGATGCTAAGCTTGAAATTAAAAAACTTGAAAAAAATGGTACAGTAATGGTACAGTAAACGCCAAAATCAATTTAATATAAATTTAATAAAGCCTGGAAACCCTATAAAATCAAGGGTTTTAAAAATTACTTTAAAAAAATTAGCACTCAAGGGTTGACATTGCTAATAGGTGGTGGTATGTTATGTACAGATAAAAAATTAGCACTCCAAAATACAGAGTGCTAACAAATTAAAAGCATACTTCAGATGGAGCGTGTGACCAATGGAAAATGAAAACAAAGAACTAGAATTGAGCGAGAGACAGCTTACCATACTGGATGCGATCATCCGCAATTATCTCGCCACAGGAGAGCCGGTTGGCTCACGTACAATTTCAAAATATACAGATCTTAATCTGAGCTCGGCAACAATCAGAAATGAGATGAGTGACTTAGAGGAGATGGGCTATATAGTACAGCCACATACCTCAGCAGGAAGAATTCCTTCGGATAAGGGCTACAGATTATATGTAGACCATCTTATAGAGACCAATGATAAGAAGGAAAAAGAGCTTTCTGATATGAAGGAGCTGGTCATTGAAAATACCGAGAAGATGGAGCAGGTGTTAAAGCAGGCGGCAAAGGTGCTTGCAAACAGTACCAATTATGCCACCCTCGTTTCTGCACCGGATGTCAATCACAACAAGGTGAAATTCATCCAGCTTTCACAGGTTGACGAGCAGCATCTGTTAGCGGTCATAGTGATGAACAACAATATGGTCAGAAACAAGATGCTTGATTTATATGAGCCGCTTGACAATGAGACAATACTTAAGCTCAACATTCTGCTTAACACCTCATTAAACGGACTCGCAATGAACGAGATTAATCTTGGAAACATTGCAAGCATAAAGGAACGCGCTGGTATTCATTCAGGAATTGTCTCTGATGTGATTGATGCATTGGCACAGACCTTCGCGGAGAGTGAGGATCTTAAGATTTACACCAGCGGAGCGACAAATATACTGAAGTATCCTGAGCTTTCGGATTCCAATAATGCAGCGACACTTTTGTCAGCATTTGAGGAAAAGGAAGAGCTAGCAAGCCTTGTTACTGAATCCCTATCCGATTCCGAGAAGAAGGACAATGGAACAGGTATTCAGGTTTATATAGGAAATGAATCTCCGATCCAGACCATGAAGGACTGCAGCGTTGTCACTGCGACATATGATCTGGGTGAGGGCGTAAAGGGCACGATAGGAATTGTCGGACCAAAGCGTATGGATTATGAAAAAGTAATGGATAATCTAAAGACTCTTAAATCCCAGTTAGATGGAATTTATAAGAAGTCTGAGGATGAAACATAGGAAGGTGGTCAAAAATGCCAGAGGATATTAAAAAAGAAGCAATCGACAATGAGACTGCAGAAAACAAAGCAGAAGAGATAGAGATTGAAGGAGCTGATGAGGAAAGCACTCAGGCAGCAGAAGAAGCAAAAGATACAGATATGAATGAAACTGAATCAGATGATGATGCTTTAGCTGATGCAGATGCAAAAGCAGATGATAAGTCAGATGAAAAGAAAGGTCTCTTCAAGAAAAAGAAAAAAGACAAGAAGGACGAGCAGATTGAAGAGCTTAACGACCGTCTGAAAAGACAGATGGCAGAGTTCGAGAACTTCCGCAAGAGAAGTGAGAAGGAAAAATCCCAGATGTTTGACATGGGAGCAAAGACAATAGTTGAGAAAATCCTTCCTGTAATCGACAATTTCGAGAGAGGTCTTGCAGCAGTACCGGATGATAAGAAGGATGATCCTTTTATCACAGGTATGGATAAGGTCTACAAGCAGATGCTCACAGAGCTTGATGCTGCAGGTGTAAAGCCGATAGAGTGTGTAGGACAGGAGTTTGATCCTGATTTCCACAATGCAGTGATGCAGGTTGAAAATGATGAGCTTGAGTCAGGCACCGTAGCACAGGAGCTTCAGAAGGGCTATATGTACAAGGATTCAGTGGTACGCCACAGCATGGTATCGGTAGTACAGTAATGATGTGTACATCTATCCGGCATGACAGTGAATCAGATTTATATGAATGCAGACAGCATTTAAGGGATTCATGTGAGACAACGGATGGTTACAAATATATTAAACAGGTAAAAACACTATATTTAATAGGAGGAAAATAAAATGGGCAAAATCATTGGTATTGATTTAGGAACAACAAACAGCTGCGTAGCAGTTATGGAAGGTGGAAAACCTACAGTTATAGCAAACCAGGAGGGTGCAAGAACCACACCTTCAGTAGTTGCTTTCACAAAGACAGGAGAGAGACTTATCGGTGAGCCTGCAAAGCGTCAGGCAGTTACAAATGCTGAGAAGACAATTTCTTCTATCAAGAGACATATGGGTACAGATTACAAGGTACAGATTGATGACAAGAGCTACAGCCCACAGCAGATTTCAGCTATGGTACTTCAGAAGTTAAAGGCTGATGCAGAGGGATACCTCGGTGAGAAGGTTACAGAGGCAGTTATCACAGTACCGGCTTACTTCAACGATGCTCAGCGTCAGGCTACAAAGGATGCCGGCAAGATTGCAGGTCTTGATGTAAAGCGTATCATCAACGAGCCTACAGCAGCAGCACTTGCTTATGGTCTTGACAATGAGAAAGAACAGAAGATTATGGTTTATGACCTTGGTGGTGGTACATTTGATGTATCTATCATCGAGATTGGTGACGGAGTCATTGAAGTATTATCTACAAACGGTGATACACACCTTGGTGGTGATGATTTCGATAACAAGGTAACACAGTGGATGATTGACGAGTTCAAGAAGGCAGAGGGTGTTGATCTTTCTACAGACAAGATGGCACTCCAGAGATTAAAGGAAGCTGCTGAGAAGGCAAAGAAGGAGCTGTCTTCAGCTACTACTACAAACATCAACCTTCCATTCATCACAGCTACGGCAGAGGGACCAAAGCATTTCGACATGACTCTTACAAGAGCTAAATTCGATGAGCTGACACATGACCTCGTAGAGAGAACAGCAATCCCAGTACAGAATGCTATGAAGGATGCAGGCGTTACAAATGCAGACCTTGGACAGGTATTACTTGTAGGTGGTTCTACACGTATTCCGGCCGTACAGGACAAGGTAAAGCAGATGACAGGAAAAGAGCCAAGCAAGTCTCTTAACCCTGATGAGTGCGTAGCAATCGGTGCTTCTATCCAGGGTGGTAAGCTTGCAGGAGATGCCGGTGCCGGCGAAGTACTTCTCCTTGATGTTACTCCACTTTCTCTTTCAATCGAGACAATGGGTGGTGTTGCTACAAGACTTATCGAGAGAAATACAACTATTCCTACAAGAAAGAGCCAGATATTCTCTACAGCCGCTGATAACCAGACAGCCGTTGATATCAACGTAGTACAGGGTGAGAGACAGTTCGCCCGCGATAATAAATCACTCGGACAGTTCAGACTTGATGGTATCCCACCAGCACGTCGTGGAGTTCCACAGATTGAGGTTACATTCGATATCGATGCAAATGGTATCGTAAATGTATCTGCAAAGGATCTTGGAACAGGAAAAGAGCAGCACATCACAATCACAGCAGGATCTAATATGTCTGATGATGAGATTGATAAGGCTGTTAAAGAGGCTGCTGAGTTTGAGGCACAGGATAAGAAGAGAAAAGAAGCAATCGATGCAAGAAATGATGCTGAGAGCTTTGTATTCCAGACAGAGGATGCATTAAAGCAGGTTGGAGATTCTGTTGATGCCGCTGATAAGTCAGCAGTTGAGGCTGATATCGCAGCAGTTAAGTCATTCCTTGATGCACATAAAGAGGCTGAGGCTATGACAGAGGCTGATGTTGCAGAGCTTAAGGCTGCACAGGAGAAGCTCACACAGAGTGCTCAGAAGGTATTTGCAAAGATGTATGAGCAGGCTCAGGCAGCGCAGGGAGCAGCAGGAGCAGGACCTGACATGAATGCAGGAGCAGCAGGAGCAGGACCTGATATGAATGCAAGCGCTTCAAACGGTGCAGATGATGATGTCATCGACGCAGATTTCAAGGAAGTATAATTAAACAGATGCTACCATAATGATATGAGGATTAATGACCTGTAATTAGGGTTATCAATCAAAGCATCATAATGGCTGCGTAAGTAAAATCACTCGCAAGGTTGGCCGCTTGGCCGGCCTTGCGAATTAGTTGTATAATAAAAGGAATTTTCAATTATGGCAGAAAAAAGAGATTATTATGAGGTATTAGGAGTATCTAAGACCGCTACAGATGCAGAGATTAAAAAAGCCTTCAGACAGCAGGCAAAGAAATATCATCCTGACATTCATCCGGGTGATAAAGAGTGTGAGGAGAAGTTTAAGGAGGCTCAGGAGGCCTATGCCGTATTGTCTGATCCGGATAAGAGACGTCAGTATGATCAGTTCGGTCATGCAGCATTTGATGGCACAGGCGGCGGAGCAGGTGGCTTTGATTTCTCAGGCATGGATATGGGGGATATTTTTGGTGACATTTTCGGAGATTTCTTCGGAGGTGGAAGAAGCAGTGGCAGAAGAAATGGTCCTGCACAGGGTGCAAATGTCCGTCTCAGTGTAAGAATTTCTTTTGAGGAAGCTATATTTGGCTGCACAAAAGAGCTTGAATTCAACTATAAGGAGACATGCTCTACATGCGGAGGCAACGGAGCTAAGCCGGGCACATCTCCTGAGACATGTACCCAGTGTAATGGTACAGGTAAGGTTGTCAGACAGAGCCAGTCTCTGTTTGGTGTAGTGCAGAATGTCACAACATGTCCATCCTGCGGTGGTTCGGGCAAGGTAGTAAAGGATAAGTGTCCTACATGCCACGGTACAGGCTACAATACCAAGAAGGTCAGAAAGACTGTTGAGATTCCGGCCGGTATAGATAATGGACAGTGTGTCAGAATACGTGAATACGGCGAGCCGGGCATAAATGGCGGACCGCGTGGAGATCTTCTTGTTGAAGTTATTGTTTCAGGCAGCAGGGATTTTGAGCGTCAGGATGTTAATATCTTTTCAAAGGCATCCATCTCGTATGCTATTGCAGCATTAGGTGGAGATATAAGAATCAAGACAGTTGATGGAGACATTATATACACAGTTGCACCGGGTACACAGACAGGTACACGTATCCGCTTAAAGGGCAAGGGTGTTCCTTCAACAAGAAATAAAGCAATAAGAGGTGACCATTATGTCACACTTGTTGTCAATACGCCTACAGGTCTGTCTAAGGAAGCTAAGGAGGCTCTTAAGAAGTTTGATGAGCATTCAGGCGGTTCTCTGACCAAGGAGGGCGGAGCTTCTACTGATTCTAAAAAGAAAAAAGGATTTATGGATAAGCTCAAGGAGTCTTTGGACGATCTGTAAATAGATGATTTGTAATAGATGATCTGTAATAGATGTCCTATAATATATGTCCCGCCATGTGTGGCGGGGCATTTTGTGTATAAAAATTGGGGCTTTTATACATCACACTTTTATGGTATTATATGAGATAAGTTGTGGAGGCAGTCGTATGACTGCCTTGTAAAATGTACGGAAATGTTTTGAAATAAAACTGTATTTATACTATGTATCTATTTTATTAAGAGAGGATTTTTATATGAAGTGGAAGAAATACACGATTGAGACAACAACCGCGGCTGAGGATTTCATGAGCAGCATGCTTATGGAGCTTGGTATCGAGGGAATCGAGATTGAGGATAATATTCCCCTGACCAAGGAGGACCAGGCGGATATGTTTATTGATTTTTTGCCGGAACTGCCTCCGGATGAGGGCATAAGCCATGTCAGCTTTTATATTGAGGATGATGGCAGTGATCAGTCAGATATACTCAGGAAGGTAAAGCTTGGACTTGAGGATTTAAGAGATACTGTAGATGTGGGAAGCGGTGTGATTTCGTCATCTGAGACAGAGGATCTAGACTGGATTAATAACTGGAAGAAGTATTTTTCATCATTTACAATCGGAGATATATTGATTAAGCCTACATGGGAAGAGGTAAAGCCTGAGGATGCGGATAAATTTATGATAGAAATTGATCCGGGAATCTCCTTTGGTACAGGAAAGCACGAGACAACACAGCTTTGTATCAAGCAGCTTATCAAGTATATTGAGGGCGCAAAGGAAGCACCTACAGTGCTTGATGTGGGCTGTGGAAGCGGAATCCTTTCAATTGTAGCTTTAAAGCTTGGTGCAAAGGAGGTTGTAGGTACTGACCTTGATGCTGATTGTATGATCTCTACGCGTGACAATATGCAGGTCAACCATCTGGATGAGAAGCTTGGCACTTTTTATGTCGGCAATCTCATAGATGATACAGAGCTTCAAAATAAGGTCGGCACAGAGAAATACGATATCGTTGTTGCAAATATCCTTGCTGATGTCATCATTCCTATGGCACCTGTTATTCCTGACAGGTTAAAGGAAGGTGGATATTTTATCACATCGGGTATCATAGATTTCAAGGAAAATGAAGTTAAAGAGGCTATCGAAGCAGCGGGGCTTAAGGTGATAGAAATCAATCATCAGGGTGAATGGGTCAATATCACTGCACAGAAGCAGGCTAAATAGTTTGGTGGATTATGTATCAGTTTTTTGTAGAGGAAGAGCAGGTTCATTCTGACAGCATCTCAATCACCGGAGGTGACGTAAATCACATAAAGAATGTACTGCGCATGAAAAACGGGGAAAAAATAAGAGTAAGCTCAAAATCCGGACAGGCATATTTCTGTCACATATCGTCAATTCTGGATGATGAGGTCATCGCAGCTATTGACAGTGCAGATGAGACAGGCACAGAGCTTGACAATCACATCGTGCTGTATCAGGGGCTGCCAAAGGGCGATAAGATGGAGCTTATTATTCAAAAGGCTGTGGAGCTTGGTGTATCTGAGATAGTACCGGTTGCCATGAAAAACTGTGTGGTAAAGCTGGATGAAAAAAAGGCATCAAAAAAGCTGCAGAGATGGCAGGCTATCGCTGAGAGCGCAGCAAAGCAGTCAAAGCGCACTGTGATTCCCACTGTGAAGCAGCCTGTTACATACAAGGACGCTTTGAAAATCGCTTCAGAGCTTGACATCACGCTGGTGCCATATGAGAATGAGCGTGGCATGGATGCGACAAGAGAGATAATGGGGCAGCTTAAGGCTGGTCAGACTATCGGTGTTGTCGTAGGTCCTGAGGGCGGCTTTGCACCGGAGGAGATAGCACTTGTGGATGAGCATGCCACAATGCACAGAATAAGCTTGGGACGCAGGATTTTACGCACGGAGACAGCGGGGATGGCGACACTTGCCATGCTTGTATACAATCTGGATGTGTAGATATTTAATAGTCATAACATAAAAATATAGAGATACTTAACAGTTACAAAGTAGAGGTTAGGAGCAAAAATGGAAGCATATTTGGATAATTCTGCCACAACCAGATGCTCAAAAGCAGCGGCAGATATGGTTTATAAGCTGCTTACAGAGGATTATGGTAATCCTTCATCGCTTCATATGAAGGGCGTTGAGGCAGAAAATTATATTAATGATGCTAAGAAAAAGATTGCAAAGACACTCAGGGTGCAGGACAAGGAGATACTATTTACATCCGGCGGCACAGAGTCGAATAATACTGCAATAATAGGTGCTGCAATGGCCAATAAGCGTTCAGGAAGGCATATCATCACATCTTCTGTAGAGCACGCATCGGTTTTGTCTGTGATGCAGTTTCTGGAGGAGCAGGGCTTTGAAATTACATATCTGCCTGTAAACCATGACGGCGTGATAAGTGTTGAAGAGCTGAAAAATGCCGTAAGGGAGGATACAATTCTTGTATCGCTTATGCATGTAAACAATGAGATTGGCGCAGTCATGCCGATTGAGGAGGCGGGAGCAGCTATAAAAGAGAAAAATCCTGCCGCACTTTTTCATGTGGATGCCATACAGTCCTACGGCAAGCTTGAAATCAGGCCAAAGCGCATGAATATAGACATGCTTTCAGTCAGTGGACACAAGATTCACGGACCAAAGGGCAGCGGATTTTTATATATAAAGGACAAGACTAAAATCAAGCCGATTATATACGGAGGCGGACAGCAGAAGGGCATGCGCTCAGGCACGGAAAATGTTCCGGCATATGCAGGTCTTGGAGTGGCAGCAGAGGAAATCTATACAGATTTTGATAAAAAAATAGCACATATGTATGAGCTTAGGGATCATTTTATAGAGTCAGTGCAGCGCATTGACGGAGTATCTGTAAATGGACGCACAGATCATACAAATGCCCCTCATGTGGTAAGTGTGAGCGTAGATGGTGTGAGAGCAGAGGTTATGCTTCATACTCTTGAGGACAGGCAGATATATGTGTCTGCAGGAAGTGCCTGCTCATCAAACAAACCGGCAATCAGCTCAACACTAAAGAGCATAGGGCTTAAGCCGTCACTTTTGGATTCCACAATCAGATTCAGCTTTTGCGTGAATACCACACAGGAGGAAATTGATTACGCTGTATCAGTGATGGCAGAGGTGATACCAATGCTGCGAAGATATACAAGGCGCTAATGAGCTGCAAAGAGATCGCAGGTATTAGCATAGCCGGTAACCATGAAGGACTAAAAAGTTACACATACAATGAAATATTAAGTAATTAAAAATAATAAATAAAACCAATAAATAAAACCAGAACAGGAGAGTTACATGTACAAGACATTTTTGATCAAGTATGCTGAGATTGCGATAAAGGGCAAAAACAGATACATTTTTGAAGACGCGCTCGTTAAGAATATCAAATATCAGCTTCGTAATGTGGATGGAAGCTTTGAGGTAAGAAAGGAAAGCGGACGTGTGTACGTTGAGACAGACGGAGACTATGATTATGACGAGACAGTTGCCACATTGTCAAGAATTTTTGGTATCGTGGGTATCTGTCCGGTTGAGCTGCATGAGGATGAGGGCTTTGACAAGCTCTGTGAAGCAGTTATCGAGCATATTAACCATGTATACAAGGATAAGAGCTTTACCTTCAAGGTAAATGCGAGACGTGCCAGAAAGAACTATCCGATGACCTCCATGGAGATAAATGCCGCAGTCGGTGAAAAGGTGCTGGAGGCATTTCCTGAGACAAGGGTAGATGTTCATAATCCACAGGTTATGATCAATATCGAGATCAGACCTATGATAAATATTTATTCAGAGGAGATTCCGGGACCGGGCGGTATGCCGCTTGGCACAGCAGGAAAGGCAATGCTTCTGCTCTCAGGTGGAATCGACAGCCCGGTTGCAGGATACATGATTGCAAAGCGAGGCGTGGTAATCAATGCCACATATTTCCATGCACCGCCATATACGAGTGAGAGAGCAAAGCAGAAGGTTGTAGACCTGGCAAAGAAGGTTGCAAAATATTCGGGCAGGATAAAGCTGCATGTTGTCAATTTTACCGATATACAGCTTGCCATATATGAGAAATGTCCTCATGATGAGCTGACTATTATCATGCGCAGATACATGATGAAGATAGCAGAGCACTTTGCAGATGAGGATAAATGCTTAGGGCTTATCACAGGTGAGAGCATCGGACAGGTTGCAAGCCAGACAATGCAGTCACTTGCTGCAACAAACGAGGTGTGCCATATGCCTGTATACAGACCTCTCATTGCAATGGACAAGAATGATATCATTGATATATCAAACAAAATTGATACCTATGAGACATCGATTCTTCCGTATGAGGACTGCTGTACTATTTTCGTAGCAAAGCATCCTGTTACAAAGCCGAATATAAACAGGATTAAGAAGTCTGAGGAAAGACTTAACGATGTGATAGATGAGCTTATGAAGACAGCTATAGATACTACAGAAGTGATTATGGTGGATGCTGAGTAATCAGTGCCACCTTAGAGCAAAATAAAAAGGACCTGAGCTTCAGGTCCTAATTAATCAAATCATTGTGTCTGTATTACTTGGCTTCGTCGATGATATATGGCTTTAATACTTCCATAATCTCGTCAAGTCCGGTTTCTGTATGTATAGCGAGCTCTATTGGCTTAGAGAGGTCTAGGCTGAAGATACCCATAATTGATTTAGCATCAATGACATATCTGCCAGATATTAAATCAAAATCGAAATCAAACTGAGTAATAGCGTTAACGAATGATTTTACTTTCCCAATGGAATTTAATGAAATCTGTACTGTTTTCATATTGAAAACCTCCTTAAATAACTACTGTCATATAGATAGTAATAGTTTTTTAAGGAAAAGTCAATTAAATAGGAGTAAAAAAATAAAATGAAAAAAGCAGCCTTACATAATTTAGGATGTAAAGTAAATGCATATGAGACAGAGGCCATGCAGCATCTGCTTGAGGAGGCGGGCTATGAGATAGTTCCATTCACACAAAAAGCTGATGTGTATGTCATAAATACCTGCTCAGTCACCAACATGGCTGACAGAAAATCCAGACAGATGCTTCACAAGGCAAAGAAAAACAATCCGGACTCAATAGTTGTGGCAACCGGCTGCTATGTGCAGACAAGTGAAAAAGAGGTATTAAACGACTTATCGGTGGACATAGTCATCGGAAATGACAGAAAGCATGACCTTGTGAGGCTGCTTGAGGAATACTCTTTGGACAGTGTAAACGATACCGTGGACGATATAAATGACGGAAAGCATGATTTTGAGGAGCTCTTTATAGACCAGACAAAGGAGCACACGAGAGCCTTCATCAAGGTGCAGGACGGCTGTAATCAGTTTTGTAGCTATTGTATCATTCCGTATGCCAGAGGACGTGTCAGAAGCCGTAGGTTTGAAAATGTAATAGCAGAGGTTGAAAGGCTCGCGGCAAACGGCTTCAAGGAGGTTGTGCTGACAGGTATACATCTAAGCTCATACGGTGTGGATTTTGAGGAAGCTACAGGCCTTCTTGAGCTGATACAGGCGGTGAACGCGGTAAAGGGCATAGAGCGCATCAGGCTTGGGTCACTCGAGCCTAAGATTGTGACAGAGCACTTTGCGAGCGAGCTTTCAAAGCTTGATAAAATCTGTCCTCATTTCCATCTGTCGCTTCAGAGCGGCTGCGATGCAACACTTAAGAGGATGAACAGAAAATATACCACTAAAGAGTACGAGAGAGGCTGTGAGCTTTTGCGTAAATATTTTGTTCATCCGGCTATCACAACCGATGTGATTGTGGGATTTCCCGGCGAGACAGAGGAGGAGTTTGAACAGACTAAGGCATATCTTGAGCATATACATTTTTATGAGATGCATATCTTTAAGTACTCAAAGAGAAAAGGCACCCGCGCAGCAGTAATGCCTGACCAGATAGATGAGCAGATTAAGGCGGTACGAAGCGAAAAGCTCATAGCACTCGGTCATGACATGTCTAAGGAGTTCAGAAAATTCTATATCGGAAAGAATGAGGAGGTGCTTTTTGAGGAAAAGGCAGTAATCGGTGATAAAGAATACTTTGTCGGATATACTAAGGAATATGTCAAGGTCGCTAAGAAAACCGACGAAAACCTTGAAAATCAGATAGTTTCAGGCCGTATATCGGGTATGCTTACAGACGAAATATTACTCTTCGAATAATAAAAGGTTGTAATTTTATTACATTTATAATAAAATAATATTACAAGAAGGGCGAAACGTATGGAAAAAAATATTAACAACACACAATTTTTTACAGTTCAAAAGGAGCCTGAGCTTCAGGTAAGCGATGTACTTGAGATTGTGTACAAGGCATTAAAGGAAAAGGGCTACAATCCTGTTAATCAGATTGTTGGATATATTATGTCCGGAGATCCAACATATATCACAAGCCACAATAACGCGAGAAGTCTCATCATGAAGGTTGAGAGAGACGAGCTTGTGGAGGAGGTTCTCAAGACATACATTGAGAACAGCGCATGGGATTAATATGAGGATATTAGGTCTTGATTTTGGCTCAAAGACAGTCGGAGTAGCGGTGAGCGACGAGCTTTTAATCACAGCACAGGGCGTTGAGATAGTGCGCAGGAAGTCGCCATCCAAGCTCAGACAGACTTTGGCACGTATTGAGGAGATTATTGCAGAGTACAAGGTGGACAGGATTGTGCTCGGCTATCCTAAAAACATGAATAACACGGAAGGAGAACGCTGCGAGAAGACGAAGGAGTTCGGTGATATGCTTGCAAGGCGCACAGGTCTTGAGGTCATATACTGGGATGAGCGTCTTACGACAGTCGCAGCCGACCGTTCTATGATGGAAACCGGCATACGCAGGGAGAATCGCAAGGAGTTTGTTGATGAGATTGCAGCGATTTTTATTTTGCAGGGATATTTGGATTATCTGTCAAATAGTCGGTCTTAGTTTTTATGCAGAAAATTAAATTTACTGACCCGCAGACCAATGATGTTGTCGAGTTTGCGGTTGAAGAAGAGACAACACTTAATGGAACACGATATCTTTTAGTTTCCGAAGGAGAAGAAAGCGGAGACTGTGAAGCATATATTTTAAAAGAAGTAAGCACAAAGGATGAAGAGGTGCTTTATCAGATGGTTGAAGACGATGTTGAGTTTTCGGCTATTGCTAAGGTATTTTCTGAGCTTACGGATGATGACACTGCACTTGAATATTAGGATTGCAGTTGTACGTGAAATAAATTTGGAGGTAATATTTTGAAGAAAACAGAAAAACAGAATACAGGTAAGCTCAAGATCATTCCACTTGGAGGATTAGAGCAGATTGGAATGAATATTACTGCCTTTGAGTATGAGGACAGTATTATTGTAGTAGATTGCGGATTGTCATTCCCTGAGGACGATATGCTGGGAATAGATTTGGTTATCCCTGATATCACTTATCTTAAGGAGAACATCGATAAGGTCAAGGGCTTCTTTATCACTCATGGACATGAGGATCATATCGGTGCTATTCCTTATGTGCTTAAGGAGATAAATGTACCGATATACGCTACAAAGCTTACCATCGGAATTATTGACAGAAAGCTTGAAGAGCATGGCATGCTCAAGACTGTCAAGAGAAAAGTCGTAAAATACGGACAGCATATCAACCTTGGCTGCTTCAGGGTTGAGTTTATAAAGACTAACCACAGTATCCAGGATGCAGCAGCGCTTGCTATTTATTCACCGGCAGGTATAGTTGTGCATACAGGCGATTTCAAGGTGGATTATACACCTGTATTTGGAGATGCAATCGACCTTGCAAGGTTTGGTGAGATTGGAAAGAAGGGCGTGCTCGCGCTTATGTGCGACAGTACCAATGCAGAAAGACCGGGCTTCACACAGTCTGAGAAGTCTGTCGGAAAGGTATTGGACGGCATCTTTGAGGATCACAGGAAAAACAGAATTATCATTGCTACATTTGCATCAAACGTAGACCGTGTGCAGCAGATTATCAACTGTGCGGAGAAGTATGGCAGAAAGGTGGCCATCGAGGGACGAAGCATGGTAAATATCATTTCGATAGCCTCAGAGCTTGGTTATCTGTCGCTGCCTGACAATATTCTTATAGATGTAGAACAGCTTAGAAGCTATCCTGATGAGCAGACTGTCATCATCACGACAGGAAGCCAGGGAGAGTCAATGGCAGCTCTTTCACGTATGGCAAACGGTACCCACAGAAAGGTATCCATAAAGCCAAACGATACCATCGTATTCAGCTCAAACCCTATACCGGGAAATGAGAAGTCGGTTACAGGTATCATCAATGAGCTCATGATGAAGGGTGCAGACGTTATATTCCAGGATGTCCATGTTTCCGGTCATGCCTGCCAGGAGGATATAAAGCTTATTTATTCTCTTGTCAATCCAAAGTACGCAATCCCTGTTCATGGAGAGTACAAGCATCTTGTGGCACAGGCCAAAATAGCCGAGCAGCTCGGATATGATACAGACCACATCAAGATCCTTTCATCAGGAGATGTGCTCGAAATCAATGAGGACGGTGCCAAGGTGACAGGCAGAGTGCATGTGGGCAATGTCATGGTCGATGGACTCGGTGTAGGAGATGTAGGAAATATCGTGCTCCGTGACAGACAGCGTCTGGCTGAGGATGGAATCATCATCGTTGTGATGACACTTGAGGCAGGCTCAGGACAGCTGCTTGCAGGTCCTGATATTGTATCGAGAGGATTTGTATATGTGCGCAATTCTGAGAGTCTGATGGATGAGGCAAAATGTGTGCTGGATGACACAATGGAGCGTCTGACAGACAACAATGTGACAGACTGGGGCAAGATAAAGACAGAGGTAAAGGATGCATTGGGAGACTTTGTTTGGAAGGAAACAAAGAGAAGACCGATGATTATACCTATAATTATGGAAGTGTAGGAACAGCTTATGGATTTTAACAAGGCTTTATTTGGTTTTATAAGGGTTGCTTTTTCAATAATGATTGCTCTTTTAGTGCTGTTTGCGGGCATAAAAATCTGCAGCATCTGCTATGATTTTGGCTACAGAGTTTTTACTGAGCCTGCCATGACAAATGGCGATGGTCAGGATGTACTCGTTCAGGTGGAAAAGGGCATCTCCGCAGAGGAGCTTGGACAGCTTTTAGAGGACAAGGGCCTTGTAAGGGATCACAATTTATTTTATCTCCAGCTTAAGCTGTCTGCTTACTCAGGACATATAAAGCCAGGGATATACACACTCAACACTTCAATGACGGCAAAGGATATGATGGTAATCATGTCCTCCGACAAGAGCGATGAAGAACAGACACAGACTGTGGAGCCTTCGGATACACAGTAATTATCCGTTAAGCGCATTTGTGTCAATAATTAGATTAGGAAATACAAGAATGATAGTTGATGAGAGACTTGTCACATATATCAATTCCTTGGACAGAGGCAACACGCCTGTATTAGATGAGATAGAGAAGGAAGCCTTAAGAGACTTCGTTCCGATTATCAGAAAAGAGATGCAGAGCTTTTTAAAGCTGCTTCTTGCAATGCAAAAACCAATGCGTATTCTCGAGGTGGGAACAGCGGTTGGTTTTTCTGCCGTTTTGATGGCAGAGTATGCACCGAAGGGTTGTCAGATAGTGACGATTGAAAATTACGAAAAAAGAATACCTATCGCAAAGGCCAACTTTGAAAGAGCCGGGAAGCAGGAGCAGATTACACTCTTAGAGGGCGATGCAACGGAGATACTTCCACAGCTTGAAGGACAGTTTGACATGATATTTATGGACGCGGCAAAGGGACAGTATATCAACTTTATGCCGCAGGTGCTTCGCCTTTTAAAGACAGGCGGGGTGCTGGTGTCCGACAATGTGCTGCAGGATGGCGATATCATAGAATCGCACTATATCGTTGAGCGCAGAAACCGTACCATCTACAAGCGTATGAGGGAGTATCTCTACGAGCTTACACACTCCGATGAGCTGGTGACGGCAGTGATGCCTATAGGCGATGGAATTACGGTGTCAACAAAGCTATAGTAACCGGTGTAGAATATATTGGACGAATACAAAACTGTATGGGAGAAAAAATGAGAAAAATAGAATTACTTTGTCCGGCGAGCAGCCTGGAGGTACTTAAGATAGCAGTTATATATGGAGCTGATGCAGTTTACATCGGTGGAGAGGCCTTTGGACTCAGGGCCAAGGCTAAGAATTTCTCAATGGAGGAGATGGCAGAGGGAGTTGCCTTTGCGCATGCTCACGGTGTGAGAGTGTATGTTACTGCCAATATTTTGGCTCACAACTATGACCTTGACGGAGTGCGTGAATACTTTACAGAGCTTCACAATATGAAGCCGGACAGGCCTGATGCACTGATCATTGCAGATCCGGCAGTTTTCATGATTGCAAAGGAGGTCTGCCCGGAGATAGAAAGACATGTCAGCACACAGGCCAACAACACGAACTACGGCACATATCAGTTCTGGTGGAATCTCGGAGCCAGCCGCGTGGTGACAGCAAGAGAGCTTTCGCTTAAGGAGATAAAGGAGATAAGAGGGCACATAGATGACAGGATGGAGATAGAGACCTTCGTGCACGGAGCAATGTGTATCTCATATTCCGGCCGATGCCTGCTTTCCAACTATTTCACAGGCCGTGATGCGAATAAGGGCGCGTGCACACATCCGTGCCGCTGGAAATACTCTGTTGTGGAGGAAAAGCGCCCGGGTGAGTATCTGCCGGTATACGAGAATGAGCGTGGCACATATATCTTCAACTCAAAGGATCTGTGCATGATAGAGCATATCCCGGATCTGATTGATGCAGGAATAGACAGCTACAAGATAGAGGGACGTATGAAGACGGCACTTTACGTGGCAACAGTAGCAAGAACCTATCGCAAGGCGATAGATGATTATCTTGAGTCACCTGAGAAATACGAGGCAAATATGCCATGGTACTTAGAGCAGATAAAGAGCTGTACCTACAGACAGTTTACCACAGGCTTTTTCTACGGAAAGCCTTCGGAGGAGACTCAGATATACGATAACAATACTTATGAGAAGGGCTACACCTATCTCGGAATAGTTGGTGCGCCAAATGAAAAAGGTCTCTACCGCATGGAGCAGAGAAACAAGTTCTCAGTTGGCGAGCAGATTGAAATCATGAAGCCAAACGGTGACAATGTGCTTGCAACAGTGCTTGCACTCGTTGATGAGGACGGCAATGAGATGGAATCCTGCCCACATCCACAGCAGGTATTCTATGTAAAGCTGTCAGAGACACCTGATGAGTTTGATATTTTAAGACGTCAGGAAAATGAGGCTATCGCTTTAGATTAAAATAATTGTTTTTTAGGAATGAATCCGCTATACTAAATTATGGTATTGCGGATTTTTTTGTAAAAAATATATACATATATAGTTTATATATAAATATTTTACTGAAAAAATACGCAGTTTATTGAATTATCACAATTTATTTCATTAGTATATATGAGGATCAAGTTAAATGATAGAACAAATAGCCAATATAATTAGCGATAATAATGAAGAAAAAGAAATAGTATATTTTGGTCTTAAGAGACTAAAGGTGATTTTGATTACCTGTATATTGGTTATAATTACAGGAATGTTATTACATGAAATAAGTCAAACCATTCTGTATATAGCTTGCCTTTTACCATTACGTCAGAATGCAGGTGGCTATCATATGCAAAAGATATGGAAATGCTCTATTTTCTCATATATCATTTTAGTATTAATGATTTTCTATTTAAAATACGTTGAATTGAATGTTGGAGTAAATGTGATTCTATTAATTAGTTCTATAATAATTATATCTATACTCTCACCAGTTTGTAATAAGAATCATTATTTGGATAACATGGAGAAAAAAGTATATGGACGGCGTGCAAGGCTTGTTTGCTATATTGAAGGTTTAATATTTATATTCTTTATTTATTTAAAAAAATGGTATAAGATAATTGTAATGGCAGAAGTAACTACTGCTGTATTATTGATAATAGGAAAAATACAAGAAAAAATAATAGAAAGAAAAGCTATCAATGATTTATAAAGTGGCAATATGTGATGACGAGATTAATCAGTGCGCTGTACTC
>ERZ772897.49-NODE-49-length-121584-cov-5.803742_pt1 | contig 121584 bp, 121 predicted proteins | sample MGYA00512125_ERZ772897 | MGnify/ENA primary metagenome ERZ772897 (study PRJEB29015, sample SAMEA2737660) | human gut metagenome | biome: human gut; feature: human-associated habitat; material: faeces | place: China | collected 2012 ... | reverse complement strand
AGAACGGGTGCCACCGCGGCCATTGTCATAGTGGACAGATTTTCTGCCACATATGCCGCAACGGCATTGTTCGTCTTTGGTAGGATGTGCCTTGATGACAATTGTTCCATCTGGCAAAATTTTCATGTCATCTATAGCGGTATGCTTGACATTTAGGATTGATTTGAGTATCTTTTTGGTGAGCATACATTTCCCCCGTACGATGTGTTTTTTAGCCGAAAATATCGTACAGGAAAATGTATGCTTTTTCAATGGTCATAAGGGATGGGAAGAGTTAGTTCCCCACACATTCTGATGGAGTGCCATAGAAAAACGCATTTTTGTCTTGTGGGGGGGGACATTTCTTATATAATGAAAAGGCAGTATATGAAACTCAAATAAAACCGAAAGGAAATCATCAGAATAGGAGGCATCGCTTTGGAACTGGCAATCTATGGCGCTGGCAGTCTCGGGAAGAACCTCTACGACGTCGCGCTGCGCGTCAACGAACGGGAACGCCGCTGGCGCGAGATCTTCTTTCTCGACGATACGCGTGAGGAGCGGGAGTTCTACGGCAGCGAAGTGCGTCGTCTCGCAGACGTCCGGCAGATGGCAGCGTCTGTCGAGGCCGTGGTGGCGAACGGAACGCCGAAGCATCGGCGCGCGATGGCAGCCACCCTGCGCGAGGCGGGGATCCCGCTGACGAATCTCATCGATCCTTCCGCTATCGTGGCACCGTCTGCTGTGTTTACTGGGGGGATTTCTATCCTCTCTTACGCGACAGTCTCGAGCGACGCCGTCGTAGGAGAAAACACGTTAATCCAGCCGTACGTACATATCGCACATGATGTCCACGTCGGCGCGCACACGGTTTTCTCCGCCAATGCCGCGCTGGGCGGCAGGACCAGGATCGGAGAGGCATGCTACTTCGGTCTCGGCGCTGCCGTTCGAGAAGACCTCACCATCGGCGACCGTGCCATCATCGGCATGGGCGCCGTCGTGCTGCACGATGTGGACTGCGACTCCGTGATGGTCGGCAACCCTGCAAGACGCCTGCGCAGAGACGGGTGTGGGGAGGTGTTCCGTCACTGAGTCCGGAAAGGACACAATGAAAAAAATCCTGATCCTAGGTGGGGCATATCAGCATAAGAAGATGGTGCTGGCCGCCCAAAAGATGGGGATCATTACTTATGTGACAGATTATAATCCCGTTGACCGCTCCCCAGCCAAGCAGATTGCTGATCGCGCCCTTGCCCTGGATGTGATGGCGGTCGACGAGATCGTCGATTTCTGTAGGAGAGAAGGGATCCAGGGCGTCATTGGCCCGTATCTCGATCCGATACAGAAGCCCTATCAGAGGATTTGTGAGAAACTGGGACTTCCTTGCTTCGGCAATCGGAAACAGACAGAAATCTATACGGATAAGGCCCTCTTCAAGTCCACTTGTCAGAGGTTGGGTCTCGGCACAATCCCGTCGTACGCGCTGTCGGAGGAAATGACATACCCCGTGCTTGTCAAGCCGCGCCATAGCAGAGGATCGCGCGGGCAGCGCATCTGCTTCACGCGCGCAGAAGTCGAGGCGAGCGTCAAGGCGTGCGGAGGCGAAGCGCAGGTACTGATCGAACGATATCTAGGAAAGCAGGGCGACAAGGGAATCAGCTATATCGCGATCGATGGCCAGCCGCAGTTCATCCGTGTCGAAGACCGCTTCCTGGGGTCAGAGGCGAATGGACTGGAGCGGCTGGCTGTCATGCAGAGGTTCCCCTCGCGAGACAATCCCTTCCTTCCTGAGGCCATCGATCGGTCGATCAAGGATTTCATGATAGGAACCGGTCTTGTGAACGCACCCGTGATGTTGCAGGCATTCGTGAGAGATTCGTCAATCTATGCGTACGACCCAGGGCTCCGGATGCCTGGAGATGAGTTCGATGTCGCTTTGAAGGCGATGACAGGCATCGATTTGCCGATGGAATTCGTCCATTTTGCCATGACGGGGCAGTTCAGCGCTGGCCTCGCGGGGGCGCTTCCCAAGTGCAGGCAACGCTATGAGAAGGCAGTGCTGCTCATCATGCCGTGTCTCCGTCCGGGTACGGTCGGCGCGGTAGAAGGCTGGGAATCCCTGCAGGAGTTGCCAGAGGTATTATCCTGCAATCGGTTTTTCGGCGTTGGCGATACGGTTGCCGCGACAGGCGATGTCCGGCAGAGGTTTTGCGAGATCTGTCTCTACGGGAGCGATGAAGCGCTCGGCCGTGCCGTGGAACGGATATGGGAAACCCTGCACGTGTTCGGAAACGATGGGAAAGAGATGCTGTGCGAGCGGTACGGTGTCGATGTGAAGGAATGATGGCCGACGGGAAACCTGTTCGGTCTCGACTGCTTTGAAAGTGAGGATCTCGGTATGATGGCAACAGTTTATGAGAAGATGCGTGCAACTCGTTATCCAGTCTGGATATGGGGAGCAGGCTCTATGGCACAGGCGGTGGCAGATCGGCTGCAAGCGCACGGGATCGCGACCGCTGGATATTTTGTTGATGTTGAGGACTTCCGCGATGAGACGGGGGGAGGAAGGTCCTATCCCTTCGAGCGCTGGAACAGCAGGGGCAAGATATTTCAGTCGTCGTCGGTCATGGCCATCCGGAGAAAGCGGAACAAATCCTGCAAAATCCCATTGTGAAACAGGTATTCGTGATCGATCATCCCTATCCGCAATATGTCCCGAGGAAAGAAAATCTTGCCAAGATCGAGACGTATGTATCGACACCGGCATTCCTTGATGCGATGTATGACGAAGCGTCGCTCCGTTGCCTTCATCACTGGCTTGATTTCCATAAAGGTCTACTGAAGGAAGAATTTTATCGCGGGGCGCGCCCCTTGCTTGATAATCTTTTCGGATTTGCACCGCTCAAGATCAGTGAACATGAGCGTTACGTTGACGCAGGGGCATGGGACGGTGATACCGTGAAAGAATTCCTCTCTGCTACGCAGGGCAAGGTGGAAAAGGTTTTTGCCTTTGGGCCGGGGGATGATGGGTATCAAAGACTCTCTTCCACGTTTGCGGGAGATGAACGGGTGGCATGCTACCAATATGCGCTTGGCAGTGCATCCGGATATGCGAGCGTGGCCAAGGGAGGAGGCACACAGTCCATGCATTTGGCTATGGATGGAAACTCTGGCTCTATCCCCGTCGTGTCCCTCGATGAAGTCCTTCTTGATCGAGAGCCGACCATCATCAAAGTCAGCGTGCCGTTCCTTTTCTGCGATGTCTTGAAGGGAGCGAGCAGGCTCATGGAAACGCTGCGGCCGAGGTTTATCGTCGATATCATTATCGATGATGGAAGTTCTTTCATTCCAGCGGTCCAGAGATTCCTGCAGGCAGGACAGGGCTACAGGATTGCGTTCCGCTATCGTCTGGCGATGCCGACGCAGTTGTGGCTCTATGCGTTTTGAGGACGTGCGGAGGCATCCTGCGAATGCCACCGTTTTGTTCAAGACGATTTTTTAAGATAACGATAAAGGAAACGGCAGGACCGTCTGCCTTTACCGTTCAGTGCAGACGCTGAACGGTAAGGGGCAGATGGTCCTGCCGCTTTTTTATTCCTTAGCAGGGGAAGCTCACTCTTTCCACGCATAGACGCCGTCGCTGACGTCGATGTCTTTTGCGGAGAACTGCGGGTCTACGCCGCGGGCGCGCTTGGTCTGGTAGTCGATGAGCGCACGGCGGGCGTAGGGGGCGAGGCGGGTGATGGCGTAGAGGTTCGTCAGGCACAAGAGACCCATGAAGAGGTCGGCGAGGTTCCAGACGAGCTGGAGCGCCGCGAGGCTGCCGAAGAGAACCATGAGCACGACGCCAACGCGGAAGACTAGGAGATAGCGATGCGTGTTCCCCTCGAAGAAGGCGATGTTGATTTCGCCGTAGTAGTAGTTGCCGACGATGGAGCTGAAGGCGAAGAGGAGGATCATGAACGCGACGGCAGCGGGGGCGAGGCTGCCGAAGACGGATGCAAGGGATGCCTGTGCGAGCGCGATGCCCGTGAGGTCACCGCCGACGGTGTACTGTCCTGTGAGGAGGACGATGAACGCCGTTGCGGAGCAGACGATCCATGTGTCGACGTAGACGCCGAACGACTGGACGAGGCCCTGCTTGACCGGATGGCTGACGTCAGCGGTCGCCGCGGCATTCGGGACGGAGCCTTCGCCCGCTTCGTTCGAGAAGAGACCGCGCTTGACGCCCGTGAGCACTGCCGTGCCGAGACCGCCGCCGACCGCGGCCTGCGGCGAGAAGGCATCATGGAAGATCAGTGCGAACATCGCGGGCACCTGGCTGATGTGCAGGATGACGATGACGAGGGCGACGAGCAGATAGAGCCCTGCCATGACCGGCACGAGGAACTCCGTGACTTTGGCGATGCGGTGCAGGCCACCGCAGATGACGAGTGCCGTAAAGAGGCAGAGGAACGCGGCGGTGACGGCGGGATCGATGCCGATGGTCTGTGCGGAAAGCGCAATCGTATTCGCCTGCACGGAGACGTAGACGAGGCCGAACGTCACGGAGATGAGCATGGCGAAGAGCTTCGCGACGCCGGACTGGTGCAGGGCGTTGTTGATGTAGTAGGCGGGGCCGCCGTGGAATTTCCCGCCTCCGCGCGGCAGCTTGTAGATCTGCGCGAGCGTGCTCTCGACGAAGCCCGTCGCACAGCCGAGGAAGGCGATGACCCACATCCAGAAGACGGCGCCCGGGCCGCCCGTGACGATGGCGATGGCGACGCCGGCGATGTTGCCGACGCCGACCGCGACGCTGTGCTCACGCAGAACGCCTGGAACGAGCTGATCGCGTGGTCCTCCGTTTTCTTACCGATGCCCTCCGTGAGGAGACGCAGCATCTCCGGCAGCATGCGCAGCTGTACGAAGCGGGTGGAGAACGTGAAATAGAGCCCGCACCCGACGAGCACGACAATGAGTACATAGGACCAGAGGACATTGTTTACGGCATCGACGCCGGCATTGAATAGATCCATAAAGACCTCCTTGATATTGAAAAGTTTAAGTCTAACATAACGCTATAGTAATTATATAGGAAGTAGTATACCTCGTCAATGCACAAGCGACCGTCGCCATTTCTCATCTGTTTTGCCTTAAATGGCTCGACTTGTAAAATCATCAACGAGATTGCGGTTCTTGTTTGCAATTAATGAAGGATTGTGCTATCATATTTGGTAGTTGAATGGGGGAGCCGTGTGCTAAGATGTGGAGGACGATGTATATGGACTTGAAAGCATGGAAGAAAAAGATCACGGATGTACTCATGCCGCTCGAGGATGAGGAGATCGAGGAGACCGGGCTGGTGGGGGAGCAGGTCTCGACGGTCGCCAGTGTTCCGGCGCAGGAACGGATGGAGGAAGAGGAACTCAAAGTCGCAAACGGTGGAACGGTGCGCGTCCCTTCCTCTTACCGCTCGTCGGTCGCCAAGAAGGAGCCGCGTCGGCCGCAGCTCACGGTGCACTCTGCAGCGCAGCTCAAGGTGCGCGTCTATGTGCCGACGAACTTCGATCAGGTGACGGGCATTGCCGATGACCTGAAGGCGAAGATGGCGGTGATCGTGAATTACGAGAAAGTCGCTGCGGAGGAGCAGCGCCGCATCTGCGATTTCGTCAACGGCGCCTGCTATGTGTCGGATGGCGGTGCGAAGCGCATTTCCGATTACATCGTCCTCTACGTGCCAGAGGGCGTCGACGTGACGGAGGCCATGTCGGTCGCCGTGCTGAAGTGAAAAGGTTCCCTGTGATGTTGGTAATTTAAGGGCGGAGCAGTCGACAGATTGCTCCGCTTTTTTGGAGGCTAAAAATATGGAGATCTTAGATGGAGTCCTGGAAGAGTTTCAAAAGCTGGCGGCCATCCCGCGCAAGAGCGGGGAGGAGAAGCGCGTCAGCGATTTCCTCAAGACGTATCTGACGGAGCAGGGCTTTCACGTCGTGCAGGATGAGGTGAACAACATCATCGCTGACGCGCCGGCGACGCCGGGCTTCGAGCAGGCGCCGCGCACGATCCTGCAGGGGCACATGGATATGGTCTGCGTCGCTGAGGATGGCTATGCCTATGATCCGCTGCGCGATCCCATCAAGCTCGTGCGCAGCGAGAAATACCTCGAGGCGGAGGGGACGAGCCTCGGGGCGGACGATGGCATCGGTGTCGCCGAGGGGCTCTATCTGCTCAAGCACGCCAAGGATCACGGCCCGCTCCGCCTCATCGTGACGGTGGACGAGGAGCGCGGCATGACGGGCGCCATCCATCTGGCACCGAAGTATCTGCAGGATGCGAAGTTCCTCATCAACTGCGATTCGGAGAATTACGATGAGCTGACCGTCGGCAGTGCCGGCAGCGTGGACCTCACATTCCGTCGCGCGTTGAAATACGAGGCAGCACCGGAGGGGAAGGCGTATCGCCTTAGTGTCGGCGGCCTGCTCGGCGGTCACTCCGGCGAGCGCATCGGCGACGGCCGCGGGAATGCGCTGCGCACGCTGGCGTTCCTGCTCCAGGCGCTCTCGCGCCAGGGGCGCATCGCGCTCGCGGACTTCCACGGCGGCAAGGCGCACAATGCGATCCCCGACACGGCGGAGGCTTGCTTCCTCACACAGATCCCGCGGGAGGAGATCTCGCAGATCCTCACGGCGGAAAAGGAGAAATTCCTGGCCATCTACGGCGCTGTCGATCCGTCGGTGGAGTTCGTGCTGCAGGAGACGGAGGCGCCGGAGCGCGTGCTTATCCCCGGGGACGCACAGCGCCTCCTGCGCCTGCTGCTGCTGCTCCATACGGGCGTCTTCGCCATGTCGACGGTCATCCCGAGCCTCGTCGAGACGAGCGCGAACCTCGGTGTCGTGCGCATGGAGGACGATGTCGTTTCCGTCGAGTATTTCCCGCGTTCCGCCATCGACGGCAAGCTCGACGAGTTCGCGGCAGAGGCGAGGATCCTCGGTGATCTCGTGGGCTTCGAGGCGGTCGTCGGGACGAAGTCCCCGGGCTGGAAAGAGAACAAGAAGAGCGTGCTCGCGAAGATGATGGCAGAGGTCTTCGAGGAGCAGAACGGCAAGCCGATGAAGGTGGAGACGATCCATGCGGGTCTCGAGTGCGGCTGGCATTTCGGGAAGAATCCCCAGCTCGATATGGTCTCGATCGGCGTGACGACGCAGGACATCCACAGCCCGAACGAGCGCCTTGTGCTCGCGACCGTGGAGCCGCAGGTGCGCCTCATCGAGGAGGCGCTGCGGAGAATCGCCAGGCTCTGAGCCATTGCTACTTAGATGAATATGGATAGTGAAAGAGCCGTGCACGGTGGGTGCACGGCTCTTTTGTCGTAGAAGTGCTTTTGTCTCAGCCTCTTTTTTTCGGATAAACGCCGATGGTCGCTTCGTTGAGGAGCGGCAGGGCGCTGCCGAGGCGGCGGCAGAGGGCCGCGGCGGCGAGGGAGAGGAGGAGGACGGCGCAGTAGAAGGCGATGGCGAGTCCCCCTGTCATGATGATGCCCCGGTGCTCGAGGAAGCGCGCGAGGTAGGTGATGAAGAGCGGATGGACGAGATAGGCGAAGTAGGAATGCTTCCCCAGGAGGTGCAGCGCGGGATTGAGGACGCTCGGATAGCGCTGGTAGGTGAAGATCGTGAAGAAGAACAGCGACGCCATCAGCGTGTAGAAGATGCCCGCGGGACAGAGCTGATGGGCGGTGTTGATGCCGTCGAGCGGCGTCTGTCCCTGCGCGAGCAACGCGTAGTAGTAGCCGAGCAGGCTCGCCATGCTCAGGTAGAACAGCACGGTAATCGCCGTGCGGCGCTCCTGCATGAAGCGATGGAACGCGTCGATGTGCACGGCGAGCCAGCCGCCGAGCAGGAAGATGAAGAGGTAGTGGAGCACCCAGTAGTTGAGCCGGTACATGAGCAGTGGCTTCAGCAGGGAGTCATCCGGCAGCCCGTAGACGTAGAGGTTGAAGGGGACGGAAAAGCTGGACCAATAGTCGAAGAGCACCTGCAGGACGAGCAGCACGCCGAGCCCGCGCAAGGTCAGACGGCGCACGAGGGTGATCCAGAGCGGCATGAGCAGGTAGAACCAGAGCAGGATGACGAGGAAATAGAGCTGGTATTTCGCCGAGCCGAAGAAGAGCAGCCCGCAGAAGTAGAAGGGCGACGGCAGTCCAGTGCCGTAGAGCAGGCTGTCATGGAGGATGTAGAAGACCGACCAGACGAGGTACGGGATGAGCACCGTCTTGATGCGGCGCACGTAGAAATGGCGCGCGTCAAACGGGGCGTGGATGTCGAGGTTGTAGAAGAGCCCGAAGGCGGAGATGAAGAAGAAGATCGGCACGCTGAATCGCGTGAAGATCTCGAAGAAGGCGATGAGGTGCGGATTGGCGGCCGGGTTGCTCAGATACTGCGAGCCGACATGGATGCCGATGACGCCCATCATGGAGATGCCGCGGATGTATTCGATGGCAGCGAGGCGCGGCTTGCGTTTCCCCGCAGGCTGTGCTGCGATTGAGGATGGCATGGGAGGGAGAACTCCTTTCAATCACTGAGGAGGAAGTCGATGTGCACATTCGCCGTGAGCGTGAGACTTCCCGGCTGGATCGGTGTCGCCGCATCCTTGGCCGCGAGCATCAGGTTCGCTGCGTAGCGGCGCGTCTCAGGCAGGCCCGTGCTCTCGCTGACGGTCTGGATGCCGACGATACGCTTTCCCAGGCCCTGAGCGATGATGTCGGCTTTCTCACGGGCGTCAGCGATGGCGTTTCTGAGCGCTGCTTTGCGCAGAGCACGCGTGTCGGAGGCGGAGAAATCGAGCGAGGTGATCTCATTGGCGCCATGTGCGAGTGCCGCATCGATGACCTTGCCCGTGCGCTTGATGTCGCGGACGCAGACGAGAACGGTGTTGTCGACGGTGTAGCCGTTGATCTCATTTCGGCGTCCGTCCTCCGCGCGATAGGTCGGGCGGAAGGAATAGTTCTGTGTCTGGATGTCCTTCGCGTCGATGCCGAGCGCGGCGATGGCAGACTGGATCTGTCCCGCGATCCAGGCGTTGTCGTTCTGCGCCTTGGCGGCGTCCGCCGCGTGGGTCGTGATGCCGATGGCGACCGTCGCCTGATCCGGTGCGGCGTTGGCGCTGCCGGTGCCGTCGACGGAGAGCGTCGGCCGTGCCGGCTGCTCGGCGGCCTGCGCAGCGCAGGGCAGCAGGCAGAGGGCGAAGGCGAGGGCCAGGGCAGAGAGCGGGGAGAAGAAACGTTTCATGGGAAAGACTCCTTTCGCGTATTTGCTTGAAGAACGCCTGCCGCGAGGGCGGCAGGCGCGTGGTCTCTAGTTAAAGCTTCTTGGCTGTGAGGACGCGGTCGAGCTCGTCGATGACGTTGTCGAGATCGGTCTCCGTGATGACGAGCGGCGGCTGGAAGGCCATGACGTTGCGGCCTGCGCCGTTCTTGCCGATGATATAGCCGCGGTCTTTCATCTCCTCGAGCACGTCGTCGAGCAGCTCCGGCGCGGGGCTGCCGTCCGCGTGGATGAACTCCGCGCCGTCCATGAGGCCGAGGCCGCGGACATCGCCGATGACGGGGTGCTTCTCTGCGAGCGCGCGCAGGGCGGCGCGCAGTCGCTGGCCGAGCGTCTCGGCGCGTTCTTTGAGGTGATGCTTCTCGATGTAGTCGAGGACGGCGAGCCCTGCGGTCGTCGAGACGGGGTTGCCGCCGAGCGTCGAGGCGCCGGGGCGCGTGTAGGTGTCGGCGATTTCTGGCTTGGCGATGAACGCGGAGATCGGGAAGCCGTTGCCGAGCGCTTTCGCCATGCAGAGGATGTCCGGCGTGACGTCGTAGTTCTCGATGCCGAACATCTTGCCCGTCCGCGCGAAGCCCGTCTGCACCTCGTCGATGATGAGCAGCGTGCCGTACTGGTCGAGGATCTCCTTGACGCGGCGGAAGTATCCCTTCGGCGGCACGACGATGCCGGCGTTTCCCTGGATCGTCTCGGCGATGAAGGCGCCGGGGTGGCCGGAGGTCGCCGTCTTGATGACGTCCTCGACGGCATTGGCGCAGGCGAGGTCGCAGGTGTCCGGCTTCTTGCCGAGCGGGCAGCGGTAGCAGTAGGGATTCGGCGCGAAGTGGATGCCGCCGACGGGCGTCGGCGCCGTGCGCCACATCGTCAGGCCCGTGACGCTCATGCCGAGCTTCGTGCGACCGTGCAGCCCCTGCCGCAGCGCGATGATCTCACTGTTGCCGCGCGCGACCTCGGCGAGGAGCAGCGCGCCCTCCGTTGCCTCCGAGCCCGTGGAGCAGAAGAAGGTCTTCTGAAGGGTGCCGGGTGTGACGGCGGCGAGCCGTTCCGCGAGGTTGACGAAGTTCTCCGTGAGGTAGATGTTGCAGACGTGCTGCAGCGTCTTGGCCTGCTCCGTCGCCGGGCCGACGATGTCAGGGTTCGCGTGGCCGCAGTTCATGACGGAGACGCCGGCATAGCAGTCAAGGTATTTCTTCCCATTGCTGTCCCAGAGGTACTGCATGGACCCCTTGACGAACTGCTGCGGGTGCCGGTAGAAGTGCGCGAGGCAGGGCATGATATATTTCTTTTTCTTCTCGAGAATGGCGTCAGGGCCGAGGTAGTGTTTCTGTTGCATGAGGATCTCCTTTCCGGACGTCGGGGTCAGATGGAATTGCGCGATTCGCGGAAGCGGTACGTGCCGATGCCGAGCGCGCGCGGCGCTGCCTCTTGGAGCGCCTGGAAGTCCGCCTCGTCCAAGGCGGGCTTTCCGTCTGCGAGGCGGTCGAGCGCCGCCCGATAGGTCTTCGTCAGGAGCGCCGTGTAGTCTGGCGTCTCGTCCTGTGCCTCGATGCGGTACGAGGCGACGCCGTTGAACTTGTCGAGGTATGGATAGAGGCAGAGGTCCTTGGCAAAGTAGATGTGGTTGCGCCCGAACTGGTCGATGCGGATGCGGTGGACCTCGCCGGCGGTGTCGCGCAGCGCGTAGTGGCGGTCCATGAGCTCCGGATGGTCGAGCTCGTTGTACTGCGGCAGGCTCATCGCCGGGAAGTTGTGGTCGCAGATCATCGTCTCATAGCTGCCGTGGACCACGACCTCGATGGGGAGGGTGGCGCTCTCGACGATCTCCCGCAGCTGCTCGAACGAGAGCTCCAGGGAGGCACAGGCCTGTACGATGCCGTTGTCCTTCATGAAGACGGTGGCGAGGTGGTTGAAGAGGTTGAAGGAAAGGTCCGCCTGCACGGGGAGGTCCGTCAAGGTCTGCGCGAGCTTGAGCGAGCCGAGGTTGCTGACCATGATGCCATCCGGCTGCTGCGCCCACGCGGCGATCGAGGAGAAGAACTGCTCGAGCTCGCCGCACTCGCGCCGCATCGTCGTGCGCGGCGTGTTCAGCACGGCGCGCACGTGCTGTTCCTTGGCGTAGGAGATGATCTCGGCGTAGTCCGCGAGACGCCAGGGGCGCTGCGGGCGGAACGCCTCGCCGCCGATGTAGACGACATCGGCGCCGCTCTCGATGGCGGCGCGCGCCGCGTCTGGCGTGCCGACGCGCACGGCGAGCGTGCGATGCGGGGCGTTTTCCCTCTCGATCGGCCGCTCCTGCTTCAGGATCTCATCCTGGAAGCCGGCCTCCTTCACGGCCTGCGAGAAAAAGCGCGGCTCGCGCGAGCCGTCGAAGCCAATGTCCTTCGCTGTTGGCTGGCCGAACGCGAACGTCGTCGTGAAGTCGCGGGCGCGGTTGTCGTAGAGGCGCTTCCAGTCCGCCTCGTTCGGCGCGTACCCCGTCGGGTCCTCGATGTAGGCGTCGATGGCGGCGCGGTAGATCGAGACGATGCGGCGCAGGAAGGGTGCGGGGCGCATGCGGCCTTCGATCTTGAAGGAGAAGACGCCCGCCTGGATGAGCTCCGGGATCGCGCGGTACATGCACATGTCCTTGAGCGCGAGCTTATAGGGGCCGGGGCCGTTTTCGTCAAGACGCTTGCCGCTCTCCTCGTCGATGAGCTCATAGGCCCAGCGGCAGGGCTTGAGGCAGCGGCCGCGGTTGCCGCTCTGGCCGAAGACGACGCCGGAGTGGATGCACTGGCCGCTCTCGGAGATGCACATGTCGCCGTGCATGAAATACTCGACCTCGATGCCCGTGCGCTCGCGGAAAAGCGCGAGCTCGGAGAGCGTCATCTCGCGGCCGACGACGATGCGCGTGATGCCGTATTCCTTGAGTTTCTCGATGGCATGCTCGTTGTGCGTGTTCATCATGACGGACGTGTGCAGCGGGATGGTGATGCCGAGCTCATGCACGAGCTCGAGCACGGCGAAGTCCTGCACGAGGAGCGCGTCCGGCCGGATTTCCTCAAGATATTGGAGATATTCCTTCAGCTGAGGAATCTCCTCGTCGCTGATGAGGTTGTTGAGCGTGATGTAGAGGCGCACATCATGGGCATGGGCGTAGTCGATGGCCTTCTTCAGCAGGGCGTCATCGAAATTGAAATCGCCCTCGTGCATGCGCATGTTGAAATGCTTGCCGCCGAGATAGACGGCATCGGCACCGGATTCCACATCGGCGACGAGCGCGTCCCAAGTGCCGGCAGGTGCGAGGAGCTCTACGGATTTTCGCGTCAGGATCATGAAAACAATGACCTCTTTTCTTACGTTTTTCATATCCTCCGCCAGCAAGGATCCTTTTGGCGGATGATGGTTCTTTTTTGTCCTGCTTTTTAGTATAGCAGGAATGGAGAAGGCGGGCAATACAACCGGGGGCGATGTATTGCTTAAAGCCGGGAAGTGTAGTATGATGAAAATTATCTATGATAACGTCGCCTCCCGCTTGTCGTTTTGGCGGGAGACGGTGTCGCTACAGGGAAGTCGAGGAGGATGCGGGTTTGCTGGAACGGTTGAATTTCAAGATGGAAGAGCAGGCGCTGACGGCAGCTGTCGTCGTGCGCGGGCGTCAGGTCTTTTTCGCTTGCTGGCATGGGGAAGCGCCGCAGGGCGGTCCGACCTGGAGGCCGCTGGAGAACGGGCGCCGGTTCCTGCGCCGCCTCGAGCGCGTGCATCTCTCCCAGTGGAAGAAGCTCTATCGCGCGGAGAGCGAGGAGGAAGCCGTGAGCGAGTGGCAGCTCGCGCTCTCCGATGGCGGCGTGCGGCGCGTCATCAAGGGGAACGCCTATCCTGAGAACTGGGCGGCGTTTGTCGACGTGATGAACGAGCTGCCGGGGCTCGCGCTGCCGAAGGTGAATCAGGTCGAGGTGATCCAGATCCTCTACGAAGGCGCGCTGCTGCCCGTGCCGGGGAATGTCTACGCGCCGCGTCAGACGGGCGGCGTGCTCGTCGAGAAGCTCGCCATCAACCGCGGCAAGCACATCCTCATCCTCACGCGGCACAAGCAGCGGTTCGGCACAGAGCGCCATGCGTTCGACTCCATCCGCAATATTCCCCTGCTCCTGAAACGCGTAGATGGGGCACTCACGGAGCTTTCCGCCCTGCCCAGGGCCCACGTGGGGGAGCGCTTCGGCGAGGTCGAGGGCGAGCATCTGGAACTGAAACTCATGCGGCGTACGGGCGAGGAGATGCAGATCGCCTTCGGTGAACGCAGCACTTGGCCGGCGTGCCTGCGCGCGCTCCTCAAGGAAATCGCCGTGCTCACGTACGACGTGAAGAGCGAGCTGCTCCAGCCGGCACGCAGCGAGATGCCGGTGACCGACGCGCCTGCCGCGACGGTGACCGCCGGCGAAGGAGAGGGGGCGACGCCGGAATGAAGATGATCTCCTGGAACGTCAACGGCCTGCGCGCCTGCCTGAAAAAGGGATTCATGGAGTCGTTCCGCGCCCTCGATGCGGATATCTTCGCGCTGCAGGAAACGAAGATGCAGCCCGGTCAGGCGATTCTCGATCTGCCGGGCTATGCGCAGTACTGGAACAGTGCCGAGAAGAAAGGCTACTCTGGTACCGCCGTGTTTACGCGGCGCGCGCCGCTCTCCGTCACGAACGGCATCGGCGTGGAAGCGCATGACCACGAGGGGCGCGTCATCACGCTGGAGTTCCCTTCGTTCTATTTCGTGACGGTGTATACGCCGAATTCTCAGCGGCAGCTCGAGCGCCTCGCGTATCGCCTGACATGGGAGGATGCGTTCCGCGCCTATCTCCTGTCGCTCGATGAGAAGAAGCCCGTCGTCGTCTGCGGCGATCTCAATGTCGCCCATGCGGAGATCGACTTGAAGAACCCCAAGACGAACCATCACAATGCGGGCTTCACCGATGAGGAGCGCGCGAAGTTCACGGAGCTGCTCGAGTCGGGGTTCCTCGATACGTTCCGCACGCTCTACCCGGAGCGCGCCGGCATCTATACGTGGTGGTCCTATCTGCGCAAGGCGCGGCTCACGAATGCAGGGTGGCGGATCGATTACTTCCTGACCTCGCAACGCCTGCGCCCGTCCATCGTCGACGCCGTCATCCACAACGAAATCTTCGGCAGCGATCACTGCCCCGTGGGATTGGAGATCCATGATGAAGAATCCGCTTCATTATCAACTTTCTGAATATGACTGCGGGCCGACGACGATGCTCAACGCCGTGAGCTTCCTCTTCGAGCGGGAGGAGATCCCGCCGGAGCTCATCCGCAATGTCATGCTGTATTCCCTCGATTGCTACGGCGCCGGCGGCCTGCCCGGCCGGGCGGGGACGTCCCGCATGGCGATGCGGTTCCTCTCCAACTGGCTCGATGGCTACGGCCGCGCCACGAAGCTGGAGCTCTCGAGCACCTACCTCTCGGGGAGCGACGTTTCCGTCAAGCAAGAGAGCCGCGTCCTCGACGCGCTGCATCGAGGCGGCGTCGCGGTGGTGCGGCTCTTCTACGAGGTGGAGCATTACACGCTCTTCACCGGTGTGACGGATCGGGGCATCGAGCTCTTCGATCCTTGGTATGTGCCGGCGGACAGCCGGGAGTTTTCCGGGACGGGCATCGAGCTCACGCTCGCCCATCCGTTCCAGTACAACCGCCGCGTGCCCTTTGCCTGCTTCGAGTGCGAGAAGTGCTCGCCCTACGCGCTCGGCCCTACGGAAGACCGCGAGGCCGTGCTGCTCTTCAACGAGAAGACGAAGCAGACGGCGGGCGATACCATCGAGTATTTCATCTGAGGAGGCACGGGCAATCGGCGCGCAGCTCAGAACGTTTCCTGGTGGACCTTGCTCCAGTCGAGCTTTTCGACGTCGTGCGGCCGCGCTTCTTTGAGCGGGTGGCCGAGGGAGAGCACGGCCTGCAGCTGGTACGCCTCCGGGAAGCCGAGCAGGTCGCGCACGAAGGCGTCCGTTGAGCGCCCGTCTTCCGCCTCGCGGCCGCGTCCCTGGATGTAGCAGCTGCCGAGGCCGAGGGAGCTCGCCTCGAGGTGCATGTTGATCGCGGCGATCGTGCAGTCCTCGACGACGGTGTCGGTGATCGTCTTATCGCCGATGACGACGATGGCACAGGCGGCTTTCGCGAGCATGCGCGCGACGCCGACGCGGCAGTTGCTGAGCTTCTCCAGCATGGCGCGGTCGCGCACGACGATGAACTGCCAGGGGAATTTCGACTTGCCGGAGGCGGACATGAGGCCGACGGCGAGGATGCGGCGGAGCGCCTCCTCAGAGACCGGCTCCTCCGTATAGCGGCGGATGCTGCGGCGCTTGACGAATTCCTGGAAAATATCGGACATGATAGTTCCTCCTTTGCAGGTGTGATGAAACGTTGGTTTCATTATAGCCGAGCCGGACGAAAAGCGCAAAAGGAGGAGCTGTTCCCTATCATTTGTTTTGGAGGAATCGATTTTGTCAGAGTTACAAGAAGAACTGCGTCGGGAGATCAAGAAGCGGCGCACGTTTGCCATCATATCGCACCCGGATGCGGGCAAGACGACGCTTACGGAGAAGCTCCTGCTCTACGGCGGTGCCATCCATCTCGCCGGCTCCATCAAGTCGCGCAAGACACAGCGGCACGCGGTGTCTGACTGGATGGAGATCGAGAAGCAGCGCGGCATCTCCGTGACGAGCTCCGTCCTGCAGTTCGACTACGACGGCTGCCGGATCAACATCCTCGACACGCCGGGCCATCAGGACTTCAGTGAGGACACGTACCGTACGCTCATGGCGGTCGACAGCGCCGTCATGGTCATCGATGTGGCGAAGGGCGTCGAGGCGCAGACGAAGAAGCTCTTCAAGGTCTGCAGCGAGCGCGGTATCCCCATCTTCACGTTCGTGAACAAGCTCGACCACTACGGCAAGGCGCCGATCGACATCATGGACGAGATCGAGAATGTGCTCGGGATCCGCTCCTATCCGATGAATTGGCCGATCGGTCAGGATGGTCAGTACCTCGGCGTCTATGATCGGCGGAACAAGAAGGTGCTGCTGTTCGCCGCGGACACGAGCCACGGCCAGCAGGCGCGCATCGCCGACGTTTATGAGCCGGACGATCCCGCTGTCGTCACGCGCATCGGCGAGGAGAATTTCCAGGCGCTCAAGGACGATATCGACCTGCTCGATGAGGCGGGCGAGCCGTTCGACATGGACAAGGTCGATGCCGGCGAGCTCACGCCGATGTTCTTCGGGTCCGCGATGACGAACTTCGGCGTGCAGGATTTCCTCGAGGGCTATATCCGCATGGCGCCAACGCCGCAGCCACGCCCGTCGAGCGACGGTCTCATCGCGCCCGATGACGAGAAGTTCTCCGGCTTCGTCTTCAAGATCCAGGCGAACATGAATCCGGCGCATCGCGACCGGCTCGCCTTCATCCGCATCTGCTCCGGGAAGTTCGAGCGCAACATGAGCGTCTGGCACGAGCGCTCGGGCAAGATCATCAAGCTCGCGCAGCCGCAGCAGTTCCTCGCGCAGGACCGGCAGATCATCGACACGGCGTATCCGGGGGACATCGTCGGCCTCTTCGATCCGGGCATCTTCGGCATAGGAGATACCATCTGCGATGAGCGCCACAAGTTCAAGTACGCGGACTTCCCGGTGTTCCCGCCGGAGAAATTCGCGCGCGTGCAGGCCAAGGACACGATGAAGCGCAAGCAGTTCGTCAAGGGGATGGAGCAGCTGACGCAGTAAGGCGCCATCCAGCTCTTCCAGCAGGCAGGCGCCGGCATGGAGTCCTATATCGTCGGCACCGTGGGCACGCTGCAGTTCGAGGTGCTCGAGTATCGCCTGAAGAACGAGTACAACGTCGATATCATCCTGCAGATGCAGCCCTATGAGGTGGCGCGTTGGCTCGCGTTCAAGGATGGGCGAGAGGTCACGCCCGCGAGCCTCAAGGGCGCAGACCGCGGCATGTTCGTCTACGACCGCAAGCAGAACCCCGTGCTGCTCGTGAGCAACGAGTGGGCGCTGGGCTGGATCACGGACAACAACCCCGACCTCCTGCTGAACCACGTGCCGTTCGACAAGAAGGAAGCCTGAGCGACTGTCCCCAGCAACTTTTCCGCAGGGGAAAGAGGGAAACGGTGGCAGCACCGCGTACTAAATACTGTAGTAGGAAAGAATCACAATCGATTTGGGGGTGTTCCTCTTGGTACGAAAGGGCATTATTCTGGCAGGCGGTTCCGGTACCCGCCTCTATCCGCTGACCAAGGTCGTTTCCAAGCAGCTGATGCCGATCTACGACAAGCCGATGATCTACTATCCGCTCTCGACGCTCATGCTCGCCGGGATCCGCGATATCCTCATCATCACGACGCCTGGCGATCAGGCGCTCTTCGAGGCTTTGCTCGGCGATGGCAGCCAGCTGGGGCTTTGCATCCGCTATGCGGTGCAGCCGAGTCCGGACGGGCTCGCGCAGGCGTTCCTCATCGGCGAGGACTTCATCGCGGGGGAAGGGTGCGCGCTGGTGCTCGGCGACAACATCTTCTACGGCTCAGACCTGGCGCAGGCGATGCAGCATGCGGCGTCCTCGGAGGACGGAGCCACGGTCTTCGCCTATTACGTGCGTGACCCGCAGCGCTACGGCGTCGTGGAGTTCGATCAGGACGGCAAGGCGCTGAGCCTCGAGGAGAAGCCAGAGCGGCCGAAGTCGAACTACGCGGTCACGGGGCTCTATTTCTATGACAGCGATATCGTCGCGATCGCGAAGACAATCCGTCCGTCGGCGCGCGGGGAACTCGAGATCACGGACGTCAACCGCTGCTACCTCGAGGCGAAGAAGCTCCGCGTGGAGAAGATGCGGCGCGGCTACGCCTGGCTGGATACGGGGACGCATGCGTCGCTGCTCGCGGCGGCGAGCTTCGTCGAGACCATCCAGGAGCGCCAGGGGCTCAAGATCGCCTGCATCGAGGAGATCGCCTACCGCATGGGCAACATCGACCGCGCGCAGCTGCTGCGCCTCGCAGAGCCGCTCAAGAAAAATGAATACGGCCAGTATCTGATCCAGCTGGCAAACGAGAAACAATGAGGCGGTGCCTCTTCCCGGGAACGCAGGGGAAGGGGATCGCCGCAAAAGGGGTGTATCATCTATGAATATCATCGTGACGGGCGGAGCCGGCTTTATCGGCAGCAATTTCATCTACTACGAGCTCAAGAAGCATCCGGAAGACAAGATCATCTGCCTTGACAAGCTCACGTATGCGGGGAACCTCGAGACGCTCTCGGCGGCGCTGAAAAAGGATAAGTTCAAGTTCATCCGCGCGGACATCGCCGACCGCCGGGCCGTCTACCGGATCTTCGAGACGGAAAAGCCGGACATCGTCGTCAACTTTGCGGCGGAGAGCCACGTCGACCGCTCGATCGAGAATCCGGAAGTCTTCCTGCAGACGAATATCATCGGCACGAGCGTCCTGCTCGATGCCTGCCGCAAGTACAGCATCGACCGGTTCCATCAGGTCTCGACGGACGAGGTCTACGGGGACCTGCCGCTCGACCGGCCGGACCTCTTTTTCACGGAGGAGACGCCGCTTCATACCTCGAGCCCGTATTCCGCGTCAAAAGCCTCGGCCGATCTCCTCGTGCAGGCGTATCATCGCACGTACAAGGTGCCCGTGACCATCTCTCGCTGTTCGAACAACTACGGTCCGTTCCATTTCCCGGAGAAGCTCATCCCGCTCATGATCATCAACGCGCTTTCGGATAAGGAACTGCCTGTCTACGGGACGGGCGAGAATGTGCGCGATTGGCTCTATGTGAAGGACCATTGCACGGCCATCGACCTCATCATCCGCAAGGGGCGCGTCGGCGAGGTATACAACATCGGCGGCCATAACGAGCGCCGCAACATCGATGTGGTGAAGACCATCCTCAAGGAGCTCGGCAAGCCGGAAAGCCTCATCACCCATGTCGCCGACCGCAAGGGCCACGACCGCCGTTATGCGATCGACCCGACGAAGATCCACGAGGAACTCGGCTGGGAGCCTGTGACAAAGTTCGAGGACGGAATCAAGAAGACGATTCAGTGGTATCTTGAGAACCGCGACTGGTGGATGGGCATCATCTCGGGCGATTATCAATCGTATTACGAGCGCATGTACGACCAGCGTGCGAAGATGGAATACGCAAAGATTTGAGGTGTTGACGGTTGGCAGGAAAACAAGATAGGAAAGAGCGTCTGCGCGGCGATGATGCGTTGTGCAGGAAGGTCGCCGTTTGGCTCTGCGACAATGCGCTCAGGAACGACTCGTATGACGTCAAGGAATGCTATGCGCTCCTGAAGGACTACGTGGACGGCAGCGTGACAGAGCGCATGCTGCAGAGCATACGAGAGAATCGGTCGCAGCCGGACCTCACGGAGGCACAGGCCGTGGAGGCGCTTGACAGTGCGCTCACGGCGGCGTGCCGCCAGATCGATCTCTGGGCGAAGCAGCCGGGCGATACGAATGCCAGGTTCTTCCGCATGAAGTGCAATCAGGTGGATTGGGAAGCATGAAGGAACAGCGTCAATGGAGCCGCATCCACTGGCTCGCTGTCCTCGTTCTTGTGCTCGGCAGTTTTCTGCCGGGCCTTTTCACGTGCGAGGCCAGGCAGAGCGTGTCTATGGTGGCGGCGGATGCCGTGCCGCTGCGCGGCGTGATCGAGGGATTCTACGGGACGCCGTGGACGCAGCAGGAACGACTGGACATGATCGCGTTCTGCGGGCAGCAGGGGCTCAATGCGTATATCTACGCGCCGAAGGATGATCCCTATCACCGCAGCCATTGGCGGGAGCCGTACCCCAAGCAGAGGCTCACGGACCTCGCCGCGCTCGTGAAGGCGGCGCGCGCCGCGCACGTGCGCTTCGTCTTCGCGGTCTCGCCGGGACTCGACCTCGCGTATGCCGGGAGTGCGGCGCAGGCGGACCGCGCGGCGATGCTCGAGAAATGCGAAGCGCTCTATGCGGTCGGCGTGCGCGACTTCGCCGTCTTCTTCGACGATATCGAGCAGAAGGATGGCGCGGGGCAGGCGTCCTTCCTCAACGACATCGCTGCGGCGCTGCGGGCGCGCCACCCTGACCTCGGCGCCATCCTCACGGTGCCCACGGAGTATTTCCGTGCCGATATGGTCGATGAGGCGGGGCAGGCGAAGCCGTATACTGCGTCGTTCGCCGGGAAGCTCTCGAGGGATGTCATCGTCCTCTATACGGGAGAAGGCGTCGTCAAGGGAGAACTCACGGCGGCGCAGCGCCAGGCAGCCGAGGTAGTCTACGGCAGGCCGCTGGGGATTTGGTGGAACTATCCCGTCACGGATTACAAGATGACGAACCTGGCGCTGGGGCCGATCGAGCGCTTGCCGCTCGCGGGTGTCCCTGCGGTCTTCTTCAACCCGATGCAGCACGAGCAGCTCTCGCGCCTCTCGCTTGCGACGGGGGCCGCACTTGCGCGCGATCCCGCCCACTATGATCCGCAGGCGGCCTGGCACGCGGCGATCGTGCAGCAGTACGGGGGGCTCGCGCCCGCCATGGAGACGTTTGCGGAGCATGCCCAGCATCTCGAGACGAACTGGGCGGAGATCGGGCGACAAGACGCACCGGCCCTACGCCGGGAGATGGATGATTTCTGGCAGTCGTATCCACGCGGCGCACTGCTGAAGCTGCGCGCGCGTTATCTCGACAAGAGCCTCGCCCAGGTGGAAGAGGCGACGGCAGCGCTGCGCACGGGGCTCCCCGTGCGCTCTCTCGCGGAGTGCCAGCCGCAGGTCGACCAGCTTGCGCGGATCGTGCGGGCGGATCGGCGCGGTCTCGCGCTCCTCATGGCCCAGCGGGGCAAGACTGCCTCGGAGACCGACCGTGCGGCCTTCCTCGCTGCGCGCAGCGAGGTCCTCCAGCACGACGAGGAAGCGCGCATTTCCGAGAAGACGGCACGCGCGTTCCTCGATGAGCTGACGGAGCACCTCGACCTCACGCCACCGGCGGCGAACAAGTGAAGCGCGGAATTTGGGACGCATGGACCACTGGCTGATGGGCCATGCGTCCCTTTGCAGGAGGATCCCTTATGCTGACGTATTCCTTTGACCACATCGGCAAGATGCCGCTCTATGAATATCTTTATCGCTGCATCCGCAAGGACATCGAGGCAGGTCGCCTGCAGGTCGGCGAGAAGCTGCCGTCGAAGCGCGCGCTCGCGCGTCAGCTCGGCATCAGCACCATCACCGTCGAAGGCGCCTACGGGCAGCTCACGGCAGAAGGCTATTGTCGCTCCTTGCCGAAGCGCGGCTTCTATGTGACGGAGGCGGCGCGCGTGATCCAGCGGGAAGCGGCACAGGGGGCACGTGCGGGAGAGCAGGCGGCCCTCGCGAGGGAGGCGGAGCCGCCGCAGGAGGACGATGCTCCCGCCTATTTCGTCGATTTCGCCGAGGGCGGCGTGAACGCCGAGAACTTCCCCTTCACGACCTGGACGAAGCTCCTGCGCCAAGTCGTGGCGGAGGAGGCGGACGCCTTGATCGATCGTTCTCCGGGCTTCGGCGCCTTTCCTTTGCGACAGGCGATCGCGGCGCATCTGGCGCATTTCCGCGGCCTCGTCGTCCGGCCCGAGCAGATCGTCATCGGCGCCGGGACGGAGTACCTCTACAGCCTGCTCGTGCAGTTCTTCGGACGGGACAAGCGGTTCTGCGTGGAGAATCCTGGCTACGGGCGCATCCGCAAGATCTACGAGAGCTGCGGCGCCTGCTGCCTGCGCGCCGATCTCGACGAGGCGGGCGTCTGGCCGGCAGAGCTCTGCGCGGAGCAGGCGCAGATCCTCCACATCAGCCCTTCGCACCATTTCCCGACGGGGATCATCATGCCGATCAGCCGCCGCTATGAACTTCTCGGCTGGGCCGCGGCCGCGCCCGACCGCTACATCATCGAGGACGATTACGACAGCGAGTTTCGCCTGACGGGACGTCCGATCCCCACGCTCATGGGCATCGATGTCGAGGGGCGCGTCATCTACATGAACACGTTCTCCAAGAGCTTGACGCCGACCATCCGCATCAGCTACCTCGTCCTGCCGGAAGCCTTGGTCGGTCCCTTCACGCGGCGCCTCGGCTTCTACAGCTGCACGGTTTCCAATTTCGAGCAGTACACGCTCGCACGGTTCATCGAGAGCGGTGCCTTCGAGAAGCATATCAACCGCATGCGGACGCTCTATCGCAAGCGGCGGGAAAAGCTCCTCTCCCTGCTGCGACGGAGCCGCTTCGCGCGGAACATGGAAATCGTCGAGCACGGCTCGGGTCTGCATTTCCTCGTGCGCTTCCACCGGGCGGGCAGCGATGCGTCCGTGGTATCACGGCTGGCGGCGCAGGGCATCCACATGCGCTCGCTCTCGAGCTATTACGCGGCGTCGTCGCCGGAGGAACGCGAAAAAGCCTCCGACATGCAGCATCTCTTCGTGCTGGATTACTCCAGCGTCGAGGAGAGCCGCATGCCGGAGGCGGTGCGGCGCATCGAACGCCTCTGGGAGCGCCCGTAAGGCGCGTCGTTCACGCTTTCGGCGCGGCGATCTTGGGAAAGGAGAGCAGGAAGCGCGTGCCCTCGCCGGGCTGACTTTCGACCTCGATCGTGCCGCCGAAGAGTTTCACGAGGAACTTGACAAGGGCGAGGCCGATGCCGTTGCCGCCGGACTTACGGGCGCGTGCCTTGTCCACGCGGTAGAAGCGGTCGAAGATGAAGGGCAGGTGCTGCGCGTCGATGCCGATGCCGTTGTCCGCGACGGAGAAGAGGATGGCATCTTTTTCCTCGCGGCAGCCCACGGTGATGGTGCCTCCCTCCGGCGTATACTTGATGGCGTTGTCGATGAGGTTCTGCAGGATCTGACGGAAGAGGTCTTCCTTGGCCAGCAGCTGGGCAGGTGTCGTTTGCACGACCTGCACCTGCTGCTGCTTTTTTTGTGCCTTGGGCAGCAGTGCCTGCAGCGAGAGCTCCAACATGCGATCGGCGCTCAGAGGCTCTTTCTTCATATCCTTCCCCAGCTTCTTGTTGTCGAGCCGTGCGAGCTCGAGCAGGGCGGTGATGAGCCGGTCCATGCGCTCTGCCTCCTGGAGGATGACCTGGCTGCAATGGTGGCTGACGTCCGGGGCGGAGAAATCGTCCTCCGTGAGTAATTCGGCAAAGCCGCGGATGGAGGTGAGCGGCGTGCGCAGCTCGTGGGCGGCGTTGCTGACGAACTCTGCCTGTCGCCGGTTGATTGCGTCGAGCAGCGAGATGTCGTGGAAGACGGCGAGCACCGCCGTGCTCTCGTGCGCCTCGAAGGTGGCGAAGTAGACCTTGAAGATGTGCGGCGTGCCGCTCACGGGGAGGGAGATGCGGATGGTCGTCGCCTGTTTCCGCTCGAGGACCTGCTGCGCCGTCTCGGAGATGAGCGCGTTGCCGAGGACGTGGATGCTGTGACGCCGCATATCCTCCGGCTGCAGGGAGAAGAGGTCGCGCGCCTGGCGGTTCGCGTCCATGATGGCGCCGTTCTCGTCGAGGAGGAGGACGCCGTTGTCCATGGATTCGAGGATGAGGTTGAGCTTCTGATTCTCCGTCTGCGCCTCGTCGATCTTGTGCGCGAGGTTGCCGGCGAGCTGGTTGATGGTGCGGATGAGGATATCGAACTCATCATCCGTGCGATACGTGATGCGCCGCGAGAGGTCACCGCCCATGATGGCGTGGGCCGCCTTGATGATGGTGAGGATGGGGGAAAGCTGGCGATGCGCGAGCCAGAGGGCGAGGGCGATGGAGACGAGGAACGCCGTGCCCAAGGCGATGAGCAGCATGCGGATGCTGTGGGAGAGGGAGTCCTCGATCGGCTGCAGCGAGGTCGCCGTCCGAATGACCCCGGCGAACCGCTGGTTGACGCAGACGGGGATGGCAACGTACATCATGTTTTCCTGCAGGGTGTAGCTGTAGCGGGTGGCGGTGCCGTAGTCGTGGGATATGGCAGCCTGCACCTCGGGGCGGCCCCAGTGGTTGTCCATCGTCTCGGCGTCCTTGTTCGTATCGGCGAGTACCGAGCCTCCTTCGTCGAGGATGGTCACGCGCAGTCCCGTCGTCGCGTAGATCTCGGCGATGTCGTCATTCAGCCGATCCCGATGACGATACATGTCGTCTCGGAGCGTCTGCTCGATGATCTCCGCGTGCACGCGGAGGTCCCGTTCCTCATCCCGCAGATTCTCTTTATGGAAGAAATCCATGAGCAGGATGCCGAGGATGAGCAGGCCCGTGAGGGAAAGCAGTAAGAACGAGCGGAGAATCCGTCGGGTGATCTTGGCGTTCAGCATGCGGTCGCTCCTTTATGTTCGTGGCAGGATGGGCAATCTTCTTCATGCCTATTATACTCTGTCTGCTTCCCTTGTCCAACGGAGGCGGGGCCGCGCTTTCATTTTGCGCGTATCTATGATAAAATAAGAACGGTTGTTACATCGTAAACAGGATGCGTTGACCGCATTCCGGTGAGAGAATGGGGACGGGTGCAGATATGGTTGCAAAGAAAATGTTTGAGCTGGGAACGAAGAAGTCGACGATCCGGACGATCTTTGAGTTCGGCAGGAAGCGGGCAGCTGAGGTCGGGGAGGGCCAGGTGTTCGACTTCAGCCTGGGAAATCCGAACGTGCCGACGCCGGACTTCATCCGGCAGGCGGCCGTGGACATCCTGGAAACGGAGGCGCCGAACGACATCCACGGCTATACAGTGGCACCCGGTCATCCCAAGGTGCGGGCAGCGGTGGCGAAGAGCCTGAACCGCAGGTTCGGCATGGACTACGAGGGGAAGAACATCTTCATGACGGCCGGTGCGGCCGCCGCCATCACGATCTGCTTCAAGGCGCTCTGCGAGGAGGGAGACGAGTTCGTCGCCCTCGCGCCGTTCTTCCCCGAGTATCGCTGCTTCGTGGAGTCCGTCGGCGGCAAGCTCGTCGTCGTGCCTGCCCGCACGGAGGATTTCCAGATCGATTTCGATGCCTTCGAGCGCTCGCTTACGCCGCATACGAAGGCCGTCATCGTCAATTCCCCGAACAATCCGAGCGGTGCGATCTACTCCGAGCAGACCATCGAGCGGCTTGCGAAGATCTTGTGCGAAAAGGAGCAGGCGTATGGCCACCCGATCTTCATCATCTCGGATGAGCCGTATCGGGAGATTGCCTTTGCGGGGTACACCGTCCCCTACGTGCCGAAATACTATGCGGATACGCTCGTCTGCTACTCGTACAGCAAGTCCTTCTCGCTGCCCGGCGAGCGCATCGGCTATATCGCCGTGCCGGACAGTGTCGCCTCGTTCGCGGAGGTCTTCGGTGCGATCGCGGGAGCGGCGCGCGTGCTCACGCATGTGAATGCGCCGTCGCTCTGGCAGTACGTGATCGCGCGCTGCGTCGATGAGCCTTCTGATATCCGCACGTACGTGGAGAACGGCAAGCTGCTCTACGACGGCCTCATCGCCGCGGGCTTCACCTGCGTGAAGCCGCAGGGGGCGTTCTACCTTTTCCCCAAGTGCCTCGAGGAGGACGACGCGGCGTTCTGTGAGCGCGCGAAGAAATACGGCCTGCTGCTCGTGCCGGGGGCGGATTTCGGCTGCCCGGGGTATTTCCGCGCGGCGTACTGCATCAAGACGGAGACGATCCGCCGCTCTCTGCCGCTCTTCAAGCAGCTGGCAGCAGAGTACGGCAAGTGATCCAGGGCCGCGAGAGGAGCCGTTCGCGGCTCTTTTTTCGTTATGGGGTTTATGGTATAATGAACTGAAATTCTTGGAATGGAGTCGAAGTGATTCATGGCGAATATTTACAGCAGGGTGGAGCTCTTTTATCAGGAAAATCCTGATGCGGAGGCCATCGTGTCACAGGAGAAGGTTGAGCAGTATTTCCGCCGACGGGCCTGGCATGCCGCGAGCCGTCATGACATGGAACGGGAGTGGCGGCTGCTCGCACAGCTCATCGCGTATATCGACCGCGGTGAGTTCTATTCGTTTGACTCCTTGACTGCCATGGATTATGAGGAGGTTTTGCTGCGCGTGCGGGAGACGAACCCGGAGTTCCTGCTCAGCGATGAGAATATCAGTCAGGCGTTCGCGACCTGGCGGGCGTTCTACAAGATCGCCCTGCCGGATGCGGACCGCTCCCTCTACGACAACCTGCAGGCCGCAGAGGAAGAGTGCCTGGCCCTCAGGGATTACCGGCAGGAACAGCAGGAGCGATGGGACCAGCAGGAGGACATCGTTTTCCAGTTCGAGCGGGACGGGATCTCAACGCAAGAGATGCGCCAGATGGATCGGCAGCTCAACGATCTCATCGAGGACGTGCAGGACTTCTATCTGCGCGAAGACCACGATGCGGACTTCAACCGGGCGGTCTATCTCTTCTGGGGGCCGGAGGATCATCCGAACAATCCCTCGTCAGAGCTGAAGCCGGAAGGGGCTTGGCAGATGTTCTGGGATTATTTCCTTTTCGATTATCACCTGATCGGCAAGGATGATACGCCGTTCCATCATTACTATCTGGAATGCGGAGCGGGCTTCGACCGGATGCAGCGGCTCGTCGCAGAGTTCTTCCTGCAGGCGCGGTTCCATGTCTTCTACGTGGAGTCGTTTGCGGAGGATTATATCGCCTGCCGCGACCTGCTGACGGAGGAAAAGATGGAGCTGCCGCTGCAGGAGCTCCCGTCGCATCCCAACAAGATGATCTTCTACGGGCACGTGTACGAGCGGGGCGACATCGCGTTCAATCACGTCTGTGCGGTACCGGCGACGAAGAAGCTGCGGCGCCGCATCAAGGAGGAGATCCAGCGCTTGTGGGAGGTGTACCGCATCCGCTTCCCTGAGGCGACGGTCGAGGAGTTCCTCTCGCAGCGCACGGCCGCGGTGCTCCACGTCATGCGCCTCATGACATCGCAGCCACAGCTGCGCGTGGTGCCGACCCTGCCGGCAGCGCGCAGGCGCCCGCGTGCAAAGCGGAAAGCGCTGCCGGAAAATTTTCTCTCCGCGCTGGAGCGACTGGAGCGCAAGGCATCCTTGCTCCCGTTTACGCGTGAGGAGCGCGAGATCATGCGCGATGTCTACTGCGATTTCGTACAGCGAGCGCCCCTCTCGGTGCAGGTCATGAAGCGCGGCGACACGCTCGCGGCCGCCATCCTGACGGTGGCCATGATCAATGGCACGTTGGCCTCTTCCGAGAAGGAGGTGCTGCGGCTCTTCCGCACGTCCAGCGAGCGCGTGCGTGCGCGGTTCGGGGAGATCATCACAGAGCTTGATGGCGTGATGTTCGACCCGCGCTATCTATCTGAAGTCGGCATGGTGAACCTGCTATACCTGCCGCCTGATCCTGAAGAATAGGAGGGGAATCGCATGGAAGCATTGGAAAAGTTCCTGTTGGAAGAGTTTTATTGGCTGCACCGTCATCCGGAGCTCTCGTTTCAGGAGGTCGAGACGACGGCGCATCTGCGCGATTGGCTGGAGGAGTACGGCTTCCGCGTGCTTGATCTGCCGCTCAAGACGGGCATCGTAGCGGAACTCGGCGAGGGTGGCCCTGTGACGGCGCTGCGCGCCGACATCGATGCGCTGCCGATCACGGAGCAGACAGGGCTTCCGTACCAATCAGAGCGCACCGGTGTCATGCACGCCTGCGGGCATGATTTCCACACGGCGTCGGTCCTCGGCGCGGCGTTGCTCCTGCGCGAGCGGGGCGACCTTCGCGGGCGGGTGCGCATCGTCTTCCAGCCGGCGGAGGAAGCGCCGGGTGGAGCGAAGATCCTCATGGACCAGGGGGCGCTCGACGGAGTGTCCGCCATGTTCGGCCTGCATTGCTCGCCGCAGCTTTCCGTCGGCACTGTGGGGATCCGCGAGGGTGCTGTGACGGCATCTGTCGATCGGTTCCTCATCTATTTCCGCGGCAGGGGAACGCACGCGGCGCATCCCGAGCGGGGCGCAGACCCGATTCCCGCCATGGCGTCGTTCGTCCAGTCGGTGCAGACCATCATGAACCGCAATGTCGATCCTGCGGAGGCGGGCATCGTGAGCGTCACACATGTCGAGGCGGGCAATACCTGGAATGTCATTCCCGATGAGGCGCTTGTCGAGGGCACGACGCGCAGCTTTTCCGCGAAGACCCGCGCTCTGATCCGCCGCCGTATTTACAAGCTCGCGGAGGGGACAGCGGCGGCGTACGGAGTGCAGGCGGTCATCGATTGGTATGAGGGACCGCCAGCCACGAACAATACGCCCACCTGGACAGAGCTCGCGCGCAAGGTGGCACGCGAGCATCGACTCTCTGTCGTCGAGGCGCCGATATCGCTTGCAGGAGAGGATTTCGCCTTTTATCAGGAGAAAATTCCTGGCTGTTTCGTGCTCGTCGGCACGGGCAAGTCAGCGGCGAACCACAATGCGAAGTTCCGCGTCGATCCCTGTGCGCTCGTGCCGACGGCGGAGTATCTGGCGGCACTGGCTACGGCCTCGCTGCAGGAGCTGGCATCGTGAGGGGAGTGTGCTGCGCATGGAGCTGACGGAGCCGATCGATCGCCTGAAGGGCATCGGACCGAAGAAGGCACAGAAACTCGCGCGCCTCGGCATCCATACCATCTACGATCTTCTGACGTATTTCCCGCGCACCTACGAGGACCAAAGCCGCCTCACGCCGATCGGCAACCTGCAAGCGGGCGAGAAGGCGACGACGGCGGGCACGGTCATGAGCATCAGGGAAAAGGTCGCGGGAACGCGGCGCCTGAATATCCTGACGGCACTCATCGGTGATGGGACCGGCTTCCTTCAGGTCAGTTGGTTCAACCAGGGTTTCTTGAAAAAGGAATTGCAGCCCGGGCGAAGGCTCTTCGTCACGGGACGGGTGGAATACGCTTACGGCGGGCAGGGGCAGTTTGCCATGAGCCAGCTCTCTTCGTATCAGGTCCTCTCTGAGCGGGAGGAGCCGGAGAGCCGGCTGGGTATCCTGCCCGTTTATGCTGCGACGAAGTCGCTCAACCAGTCGTTCTTCCGTCGGGAGATGAAGACGCTGCTCGCTGCGCCGCTGCCGCTTCGGGAAGTCCTGCCGCCAGCAGTCGAGCGGGCGTACGGTCTCATGCCGCGGCGCGATGCCTTTGCCGCCATCCATTTTCCGAAGGATGCAGGGGCGCTCGCGGCGGCGCGGAAGAGGCTCGCCTTTGAGGAGCTTTACCTCATCCAATGCGGCCTGCTGCTCCTCAAGAAGCGGGCGCGCGAGGCGAAGCGTGGCGTGCGTCATCTCGCGTCGGGCAAGCTGGTGCAGCAGGTCCTCGCGCGCCTGCCGTTCACGCTGACGGACGACCAGGCACAGGTCTGGCAGGAGATCAGCCGCGATATGGAGCGGCCGGTTCCCATGCGTCGGCTCATCCAGGGGGATGTCGGCTCCGGCAAGACGGTACTCGCGCTGCTCGCGCTCGTCAAGACCGTGGAGAACGGCTTCCAGGGCGCGCTGATGGCGCCGACGGAGATCCTCGCGCGCCAGCACTATGATTCGTTCCAGCATCTGCTCGAAGGTATGCCCATCCGCGTCGGCTTCCTCTCGGGGCACCTGACGCCGAAGCAGCGGCAGGAGATGATCGCGCGCATCGCGGCGCATGAGGTGGACATCGTCGTCGGCACCCATGCACTCATCGAGGAAACGGTGCAGTTCGCCTCGCTGGGGCTCGCGATCACAGATGAGCAGCATCGCTTCGGCATCGCCCAGCGCGCGGCGCTCGAGAAGAAGGGGACGCTGCTCCCCGACATGCTCGTGATGACGGCGACGCCGATCCCGCGCACGATGACGCTGACGGTCTACGGCGATCTCGATGTCTCGCAGATCCGGCACCTGCCGCCCGGACGGCAGCCGATCCGCACGTTCGTGCGGGGGACGGACCGCCGCCCGCTCATCTACCGCTATGTGCGGGAGCAGATCGAGCAGGGACGGCAGGCATACGTGGTCTGCCCGCTCATCGAGATGAACGAGTCTGTCGAGATCCCCTCGGCGGAGGAGGTGTACGAGGAGTTGCGCCACGGCATCTTCCGCGGGATTCCCTGCGGCCTCCTGCACGGGCGGATGAAGCAGCAGGAGAAGGAAGCCGTCATGCGGGATTTCTACGAGAACCGCATCAAGCTCTTGGTCGCGACAACGGTGATCGAGGTCGGCGTCAACGTGCCGAACGCCTCGCTCATGGTCATCGAGCACGCGGACCGCTTCGGGCTCGCGCAGCTCCATCAGCTGCGCGGCAGGATCGGGCGCGGCAGCTATCGCTCCTATTGCATCCTCGTCTCGGACAGCCGGACGGAGACGGCGAAGGAGCGGCTCGCCGTCATGGCGGAGACGGCGGACGGGTTCCGCCTGGCCGAGGAGGACCTGCGTCTGCGGGGCCCGGGACAGTTCTTCGGCTCGATGCAGCACGGTCTCCCCGACCTCAAGGTGGCGGACGTGCTCAAGGATATGGACCTCCTGCTCGCGGCGCGGCGGGCAGCGCAGGAGACGCTCGGGCGTCAGGAGGACCTGAGCTTTGTCCTGCCCGTGCTGGCTGTGCAATATAAAGAACAATTCTTACACATCACGGATACTTGAAATGACAGGGATATATTTCTCTCGCGTACATCTTGACACGAATGGCGGACATGCGCTACAATGAACACATATTTTTTTTGGAGGCGTTTACCTTGGTTCATGTTTTGGTCAATGGTGCCTGCGGACGGATGGGACAGGCGGTTTTGAAAGCGGTACAGGAAGATCGGGAACTGGAGCTCGTCGGGGCCGTCGATCTCACGGGCGGCATGGATGCGGGCGAGCTCGTCGGCCTGCCGGCGTGCGGCGTCACGGTGGAGACGGATCTCGGCGCTGCGCTCGCGCGCCTGCAGCCGGAGGTCATGGTCGATTTCACGCGCCCGGACGTCGTCTTCGAGAACGTCAAGACGGCGCTCGCTGCGCATGTCTCGCCGGTCGTCGGCACGACGGGGCTCTCGGACGCGCAGAAGGCGGAGATCGCCGCTTTGGCGGAGAAAGAGGCGACGCCCGCCTTCATCGCTCCGAATTTCGCCATCGGCGCCGTGCTCATGATGGTCATGTGCAAGCAGGCGGCGAAGTACCTGCCGGATGTGGAGATCATCGAGCTGCATCACGACAAGAAACTCGACGCGCCATCTGGCACCGCGGTGCAGACGGCGGCGATGATCGCCGAGGTGCGTCAGCAGCACGTGCAGGGCAATCCCGAAGAGAAGGAGAAGCTCCCGGGTGCGCGCGGCGCAGATTATGAGGGGATGCGCATCCACAGCGTGCGCCTGCCGGGCTATGTCGCGCATCAGGAAGTCATCTTCGGCGGCCTGGGGCAGACGCTCACGATCCGCCATGACTCGCTCAACCGAGAGTCGTTCATGCCCGGCGTCGTGCTGGCGGCGAAGAAGGTACGCACACTCACCGGCCTGACGGTCGGCCTCGACAAGCTGCTGGATGTTTGATGGAGAAAGGTTGGGAGACAGATGAAGAAATATAACGTTGCGATCCTGGGTGCGACCGGCGCCGTCGGTCAGGAGTTCCTCCGCCTCATCGAGGAGCGTCAGTTCCCGTTCGCGGAGCTCAAGCTGCTCGCGTCTAAGCGGTCCGCCGGCAAGGTGATCTCCTTCATGGGCAAGGACTATACGGTGGAAGAGGCGACGGATGATTCGTTCGAAGGCGTCCAGATCGCGCTCTTCGCCGGTGGCGCTGCGAGCAAGACGTTCGCACCGGCGGCCGTCAAGGCGGGCGCTGTCGTCATCGACAATTCCAGCGCGTTCCGCATGGACCCGGAGGTGCCGCTCGTCGTACCCGAGGTAAATCCGCAGGCCATCGCGCGCCACAAGGGCATCATCGCGAATCCGAACTGCTCGACGATCATCATGATGATGGCGCTCAAGCCGCTCTATGACCTCTCGAAGATCAAGCGCATCGTCGTCTCCACGTATCAGGCGGTCTCGGGTGGTGGCAAGGAAGCGATGGCAGAGCTCGAGCAGCAGGTCGACGATATCGTCGCCGGCCGCGAGCCTAAGGCGAACATCCTGCCGGGCGCCAAGTTCCCGAAGCATTATCAGATCGCGTTCAACCTCATCCCGCAGATCGACGTCTTCTATGACAACCTCTACACGAAAGAGGAGATGAAGATGGTCAACGAGACAAAGAAGATCCTCGAGGATGACAGCCTGCGCATCACGGCGACGACGGTGCGCGTGCCGGTCTACCGCAGCCATGCGGAGTCCGTCAACGTGGAGTTTGCGGACGAGGTCAGTGTCGAGGCGGCGCGCAAGGCCATCGACGCGTTCCCCGGAGCGATCGTCAAGGACAACCCGGCGGAGCAGGTGTACCCGATGCCGCTCTTCACGTCCGGCAAGAATGACGTCGAGGTCGGCCGCATCCGCAAGGACGAGTCCATCGAACACGGCCTGAACTTCTGGGTGTGCGGCGATCAGATCCGTAAGGGCGCTGCGCTCAACGCACTGCAGATTGCCGAGTACATGATCGCGCACGAGATGTTCTGATTCCTGAAAATCTTCCTGAGCTGCGCATCTTCGGATGCTGCGGCTCTTTTTTTTCTGTGCGGGGCGCCGGCAGGGAGAGGGCGGAGCGCGGCGAGGATAGGATTTTGCGCGGATATGTGTTACAATAGAGCAAATAGTGCTTTTGGAGGAATCGATATGGTGAGCGAAGAAACGATGATGTTCCGGTTCGGGACCGAGGAGAACAAGGCGGCCAAGATCATCCGCGAGGTCTGCCAGGCGATGGAAGAGAAGGGGTACAACCCCATCAATCAGCTCGTCGGCTATCTCCTCTCCGGCGATCCCGCCTACGTCACGAGCCATAAGGACGCACGCAATAAGATTCGCCAGCTCGAGCGGGATGAGCTGCTCGAGGAGCTCGTGCGCTCCTATCTGGAGGCGAAGGAATGAAGCGGGTCATCGGCCTCGATATCGGCGATCGGACCATCGGTATCGCGGTGTCGGACCTGCTCGGGCTCACGGCGCAGGGCGTCGAGACCATCCGCAGGAAGAAGCTCGCAGATGATATCGCGCGCCTCGGGGAGCTCATGGAGCAGTACGAGACGCGCGAGCTCGTCTCGGGGTATCCGAAGAACATGAACGGCACGGAGGGCGATCGCTGCGAAGTCGTCAAGGCGTTCATCGACGAGGTGAAGGCGGCCTATCCAGACGTCCAGGTCACGTTCTGGGACGAGCGCCTCTCGACGGTGGCGGCCACGCGCTCGCTGCTCGAGGCAGATGTCTCGCGGAAGAAGCGTAAGAAGGTCATCGACAAGATGGCGGCGGTCTTCATCCTGCAGGGATATCTCGACAGCATTCGTTGACAAGGCGCGCCGGCATGCGCTAGAATGCAGATAGATGGTTTTATGTAAAGGCAGAGGTGATGATCATGGCAGATGAGAAGGAATTCCTCGAGGATGGGGACGCGACGGTGATCGAGTTCACGGATGAGGATGGCAATGCATTCTATTATGAGGAAGAGATGATCATTCCCGTCGGGGACGATCAGTACGCGCTGCTCGTAGGACTGCACGACGGCGACGAGCACGAGCCAGGCTGTGCATGCGGTTGCGAGGACGGCGACGAGGATGTCCTCATCGCCAAGATCGTCGTCAACGAGGAAGGCGAGGAAGAGTACGTCGAGCCGACGGATGAGGAGTTCGCTCTCGTCCAGAAGGCGTACGACGCGCTCATGGACGAGGAGGACGCAGAGAGCTGAGCCCTCTCCTCCAAGCGAAGTAGAAGAGCAGGCGGATGCGCTATGGCATTACCTGCCTGCAAAGGGGCTGCGGCAAACGAACGTTGTTTTGCCGCAGCCCCTATTCATATGGGGAAGGCGGCTGCGGTCCCGCGCGGGGCGATTGCAGTTTCTGGGAAAGTTGCGTATAATGAGAACGTGAGATTTGGGGTAGGAGATGGGAATTTGATCAAGAAACTACCAGAGCCGGAGGCGTTGCTGCCGCTCCTGCGGGAGAAAGCCGCCGCACTCCGGGAGGGAGCCGCCGCCTTCCGCGAGCGATGGGGGACGCTCAGCGGGAAGCAGCGCGGTGGCGTGGCGGCAGGGGCCGCCATCGTCTGCCTGGTGCTTTTTTGCCTGCTGTTCGCGCCGGGACACCGGGAGGAACGCGCTGCGTCGGAGGGAACGAAGATCTACCTGCAGGTACGCCCGGGCATGACGACGCGCGAGATCGGCGCACAGCTTGAGCAGCACGGCGTCATCGGGAGCAGCATGAAGTTCTGGGTCACCGCGAAGCTGAACGGCCTCGAGGGGCAGATCAAGACGGGCAACTACGCGCTGCATCCAGGCATGGAGCCGCGTGAGGTGCTCTCCCTGCTCGTAGAGGGAAAGACGACGCGCGTGCGCTTCACGATCCCCGAGGGCTTCAGCGTGCGCGACATCGCGAAGCGCCTCGCGGACGAGGGCATCGTCGACGAGCAGGAGTTCCTGAAGAAGGCCAAGGACTACCGCCCGTACGACTACATCGAGCGCCATGCGAACACCTTCTATGCCTGCGAGGGCTTCCTGTTCCCCGATACGTATGAGCTCGGCACCGATATGGATGTCGATACCATCCTGAAGGAGATGTCCTCGGACTTCGATCAGCGGTTGACGAAGAAGATGCGGCAGCGGGCAGCGGAGGAGCATCTCTCCCTCTATGAGCTCGTGACGCTTGCCTCGCTCGTGGAGAAGGAGGCGCGCTACGAGGAGGATCGCCCTATCATCGCCCAGGTGTTCCTGAAGCGGCTGGCGATCGGCATGCCGCTGCAATCCGATACGACGCTGCAATACTTGCGGAACGATCCCAAGGAGGACCTCTCTCTTGAGGATACGAAGGTCGACTCTCCCTACAATACGTATCAGCATGAGGGACTGCCGCCAGGGCCAATCGCGAGCCCCGGACTCGCCGCCATCGAGGCGGTCCTCTATCCCGCATCAACGGAGTACCTTTATTTCGTCGCCGACCGGCAGGGGCATAATCACTATTCGACGAATTACGCCGACCATCTCGCCCTCGTGGAGCAGGTGCGCTGATGGAGACGGAGGCACTCCTGCGGGAGATGGAGCAGTACGCGCAGGCGCACCACGTCCCCATCCTCAACGAGGGCGGGCGCCGCGTCTTCGCTGAGATCGTCCGGGAGCGGCGGCCGCACCGCATCCTCGAGGTCGGTACGGCCATCGGGTATTCTGCGCTGCTCGCGCTCTCGCGTACGGATGAGGGCGCCGTCTTGATGTCGCTCGAGCTGAGCGCGGAGCGCCTGGCGGTCGCGCGTTCGTTCCTCGGGCGGTCGGCGTATGCGGCGCAGGTCACGCTCTTGGAGGGCGACGCGGGGACATTGCTCGCTGGATTGGCGGCGCAGGCAACGGACCCATTCGATCTCGTCTTCCTCGATGCCGCCAAGGGGCAGTACCCGGACTATCTCGCGAAATCCTTGCCGCTTCTCGCGCGGGAGGGTGTCATCGTCGCGGACAACGTGCTCTTCCGCGGTTACGTGCGTTCGGAGATGCGACCGCCGCGCCGCTATCGCACCATCGTCAAGCGCCTGCGCCAGTATCTCGCGACGGTGCAGGCACCGCCCTTTGTGACGACGGTCTTCGAGCGCGGCGACGGCCTGGCACTCACACGGAGGATCTATGAAGAAACCTGAACTTTTGGCGCCGGCGGGGACGCCGGAGAAGATGAAGATGGCGCTGCTCTACGGCGCCGATGCGGTCTATCTCGGCGGCAAGTCCTTCGGGCTGCGGGCGCTCGGGGGCAATTTCAGCCGGGAGGACTTGCGCGACGGTGTCTCGTTCGCGCACGCCCTGGGCAAGCGGGTCTACGTGACCGTAAACATCTTCCCGCACAATGCGGACATAGCGCAGCTCCCCGAGTATCTCCGCTACCTGCAGGAAATCGGTGTGGACGCGCTCCTCGTGGCAGACCTCGGGGTATTTTCCCTCTGCCGTGAGGTCATCCCCGAGATGGAGCTCCACGTGAGCACGCAGGCGAATGTCACGAATGATCGGGCGGCACTGGCGTGGCAGCGGCTCGGGGCGAAGCGCATCGTCCTCGCGCGGGAGCTCTCCTTATCGGAGATCCGCACCATCCGCGCGCACGTGGGGGCGGAGCTCGAGATGTTCGTCCACGGCGCGATGTGCATCTCGTATTCCGGGCGCTGCCTGCTCTCCAGCTATTTCACAGGGCGCGATGCCAACCGCGGTACGTGCGCGCAGTCCTGTCGCTGGAGATACGCGCTCGTGGAGGAGACGCGTCCCGGGCAGTATTTCCCCATCGAGGAGGACGAGCGCGGCACGTATATCCTCAATTCCAAGGACCTCTGCCTGCTGCCGCGGCTGGCGGAGGTCATCGAGAGCGGGGTCGACAGCCTGAAGATCGAGGGGCGGATGAAGAGCGTGCACTATGTGGCGAGCGTGACGAAGGCATACCGCCTCGCCATCGACGCCTACGCCGCCGATCCGCAGCGCTACAAGGCCCAGCCGGCCTGGCTCGAGGAGCTCGGGAAGGTCTCGCACCGCGCGTATACGACGGGCTTCGTCTTCCATCAACCGACGACGGACGACCAGATCTACGGCTCGTCCTCGTATGAGCAGACGTCCGATTTCGTCGGCCTCGTGCGCGCGTATGACGCAGCGACGGGCTGGGCGACGGTCGAGCAGCGCAACCACATGCGCCTCGGCGAGGAGATCGAGCTCTTCCAGCCGAAGCTGCCGGGATTCCGCCAGCGGATCGAGGCGATGGAGGATGCGGGCGGCACGCCGATCGAGGCGGCGCCTCATCCGCAGCAGATCGTCAGGATCCACATGCGTCAGGCAGTGGAGCCGTATGCGATCCTGCGCCGTGACAGTCAGAGCTGACGGGGCGCGCGGGTTGACATAGGTATGATGTGATTTTTGCTGAAAAAGAAAGCGGGGGTTTCAGATGGCAGATTTGATTCGTTACGCGGGAAAAGCGGAAGGACATGTACAGGGCGTAGGTTTTCGCATGTATGTACAGCAGCATGCGAAAGATCTCGGCGTCACAGGCTGGATTCGCAACATGGAAGACGGAACGGTCGACATGGAGCTTCAGGGCACACAGGAACAGATCGATGCGCTCGAGAAGATCATCCGCAAGGGCAATTACTTCATCCGGGTAGAGGCATTCTCCCTCGAGGCGATGCCCGTGGTCCCCGAGGAGACCGCGTTCAAGATCCGGTATTGAGGAGCGGTGATCATGGGAAAAGTTCTAGTGCTGCATGGCCCGAACCTCAACCTCCTGGGGTCGCGGGAGCCGGAAATCTACGGTTATACGACGCTTGCCGACATCAACCGCATGATGGCTGCGCGCGCCCAGGAAGCCGGGATCGCCATCGATTTCTTTCAGTCCAATCATGAGGGTGCGCTCGTGGATGCAATCCAGGAGGCGCGCGGACGGTACGACTTCATCATCTTCAATGCCGCTGCCTATACGCATTACAGCATCGCGCTGCGCGATGCGATCGCCGCGGTGAAGGTCCCCGTCATCGAGGTGCACCTATCAAACATCCACCAGCGCGAGGAGTTCCGCCATGCGTCCGTGCTCGCCCCCGTGGCGCTCGGTCAGGTCTGTGGGCTCGGCGTGGATAGCTATCTCGCGGCGCTCGAAGCCGTCATCCACAAGCTGGCGGTAGAGGAAGAGCAGGATGGGGGGCAGACGGATGCTTGAAAAGCGCATGGAAGCACTGCGCTCCCTGCTCAGAAAGCAGGGACTCGACGCGGTCATCGTGACCAAAGAAGTGAACCTGATGTATTTCAGCGGCTTCCGCGGGGATGATACGATGCTCGTGGTGACGCCTGCGCGTCAATTCCTCATCACGGACAACCGCTACACGGAGCAGGCGCGGCAGCAGGCGCCGCGCTACGAGCTCGTGGAGCAGAAGCACGGCCTCACCGCGCGGACGGCAGAGCTCCTCGCGGCGCTCGGTGCGAAGCGCATCGGCTTTGAGGGGAAGCACATGACGTATCAGCGGTACCGCGATTTCGCCAGTCGCCTGCCGGAGTGCACGCTCACAGGAGACCTCGATCTCGATGCCCTGCGCCAGATCAAGGATGCAGGGGAGATCGCGAAGATCCGCAAGGCATGCGAGATCGCCGATGCGGCGTACGAGGATGTCCTCTCGTTCCTGCGCCCCGGCGTCACGGAGTTCGAGGTGGCGGCGCACATGGAGAGCTATATGCGCGCCCACGGCTCGGAGGGGCCGTCGTTTGCGACCATCGTCGCCTCCGGCAAGCGCGGGGCGCTGCCGCACGGCACGCCGACGCAGAAGGTCATTGAGGAGGGAGACTTCGTGACGATGGACTACGGTGCCATCTACGAGGGATATCATTCCGATATCACGCGCACGCTCTGCGTCGGCAGGGCGTCGGAGCGCCAGCGCGAGACGTACGCGCATGTGCTCGAGGCGCAGGAGCTCGCGCTCACGCTGATCAAGCCAGGGGCGTCCGGCAAGGCAGTGGATGCCGCCGTGCGGCAGCTCTTCGCCCGCTATGGCCTCGACGCGTACTTCGGTCACGGACTCGGCCACAGCCTCGGCCTCGAGATCCACGAGGAGCCGCGCCTCTCGCCGCACAGCACGTGCGAACATCTCGTGCCGGGCATGCTCATCACGGACGAGCCGGGCGTCTACTTCGCTGACTGGGGCGGCCTCCGCATTGAGGATACGGTCCTCGTGACAGAGCAGGGATCGGAAGCGTTGACGAAGGCGACGAAGAAACTCATTGAAATTATCTGAGCTTTTCGGTATAATAGTATCGTTATTTATGCAAATATTGGAGGGCGTAAGTTCATGATTAACAGTACAGATTTCCGCACGGGCCTGACGATCGAGATCGACGGCGGTGTTTGGCAGATCGTTGATTTCCAGCATGTGAAGCCGGGCAAGGGCGCGGCCTTCGTCCGCACGAAGATCAAGAACGTCGAGACGGGCGCTGTCGTCGAGCGCACGTTCAACCCGAACGAGAAGATGCCGGCGGCCCATCTTGAGACGCGTACGATGCAGTACCTCTATGAGAACGACGGCATGTACACGTTCATGGATACGGAGACGTACGAGCAGGAAGAGCTCACGAAGGAGACGCTGGGCGACGCGCTGAACTTCCTCCTCGAGAACATGGAAGTCACGCTGCAGACGTTCAAGGGCCGCGTCATCGGCATCTCGCTGCCCAATTCCGTGACGCTCAAGGTCACGGAGTGCGAGCCGAGCGTCAAAGGCAACACGGCGACGGGCGCGACGAAGATGGCGAAGGTCGAGACGGGCTATGAGGTCCGCGTGCCGCTGTTCGTCAACGAGGGCGACTCCCTCCGCATCGATACGCGCACGGGCAACTACATCGAGCGCGCGTAAAACGGGCATCAATCGCACATGGCAATTGGGCGGATGGGGAAGCCTTCGGCGTCAGGGACTCCTGGCAGGCAGCTCATCCGCTTCTTGCGTGGAATTCTTTTGGCGAAAAGCAGGAGAATGTGGCTGGCGGAGAGAATACATAGACGAAACAAGTTCGTTCAGTCCATCTGTCTGAGGAGGGGTTCTCATGGAAAAGGAAACGCAGGTCAAGGCAGTCAAGAAAGACAACTCGCTCGGCTCGATCCGCATCGCCGATGAGGTCGTCAGCATCATCGCCGGTCTCGCCGCGACGGAAGTCGAGGGCATTGCTGGCATGAGCGGTGGGCTCGTCGGCGGCATCGCGGAGATGCTCGGTCGCAAGAATTTCGCCAAGGGCGTCAAGGTCGAAGTCGGCGAGAAGGAAGCAGCGGTCGACCTCTACATCATCGTGAAGTACGGCGTGCGCATCCCCGATGTCGCCCTCGCGGCACAGGAGAACGTCAAGCAGGCCATCGAGACGATGACGGGTCTCTCCGTCGTCGAGGTGAATGTCCATGTGCAGGGCGTCGGCTTCCCGGAAGAGGCGCCGAAAGAAGAGGAAGTCCGCGTCCGTTGAAAGAGGCGATTCGATGGGAGTAGGGAATCGTATACTGCTCGCGCTCTACACGCTCGTGACGCTCGCGCTCACAGTGCTGCTGGCCGGCGTCCTGCTGCCGCTCCTGCCGGAGCGGGAGTGGGCCAATGAGATCGCCTACCTCACGGGACGGTCGGAGGCGTATGCTGGACTGCTCGCCTATTTCCTCGTCGGCGTCCATCTCTTCCTTTGCGCGTTTTCCGCGCGCAAAGGGCAGGGCGGGGCGGAGATCTGTCTCGTGACGGGGACTGCCGGCCGGGTCCATGTGTCGGTGGCGGCCGTCCGCTCCGTCGTCTTGCGAGTGGCAGGTGACGTGCAGGGCGTGCGCGATGCGCAGGCACAGGTGCTGCATTCCCGCGTGTCCGGCTCTGAGGAGGATCGCCTCCGCGTGCGCGTGCGCCTCACGCTGCGTTCCGGCGTGCCGGTCAAGGAGACGGCAGACCAGGTCTCGGCGTGCATCCGCCAGGAGCTCGCACAGGTGTTGGGCATCGAGGATGTCCAGGCAGAGATTTCCGTCGCGGAGATTTCCGATGAGAGGCTCCCGCAGCGGTCGCGTGTTTCCTGAGGTGATTGGCATGAAGGAGAAGCTCTGGCAGGGGCTCGTCTCCCTGTGGACGAATGAGCGGGGCAAATTCGTGGGTACGGTGCTGGGCGTCCTGTTCGCGGTGTGCGTCCTGGTGTTTGGCTTCTGGAGCACGCTCTTCGTCCTCGTGTGCGGTGGCGTCGGCCTCTTCATCGGCCACCGTTTTGACCAGGGGACTTTCCTCGAGGACTTGAGAGACAATCTTCCGGAACGCTTTCAGTATTGGCATCGGTTCTAAAGAAAGAAAAGGTTTTAGGATATATGAGTCGGAGACAAGCAAGAGAAATCGCCCTGCAGTCGCTCTATCAGCTGGAGATCAATCGGGCGGAGTCGGCAGAGCAGCAAGAGATGTATGAGACGCTCGCGCTCGATACGGCCTTTGCGGAGGCAGAGGGGAAGGTGTCCGCGCAGACGAGAGCGTTCTCCAAGGACCTCGTCCAGGGCGTGCAGGCACATGCGGATGAGATCGATGCGTTGATCCAGGCGTCATCGCGCGACTGGAAGATCGCACGCATGGCTGCGGTCGACCGCAACATCGCGCGCATCGCCGTCTACGAGATGAGATTCGCTGAGCCGGTGCTCACGCCGAACATTGCCATCAACGAGGCAGTGGAGCTCGCCAAGAAGTACGGCTCGGACGATTCGGCGCGCTTCGTCAATGGCATCTTGGGGGCAATGGTGAAGTGACCCGTTGCCGTGGAGGTCAGGCCCTTGTGTCTGGCCTCTTATTTACTATGAACGGATGGTAGGAGTCGAGGCATACCAGCAGGATGCGGCTCCAGAAGAGTCCTGGGAAGGAGGGACGTCGATGGCCATTCATAGCGTCAGTGAGGTCAATCGTTTCATCAAGGGCCTCCTCGATGCGGAAGGGAGCCTCCAGCGCATCATGATCCGTGGGGAGCTCTCCAACTTCAAGACGTATCGTTCCGGGCATTGTTATTTCACGCTCAAGGATGCCAGCGCGGCCTTGAAATGCGTTATGTTCCGCAGCCGCGCGCAGTACCTGAGGTTCCTGCCGCAGGACGGGCAGCAGGTTGTGGCGAGCGGCAGCATCTCCGTCTACGAGCGCGATGGCGTCTACCAGCTCTATGTCGACAGCCTGGCACAGGAGGGGCAGGGCGCGCTTTCCGAGGCGCTGCGCCAGCTCAAAGCGCGCCTGGCGGCGGAGGGGCTTTTCGATGCGTCGCACAAGCAGGCGCTCCCGCCGTTCCCGAAGCGGATCGGCGTCATCACATCGCTCTCCGGCGCCGTCCTGCGCGACATCTATCACGTGGGCAAGCGCCGCGATCCGTCGGTGCAGCTGGCGCTCCTGCCCGTGCAGGTGCAGGGGCAGGGAGCGGCGGAGGAGATCGCGGCCGCCATCCGCTATTTCAACGCCAAATATCCCGTCGATGTGCTCATCGTCGGCAGGGGCGGCGGCTCGCTGGAAGACCTCTGGGCGTTCAACGAGGAGTGCGTCGTCCGCGCGATCTTCGCGTCGCGGATCCCCGTGATCTCTGCGGTCGGGCACGAGACGGATTTCACGCTGGCCGATGAGGTCAGCGACCTGCGGGCGGCGACGCCGTCGCAGGCGGCGGAACTCGCGATCCCCGACGCAGCGGAGGTCCTGCAGCGCGTGCGCTCCCTGCGCACGCGCCTCCTCCAGGCGGCAAGGAACGACATCTCCCTGCGCCGGGAGCAGCTCCGCCATCTGCGGCAGCGTCCGCTCTGGCAGGCGCCGGAACGTTTGCTCGAAGCCCGCGTGCAGCAGCTCGACGCGCTCTCGGAGCGGTTGAAGCGCGCGGCAGCGGCGCGCGCGGAGGAGAAGCATCAGGCGCTCGCCTCTGCCATCGACCGGCTTGCCCTGCTCGATCCGGTACGCGTGCTGCATCGCGGCTATGCCGTCGTGGAGAAAGAGGGGCGGCCGCTCTCGCGCGTCAGAGAGGCGGCACCGGGCGACACGCTCTTGCTACGCCTGGCGGACGGGCAGATCCAGGCCGGCGTCGAGAAAATTCTGGGAGGTGCAGGACATGCCAAGGAAGAAAGAACCAACCTTTGAGGAATCCCTCGCGCGGCTGGAAGAGATCGTCGGCGAGATGGAACAGGGCGAGCTGACCCTGAACGATCTCGTGATGAAGTATTCGGAGGGCATCACGCTCGCCAATCAATGTTCGCAGTCGCTGCAGAGAGCGGAGAAAGCCATGGACCTTCTCGTGCAGGACCGAGATGGCGAAGCTGTGACGACACCGCTGACAATCGAGAAAGAACAGGGGAAATGACATGCTGAAGGAATTGTGGGAAGCGAGGAAGCGTCTCGTGGAGAGACAGCTGAAACAGGAACTTTGCGATGGGGCGCCGCTCGATCAGACGCTGGAAGAGGCGATGGCGTACAGCCTTCTCGCGGGCGGCAAGCGCCTGCGCCCAATCCTGCTCATGGCGGCAGCGGATGCCGTCGGTGCGGACGGGACGAAGTTCGTGACGACGGGCTGCGCCATCGAGATGATCCATACGTATTCGCTGATTCACGATGACCTGCCGGCCATGGATGATGATGATTACCGCCGCGGCAAGCTGACGAACCATAAGGTGTACGGCGCGGGCATGGCGACGCTCGCGGGGGATGCGCTCCTCACGTTGGCGTTCGAGGTCATGCTGCGGCAACAGGGCGTCAGCGATGCCGTGCGCCTCTCCGTGGTGCGCGAGATGAGCCAGGCCGCCGGCATGGACGGCATGGTGGGAGGCCAGGCCATCGACCTCGAATCGGAAGGGAAGTCCATTCCTCTGGAGCGGCTGCGCCAGATGCACCTCGGCAAGACGGGCGCGCTCTTCAGGGCGGCCATCCGTTCGGGCGCGCTGCTCGCGGGCGCGAAGGAGGAGCAGCTCGCGGCGCTCACGCAGTATGCGGACTCGTTCGGACTCGCCTTCCAGATCACGGATGACATCCTCGACGTGACGGGCGATGAGGCAGCCATCGGCAAGCCGGTCGGCAGCGATGAGCGCAACCATAAATCCACCTATGTCACGCTGTTTTCCCTCGAGCGCGCGCAGCAGATGGCGGACGAGGCGGTGGAGCGCGCGGTGGCAGCTCTGACGACATTCGGCGGCGAGGCGGAGTTCCTGCGGGAGCTCGTGCGCTTCCTGCGCGATCGGAAACAGTGAAGGAAGACCATTATGACGCAGTTATTGGATCAACTGAACGGGCCGGATGACATCAAGAAGATGTCCGTGCAGGACCTCGAGGTCCTGGCGGGAGAGCTCCGTTCGTTCATGGTGAAGAACGTCTCGAAGACGGGCGGCCATCTCGCACCGAGCCTCGGGACGGTCGAGCTGACGCTCGCGCTCTACCACGTCTTCGATTTTCCCGACGACAAGCTCGTCTGGGATGTCGGCCATCAGGCGTACACGCACAAGATCATCACGGGGCGGAAGGACCGGTTCGCGACGCTGCGCACGAAGGGCGGCATCACGGGCTTTCCCAACCGTTTCGAGTCCCCCTACGACGCCTTCGGCGTCGGCCATGCGAGCACGGCGATCTCAGCGGCGCTCGGCATGGCGCTCGCACGCGATCTCGACGGCGGGGACCAGGCGGTCATCGCCGTGCTCGGCGACGGCGCCCTCACGGGAGGCGAGGCGTTTGAAGGCCTCAACAATGCCGGTGACCTCGGACGCAACCTCATCGTCATCCTCAATGACAACGGCCGCTCGATCGATGAGAATGTCGGTGCGATGTCGGAGTACCTCTCGAAGCTGCGCCTCCTGCCGCAGTACAACCGCGCGAAGCGCGATGTCGAGCACCTGCTGAAGAGCATCCCGCACATTGGCGGCCGCGTCTACCGGACGGCATCCGCCATCAAGGACGGCGTGCGCACGGCCCTCGTCCCGGGCGGCTTGTTCGAGGAAATGGGGTTCCGCTATCTCGGTCCCCTCGACGGGCACAACCTGCCGCTGCTCATCGAGACGCTGCAGCAGGTCCGCCGCATGCAGGGCCCGATCCTCCTGCACGTACACACGAAGAAGGGGAAGGGGTATCTGCCCGCCGAGCGCGCGCCGGAGAAGTTCCATGGCATCGGCCGGTTCGACGTCAAGACGGGGGAGTGTCCCTGCCGAAAGGGTGTGCCGACGTATACGGCCGTCTTCAGCCAGGCGCTGCAGCAGCTCGCCGCGGACGATGCGGACATCGTCGCCATCACGGCGGCGATGCCGTCCGGCACGGGGCTCAAGGCGTTCGGCGAGCGCTACCCTGACCGTTGCTTCGATGTGGGCATTGCCGAGGAGCATGCGGTGACGCTGGCGGCCGGCCTCGCGGCGGCTGGCAAGAAGCCCGTCGTCGCGCTCTATTCCACGTTCGCGCAGCGCGCCTATGACCAGATCCTGCACGACGTCTGCCTGCAGACGCTGCCTGTCGTCCTGGCGCTCGATCGCGCAGGGCTCGTCGGACAGGACGGGCCGACGCATCACGGCGTCTTCGATTACAGCTACCTGCGCCCACTGCCGCACATGACGGTGATGGCGCCGAAAGACGAGGCGGAGCTGCGGGATATGCTCGCTACGGCGCTCTCGCTCCGCGCGCCCGTCGCCCTGCGCTACCCGCGGGGCTGCGGTGTCGGCGCCGCACTGCGGGAGGGATTCTCCCTCCTGCCCATCGGCAAGGCGGAGGTCTTGCGCGGCAGCGGCAGCCTCGCCCTGCTCGCTGTCGGCAGCATGGTCCATCCGGCGGAGGAGACGGCGGATCAGCTTTCGGCGGCAGGGATCGCGGCGCGCGTCGTGAACATGCGCTTCATCAAGCCGCTCGATACGGAGCTCCTTTGTCGCTTGGCGCGCGAGGAAGGTGTGCGCGCCTTCGTGACGATGGAGGAGAATGTGCTCGCCGGCGGTTTCGGTTCCGCCGTGCTCGAGGCGCTTGGGGAGGAAGGCATCTCGATGCCGGTCCTCCGTCTCGGCATCGGGGATGATTTCGTGCCGCAGGGGACGCGGGAGGAGCTGCTCGCGCTCTGCGGCCTGACGCCAGAGGCGATGGCGGAGCGCATCAAGGAGTTTTGGAAAGGATTGGATGGATGATGCCGAAGGTCAGACTCGATGCGCTCCTCGTGGAGCGCGGGCTCGCCGGCAGCCGGGAACGTGCCAAGCGCATGATCATGGCAGGAGAGGTGCTTGTCGATGAGCAGAAGATCGACAAGGCGGGAACGATGGTCAAGCAAGAGGCGGCCGTGCGCCTGCTGGGGCATGACCTTCCCTATGTGAGCCGCGGCGGGCTCAAGCTCGAGAAAGCCATCCGGGAGTTCGGCGTCCAGCTGCAGGGCAAGACGGCGGCGGACATCGGCGCCTCGACGGGCGGCTTCACCGACTGCATGCTGCAGAACGGCGCGGCGAAGGTCTACGCGATCGATGTCGGCTACGGTCAGCTCGCCTGGAAGCTCCGCACGGACGCGCGCGTCGTGAACATGGAACGCACGAACATCCGTTATGTGACGCCGGAGGATCTCGGCACGGCACTCGATTTCGCCTCCATCGACGTGGCGTTTATCTCCCTCGACAAGGTGCTCCCTGTCGCCTGGCAGCTGCTCTCAGCGGATGGGGAAGTGTTGGCGCTCATCAAGCCGCAGTTCGAGGCGGGGCGCGAGCGCGTGGGGAAGAAGGGCGTCGTGCGCGATCCCGCCGTCCACGAAGACGTCATCCGCAATGTGGTGGCGCTCGCGCGCTCCCTCGGCTTCGTCACGAAAGCGCTGACGTTCTCTCCCGTCAAGGGACCCGAGGGGAATATCGAGTACTTGATCTGGCTGACGAAGGACGCCGGGGCTCCCGATGGGGTCCCCGATGATGATGTGGCAGCCGTCGTGGCCGCCGCCCATGCGGAACTGGATCGCTAGGAGAGGGGGAGACGTGCATGGATGGGATGAGGATTGCCGTATTCCCGAATGTCGATAAGCCGAATGCCGGTGACGTGCTCGACAGGATCTTCCGCTTCTTTGCTGAGCGCGATGTGCAGCTGATCCTGCCGATGGAGGAAGCGCGGTTTTTCGGTTGCGCAGAAGCCTACGGCGTGGAAAACATCGAGCAGGAGCCCGTGGACATGGCGCTCTCCCTCGGCGGGGATGGGACGCTGCTCGGCGTCTGCCATCGCTACGGTCGTCGGGAGGTGCCCGTCTGCGGCATCAACATCGGCACACTGGGCTTCATGGCGGATATCGAGCTCGACGAGCTCGAGGACCGGCTGGAAAAGATCCTCGTCGGCAGCTATTACATCGAGCAGCGCCTCCTGCTCGCAGGATTCGTGCGGAGCCAGGGGAGAGAGCGCTTCCTCGGGCATGCCATCAACGACGTTGTGGTGACGAAAGGCGGCATGGCGCGCATGCTGCGCCTCGGCCTTTCCATCAATGAGACGCATCTCATGGACTACAAGGCGGATGGCATCATCGTCGCTTCGCCGACCGGTTCGACGGCGTATTCCCTTTCTGCCGGCGGCCCGATCATGAATCCGACGATCCAGGCGCTCCTCGTCACGCCGATCTGCGCGCATACGTTCAATATGCGCCCCTTGGTCGTCAATGAGCACGATGTGATTCATATCCATATCGCGGCGGTGCATCAGGACATCCTCGTGACGTTCGACGGCCAGGAGAGCTTCCACCTGCAGCCAGGAGACGAAGTGGTCGTCAGGAAAGCGCAGCAGTCCGCGCGCATCGTGAAGTTTGAAGATCAGGATTACTATCAGATCCTGCGCACGAAACTTTGGAATTAAGGGGAACGATATGAAGACGGTGAAGAAAGAGGAACGGTACGACAAGATCCACGACATCATCACCCGTCAGGTGATCGAGACGCAGGAGGATCTGACGAACGCGCTGCACGACGAGGGCATCGAAGTGACGCAGGCGACGGTGTCCCGCGACATCAAGGAACTCATGCTCATCAAGGTGCCGCTCGGGAAAGGGCGCTATCGCTATGCGTTCCCCTCGCGCCATGAGGTGAAAAAAGCCGTTTTCTCCAGCAGCCGCATGGAACGTCTTTTCCATGACACCGTGCTCGGCATGGATTCGAGCGAGAATCTCATCGTGGTCAAGACGATCCCCGGGGCGGCGAATGCCGTCGCGTCCGCGCTCGATTATGCCAAGTGGCCGCAGGTCATCGGCACGATCGCGGGCGACGACAACATCCTCGTCATCGTCAAACCGAAAGAGGCCGTGCCGGAGGTCCTGGAACAGCTCGCGAACATGACGTACGATCACGAGGAGCCATGAGGGGAGGCCGCAAGCAATGTTGAAATCATTGACCGTATGGAATTTCGCGCTGCTCGAGCATGTCCAGATCGAGTTCGACGCGGGGCTGAATATCCTCACGGGTGAGACGGGCGCGGGCAAGTCCATCCTCATCGATGCGCTCGGCGCGATCCTCGGGCAGCGCATCTCGGCGGACGCCATCCGCACGGGCTGTGACTGGCTGCGCGTGGAAGCGGTGTTCTCGCTCGAGGCGCAGGAGGAGCTGCGGGACTTCCTGCAGTCGCAGGCCATCGATACGAGCGAGGACACGCTCATCGTAACGCGTCAGGTGGCGCGAGTCGGGCGCAACATGGTGCTCGTGAACGGCTGCCATGTGACGCTCGGCGTGCTCAAGCAGATCGGCCTCATGCTCGTCGACATCCACGGGCAGAACCAGAACCTCGCCCTGCTCAAGGAGGCGAGCCAGTACGACCTGCTCGACAGGGAAAATCCCTCCATCGGGCAGGCGCTCGCAGCGTATCGGAAGGCGTATGCCACCTGGACGGAGCGCAAGCAGGCCTACGCGAAGCGGGAGATGGACGCCCGCGAGTACGCCCAGCGCGTCGATATGCTGCGCTGGCAGAACCAGGAGATCGAGGACGCGCAGCTAAAGCCCGGGGAAGAGGAAGCGCTCGAGGAGGAGATCAGGAAGCTCTCGCACGCGGAGAAGATCGCCGGCTATGTCAAGGAGTCGTACGACCTGCTCGACAGCGATGCGCGGAATTCCCTCGCCGTCCTCTCGGCGCTTTCCAAGATCAAGAAGAACCTCGAGGACATGAGCCGCTACGATACGAGCCTCGCCAACGCGCAGAAGATCATCGATGAGGCGTTCGTTTCCCTGCAGGAAGCTGCCTATGAGATCCGTGACTACGGTGAGGACATGGAGTTTCGGCCGGAGCGCCTCGACCAGCTCGAGCGCCGCATGGATACCATCGACAAGCTCTGCAAGAAGTACGGCGCGACGCTCAAGGATGTGCTCGCCTATCAGCAGCAGGTGCAGGAGGAGCTCTCCTCCATCGAGAACTACGATGACGAGATGGAGAAACGCCGTCAGGCCATCCGCGCGGCGGAGAAGGAGCTGCGCGCGTGCGCAGAGCGGCTTTCCGCCTTGCGGCGACAGGGCGCGGCGGTGCTGACGGAGGAGATCACGCGTCAGCTCAAGTCCCTCGGGATGCCGAACGCGGTCTTTGCCATCGACATCGCAGCGGCGGACCAGTTCGGGCCGCGGGGGGCAGACGTCGTGAAGATGACGTTCTCTGCCAATCCGGGCGAGGCGCCGAAGCCGCTCGCGAAAGTCGCCTCCGGCGGTGAGCTCTCGCGCATCGCGCTCGCGATCAAGGCGGTCAGTGCTTCCCGCGACCACTCCGTGCCGAGCATGGTCTTCGATGAGATTGACACGGGGATCGGCGGCCGCACGGCGCAAATGGTGGCGGAGCGCATCGCACTGGTGGCAAGATACAAGCAGGTGCTCTGCATCACGCATCTGCCGCAGATCGCCAGCATGGCGGACGTCCATCTCTACATTGCCAAGCACGCGCAGGACGGCCACACGGTCACGGAGGTCACGCGGCTCACGGAGGCGCAGGAAGTCAATGAGATCGCGCGCATGGCGTCGGGCTCAGATGTCTCAGCGGCATCGCTCGACAATGCGCGCGAGATGCTCGCGCACGCCCACAGCCGGAAGAAACAGCTGCGTTGAGCGGCGCGGAGGGGTAAGGCGCTGGTCCGCCTGGAACAGGCGATGGAAATGAAGGAGGAACATGCTTTGTACGAGGATCTGGTAGAAAAGAAGCTAAAGAGCGAGGATGTATTCGATGGGACGCTGCTGCACGTGAAGCGCGATACGGCGCTGCTCCCGAACGGCGTGCAGGCGACGCGCGAGTGGATCAAGCATCCGGGCGCCTCGGCGGTCATTCCGCTGCTCGAGACGCAGGAGATCATCCTCGTCCGCCAGTACCGCTACCCCGTCGGGCGTGTGACGCTCGAGATTCCCGCGGGCAAGCTCGACGCGGCGGATGAGGATCCGCTCGTTTGTGCGAAACGCGAACTCAGCGAGGAGACGGGCTACACGGCGGACACGATCCAGCCGCTCACGACCATCGGCACGACGGTGGGCTTTTCCAATGAGTACATCCATATCTACGCTGCGAAAGGCTTGACGCCGGGCGCGCAGCATCCTGATGACGATGAGTTCCTGAACGTCGTCAAGGTGCCGCTCGCCGAAGCCGTCAAGATGACGCGCGATGGCCGCATCTTCGATGCGAAGTCCATCGTGGCGATCCTTATGCTCTGGGAGGACCTCCATGTTTGATTTCAGCCTCATGTCATTGCTCGCCGGTGTCCCCGGGCTCATCATCTCGATGGTGGTCCACGAGTATGCGCATGCCCGCATGGCCGTCACCCTCGGGGACTTCACGCCGAAACTCATGGGCAGACTCACGCTCGATCCGCGCGCGCACATCGACCCCGTGGGACTGCTCATGCTGTTCCTCGTGCGCTTCGGCTGGGCGAAGCCCGTCATCATCAATCCGAGCAACTTCCGGCAGCCGCGGCGCGATGACATCCTCGTCTCCCTGGCGGGCCCGCTGGCGAATCTCCTGACCGCGTTCCTCGCGCTCTTCCTGCTCGTCCTCGTCTCCCAGTTCGGCGTGCACCTCTCGCAGGGGACGATCCTCGTCTGCCGCCTCATCATCATCTACAACATCAACTTTGCGATCTTCAACCTCATCCCGCTGCCGCCGCTCGACGGCTCGCATATCCTGAAGCAGCTCCTGCCGCGCGAGCTGGCCTGGCGCTTCGCGAGCCTTGAGCGCTACAGCCTGCTCATCCTCATCGTCTTCGTCATGACGCCGATCCTGCAGTACGTGTTCGTGCCGATGCAGCAGATCATCTGGCAGGTCTTTGCGGCCCTCATCGAGCTGATCTTCTGACGATGATGGATGACTACCGCATCCGGCTCGACGCGTTCGAGGGGCCGCTCGCCCTGCTCATGCATCTCATTGAGAAAAACAAGATCGATATCTATGACATCCCTATCGCCGAGCTCACGCGGCAGTACCTCGCGCATCTCGACCGCATGCGCGAGCTCGATATCGAGATCGCGAGCTCGTTCCTCGTGATGGCGGCGACGCTACTGCAGATCAAGTCGCGCCTCATGCTGCCGAAACCACCGAAGGAGACGGCGGCGACCGAAGAGGCCGATCCACGGCAGGAGCTCGTGGCGCGCCTGCTCGAGTACAAGAAGTTCCAGCAGGTCAGTGCGCTCCTGGAGAAGCAGGCCATTCAAGAGGAGCGCTACTGCGCGCGCGCGCCGCTCGCTCTGCCTGCGCAGCACGTCTTTGCAGGACAGCTGCCGCTCGCGAAGCTGATCGGCGCCTTTCGCACGGTGCTCAAGATGCACGAGGAGCTCTCCCTGCCGGAGGTGCTCGTCCAGCCGGAGACCGTGACTGTGCAGGAGAAGCTGGAGCAGCTGCGGCAGCTGCTCGCCCGCGCCGGACATCGTCTGTACTTCTCGGAGGTGTTCGCCGCTGGGAGCAGGACGGAGCTCATCGTCACATTTCTCGCCCTGCTCGAGCTCATACGGCTGGGGGAGGCAGGCGTCACGCAGACAGGGGCCTATGAAGAGATTTTCATCATGCCCCTGCACGGGAAACGAAAGGAGGCGGCGCAGGATGGTGGATGACGTCGGGACACTCGAAGCGGTGCTGTTTGCGGCAGGCGACCCCGTCCGCTTCCCGGTCCTGCAGAAGATCCTCGGGAAAGCGCCGGACGAGCTCCGTCAGCTCGCCGAGGCGCTGCGCGAGAAGCTCGCGGCAGCGGGCAGCGGGCTGACCCTGCGCGAGGTGGCGGGCGGCTATCAGCTCGTGACGCGGCCAGAGTGCTACGCGGCCATCGAGAAGCTCACGCAGGTCGTTGACCACAGGCTCACGGCGCCGACGATGGAGACGCTCTCCATCATCGCGTTCAAGCAGCCCATCACGAAGGCGGAGATCGAGGCCGTGCGCGGCGTGCGCGTCGAGAAAGCGCTCACCCGCCTGCTCGACTATGAGCTCATCGCCGAAGTCGGGCGCAAGCAGGCCGTCGGCCGCCCCATCCTCTACGGCACGACGGACCGCTTCCTGCAGGTCTTCGGGCTCAAGGGACTGGAGGACCTGCCGCTCCTGCCGACGGATGAGGAAGCGATGGCAGCGCTCGATGTCGAGCAGCTTTCCTTGCTCGATCCCGGCGAGCTGCCGGGGAATTGATTCGTCGGAAAAGGAATCCTTTCAGGCGTTTTTCACGCATCGCCAGCTGGTTTTGAGATATATCTGCTATCCTAGGAATCGTCAAGATCACACGAACTACGGAGGGACGATCCCATGGAAAGCAATCTTCAACAAATCCTGCGCGGCAGTCATGTACTGCGCTTCCTGACGACGGCTGTTCTCACGTTCGTCTTCGCCTCTGTTCCCTATACGCTCGTCCACGGCTATGCCGCACTACCGGCGCGCGAAGACCGCACGGTGCTCGCGGAGATGGCCAGCCTCTACAATGAGGATGGACTAGACGACGAGGAATCCATTGCCAAGGGGGTCACCGATAAGGAAGCGCTGTCGGAAAAGGACGGCAAGAGCCATCGCCTCGCACGGCAGCTGCGCTCCCGCGCGTCGGCAGCGGAGCGGGACGTGACGGCGGACATGCGGTCCCTGGAGGACGGAGAGAGCCGTCTGGCGGGACTCGAGGCGCGGCTCAAGAGCGAAGAGAGCCTCGCGCGCAAGATCGAGAGCAAGGCGGCGGCATCCTCGCTGCCCTATGAAGACGCGGCGAGCCGAGTGCACGATGTCCTGCGCTACACGCTCGTCGCGGAGGACGATCGGTACAACGAGCAGGTGCAGGCTTCGTTGCAGAAGCTCGCTGCAGCGGGCTATCGCGTCCTGGACTTCCACAATGCGTGGGGCGGCAAGTTCTACCAGGGCATCAACGTGCAGCTCCAGAGTCCCGCTGGGATTCCCGTCGAGCTGCAGTTGCATACGCCGCAATCGTATGCCGTGAAGCAGGCGTCTCACGGCGTCTATGAGATCCGCAGGGATCCTGCGTCCACGCCGGAGGCAGTGCAGCGCGCCACGCGCCTGAGTCTCGCCTATAACGCGCAGGTCCGGCAGCCGCTCGGAGCAGAGCAGCTCGCCTGGCCGCTGGCTTCTTGATACGAACGACCGCCCTTCCGCTTGGGAAGGGCGTTTGCTATGGGATGGTGACACACGGACAGCGACGCGGGAAACGGTGCGCGTGCTTATTGCGAAAGCGTCGGCGGTTCGATATAATGAAAAGAAAGAAAAAGCAGACGGGAGACGTCTCCCGTAGAATGAAGAGGGAAAATTTATGACATTCGATTCCAGTAACGATACGGTGGCCATCCTCTATGACATCGAGAATGCCCCGTTTGAGATGCTTGATTATACGCTCGGGAAAGCGCGGCGTTTCCAGCCGTGCCGCATCATCGTGGTCACGGATTGGGAGAAGTGCCCAACGGACCAGAAGCGCTGGGAGCGCTTGCGCCGTCGCCCGGGATTCACGTTCCGCTCGGTGACGCGCACGTACCTCGGCAAGAATTCCCTGGACAGTGCGCTCTATGATTCTGCGGTGCTGCTCTACAAGGACGGCGTCCGCCGGTTCTTCATCATTACGACGGATTCCGATTTCGTGCGCATCGCTGAGGCGCTGAACAAGGGGGAGAAATCATACATCATCGGCGTCGGCACGAAGCAGGCGAGCGAGACCCTGCGCAACGCCTACGATGAGTTCCTCTGCTATCCGCCGGAAAAACCGGTGAAGAAGGCAGCGCCAAAAGCGAAGAAGGAAACGGAAGCGGCTGCCTTGAAGGGCGAGGCGGCGAAGGACGAGAAGGAAGCGGAAAAGGAGAAGGGGAAGCGCGCCGCGCGCAAGGACGCCGCGGAAAAGCCGGAGAAGAAAGAAAAGAAGAAGAAAGGCAAGGCGGAACCCGCCACGGAGAAGAAGAAGGTGCACGCCGCGAAGAAAGCGGCGGTGAAGGAAGCGCCGGCTAAGGACGTCGCGGACGCGTCGGAGGCCGCGAAGAAAGCGGCGCAGCCGAAAGCGAAGAAGGCCGAGAGCCAGAAGGCGGCGCCCGCGCAGGAAAGCCTCGTGCTGCGCTTGCCGCGCACGCTGCAGAAGGAGCTCGAGCAGCGCCGGGAAGCGGAAGGCGTCTCGATGGATGAACTTGTGACGTACCTGCTCATGCGCGGTATGATGTGACCATCAGAAGGGATGGAAGGGATCGTGAAACGGGAAGAACAGGCGCTCCTCTATGGGTTCAATGAGGACGAGCGGATTGCTGCGGTGGAAAAGGTCCTGCACAGACTTGGCATCCGTACGAAGGTCGTGCCGCCAGAGGCGTACCACCAGAAGGTCGGGTATCTGCTCGGCAGGAAGGGCTTTCGGCCGCTGCCGGAAGAAGACGACGGGTTCGTGTTCCCGCATGAGGTCCTCCTGCTCGACAACATCAAGGGGAAGCGGCTCGATGCAGCGCTCGTAGCCCTGCGCGATGGCGTGAGGCCGAATCTCCGCTACAAGGCGGTCGTGACGCCGTTCAACGCCTTCTGGACGCTGCGCAGGCTCTGTGAGACGATGCAGAAAGAACATTCCTTCCAGATCGAGCAGGAAAAGCGGAAGGAACAGAGAGGGTGATTCCGTGAAAGACAACGAGATGGATGAGACCATCCTGCTGAAGAAGACAGAGCCTTCCAGTCCCCGACTCGAGGACACGCAGTCCATGCCGCCCGTGCATGCGCATGGGCAGGCAATGCAGGCATCGCCGCAGGGGAGGCGCCGCGGGACGGTGCATGAGCTCGATCCCCTGCCGCAGGAGGCGCTGCCGGGCGGCCGGCAGAAACCGCCGTTCTGGACGAAGCGCCGCAAGCGAAACGCCTTCCTCGCGGGCGGCTTCGTCCTGGCCCTCCTGCTCGGTTTCTTCATCGCCGGCTATGCGCAGCATCAGACGGCGATGAAGGAGGAGCAGGCGCGCATCGAGCAGCAGCAGGCGGCGCAGGATGCCGCCGCACTGCAGGCGAAGAAGGCGGAGCTCGAGCGGAAGAAGCAGGAGCTCGAGCAGAAACGGCAGGAGCTCCTGCAGCAGGCAGCGCGCGCCGAGGGACGGAATGAGCAGCTCGCGGCAGAGAATGAGTCGCTGCTCCATCGCCTCGTGGACAAGGTCACGGGACAGGCAGGACAGCAGCAGCAGGCAAAGGCCGCGAATGACGCGGCGCAGGACGCCTCGAACCAGGCGGCGAAGCAGGTCGATGCGGCGCTCGCGCAGGCGGGGCAGATGCTCGATGATGTCAACGCGCAAATCGAGCAGAGCGACAAGGTGCAGGCGGCGGCGGACACCGTCCGCGCGGGCGCCCAGACGGCCTACGACGACCATCGGGACCTCATCGACAGTGTGGTTTCCTACGTCGCCGATGGCGTCCGGCTTGCTTTGCAGCATGTTCTGCCTTGAGGGAAGCGAATTGCAGTAGAGGAGGAAGTGCATGAAACGTCTCATCGCGGGGATGTTCCTGCTCGTGATGTTCTCGGCGGCGGCGTGCGCCGCCTTTTTTCACATGCAGACACCACAGCAGAGGCAGGGCGTCGAGGTCAAGGCGGTAGGGGAACCCTCGCAGGAGACCATGGCGGCCGTCAAGACGGCGGTCCAGGACTTCACCGCCCTGACGGAGGCGGCGGGCGCGCCACTGTCGCACGGCGTCGAGCTCTTCGTCGCATCGACGCAGAAGCAGTACGAGCAGGTGCTGACAAAGGAGTTTTCCCATTCGCCGGAGGAGGCGGCGCAGATCGCCTCGCTCTCTGGCGGCTGGACCGGAGGCAAGCAGGGCCAGACGGTGCTCAACGGCGCGGCGGGCGTGATGCAGGGGCGGAGCGACCGCCTGAGTACGACGGCGCACGAGCTCTTCCATCAGCTCCAATACGATCTGAGCCATGGCCGCGATGCGGACGAGAAAGCGCTCTTCTGGCTGGAGGAGGGCAGCGCTGACTACGTCGGAGCGCTCGTCGCCGAGCGCTGCGGCGGGAAATCGCTGCACAAATGGCAGCTTGACACGCTGCAGGAACTCCGCCTGGCGAAGGAGACCGCACGCCCGGAGAGCCTCCTGCACTGCACCCTTTCCCAGCGCATCCGCCTCATGGATAAGAAATACCACTCGTACCAGATGGCGGACGTCATGGTCGTCTACCTCATGCAGCAGCAGGAACAGGGAACGGAATTCGCCGCGCTCGTGCGCTATTTCGAGGCGCTCTCGGAGGCGAAGGACGGCGAGGAGGCGTTCGCGCAGGTCTTTGGCATGACGCAGGCGCAGTTCCTACGCGACTTCCAAGTGTGGTATCAGCAGGAGCGGACGGTGCCATTCACGGCGTCCTTCGTGCGCCGGAACGGGGTCTCAGAGCAGACCGTCCAGGCGCTCGAGGCACAGATGCGTAGCGTCCAGCCGCTGCTCGCCTCCCTCTACGGGCAGCAGCTCTGCGGCCGCTACGATGTGGTGCTCGCGGCGGACGTGGAGGATTTCGCCAAGGCGGCGGAGACGTATGCAGGCGTCACGGAGGAGAAGGCGCGCGCGCTTGCGGCGGACAGCCTCTGGGTGCAGGATGGCAGCACGATCTTGCTGAATGTCAGTGAACTCGGCGATGAGAAGCAGCTCGTCTTCAGCGTGGGCACGCTTTGCGCCCGCCTGTTGCACATGCAGATGGCGGGGATCACGGAGGAGCCCGTCGACTGGCTGGATCGAGGCATGACGTACCTCGTGGGCATCCGCCTCCTGGAGCAGGCGGGCTATGGTCACTACGCGGATTACCGTCGCAGCTGGCTCTACGGCGTCCAGAAGGCAGGCGCCCTGCCCTCGCTCGAAGAGCTCCTGACAAGCGACGCTATGCATCGGGCGGCGGAGACTTACGGCGACGAAGTCGTCAACGAGATGACAGAGCTTGCGGTCGATGAGCTCCTGTCGCGCTTCGGCTGGAAGGCCTGTCGCAGCTATCTCCTGCACGCGCGGGAATCCGGAAAAGAGCGCGCGGCCTTCCGCGCGGCCTTCGGGAGGGATACGGCGGCGTATGCCAAAGAATTTGCGTTGGCGCGCAGCTCCAGACGATAAGGCGCAATCTGCGGTTGAAAATCCCGCGAATTTATGATATGATTAACGAAATTGCGATGAAAAAGGAAAGTAGTCCGTCTGGCTGCCGCTAGAGAGTCCTGTCGCTGGAAAAGGATGACGGCGGGCGGAAGAAGTTCCCTTTGGAGCAGCCGGGGGAAGCCCGTGAGGGTGGTAGTTCGGACGTTGGCCGCGCTAAGGCTGTAAAGCGATAAATCAGGGTGGTACCGCGAAGAAATGCCTTCGCCCCTGCTGCGGATGCAGTGAGGGCGGAGGTTTTATTTTTTGGGAGGCTATTGTACATGGAAGAAAAAATCGAACAGCTGAAGGCGCAGGCGGCTGAGGCAATCCAGCATGCGGCGGGCAGTCTTACGGAGCTCGATGAGATCCGCGTGAAGTTCCTCGGCAAGAAGGGAGCGTTCACATCCATTCTGCGCGGCATGGGCGCGCTCGCGAAGGAGGATCGTCCGAAGATCGGCAAGGTCGTCAATGAGGCCAAGGCGCAGATCGAGGCGCTGATCGCCGAGAAGAATGAGGAACTCAGGCAGCGCGCGCTCGCCGAGAAGCTCGCGAGCGAAAAGATCGACGTGACGCTTCCGGGACGCCGGCAGCCGCTCGGCCATCTTCATCCGCTGGCGCTGACGCTCGCGCGCATTAAGGATATTTTCTTCCGCATGGGCTTCTCTGTCGAGGAAGGGCCCGAGATTGAAAAGGACTATTTCAATTTCGAGGCGCTCAACCTGCCGAAGGATCATCCGGCACGCGATATGCAGGATTCGTTCTACATCACGGAGGATATCCTCATGCGCTCGCAGACATCTCCCGTGCAGGCGCGCACGATGCAGAAGAACGATCCGAATACGCCGATCCGCATGATTGCTCCGGGGCGCGTTTACCGCCGCGACGAATACGATGCGACGCATTCCCCGATGTTCACGCAGGTCGAGGGACTCGTCATCGACAAGGGCATCACGATGGCGGATCTCAAGGGGACGCTCGAGCTGTTCCTGCACCAGATTTTCAGCGAGGATGTCAAGGTGCGCCTGCGTCCGAGCTTCTTCCCGTTCACGGAGCCGTCGGCGGAGGTCGATATCTCCTGTGTCATGTGCCATGGCAAGGGCTGCAAGGTCTGCAAGGGTACGGGCTGGCTGGAGATCCTCGGTGCCGGCATGGTGCATCCGCATGTGCTCGAGATGAGCGGCTACGACCCGAAGGTCGTGAGCGGCTTCGCGTTCGGCATGGGCGTCGAGCGCATTGCAATGCTTTCCTATGGCGTGGATGACCTGCGCCTGTTCTACGATAACGACATGCGTTTCCTGCGCCAGTTCTGAGCGGTCAGGACGGCATTGCGCGTCGGTGCGCGCGGGAATAAGGCAAGTGAAGGGAGAAAACTATGCAGGTTTCGATAAAATGGCTGAAGGATTATATTGATTTTGACTGGTCGGCGGAAGAGCTCGCGGATCGCTTCACGATGGCGGGCGTGCCGGTGGAGAACGTCATCCGCGCGGATGAGGGGCTCGACCATGTGGTCACGGGCCGCATCGAGGAGATCACGCCGCATCCGGACTCTGACCATCTGCAGGTCTGTCAGATGAATGTGGGCGGCAAGGAGCGCATCCAGATCATCACGGGCGCGCAGAACGTCGCGCAGGGGCAGGTCGTGCCGGTGGCGATGGTCGGTGCGCATCTGCCGAACGGCATGCACATCAAGAAGGGCAAGCTGCGCGGCCTGCCCTCGAACGGCATGCTCTGCTCGGCGGGAGAGCTGCATCTCGACCTCACGAAGCTCACGGAAGAGCAGAAGGACGGCATCTACATCCTGCCGTCAGATACGCCGGTCGGCGTGCCGGCGAAGGACGTGCTCGGCCTCGACGACGTCGTGCTCGAGTTCGAGCTCACGGCGAACCGCGGCGACTGCTTCAGTGTGCTTGGCCTCGTGCGCGAGATCGCCGTGCTCACGGGCAACGAGCCGAAGTGGCCGGCCATCCGCTGCGAGGAGGACGACGCGGCCAAGACGGCCGATCTCATCCAGACGGGCATCGAGGCGACGGATCTCTGCGACCGCTTCAGCGTGCGCATGGTGAAAAATGTCAAGGTCGCGCCGTCGCCGGAGTGGATGCAGCAGCGCCTCGAGGGGGCCGGCATCCGCGCCATCAACAACGTCGTCGATGTGACGAATTTCGTCATGCTCGAGCTCGGGCAGCCGATGCATGCCTATGATTACGATGAGATCACGGGGCATACGCTCACGGCACGCCGCGCTAAGGCGGGGGAGAACCTCCACACGCTCGACGACAGCTCGCGCGTCGCCAAGGGGGAGGAACTTGTCATCGCGGACAGTGAGCATCCTGCGGGGCTTGCCGGCATTATGGGCGGGCTTGAAAGCGAGGTCACGGAGAAGACGACGACGGTCGTCTTTGAGGCAGCATCTTTCTATGGGCCGAGTATCCGTCGCACAGCGCGTGCCTGCGGCCTGCACTCCGAGGCTTCGGGACGGTTCGAGCGCGGTGTCGATGTGACGAATACGCCGCGCGCGCTCGAACGCGCCTGCCAGCTGCTTCAGGAGATGGGTGCCTGCACGGTCACACAGGGAATCGTGGACTGCTACCCGCAGCCGAAGACACCCGTGACCATCGATTTCACGGCGGCGCAGATCAACGGACGTCTCGGCACGGAGCTTCCGGGAAGCCGTATGGTGGAGATCCTCACGAAGCTCGGCTTCACCATTGAGGAGACGGGTGAAGCGTGTTACCGCGCGACCGTGCCCTCTTGGCGCAACGACTGCACCTACATGGAGGATCTCTCCGAGGAAATCGCGCGCATCTATGGCTTCGACAACATCGCGGGAACGACGCCGTTCGGCCGCATGATGCAGGGACGCCAGAGCGCACGGCAGACCTTCATCGAGCGCATTAAGCAGATCCTTGCCGCGCTCGGCATGACGGAGGAGCTTTCCTTCAGCTTCACGAGCACGGAGCTCCTCGACAAGCTGCGCGTGCCGCAGGAAAGCAAGCTTCGCCGCGCCATCCCCATCATGAATCCGCTCACGGACGAGGCGCCGCTCGTGCGCACCTGTCTCCTTACCAGCATCATGGAGAACGCCGTGCGCAATTTCTCCCGCAAGAACATGGATCTCAGGCTTTTCGATGTGGCGCCGGTGTTCTATCCGAAGCAGCTGCCGCTCACGGAACTGCCGGAGGAAAAGACGAAGCTCGTCGGCCTCATCACGGGACGCAGACAGGAAATCGGCTGGAACCAGGGCAATGAGCAGGTCGATTTCTACGATATGAAAGGCATCGTCGAGGAACTCTTCGCGCGGCTTGGCATCAGCAAGTATACGGTCGAGTCGGGGGAGCATTTCGCGCTCCATCCGGGCAAGACGGCCTGCTTCAAGAAAGGGCGCGAGACGATTGCCGTCGTCGGCGAGCTCCATCCGGAGGCGGCGGAGAATTTTGGCATCAAGCAGAAGGTCTACCTCTTCGAGATGGATGTCGAGACGCTCATGAAATACACGGCGAAGAATTTCCATTTCGAGTCCCTGCCGAAGTATCCGGCCATCGCGCGCGATCTCGCGATGCTCGTCGATGAGGATGTGGCGGCGGCGGACATCGAGCGCGTCATCGCGAAGCACGGCGGCAAGCATTTTACGGGTGTGACGCTTTTCGATGTCTATACGGGCAAGCAGGTTGCGGACGGCAAGAAGAGCCTCGCGTTCAACCTGACGTTCCAGAGCAAGGACCGCACGCTCACGGACGAGGAGGCGGACGCTGCGTTCCAGGAGATCCTCTCCGCCGTCGAGCAACAGTTCCATGCGGAATTGCGCGCATGAGCAGGTGATGAGATGGAAAAGTCAGCAAGCAAGAAAGTCAACGTAGAGATCTTTGGCGATACCTATCCGTTCCGTACGGACGGTGATCCGGCGGAGCTCAAGAAACTGGCGGCGTTCGTCGATCAGCATATGCAGAAGGCCGCCCAGAAGACGCGCAGCCTCGATACGCGCAAGATCGCAGTCCTCTCGGCGATGGAACTCGCCGATGAGTATTTCAAGCTCAAGAAGGACTACGACGAGCTCGTCGAGATGCTTGAGGATAAGTGAGGAGTCTGGCATGACACAATTCGACAAGAGAAATCTCTCCATGATGATGGATTTCTACGAGATGACGATGGCGAACGGGTATTTTGCCGATCATGACAAGGATATCCAGGTGGCGTTCGACGTCTTCTACCGCAAGAATCCAGATGAGGGCGGCTTCGCCATCTTCGCAGGGCTCGAGCAGGTCATCGAGTACGTGGAGAACATGCGTTTCACCGAACGCGACATCGAGTATTTCCGCGCACAACACATGTTTTCCGAGGCGTTCCTCGCCTATCTGAAAGACTTCCGCTTCACAGGCGATATCTATGCGATGCCGGAGGGGACGGTCATGTATCCGGATGAGCCGATCCTCACGGTCGTCGGCTCCCTCATTGATGCGCAGCTCGTCGAGACGGCGATCCTCGCGCAGATCAACCACCAGTCGCTCATCGCAACGAAATCGCGCCGCATCTGCAAGGCGGCAGCGGGCAGGGCGGTGTCCGATTTCGGCGCGCGTCGGGCTCACAATATGGATGCCGCGACCTATGGCGCGCGCGCTGCCTATATCGGCGGCGTCGTTGGCACGGCGACGGTATCTGCCGGTCAGATGTTCCACATCCCGATCAGCGGCACGATGGCGCACAGCTGGGTGATGTTCTACGGCGATGAGTACGAGGCGTTCAAGAAGTACGCGCTGACGTATCCCGACGCGACCGTCCTGCTCGTCGACACGTACGATGTCATCCATTCCGGCATCCCGAACGCCATCCGCGTCGCGCATGAAGTCCTCGAGCCGATGGGGAAGCGTCTCGTCGGCATCCGCATCGATTCCGGCGATCTCGCGTATCTATCGAAACGCGTGCGGAAGATGCTCGACGCGGCAGGGCTCAAGGATTGCAAGATCGTCGTCTCCAACAGTCTCGACGAATTCACGGTCGCCTCGCTGCTCTCGCAGGGCGCGTGCATCGACAGCTTTGGCATCGGTGAGCGGCTGATCACGGCGAAGTCCGAGCCGGTCTTCGGCGCCGTCTACAAGCTCGCGGCCGTGGGCGAGAACGGGGAATTCGCGCCGCGCATCAAGGTCTCGGAAAACGTGGAGAAGATCACGAACCCCGGGCTCAAGGACCTCTACCGCGTCTATGATGCCGATGGGCACGCCGTGGCGGATCTCCTCGCCCTCTGCGGCGAGCAGGTCGACATGTCGGAGCCCTTTCGCTACGTTGACCCGCAGAAGCCGTGGAAGAACCGTTCCTTCGAGGGCTGCACGGTCAAGAACCTGCGCCGCCTTTACGTGCGGGACGGCAAACGCGTCGAGACGCTGCCGCCGCTCGAGGAGATCCGCAGCTATGTTCGGCAGCAGCTCGATACGGAGATCTGGGAAGAGGAACAGCGCTTCGAGAATCCGCATCGTCATTACCTCGACATGACGCCGGACTACTATGAGATGAAGATGGGGCTTCTGTACGAGACGCGCAAGCAGCACGGCTGAGGAGGGATCGTATGCTCACGGGAAAGACGGGAAATCTCGGCGTCATGGGCTGGCCCATCGCGCATTCGCTCTCGCCGTCCATGCAGAATGCTGCGCTCGCGGCGGCGGGGCTCGACTATGTCTACACGGCGCTGCCGGTGAAGGCGGAATATCTCCCGGCGGCCGTGGCGGGGCTGCGCGCCCTTGGGTTCCGCGGCTGGAATGTGACGATCCCGCACAAGCAGGCCATCATCGACCTGCTCGATGAGATCGACGAGGACGCGCAGATCATTGGCGCCGTCAACACGGTCGTGCAGGAGGCGGGGCGGCTGACGGGCTACAACACGGATGTCACGGGCTTCCTCGCGGGACTTGTGCACGCAGGCTTCTCGCTCCCGGGGAAGCGTGTGGTGCTCCTCGGTGCCGGCGGTGCCGCCCATGCGGTGCTCTGGGCGCTCATCAAGTCGGGCGCGGCGCGCGTCGCGATCGGCGTGCGGCACCCGGAAAAAGCGGAGCAGCTCCGGCAGGCGTTCGCCGCCCGGGCTTCGACGCTGGGGACTGAGCTCGCCGTGTGCCACTGGCAGGACGAGGCGTTCGGCGGGGAACTGCAACGCGCTGACCTGCTCGTCAATACCACGCCGCTCGGCATGACGCCGAAGATCGATGCGGCACCGCCCATCGATTGGCAGCTGGTCGCGCCAGGGGCGTTCGTCTACGATATCATCTACACGCCGCAGCAGACGAAGTTCCTGCAGGAGGCCGCTGCCGCTGGTCACCCGACGCTCAACGGCGAGGACATGCTCGTGGGGCAAGGAGCGGCCTCGTTCCGCCTCTGGTTCGGCCAGGACCCGGACACGGCGCGCATGAAGGCGGTCCTCAGGGCACAGCTTGGATAGGAGATCATGGCACAAAACGAGCTGGGAGATCACGTCAGCGTGAACAACCCAGCTCGTTTCCGGTTCTTACGGGAAAAGCTTTGACCAGCGTCTTGCAGTGGAAGCTTCCTGGCTTACTCCAAGAAGCAGTGTCTGCCGTCGCATTGTCCGGCAAAAGGGCATGCTCTGCCGGCAGGGCAGGTGGGGATCCGCTCTGCCGCCTCTTTCCCCTGACCGCGCAGGGAAAAGAACGCGAGAACGCAAAGGGTGAAGCAGATCATCGTGATGGCTGTCATGGGAAACACCTCGCTTGTTCGTTCTATTTGTTATTATTGTACCACAAATCCTATAGGAATGCGACGGGAATATGAGGAAGCACTGCGAAGCCAGCGCAAAAGGAAAGGAAGGGAAGGCAGCGATGAAGTTCCATGAATTCATGGGAGCCTTGCGGAAGGGGACGCCGCACGTCTTCCTGTTGGCAGGCGAAGAACAATACTATGTGGAAAGGGCCCTGGCAGCGCTGCGGCAGAACCTTTTCCCCGACGGGGGCGCGGAAGATGCCATAGAGAATGCACCGGGGGAGATCGACGTCGACCAGCTCATCGGGCTCATCGAGACCGTCCCCTTCTTCTCAGAGAAGCATGTCGTGATCGTCCGGGATGCGCCGTTCTTCAAGGCGGCGAATGCCGGCAAGAAGGCCGATGGGTCAGGCGAGAAGCAGCGTCCCGAGAAGAAGCGCGGGAAAGACGCGAAGCAGGAGCGCCTGCAGCAGCTACTGCAGGATATGCCGCCCTTCGCCTACGTCATCTTCCTCATGAAGGAAAAGCCCGACCAGCGGCGGAAGCTCACGAAGCTCGTTGAACAGGCAGGCCTGTTCCTCGACGCGGAACCCGTGCGCCCCTGGAACATCAACGAATGGCTGCAGGGGAAGCTCCGAGACATCGGCAAGGAGATGGACCGCGAGGCCCATGAATATTTCCTGGGCGCCGTATCGATGATGCAGCAGATTTCCCTGTCCTACCTCGATCAGGAGTTCGATAAGATCGCGCTCTTTTCCCGTCAGCCGCGCATTACGAAGGCGGAGATGATCGAGGTCTTTTCCGGCCTGCCGGAGACGTCTGTGTTCGCGCTCATCGACGCCGTCAGCGGCAAGGATGTGAAGAAAGCGTTGGCGCTGCTCGTGAGGCAGCTGCAGGACGGGACGTATTTCGCGGTCCTCTTGGCGCTGCTCGCCCGTCACGTGCGTCAGCTTTGGCAGGCGCGCCTGCTCATGGCGCAGGGCTGCTACGGGCGGCAGCTCGCAAAGAAACTGGAGCTCAATCCCTACATCGCGGAGAAGCTGGGACGCGCCGCGAAGCGTTTTCGCGATGACCAGCTGCGGCAGGCATATCTCGCCATCGTCGATGCAGACTATCGGTTGAAGACGGGGCAAGGCGGCAATGAATTGCTCGAGCGTATCCTCATCGTCTTATGTCGATGAATGTTTATCAATCTGTTATCCTTATCTGTTATGCTAGAGGTTAGAGTCATGGAAATGCTAGGTCTCTCAGGCGATTCGCGAGAACCGACGCCAGAGGAGTCAGCGAGAGAGGAAATGGAAGAGGAGAATGTGATATGAAGATTTTGGTCACCGGCGGTGCGGGATTCATCGGCTCGCATCTCGTTCGTCTCCTGCAGGGAGCGGGAGAACAGGTCACGGTGGTGGATAATTTCAGTACGGGACTCCGCGAGAATTTGCCGGAGGGGACGGATTGCCGGCAGGTGGACGTGACGAGCCCGGCGCTCGAAGCGGTCTTTGAGGCGGGGGCGTTCGATGCCGTCGTGCATCTGGCGGGGCAGACGACGGTGCACGTCTCCATGGCAGATCCGGAGCTCGACGGCACGCAGAACGTGATCGGCTCCATCCACGTGCTGGAGCAGGCGCACAAATACGGCGTTTCTCGCGTGATCTTCGCCTCGACGGCGGCGAGTTACGGCGATGTGCCCGAGGACCATCTGCCCATCGATGAGTTCGAGCCGCTCGCGCCGCTTTCGTTTTACGGCCTTTCCAAGGTGACGGTCGAGCAGTATCTATCGCTTTACCATCGCTCGTTCGGGCTCGATTATGTCGTCCTCCGGTTCGCCAATGTCTACGGTGAGCGTCAGGGCGCCGGCGGCGAGGGCGGTGTGATCAGCATCTTCGCGCGCAAGGCGGCCAAGGGCGAGCCGCTCACGATCTATGGTGACGGGGGGCAGACGCGAGACTTTATCTACGCCGGTGACATCGCGCGCGGCATTTACGCCGCACTCAAGACGGAGCAGGTCAATCGCGCCTACAACCTTTCGACGCAGACGGAGACGAGCCTGAAGGACCTCGTCTCCGTCCTCAGCGACGTCGCCGGTCGTCCCATCGTCCCGGAGTACCGGGAGGCACGTACTGGCGACATCTATCAGTCCGTGCTCGCGAACGGCCGCGCGCGTCGGGCGCTCGGCTGGCAGCCGGAGGTGAGTCTCGAGGAGGGCTTGCGCCGCACGTATCGCTATTTCCAGCAGACGGAAGCGTAAGCGGGCACGCCTTCGTATACGTTTTCGCCTCCTGCAGGAAGAACGTTTCCTTCCTCGCAGCCTCGCTGTGTTATTTTCACAGTGGGGCTGCTTTTTTATGAAGTTGACAATGAGAATGAGATAGGATATCATAGTCATGTAGAAATCATCTCATTCTCATTGTCATTTAGGAGGAGGCGTTTCATTTTGACGTTGAAAGACGGCAAGACGGGCATGAATCTGAAAGTCTTGGAAATCGGTGATTCAGCACTGAAGGACCGGCTCATGACCATGGGGCTGATCCCGGGGACGAACGTGAAGGTGCTGCGCTCGGCACCGCTGGGCGATCCCATCGCCATCGGCATCCGTTCCTACAACCTCGCGTTGCGTCGGGAAGACGCGGAGAAGATCCAGGTATCGGAAGTCGGCTGAGCAGATTGGCATCGAGGCGCGGCAGGACGTTGTGTCTTGTCTTTCCGCTTCACGCACGCGCAGCAGATACCTGCGGAATCCTGTAGGAGAATAGGGAAAGGAGACGTCGTTTCACTTATGTCAACATTAGCAGTCGCACTCACCGGCAACCCCAATACCGGTAAATCTACCATCTTCAACGAGCTCACGGGAGCCCGGCAGAAGATCGGCAACTGGCCGGGCGTCACGGTCGACAAGAAGGTCGGCTATACGCTCTACAAGGATCGCGCGATATCCGTCATCGATCTGCCGGGGACGTACAGCGTCAACGCGCGCAGCCCGGAGGAGAAGATCGTCATCGATTTCCTCATGAACAACAAGCTCGATCTCGTCGTCGATGTTGTCGACAGCTCGAATATCGAACGGAACCTGTTCCTCACGGTGCAGCTTCTCGAGCAAGGCATCCCTCTGCTCATCGACCTCAATATGCAGGACGACGCGAAGCGCCGCGGCATCAAGATCGATACGAAGAAGCTCGAGGAAGCCTTCGGCATGCCGGTCGTCGAGACGGTCGGCCGCAGCAGCAAGAGCACGCGGAAGCTCCTCGATGTCTTCACCTCCACGGTGATGGCACAGTATGAGCCGAGCGACCTCGTGAAAGCGCATATCAAGAAGGTCGAGGCGATCCGTGCGAACGGCAAGCCGGAGCAGGAGCAGCAGGAGGAACTCGCCGAGGCGCGCTACGCGCTCATCGATCAGGTGATGGCGTCTGCGGTCGACATGGGGAACGTCGGACCGTCGAAGTCGGAGAAGATCGACCACTACCTCGCGAACGGTGTGCTCGCGTTGCCGATCTTTCTGCTGATCCTCTACGCGGTGTTCCAGATCACGTTCACCTGGATCGGTCAGCCGATCGCGGATCTCCTCGATGATGCCATCAATACGGATTTCGTTGATTTCATGACGGACTTCCTCACGAATGCCGGCGTTGCCGATTGGCTCGTCTCGCTCGTCTGCGATGGCATCATTGCCGGTGTCGGCGCCGTGCTCACGTTCGTGCCGCTGATCTTCGTCCTGTTCTTCTGCCTGTCCTTCCTTGACGGCACAGGCTACATGGCGCGCATCGCGTTCATCATGGATCCGATTATGCGCCGCTGCGGCCTCACGGGCAAGGGCATCATGCCGCTCATGATGGGCTTTGGTTGCGGCGTGCCGGCCATCATGGGCGCACGGGCGCTCGACTCCGAGAAAGACCGCATGGTATCCATCCTCATCACGCCGTTCCTCACCTGCGGCGCGAAGCTGCCGATCATGGCGCTCTTCGCGGCGATGTTCTTCCCGGACAACGCGGCGAACGTCGTCTTCGCGATGTATATCCTCGGCGTGGTGATGGCGATCGTCGTCGCCAAGGGCCTCGGCGCGACGATGTTCAAGGACAAGGGCTCGACGTTCCTGCTCGAGCTGCCGCCGTACCGCATGCCGGATCTCAAGACGGTCATGCTCGAGACCTGGGACAAGGGCAAGGGCTATCTCGTCAAAGCCGGTACGATCATCTTCGCGGCTTCCGTCCTGCTCTGGGTGATGTCGAACTACAATTTCAGCGGCCCGTGCGAGATTGAGGATTCTATCCTCGCGACGCTCGGCAACTGGATGTCGAAACTCTTCACGCTCCAGGGCTTCGATACCTGGGAAGCCGGCGCGGCCATCCTCTCCGGCATCATGGCGAAGGAGACCGTCGTCGCGACGATCGGTATTCTCTACGGTGCGGGCGATGTCTCGACGGAAGCGGAAGACGCCGCCGATACGGCTTCGACGATGATGGAGACGGGGATGGCGACGGCCTTCACGAGCCTTTCCGCCTTCGCCTTCATGGTGTTCTCCCAGCTCTACACGCCTTGCGTGACGGCGCTTGGTACCATCAAGAAGGAAGCGGGCGGTTGGAAATGGGTCGGCTTCTCCGCCGTCTACCAATTCGCGATCGCCTGGGTCATCTCCCTGCTTGTCTATCAGGTGGGACGCATGCTCGGCTTCTGAGTGACTGCTTATATTGTGAATGAATCCGTAGTTCCTTAGAGTGGAGGGATGAATGATGGCAACGTTGCTTGTAGGCGTACTTCTTCTCGTGGCGCTCTATTTCGCGCTGCGCCATGTCGTGCGCAATTTCCGTGAGGGCAAGGAGGATTGCTGCGGCGGCTGTCCCGGCTGTCAGGGCGGCTGCAGCAGCTGCCATCCGCATGCCTGATGCACGGACTTTAGAGCCTTCGCTGGCTCTAGGGAATACGAAAGCCGGATGCTTCTTCGGGAGTAGCCGGCTTTTGTCGTGATTCCTTTTTCTTGACATCTGTGATATGATGAGAGCATATTGAGAACATTTTCCATTCGGCGGAGCGCGGCTGCGTTCCGAGGACCATGAGGAGGTCGTGTTTTGCGTTTCAGGAATATCTTTTTAGTGCTTTTGGCGATCGGCTCCATCCTGCTCGCGGGCTGCGGCGCGCAGCCGGGGACGAAGGACGCGGAGAAGGCGGAGGGCGGCTTCCGCATCGTGACATCGTTCTATCCGATGTACATCGATGCCATCAACATCACGCGCGGCGTCGACGGCGTGACGGTGACGAACATGACGAAGCCACAGACGGGCTGCCTGCATGACTATCAGCTCACGACGGAGGATATGAAGACGCTGGAGAAAGCGGATGCCTTCATCGTGAATGGCGCCGGGATGGAGAATTTCCTCGACAAGGTCATCAAGGCGCAGAAGGGCCTCACGGTCATCGACGCCTCCCGCGGCATCCCGCTACTGGAGGAAGAAGGAGAAAAGAATCCGCACGTCTGGCTCAGCATCTCCAGAGATATCGAGCAGGTGAAGAACATCGCAGAGCAGCTTGAGGAGGCAGATCCCGCGCATGCCGACGCCTATGCGGCGAACGCCAAGGCGTACATCGAGAAGCTCACATCTCTCCAAGCGGAGATGCACGCGTCCCTTGACAACGTGCCGCATAAGGAGATCGTGACGTTCCACGAGGCGTTTCCGTATTTCGCGGAGGAATTCGGCCTGAAGATCATCGGCGTCATCGAGCGGGAGCCTGGCTCCGAGCCGACACCAGAGGAGCTGGAGCAGACGATCGCGCAGGTGAAGCAGCTGCCCGTCAAGGTGCTTTTCACTGAGCCGCAGTACTCCCCGAGCGCCGCGGAGACCATTGCGCGGGAGACGGGCGCGAAGATCTACGAGCTCGATCCCGTGGTGACAGGGGAGGCGACACCCGCCGCGATGGATGCCTACCTCGATGTCATGCGGAAGAATATGGAAGTCCTGCAGCAGGCCCTGCAGTAACGGGAAAAGAAAAAGATGCAGGCGAACATGATGTTCGCACTGCATCTTTTTTGCTCTTTGGGAAAATCCCTTACTTGTTCGCCTTGACGAGCGCAAGGATCTCATCCGCGCGGCCGTTGGAGCCGAGGACGTCCTTGATCTTGTGCTCGACGAGCTCCTTGACATAGGAGCGACCGTCAGCGATGTACTGGCGCGGGTCGAAGTGCTCCGGATGCGCCATGAAGTGCTCGCGGATGCCAGCCGTCATCGCGAGGCGGAGGTCGGAGTCGATGTTGATCTTGCAGACTGCGGATTTCGCTGCCTTGCGGAGCTGATCCTCAGGAATGCCGACCGCATCGTCGAGCTTGCCGCCGTTGTCGTTGATAATCTTCACGTACTTCGGAATGACGGAGGAAGCGCCGTGGAGGACAATCGGGAACTCCGGAATCTTCTTCTCGATCTCAGCGAGGATGTCGAAGCGGAGCTCAGGCGGGACGAGCACGCCGTCAGCGTTGCGCGTGCACTGCTCCGGCTTGAACTTGAACGCGCCGTGGCTCGTGCCGATGGCGATGGCGAGGGAGTCGACGCCCGTCTCGCGGACGAACTCCTCGACCTCTTCCGGCTGCGTGTAGGCTGCTTCGTGCGCAGCGACCTTGACATCGTCCTCGATGCCGGCGAGCTTGCCGAGCTCGGCCTCGACGACGACGCCGTGCTCATGCGCATAGGCAACGACTTCCTGCGTGCGCTTGATGTTCTCTTTGAACTCATACTTGGAGCCGTCGAACATGACAGAGGTGAAGCCATCATCGATGCAGGCTTTGCACGTCTCGAAGTCCGGGCCGTGATCGAGGTGCAGGGCGACAGGGATGTCGTTGACCTCGAGGGCAGCCTCGACGAGGTGACGGAGATACGGGCCCTTCGCGTACTTGCGGGCACCGGCGGATGCCTGGAGGATGACCGGGGATTTCAGCTCGGCAGCAGCTTCCGTGATTCCCTGGACGATCTCCATGTTGTTGATGTTGAAAGCGCCGATGGCGTAGCCGCCCTCGTAAGCCTTCTTGAACATTTCTTTCGTTCCAACTAATGGCATTTTTACATTACCCCCTAGTAATTTGTGTTCAACCATTCATGAACTTATCTCATTATAGCATAGAAACCGAGACAGTTGTATAGGCCGCGCGCAAATTTTCCCGAAATCCGTCAGAGTCCGGCACCCGGGAACGAGGCGTCGATGATCGCCTGCATGTCCGGGGGCAGAGGGGCCTCAACGCAGCATTCCTCCTGCGTGAGGGGATGCCGGAAGACGAGGCGCGCGGCGTGGAGCGCTTGGCGCGCGATGCGCGCGTCAGGGCGGCCGTAGAGGTCGTCGCCGAGCAGCGGGCAGCCGAGGCTCGCGAGATGGACGCGGATCTGGTGCGTGCGCCCCGTGTCAAGGGAGAGGCGCAGGAGGGAGAGCCCGTCACGGGCGGCGAGGACTTTATAGGACGTGCGCGCTTCCTTGCCGCCATCTCTCGTAGCGCGCACTTCCTGCCGGATAAAGCTATCGTCGCTGCGCCCGAGCGGCAGGTCGATGACGCCTGCCGCCTGCGGCGGCGTGCCGCAGGCGATAGCGAGGTAGAGGCGGTGGAACCGCTTTTTCTCGCGCGCCGTCAGCATGTGCTGGATCTGCGGTTCCTTGGCGATGAGCACGAGTCCTGTCGTCTGCCGGTCGAGGCGATGGAGCGGATGGAAATGGTGGGATTCTCCCCGGCGGTGGTAGTAGCCGAGCACGGCATTCGCCAGCGTCCCCGCAGGCTCGACGGTGAGTGGGTGGACGAGCTGTCCTGCCGGCTTGTTTACGGCGAGCAGGACGTCGTCTTCATAGCGGATGTCGAGCGGCAGGTCCTGCGGCTCGATGGGAAAGGCGGCGGGATTTGCCGGCTTCTCGCTCTCAAAGGTCAGAAGATCGCCGTTTCGCACCATCGTTTGCGTCGCGTTAAGAGAGGCGCCGTTCCTCCGGAAGTCGCCCGTGTGCTTCAGGCGTTTCCACTGGGAGTTTGAGATGCCGTAGTGCTTGATAAGATATGTGCGCGCCGGCAGGGCGTCGCAGCCCGGTGGCAAGTGGACGGTGACGCGGGTCACTGCGCCTCACCGCGGCGGTCTGCGCCTGCCTGCGTGCGGCCGGCGGGCGCGAACGGCTCCCCGCGCAGCAGGGCGATGATGCGGAAGAGCAGCGAGAGCAGGATGGCGACGACGGTGGCGAGCGCCATGCCCTTGAGCGTGACGGTGCCGAGCGTGATGCTCGCGGTCGAGACGCCGATGCCGAGCACGATGGAGGTGAGCAGGAGGTTCATGGGCTGGTTGTAGTCGACCTTTGCCTCAACGAGGATGCGGATGCCGGACGCGGCGATGAGTCCGAAGAGGAGCAGGGAGACGCCGCCCATGACCGGGGTCGGGATGCTCTGGATGAGCGCGGCGAGCTTCCCCAGGCAGGAAAGCAGGATGGCGAAAACAGCGGCACCGCCGATGACCCAGGTGGAGAAGACGCGCGTGATGGCGAGCACGCCGATGTTTTCCCCGTACGTGGTGTTCGGCGTCGAGCCGAAGAAGCCGGAGATGATCGTCGAGATGCCGTTGCCGAAGATGGAGCGGTCGAGTCCCGGATCCTTTGTGAGGTCGTGGCCGACGATGTTGCCCGTCACGATGAGGTGGCCGATGTGCTCGGCGATGACGACGAGCGAAGCCGGCAGGATGATGAGGATGGCGCCAGGCTCAAAGACGGGATGATAGAAGGTCGGCAGGGCGAACCAGGGTGCGTTTTCCACGAGGCTCCAGTCGACGATACCGGTGCAGGCGGCGATGAGATAGCCCGAGACGACGCCGATGAGGATGGGGATGATGGAGAGGAAGCCCTTGAAGGCGACGGAGGCGACGATCGTGATGGCGAGCGTCGCGAGCGAGACGAAGATCGCGTTCGCATCCGTCTTGTCACCCGTCAGGCCCGCCATGCCGGCAGCGGTCGGCATGAGCTCGAGGCCGATGACGGCGACGATGGCGCCCATGGAGGCGGGCGGGAAGATGACATCGATCCAGCTCGTGCCGATGGCGCGGATCAGAAGGCCGACGAGGCAGAACACGAGGCCGACGACGATGAAGCCGCCGAGCGCCGCCTCGTAGCTGTACTGGGCGAGCACGAGGAAGACCGGCGAGAGGAACGCGAAGCTCGAGCCGAGGTAGGCGGGGATACGTCCCTTGCAGATGATGAGATAGAGGATCGTGCCGATGCCGTTGAAGAGCAGCACGGTGGCAGGATTCACCTTGAAGAGGATCGGCACGAGCACCGTGGAGCCGAACATGGCGAAGAGGTGCTGCAGGGAAAGCGGGATGGTCTCGAGGAGCGGCAGGCGTTCCTCGACACCGATGGCGCGACGCGTAGACATGAAAAACACTCCTTTATATAAATTCCCTTCCACGCTATCATATTCGTCGCTGTTTGTCTAGACAGACACGGCAGCGCCCTGGCGCACGAAAGCCCCGGCGCGTTTCGTGCGCCGGGGCTTTTGCCTGCGAGGGGGCATTGCTTGGGGCATGCGTCAGTGCGCGCCGCAGGTGCCTGTGGCTGTCATGCAGTCCTCGTCCTTGTTCGTGAGGCCGAGATCCCTGAGCATTTGCATGTCCTCCTTGATCGTTGTGCCGGAGGTCGTGAGCATGTTGCCCGTGATCGAGGCGGAGGCGCCCGTCTCGAAGGCCGTCGCGCCGTTCTGCGGCAGGAGCTTGCGCCCTGCCGCCAGGCGGATGTTCGCCGTCGGGTTGATGTAGCGGAAAAAGGCGATGGTGCGCAGGATATCTGCGGCGGGGAGTTGCGGGCGTCCTTCCATGCCCGTGCCCGGGATGGGCATGAGCGCGTTGATGGGGATGGATTCGATGCCGAGCTCCTGCAGGGAGAGCGCCATGTCGAGGCGGTCCTCCCACGTCTCGCCCATGCCGATGATGCCGCCCGAGCAGACGCAGAATCCTTCCTCCTGCGCCATCTTGATCGTGCGGATGCGGTCGTCGTACGTGTGCGTGGTGCAGATCTGCGGGAAGAAGCGGCGGCTCGTCTCGATGTTGTGATGGTAGCTCGTGACACCGGCTTCGTGCAGGCGGCGCAGCTGTGCGCGCGTGAGCAGTCCGTGCGAAGCACAAAGATCGATCGTGAGCGTGCGCTTCATCTCTTCATATGTCTCGATGGCTTTGTCGAAATCGCGTCCCGCCAAGGCGCGCCCCGAGGTGACGATGGCGAATCGGTTGGCGCCTGCCTCCTGGTTGGCGCGTGCATTGCGGATGATCTCCTCCTTGGGCAGGAAGCCGTACTCGTCGATGCCCGTATGGTGGCAGGCCGCCTGCGCACAGTAGCGGCAGTCCTCGCCGCAGCGTCCCGAGCGGCCGTTGATGATCGTGCAGAAGTCGATGTGCTTGCCGCAGAAATGACGCTGGAGCCTGCCGGCGCCTTCCTGCAGTTCCTCGAGCGGTGCGGTGAGGAAGAGGGAGAGATCGTCCGAGCGGCGAATGCGGTCGCCGGCGATGATATCCGTTGCCAGCTGGGCAGGAGTACGGTTGTTTCGATTCATTTCGATGGCCTCGCTTTGCTTACTTCACTCTGAGGAGTGATGGTTTACAGTCAACATTATATAGGATGCTATGTTGACAGTCAACCTAGCAAAGAGGATGGTTGCCGCTTCGCATGGGCAATATTGACAAATGGTCGGCTTGTTGTAAAATGTCAATATGTAGTAATAGAAGGTTATTTTCATCAATTGTTGCGTGAAGGTGGTTTGCTTTTTGCGAGGAACAGAGCCTGTAGAACGGGTCATCTACTTTGAGGACCAGGAGGAAGCGTACAGCCTGCTCGGCGTGCGCGATGAGTTCATCCGCGTGTTCCAGGAGAACTTCGACTGTCAGATGGTGAGCCGCGGCGACCGCCTGGAACTCCTCGGAGCGCCGGAGGAGACGGAGCCAGCCGCGCATGTGCTCGAGGAGCTCCAGTACCTCCATCGGCAGGGAACGAAGATCACGATGCACGAGGTGCGCTATGGCATCCAGCTCGAGAAGCGCGGTGAGGGCGCAGCGCTGCACCGGCTGTTCAGCGACACGATCCTCGTGACGGCCAAGGGACGCCACGTGCGGCCGAAGACGCTGGGACAGCGCCGCTATCTCGAGACGATCCGCCAGAGCAGCATCACGTTCGGCATCGGTCCGGCAGGGACGGGCAAGACGTATCTCGCCGTCGTCATGGCGGTCGCGGCACTGCGCACGAAAGAAGTCGAGAAGATCATCCTCACGCGTCCTGCTGTCGAGGCGGGGGAGCGCCTCGGATTCCTCCCCGGCGATCTCCAGGACAAGGTCGATCCTTATCTGCGCCCGCTCTACGATGCCTTGCAGGACATCCTCGGGCTCGATATGTATCAGAAGTTCATGGCGCGCGGCATCATCGAGATCGCACCGCTCGCCTACATGCGCGGACGCACGCTCGAGAATGCCTTCATCATCCTCGATGAGGCGCAGAACACGACGGACAAGCAGATGAAGATGTTCCTCACGCGCCTCGGATTCGGCTCGCGCATGGTCGTCACGGGCGACCTCGGGCAGGTGGATCTGCCGCGCGGTGTGACGAGTGGCCTGCGCCAGGCGAGCGAGATCCTGAACGGCGTTGAGGGGATTGGCATCGTGCGCCTCGCGCCGCTCGACGTGATCCGCCATGATGTCGTCACGCGCGTGGTAGAGGCATACGGTGCCTATGAGGCGCGGCAAAAAGCGCTGCGGCAACAGGAGAGGAGCCTGCGCCGCAGGCAGAGAGAGGCAGCGGCGGAAAGCGAGGAAGAAGCATGAAGGTCATGATCAGCACCTACCCGGAGGAACTCCGTTTCCCGGAGGAGATCGAAGAGAACGTGCGGGCGGCGGCGGAGAAAGTCGGTGAGATCTACGGCGTGGAGAATGGCGAGGTCAGCGTAACGCTCACGGACAACGCCTACATCCATCAGCTCAATCGCCAGTATCGCCAGATCGACCGGCCGACGGACGTGCTTTCCTTTGCCCTCAACGAGAGCGTGGAGCCGGACATCGAGAACGGGCCGGACATCGACGTGCTCGGAGACATCATCCTCTCGGTGGAACGGGCGAGGGAGCAGGCGGCGGACTACGGGCATAGTCTGCGGCGGGAGATCGCGTTCCTGACCGTGCACGGCATGTTGCATCTCCTCGGCTACGATCACATGGAGGAGGCAGACCGCCTCGAGATGGAGAAGGAACAGCGCTACGTCATGGAGCAGCTGGGCATCTCAAGAAATGAAGGAGCGTGACGGCATGAAAGAGACAGGGAATCATCATAAATCGGGATTTATCGCCGTGATCGGCAGGCCGAACGTCGGCAAATCGACGCTCATCAACAGCCTCATCGGACAGAAGATCGCCATCATGAGCGATAAGCCGCAGACGACGCGCAACAGGATTCTCTGCATCCTCACGCGTCCGGAGGCGCAGATCGTCTTCCTCGATACGCCGGGGATCCACAAGCCGAAACACAAGCTCGGCGAGTACATGGTCAAGGCAGCGGAGGGCACGCTCAAGGAGGTGGATGCCATCTTCTTCGTCGTCGATGCCACGGAGAAGATGGGGCCCGGGGAATACTATATCCTCGAGCGCCTGCAGGCGACGGCGAAGCCGGTCATCCTCGTCGTCAACAAGCTCGACCTCATCGAGAAAGAGCAGGTGCTGCCGATCATCTCCCATTATACCAACCAGTATCCCTTCGTTGGTGTCGTGCCGATCTCCGCGAAAGAGGAGACGAACCTTGACGCGCTCATCCAGGAAGTGGAGCAATACCTGCCGGAGGGACCGCAGTACTATCCGGAAGACATGGTCACGGATCAGCCGGAGCGCCTCATCGTCGCGGAACTCGTGCGCGAGAAGGCGCTCCAGCTCACGCGCGACGAGATCCCGCACGCCGTCGCCGTCGATGTCGACGAGATGAAAGCACGGGAGAACGGCGATACGTACATCCGCGCGACCATTTACGTCGAGCGCGATTCGCAGAAAGGCATCCTCATCGGCGCGAAGGGCGCCATGCTCAAGGAGATCGGCAAGCGCGCGCGGGCGGACATCGAGATGCTGCTCGGAACGCGCGTTTTCCTCGACCTTTGGGTCAAGGTGAAGAAGGATTGGCGCGACCGCGACAGCGTCCTCAGAGATTTCGGGTTCGGCAATGACAAATAACGAATGCAAGGCACTGCGGCGGGTGATCTCCCGCCGTTTCATCAATGGCTTGATCCTGCTCGTCCCCATCGCGATCACGCTCTTCGTGGTCGCGGAAACGCTGCAGTTCACGGAAGGTGTGCTCGGCAAGCATCTGCCGTTCTATTTTCCGGGCATGGGCATCATCACGCTCGTCCTTTTCATCTATTTCGTGGGCTGGCTGTCCTCCTACTGGTTCATGCGGCGCTGCATCCGCATGGGGGAGCGGCTGCTCGGGAAGATCCCCATCGTGAAGTTCATCTACAACAGCGTGAAGCATCTCTCGACGGCGGTCTTCGAGTCGAACAGCATGTTCGACCGCGTCGTGCTCGTGCCATTCCACCAGTCCAAGGCGCTCGGCTTCGTCATGGCGGATGTGCCGCAGGCGCTCAAGGAGAAGCTCGGCGATGACTATGTCTGCGTCTTCGTTCCTTGGAGTCTTAACATGACTTCGGGGACGAATCTCTTTGTCAAGGAAAGCGACGTCATCTACCTCGATATCAGCAGCGAATCCGCACTGCAGTACATGCTCACAGCTGGAGCCGTCATGCCGAAGAAAATCTATCAGTCACCTCTCTCCGAGAGGGACGATAGCGAGCAGCTATCTTTGGAAAAGCGCGGTGAGCAGAACAAGGAAGGGCGCAGCGGTCAGGACGCGGCGAAACAGGGAAACGGCACGGCGTCTGACGCGCAGACAAGAACAAGAGGGGAGCATCGCTGATGGCGCGCTACACGGCCTCTGCGATGGTTCTCGGTGTGCATAACTGGGGCGATGCGGATAAGATCGTCACGCTCTTCACACGGGAGCGCGGCCTTGTCCGCGCCGCGGCCTTCGGTGCGCGTCGCCCGAAAAGTCCGCTCGCGGCGGGAATGCAGATGTTCAACGAGGTCGAGACAGAGCTCACGGAAGGGCAGCGGCTCGATACGGTGCGGACGGTCTCGCTGCTCCATCATCCGAAGAAGCTCAGCGAGGATCTTGCGGCGATGTCCTACGGCTCGTTCGTCGCGGAGATCGTGCGCGAGTTCCTGCCAGAGAAACAGCCGGAGCCCGAGATCTACACGCTGCTCAGCAAGGTGTTCGCGGCGTTCGAGACGCGCAACGCGCGTATTGTTGCGCTCATGGCTGCGTATCAGCTCATGGAGCACACGGGACTGCAGCTCTCCTATGCGCGCTGCGCGCATTGCGGGAAATTGCTGCAGGGGGACGCTTTTTTCAGCGAGCAGGCAGGCGGCGCGCTTTGCGCAGAGGATAAAGCGCCGGACGCCGTGCCTTATCCTGCGCAGTTGCGGGAGTTCCTCACGCGCATCTTTGCCTATACTTGGCAGCCAGATGTGTCGTTTATGGTCACGCGGGACAACCTCCTCACGGCGGAACAGATACTCATCGGCTATTTGCAGCGGCTCTTAGGGCATCCGCTCAAGTCACTCGTCTTCATTCATCAGCTTGTGTGATAGCTGGCGGGACCTGCCCTGGAGATTTGCGTAATAGAGAGGTTACACCACGATGAAAAGAAATTTTATACTGGATCTGCTGCTCGTAGTGAGCACCTTGCTTTGTGCTGTAACAGGCATCGTATCGGATTTTCACCTCTTTTCCGGCGGGCGTAGCGTCAAGATGCTTTTGCTTACGATTCATAAGTGGAGCGGGTATGGAATGGCCGTTTTTGCAGTTCTGCATTTTGCCTGGCATTGGAACTGGCTGCGGTATGCGGCGAGGACTTTGTGGAAACGCTGAGGATCAAGGCAGGTTGTTTGTCAGTATGGATGCCGTTTGGAGATGGTAACAGACGGCGTTTTTGCTGTGTCCATGCGGATGATTGATAGCAAGAGGGAGAGAAGAACTATGGTTAGATGCGCACATTGCGGCAAATCATTGGATGAGAAGGACGCGCTCCGTCACAAGAAGGGCGGCGGGGAGGAGATCATTTGCCGGGACTGTTTCAAGGAAATTACGGGCATTGATTATCAGACATTTGCCTATCGCCGGGAAAATGCGAAGCAGACAATCTTTGCCGTCGTGTTTTGTTTCGCGGCGACGGTCTATGCCTTTGTTGAGAAGGGGCCTCTCTGGGGCGTGCTCGGTCTGGTGCTGACGGTATTAGTGTATCTCTTCGCAAGCAAGGCGCGTTGATGGTCAGCGCGGCGGCTCGTCTTGCCGTTTTGTCATAAAAAAGAAAGAGAACGAGGGCAGTGCGCTGTGCACTGCCCTCGCCGCATTTGTTACGCGTGATTTTTAACGGCGGTATGCCGTGATGGACTGATAATGCTTCTTGAAGAATTCCTCTGCGACCTGTGGGAAGAGCGCATAGGAGAGCACGTCCTCGTCCGTCGGGTTCAGGAAGCCTTTGCCGATAAGCTCAGCCTTGAACTGGTCGAACGTCTCTGCCTTTGCATCCTCGATGGAGCAATCCTCGATGATATCCTCCTCCGCGATGTGGAGCGTCTTCGTGAGGAAGTCGTGATCCACAGGCACCGGCGTGCGGCCGAACTTGCCGCGGGCGAGATCCTTGAACTCGTTCGGAACCATCTTGTAGCGCTCGCCGCTCATGACATTGAACGTTGCCATCGTGCCAACGATCTGAGAGGACGGCGTGACGAGCGGCGGATAGCCGACATCCTTGCGGACGCGCGGCATCTCGTCGAGCAGATCCTGATATTTGTCCTCCATGCCCGCTTCCTTGAGCTGGTTCGCGAGGTTCGAGAGCATGCCGCCCGGGATCTGGAAGTCGAGGACGTTCGGGTTGATATCGAAATAGCCCTTGAGGTTGAACTCCTTGATGAGGCGCTTCTTCACGGCGAGGAAGTGCTTGGAGATCGGTGTGAGTTGCTGGACATCGATGCCCGTATCGTGTTCCGTGCCCTCAAGCATGCGGATCATCGTCTCCGTGCACGGCTGAGACGTGTCGGAGGAGAACGGCGCGAGTGCGCAGTCGATGACGTCGACACCGGCCTCGACTGCCTTGAGGTACGTGGCATGGCCGAACCCGGACGTGCAGTGCGTGTGGAGCTCCACAGGGATGTCGAGCTCACTCTTGAGCTTCTTGACGAGGTCCTCTGCCACATACGGCTTGAGCAGGCCGGACATATCCTTGATGCAGATGGAATGGCAGCCCATCTCCTGGAGCTCCTTGGCGAGCTTCACGAACGTGTCATTCGTGTGGACCGGGCTGATCGTATAGACGAGGCAGCCCTGCACTTCCGGTTTTTCCGGGCAGTTCAGCGCTGCGTTGATGGCGACCTTGAGGTTGCGGACATCGTTGAGCGCATCGAAGATGCGGAAGACGCCGACACCGTGCTGGGAGGCTTTCCGGACGAACTTCTCGACGACATCGTTGGAGTAGTGATTGTAGCCGAGGAGGTTTTGGCCGCGCAGGAGCATCTGGATCGGGGTCTTGAGCTTCGACTTCAACGTGTCGAGGCGCTCCCACGGATCCTCGTCAAGGAAGCGCAGGCAGGTATCGAAGGTTGCTCCGCCCCATGCCTCGAGCGCCTTGTAGCCGACCTGGTCGAGCGCAGCGAGCTGCGGCAGCATATCAGAGAGGTGCATGCGCGTCGCGCAGAGCGACTGATGGCCATCGCGCAAGACGGTTTCCATGATTTTCACAGGTTTTGCCATAATAAAACACTCCAATGCTTTAATAATCCTAGATTATCCCTTGTGGCACAAAAGAGGACGAACGCAAAGTTCTGAACAAAACGTGTCGTATTGTTTCTTTTTTGCGTCCGGGCCAGTCCAATTTCGTAGCACACCTTTAGTATAGGTACTAAATCGGTATGTGTCAATTAAAAAACTTTTCCTCGATTGTAAAAAAACGATATGGAAAAAGAGGAAATAAGTTAATATCTTCACTTTGTAGACAAATCGAAGAAAATTTTATACGATATGAATCAGTAAGAAACATGCTGCAACAAGCAGTGAAATGAAAGCTAATAATAAAAGTGAGGTAGGAAAAGGAAGATTCGCCGCAGCGCGGCGACGCGGAATGTTTCCTGATGTCACAAAGTAGGAGGGGCGATTTATGGAAATTCTTGTTTGCATCAAGCAGGTACCTGGCTCGAACAAGGTTGAAGTCGATCCGGTGACGGGTGTGCTGAAGCGCGATGGCGCGGACAGCAAGATGAATCCTTACGATCTTTATGCGCTCGAGGTCGGCATGGAGCTCAAGGAGCAGTACGGCGGCCGCGTGACGGTGTTGACAATGGGGCCGCCGCAGGCGAAGGCGGTGCTCTATGAGGCGTTCTCAATGGGTGCGGACGAGGGTGCGCTCGTTACGGATCGGAAGTTCGGCGGCGCTGATGTGCTCGCGACGAGCTACACGCTCTCGCAGGGCATTCGCCGCCTGGGCAAGTTCGACCTCATCCTCTGCGGCCTGCAGACGACGGACGGCGATACGGCACAGGTCGGCCCGGAGGTATCCGAGATGCTTGGGATTCCCTGCGTCTGCAACGTAAATGCCATTGGCGCGGTCAAGGCGGGCGGCATCACTGTGACGATGGAGATGTCGGAGGACATCGAGGAGCTCGATGTTTCCTTCCCGTGTCTGCTGACGGTGCAGAAGGACATCATGCAGCCGCGGCTTCCTTCCTATAAACTCAAGCAGGCGACGAAGGATCGCAAGATCACCGTCTATACCTTCCAGGATATGGAGGATCAGGACGAGCACCATTACGGGCTGAACGGCTCGGCAACGCAGGTGCAGCGTATTTTCCCGCCGACGTCGGACAAGGAACAGAGGACGATTGAAGGGACGAGCGCAGAGGCGGCACAGCAGATGCTGGATCTTTTGAAGCAGAAGAAATTCATCGCGTGAGAGCAGGGGGAAAGAACGATGGCCAAATTAGTTGTTCATCAGGACAAGATTGATGATGTGCAGAAATTGATTTCCATCTGCCCGTTCGGCGCGATGGTGGAACATAACGGCAAGGTAGAGGTGACGGCAGCATGCCGCATGTGCCGTCTCTGTGTCAAGAAGGGGCCGAAGGGCGCGATGGAGTACGTCGAGGACGAGCCCGTGCTGCAGGTCGACAAGAGCGCATGGCGCGGCATCGCCGTCTATGTCGATCATGTCGAAGGGAACATCCATCCCGTGACGTTCGAGCTCCTCGGCAAGGCGCGGGAGCTTGCGGACAAGATTCATCATCCTGTTTACGCGCTCTTCCTCGGCAATGAGATTGAGGAGCGGGCGGAGGAGCTTCTCCACTATGGGGCGGACAAGGTGTTTGTCTGCGACAAGGAGGAACTGCAGGATTTCAGCATCGAGACGTATACGACAGCGTTCGAGCAGTTCATCCATGATGTGAAGCCGACGGCTATCCTCGTCGGTGCGACGCCTGTGGGACGCCAGCTGGCACCGCGTGTCGCCGCGCGCTTCCGCACGGGCCTCACGGCAGACTGCACGATCCTCGACATGCACGAGAATACCGATCTCGTGCAGATCCGTCCGGCGTTCGGCGGCAACATCATGGCGGAGATCCTCACGCCGAACAGCCGCCCGCAGCTTGCGACCGTGCGTTACAAAGTCATGGATGCTCCGGAGCGCAGCGAGGAGGCAAAGGGCGAAATCGTGCCGTTCGATGTGCCGACAGAGAAGCTCGGCAGCCGCGTCACGGTCATTGGCATGAAAAAGAAGCCGAAGGAAAAGAGCATCGAGATGGCGGATGTGCTCGTGGTCGCGGGGCGCGGCGTGAAGAAAAAGGAAGACCTCTCGCTGCTGCGGGAGCTTGCCGATGCCTTGGGCGGCGAACTCGCCTGCACGCGCCCCCTGGTTGAGGCGGGCTGGCTCGACGCAAAGCACCAGATCGGTCTCTCCGGGCGTACGGTTCGACCGAAACTCATCATTACCTGCGGCGTTTCCGGCGCGATCCAGTTCGTCGCGGGCATGGATCATTCCGATACCATTTTCGCCATCAATACAGACCCGAAAGCCTCGATTTTCAAGGCGGCGAATTACGCAGTCATCGGCGATCTCTATGAAATCGTTCCGCAGCTTCTGGCAGGAATCCGCGCGGGGAAAGGGAAAAGGGGATAAGTATGTTTCAGAGAGTGACAGAAAACGACTACAAAGCGATTGCCGCCATCATTGGCGATGAGGAGCGGGTTCTTTTTGCAGAGACCATCCATGAGGAATACAGCCATGACGAGCTCTCGAGCGAGCATATCTATCCTGACATCGTCGTGCGCGTCCAGTCCGCGGAGGAAGTCTCGAAGGTCATGGCCTATGCGTCGGAGCATCATATCGCCGTGACGCCGCGCGGTGCCGGCACGGGACTTGTCGGCGCGTCCGTGGCAGTCGAGCATGGCATCATGATCGATATGACGCTCATGAACCATATCCTCGAGCTCGATGAGGACAACCTGACGCTGACCGTAGAGCCGGGCGTCCTGCTCATGGAAATCGCGGCATACGTAGAGGAACGCGGCTTCCTCTATCCGCCGGATCCCGGTGAGAAATCGGCAACCATCGGCGGCAACATCAGCACGAACGCGGGCGGCATGCGCGCCGTGAAATACGGCGTCACGCGCGACTATGTCCGCGGGCTCGAGGTCGTGCTCGCAGACGGCACCATCCTGCATCTCGGCGGCAAGGTCGTCAAGAACAGCTCCGGCTATGACCTCAAGGATATGATCGTTGGCTCGGAGGGCACGCTCGCCATCGTGACGAAAGCCATCCTCAAGCTCATGCCGCTGCCGCGTAAACGCGTGAGCCTGCTCATCCCATTTCCTACGCTTGCGCAGGCTATCGGCACGGTGCCGCGCATCATCCGCTCCAAGGCCATCCCGACAGCCATCGAGTTCATGGAGCGCGATGTCATCCTCGACTCCGAACAATATCTCGGCAGAAAGTTCCCGGACAACCAGGCGGATGCCTACCTGTTGCTACAGTTTGACGGCAATACGATGGAGGAGATCGCCTCCTACTATGATGAGACGGCGCAGATCTGCCTCGAACAGGGCGCCATCGATATTCTCATCGCGGATACGGAGGAGCGTAACGAGCCTGTATGGAAGTCGCGCGGCGCCTTCCTCGAGGCCATCAAGAGCTCGACGTCCGCGATGGATGAGGTCGACGTCGTCGTGCCGCGCAACCGCGTGCATGAGTTCGTCGAATTCGCGCATGCGCTGCCGAAGGAAATCGGCGCGCGCATCAAGCTCTTTGGTCATGCCGGCGACGGCAACCTGCACGTCTATGTCCTGCGCGACAATCTCTCCGATGAGGAATGGCAGAAGGTTCTCGACCTCGCCATGGAGAAGATGTACGCGAAAGCCCGCGCACTCGATGGACAGGTTTCCGGCGAGCACGGTATCGGTCTCGCGAAGCGTTCCTATCTCAAACAGTCGCTGCCGCCGGAGCAGATCGCCCTGATGCAGCGCGTCAAGAAGGCGTTCGATCCGCAGGGGATTCTGAATCCGCATAAGGTCTGCGAGGACTAAAGGGATCGCTGAAGGAATCCGTATTTTCGTATTATCGCAAAATAGATGAAGAACCACCTGCTTTGAGCCATGCTTTCGTCAGGTGGTTTTCTTTTGCTTGCGCGAGGGATTCTCCTGGGGGCACAGTCTCATGTTCCTGGCAGCTGGTGTGAGGAAAAGAAATACATTGACACAGATCGATGTATGTGCTAGAGTTAACGTATCGATAGACATCAATGTGAAAGGCGCTGACATACGCAGCGCTTTGCTGCAACAAACAAAAGGAGGTCGGCTGTATGCAGGGACAGCAGCATGATTTCGCCAAAATCGCGAAAGCCCTTTCGGATGACAATCGTCTCCGTATCCTGACGTCTTTGCGTGAGGGGGAGAAGTGTGCCTGCGAGTTGTTGACGGATTTGCGCATTTCGCAGCCGACGCTGTCGCATCACATGAAGATTCTCTGCGATGCGGGCTTGGTCGTTTGCCGTCGGGATCGCCGCTGGGCGTATTACTCGACGGACGCGCGGGAGATCGAGGCCGTCGCCGAGGCGTTTCGGGCGAGATTCTGCCCCGTGGAGCAGGCTGCTTGCACTCGTTGCGATGGGAGGGTGTAGCGGTAAAAAGAAGCGCTTTGCGCATTTTCTTTTTGGCCTACATATTCATGTATATAAATGTATAAATCAATGGAGGAATTGTCATGAAGAATATTCGTATTTTTGAACCCGCGATGTGCTGCGCAACAGGGCTTTGCGGCCCGTCCATCGATCCGGAACTCCTGCGCATTTCTACGTTGCTTTCCTCGTTGAAGGAAAAGGGAATTGTCGTGAAGCGGTATAACCTCGCGAGCGATCCGCAGGCGTTCGCGCAGAACGAGGCGATCAAAGAGCTTTTGTCAAAGCAGGGAACAGCAATCCTCCCTGTGACACTCAGCGGAGATCATGTTGTGCTGACGGGACGCTATCCGACAAATCAAGAAGTGCTTGCGTGGCTGCAGGTCGATGCACAGGCCATCGGGCTTAAAGAAGAGACGGCATGCTGTGCGGCAGAGCTGGCAACTGGCTGCGCTTGCAGCGCACCGGGATGCGCTGCGGATGAGGATGGGGCAGCGAGCACAGGCTGCTGCTGCGCCGAGGAAGGAGATCATCATGAAAAGATTTGATCCCGCAAGCGTCGTCCAGACGAAATATCTGTTTTTCACTGGGAAAGGCGGCGTGGGCAAGACGTCTACCGCATGCGCTACGGCCGTCTACCTCGCAGATCACGGCAAACGCGTCTTGTTGGTGAGTACGGATCCGGCCTCCAACCTGCAGGATGTGTTTTCTCTGGCCCTGGATCGGAAAGGAACGGAGATACCACAGGCACCGGGCCTTTTCGTTGCCAACCTCGATCCCATCAAGGCGGCGGAGGAGTATCGTGAGAGCGTCGTCGCGGCGTACCGCGGCGTGCTGCCCGAGGCAGCCATCGAGAATATGCGGGAGCAGCTTTCTGGCTCTTGCACAACGGAAATCGCGGCGTTCAACGAGTTCTCCAGCTTTCTGACCGACGAAGCGCTGAGCAGGCGATACGATCATATCATCTTCGATACCGCGCCGACAGGACATACGCTGCGCCTGCTGCAGCTGCCGTCTGCCTGGAGCGGCTTCATCGAACAGAGCAAGCATGGAGCTTCCTGCCTGGGGCAACTCTCCGGACTGGCGGATAAAAGAAAGCTCTATGAGACGGCTGTTCGTACCTTGTCGGACGGAGAAAAGACGACCTTGCTGCTCGTAGCGCGGCTGGAAGAAACGCCGCTGAAAGAGGCGGGGCGCGCGTCTGAGGAACTGCGCGGGCTGGGCATTTTGCGCCAGGTGCTCATTCTCAATGCCGTGGCGCCTCCGGGAGATGATGCGGTTTCGGCGGCGCTCTATGAGAAGCAGAGACAGGCGCTCGCACACATGCCGGAAGGGCTGCGCCATATGGCTTCGTATGAGATTCCGCTGCGAGCTTACAATATCACGGGCATCGCACATGTGCGCGATATGCTGCGGACGGATCATGTGGATGAGACACAGACGCCTGTTCAAGAGAGGAAGGGCTATCGGCTGTCAGATCTCGTCGATGATTTGACGAAACACCGGAGGAAGGTTATTTTCACGATGGGCAAGGGCGGCGTTGGCAAAACGACGATTGCCGCCGCCATCGCGCTGGCACTCGCAAAGAGAGGAGAGCGCGTACATCTCGCGACGACGGATCCGGCCGCACATCTAAAATTCGTCCTCGATGAGGGAAGCGGCATCCGTACGAGCTATATCGACGAAAAGAAGGAATGGAAGAAATATCAGGAGGATGTCATCCGGGAAGCGATGGCAGGCGGCATTGCACCGGCAGATCTCGACTATATCAAGGAGGATCTGCGGTCTCCCTGTACGCAGGAGATTGCCGTTTTTCGTGCGTTTGCGGAGATCGTCGCGCGGGCGGAGGACGAGATCGTCGTCATCGACACGGCGCCGACAGGTCATACGCTGCTGCTGTTGGAATCGACAGCGGCATACGACCGGGAACTGAAGCGCTCGCAGGGGAAGACGCCGGCATCGGTCAAGAAGTTGCTGCCGCGTCTGAAGAGCGAGGAGACAGAGACCGTGATCGTCACGCTGCCGGAGGCAACGCCTGTCTACGAGGCGGAGCGCCTGCGCGAGGATCTGCAGCGCGCACAGCTGCAGGTGAGATGGTGGGTAGTCAACCGTTCCTTCCTGGGATTGGAGACAAAAAATCCGCTTCTGCGCGCACGAGCTGCGCAGGAAGCGGCGTGGATTGATGAAGTGAATCGCAAAGCCGACGGACGGGAAGTGCTCATCCCCTGGAAAGCGGAATCGCTGAAGGGAGCTGCGCTGCTGTCACTCTGAGCGACGGCAATCGTTATAGCGGAGACTGCGTGCGTCAGGCAGCGGTCTCTGCTTTTTGCGTGCGCACATTTTCTGGATAGGGGGTCGCGGCGGCGACGAAGATGGAGAGGATGAGCGGCAGCGTCGTGAGGAGCAGAGCCGGGGCGAGGCCGATCTGGTCGGCGATGGCTGCTGTGATGGCGGCGCCGAGGCTGCCGAAGCCGAAGGAGAGCCCCATCATCATGCCCGAGGCCATACCGGCGCTGCCGGGCATCGCGCGCTGTGCCCAGACGATGGAGCTCGGCTGGGAGGCGATGAGGAAAGCACCGGAGAGGAAGAGCGCGAGCAGCGAGAGCGGCGCTGTTCCCGCGTGCGTGAAGAAATAAGCGGTCGGCGCGACGGCGAGGATGAGTGCGCCGAGGATGATGCGCTTGTGGCCGAAGCGGTCGCCGAGCATGCCGCCCGTGATGCCGCCGCACGCGCAGCCGGCGAGGAAGAGCGTGAGGAGCGTGCCGGAGATCATCGCGGAGTAGCCGGCGCTCACGAGCAGCAGCGGCAGGAAGGTCGAGACGGCGACATGCGTCCAGCAGCGCAGTCCCATCGCGATGTTGAGACGGACAACGGAAGGATTCCTCAGCATCTTGCGGAGCGGCAGGCGATCAGAGATTGCCGTTTCCTGTATGGTCGAGAAACGGGCGAGCCCGGAATACGCGTAGAGCCCCATCATGCAGAGGCTTGGCAGGATGAGCCAGGGGAGCGCGGAGAGCGGCAGAGCCTGCGTATAGGCGACGATGACGACGGGAGCGAACGCAAAGCCGATGTTGCCGCCCGCTACATAGAGCGACATGGACTGTCCCTGTCGGCCGGCAGGGGCGACTTTGGCGACGAGCGAGGAGCCGAGCGGATGGAAGGCGGAAACAGAGAGCCCCGTGAGCGCGATCAGCAAGAAGAGCATCGCCTTCGTCGTGAGAAAGCCGATCGTGCAGATGCAGATGGCGCCGAACGGGATGACAGGAATGAGCAGCCAGCTCATGCGGTGGCGATCCATGAGGAAGCCAAACACCGGCTGCATCATGTTGCTCGCGATGCTCATGACCATGATGAGCAGCCCGGAGAGTGTGAGCGAGAGGTCGAGCTGCGGCATGATGATGGGCAGCAGCACCGGCAGAAAATTGCAGTAAAAATCGTTGAAGAGATGGCCAAGCGCCAGCAAGACAACAGAAACGCGGGCGGAAAACCGCATGAAATATCGCATCCTTTCTTTCCTATCAATCGTTACGATGGTCTCATTATTATAGAAAGGATGCGAATTTCTGTCAAATTCTCGGAAATCTTCCAGAAACGCGGGTGTGGGCTATTGGTTTTTCCTGCTGGTCTTGCTATAATAATAGATACATCTTTGTATCTGTGCATTGTCTTCATGACTTTTGGGAGTGCACAAAGTGTCGCTTTGAAGGAGAAATGTCTCAATGAAATTAGTCGTTACCATCGTCGGCAAGGACCGCGTCGGCATCATCGCCACGGTGAGCTCCGTCCTTGCGGAGAACAATGTCAACATCCTCAATATCAACCAGAACATCATGGAAGGCTTCTTCAACATGGTCATGATCGCCGAGATGAGCGAGGACAGCAAGCTGCAGCTCGGCGAGCTGCAGAAGGTCCTCAAGGCCAAGGGCGAGGAAATGGGGCTTGATATCAAGGCTCAGCACATGGACATCTTCAATGTCACGCACAACGTCTGAGGAGGCTTCTTCATTTGATTACCATTGATGATATTTTTGAAACGAACCGGATGATTACGGAGAACAAGCTCGATGTGCGCACGATCACGATGGGCATTTCCCTGCGCGACTGCGCGCATCCGAACATCACGAAGTTCTGCCAGAACATCTATGACAAGATCACGAAGTCGGCGGAATTCCTCGTGAAGACAGGCGAGGACATCGAGGCGGAGTACGGCATCCCCATCATCCACAAGCGCATCTCGGTCACGCCGATCGCCATCGCGGCGGATGCCTGCGAGACGGATACCTATGTGCCGGTGGCGGAGGCGCTCGACCGTGCGGGCAAGGAGGTCGGCGTCAATTTCATCGGCGGCTTTTCCGCGCTCGTGGAGAAAGGCTACACGAAGGGGGACCGCACGCTCATCCAGTCGATCCCTCAGGCGCTCGCGACGACGGATATCGTCTGCTCCTCTGTCAACCTCGGCTCGACAAAGGCCGGCATCAATATGGACTGCGTGCGCGAGATGGGCGAGGTCATCAAGCGCACGGCGGAACTCACGCGGGAGCAGGAGGCGCTCGGCTGCGCGAAGCTCGTTGTGTTCTGCAATGCGCCGGGGGACAATCCGTTCATGGCAGGTGCGTTCCACGGCGTCAGCGAGGGCGACAAGGTCGTGAGCGTCGGCGTCAGCGGCCCGGGCGTCGTAAAGCACGCGCTCGAGGGCATGAAGGGCGCGGACTTCACCGAGGTCGCCGAGACCATCAAGAAGACGGCGTTCAAGATCACGCGTGTCGGCCAGATGGTTGCGCGCGAGGCGAGCAAGCGCCTCGGCGTGCCGTTTGGTATCATCGACCTCTCCCTTGCGCCGACGCCGGCTGTCGGCGACAGCGTCGCGCGCATTCTCGAGGAGATGGGGCTGGAAGCGTGTGGTGCGCCGGGTACAACAGCGGCGCTCGCAATGCTCAATGACGCCGTGAAGAAGGGCGGTCTCATGGCGTCGTCTCATGTCGGCGGCCTCTCGGGCGCGTTCATCCCCGTGAGCGAGGACGAGGGCATGATCCATGCGGTCTCGCAGGGTAGCCTCTCCATCGAGAAGCTCGAGGCCATGACCTGCGTCTGCTCCGTCGGGCTCGACATGATCGCCATCGAGGGCGATACGACGGCGGCGACGATCTCCGGCATCATCGCGGACGAGGCGGCCATCGGCATGATCAACAACAAGACGACGGCTGTGCGCGTCATCCCCGTGCCGGGCAAGAAGGTCGGCGATACGGTCGAGTTTGGCGGTCTGCTCGGCTACTGCCCGATCGTGCCCGTGCGCAACCAGTACAGCTCGGCGGCGTTCATTGCGCGCGGTGGACGCATTCCCGCGCCGGTGCGCAGCCTCACGAACTGATATGCGCGTCACGAAGAAAATCAAGGAGGAGCAGATCCGCATCCTCGAGCAGACGTATCTCGGCGCCAAGCCGGCGCTCAAGTTTCGCAATCCGTTCGAGCTGCTCATTGCGGTCATCCTCTCGGCGCAATGTACGGACAAGCGCGTCAACGTCACGACCGCGCGGCTCTTCGCCAAGGCGCCGACGCCTGCGGCAATCGTCGCGCTCGGCCTGCCGCAGCTCGAGGAGGAGATCCGTGACTGCGGGCTCTTCCACAACAAGGCGAAGAACATCATGGCGACCTGCATGACGCTCTGCGAGCAGTACGGCGGCGAGGTGCCGGAGGATTACGACGCGCTCCTGAAGCTCCCTGGCGTTGGCCGCAAGACCGCGAATGTCGTGACCTCCATCGCGTTTCATCGTCCCGCCATCGCTGTCGACACACATGTCTTTCGCGTGGCGAACCGGCTGCACCTCGCGGTGGGGGAAACTCCGCTCGCCGTTGAGAAGGGCTTGCAGCGCGCCATCCCGAAAGAGAAATGGTCGGATGCGCATCACTGGCTCATATGGCACGGACGGCGTGTCTGCAAGGCGCGCAGGCCGCTCTGCGATACGTGCCCGCTCGCGCACGTGTGTCCCAGCGCTGGTCACGCGGAGTGAGCGTCATCATTCGAGTTGCCTGTATCCTTTGCCGCCTACTGGCGGCTGAGAGAATCTTTCCTCAGAGGTGTTCAGTATGAAATATCGCAAAGCGACGTTCGACGATGTCGAGGCGATCTTTGCCTTGGTCAATGATTATGCCGGCGATGGCGTGATGCTTGCGCGTTCGCGCAATACCCTTTACGAGACCCTGCGTGACATGATCGTCGCGGAGGATGAGACGGGAGCGATCGTTGGCGTCGGCGGGCTGCACCTCCTCTGGGACAGGCTCGCGGAAGTGCGGACGATGGCGGTCTCGCCGCAGCTGACGCGCCGCGGCATCGGGGGGGAGATCGTGCGTCGGCTCATGGCGGAGGGGCGGACGCTCGGCGTGAAGAAATTCTTCACGCTCACCTACAAGCCGGGTTTCTTCCAAACGCTCGGCTTCCATACGGTGACGAAGGATGCCCTGCCGCAGAAGGTGTGGAAGGACTGCATCGATTGCCCGAAGTTCCCCAACTGCGATGAGATCGCCATGGTGAAACTCGAAGAAACAACGGACAGTAACAAATGAGACAGCCTTGAGAGCGGAAATTCCGTATCATGTTCCTTAGAGATGTGATGCGGAATTTTACATATTCCGGGAGAACCGGAGAAAGGAGCGGGCATATGACGAGGCAGGAAGTTTTGCGCAGCTATCTCGACCGTTTGCAGAAAGGGGAGGCGCTCGCGGACGTGCGTCGCGATTTCGTGAAGTCGTTCGTCGGCGTGCGGCCGGAGGAAATTATGGAGGCGGAGCAAGAGCTGATGCGCGACGGCGTGGCACCGCGGGAACTGCAGAAGCTCTGCGACATCCATTCGGCGCTCTTCTGCGGGGAGAGCGGTGAGGAGATTGCCTCTCAGCGCGCTGCCACGGAGCGGGCAGCGCTCGCCTCGCCGGAGCCCGCTGGGTTGCCGGAGGGACATCCTGTCACCGCCCTGCAGCGGGAGAACGCGGCGCTCACGCAGCAGCTGGAGTCGCTTTCCCATCTGCTCGCGCAGGGGAAGGCAGCGGCCTTTGCCGCGGCCTTCCCGCGGCTCAACGCCCTGCGCGCGCACTACGCGAAGAAAGAGGAGCTGCTCATGCCCGTCCTTTATCGCTACGGCGTCACGGGTCCGTCGGAGGTCATGTGGGGCGTCGATGACGAGATCAAGAAGGAGCTCGGCGTCCTCACGAAGGCGATCAAGGAAGACGAAGAGAACGTCACGCTCTACCGCGGTCGCCTGCAGGCGCTCATGACGCGGATCCGGGAGATGATCGTCAAGGAAGAGCGCATCCTCCTGCCGCTCACCTTGCGCTACTTCACAGAGGAGGAGTGGTTCGCCGTCTATCGCGACGCGCAGGAGTTCGGCGCTGCAGCTGAGGGCAGCGCGCAGCCGCGTTGGGATGCGGCGGAGGAGTGGTGCAATCGCCAGCAGGAGGCGCTTTCGCGTGAGGAGATCCTCGACGGCAAGGTCCAGTTCGAGACCGGCGCGCTGACCGTCCGCCAGCTGCGCGCGATGCTCTCGCTGTTTCCTGTGGATATCACCTTCATCGATGAGAACGATGTGCTGCGCTATTTCCTCAACGAGGGCAAGATCTTCGCGCGGCCGCGTTCGGCGCTCGGCCGCAAGGTCTACGAGTGCCATCCGCCGCAGATCATTCCCGTCGTGCGGCAGATGCTCGCGGATTTCAAGGCGAAGAAGCGCGACCACATGGTCGTCTGGCGCCGCATCATGGGAAAGCCCATCGGCGTGCGCTATCAGGCGGTGTACGGGAAGGATGGCGCCTACCTCGGCACGGTGGAATTCGTGCAGGACTTCACGGAGGCGCTCGCGCGCTTTGCGTGATGCCGACCTGGATATGGATAAGATATGAAAAGCGCTGTGAGAACGGGAGGTTCTCACAGCGCTTTTCGTATTCCGCTTATTTCTTGACGACTTCCTTGAGGATGTCCGTCATGGCCTGCTGCATGATGCGCATGACATCCTGCAGGACCGCATTGTACAAATCGCCACCGTCTGTGACGCCACGACCGTTCGCAGTGATGAAGAACTTGTGCGGATGCTCATTGGCCTTATAAGCCTCAGCGAGCTTATCCTGGACGAGCTTTTCAATTTTCTGTTCCGACATTTGTGTCACCTCTTTTCGTCTAGCATACTTTTTTATTATACAACATCTCCTCAAGATTTTCCTTTCTTTTTCTGTCAAGATGGTGAGAAAATTTCGGCTTTCGACTGAAGCGACTTCTAACAACCGACTAACAGCCATCTAATTGCCTGTTTTTATACTATACACGTAGAAAGAAGATAGATATCTTTGGGGATGACGGTTCCGGGAATGATTCAGACGCGTAGGGGATGCCGCGGTGGTGGCAATTGCGTCCATTCCCAGGACGTACTGGGGGAACGGAAAGGTATGGTATGTCATGAGAAGGGAACGGAGGAAGATCCTCATCGGCATGATGCTCGGCGCCCTGCTGATCGTCGGAGGAGGGTTCCTGTATGTGCAGGAAGCGGACAGAGGGATGGCTGAGGCGGAAGCCTGGGCAGGGCAGCCGCCGCCGCGCGTGAAGGTCGATCCAGAAAAGGCGGCCCAGCACATCGCTGACGCCTTTCAGGTCGATGAGGGGGAAGTGCGCGCAGCCATCGAGGAGAAGCGTGATTTCCGCGATATCGGGCACGCGGCGATGGTTGCTAAGATCTGCGGGAAGTCCTTTGACGAGATCTTTGCGCAGAGGGAGAGTGGCAAGACCTGGCGCGAGGTCGAGGATGCCTTCGGCGTCACGCAGGTGCAGGTAAAGAGCGTCATGGAGGAGATGGAGGCGCGTCATCTCGCCGAACGCGGCGTCGTGACACAGCAGAAGGCGCTCTCCTTGCTGCGGGACGGCTACCGCAGCTTCGATGTCTTCGAGGCGGGGGTCCTTGCGACTGCTTCCGGTGAGGAGATCCAGTCGGTACTGGATCGGAAGAAGATCAACAACCAGTGGGAGGATGTGGCAAAGCAACTCGGTCTCGATGAGTCCGTTCTCTCGAAGCGCCGCGATGTCGCCTTTGAATTCCTACCCTGTGGTGCGGCCGTAGGACGGGAACAGGACGCTCTGATGCCGCCGCCTTCGCAGGATGTTTCTCCTTGAGCAGGAGATTTTTCAAAAAACAGGTTGACAATGTGACAAATACAGTTTATGATTAAGACCATCAAGTGAATAGCTCAGTAAATCGTAGAGCAGGAAATAGTAGCGTGGTTCACCGCTGTCAAGCGAGCCGATGTCCGGGAGACCGGAGGTGTGATGATCGGTCAGTGGTACTTCGTGAATGGTCCTGCGAGAGTCCACCGAAAGGATGCATGGTATCCCGAGTAGGCTGGAACGGTTGCCACCGTTAGCAGGCTAGGGTATCGGACGTTGTCCCGTACCTGAGATGAGGTGTATTTTTTGCATGAATACTGGGTGGCACAGCGAAGCTATCGCCCCGGCAGGAGAAATCCTGCCGGGGCTTTTTGTTGTTTGTGCGGTGAGGCGCAGTGCTGCCGCGGGAAGGAGCGGAGGATATGAAGGCGAAGCTATGTGGGATGAAGACGCGAAAGGCTGCGGAGGCTGCGGAGGCGGCCGGGGCGGAGTACGTGGGGTTCATCTTCTGGCCGAAGAGCCGACGCGCCGTCACGCCCGGTCATGCGGCGGCCATCGGCGCGCAGCTGCACCGAGCAAAGAAGGTGGGCGTCTTCGTCGATGCGCCGATCGCGCGCGTCAACGCGATCGTCGAGGCCTGCGGCTTGGACTTCGTCCAGCTGCACGGACATGAGGATGCCTCCTACGCGCGGCGCGTGCGCGCCCCGGTCATCAAGGCCTATCGCTATGGCAAAGGGTTCGACGCCCGCGCTGCCGCCGCATTCCCGGCAGAGTACATCCTGCTCGACAGCGGCACGGCGGCGCTGCCGGGTGGTACGGGCAAACGGTTCGCTTGGCAGGAGGCGTCCGAAGCCGTGCGGTCAGCAGGGCTCAGGGAACGGCTCCTCGTCGCCGGCGGCGTTTCGGAGGAGAATCTCAAGGAGCTTTACGAGGTCTTTCGCCCCTACGGTGTCGATGTCTCCGGCAGCCTTGAGGTGCAGGGAGAGAAGTCCGTCGGGAAGATCAATGCATTCATGCGAGCGGTGCGCCGCGTGGAAGGCGGAGGGGTTTGAGACAGAGCAGGAGGATACTATGAGAGATATACTGACAGAGATCGTTGCCAAGAAGAAGGACATCGTGCGCGAGGCAAAGGCGCGGCTGCCGCTCGCAGAGGTGAAAGCGCGTCTGCGCCCCGGAACGTTTCGCATGGCAGAGCGGTTCCGCGCGGAGTCGTGGAACCTCATCGCCGAGTGCAAGCTGCAGTCCCCGGCCAAAGGGCGCCTCGATCGCACGCACACTGTGCAGCAACTGGCGCACATCTATGAGGCGAACGGCGCAGCGATGCTTTCCGTCCATACGGATCCCCACTTCCTCGGGTGCAATGAGGATTTCGTGAAGGTGCGCCATGAGGTGCAGCTGCCGCTCTTGCGCAAGGATTTCGTCATTGACGAATATCAGATCTACGAAGCGCGGTTGCTCGGTGCGGATGCCGTCCTGCTCATCGCTCGCATCCTCACGCCGGCGCAGCTCAAGGAGTACCTTTATACGGTCTGGTCCCTCGGCATGGACGCGCTCATCGAGGTCCACGACGAGCGGGATATGGAGGCGGCGCTCGCCACGCCAGCGGAGTTCATCGGCATCAACAACAGGAATCTCGTGACGTTCACGACGAGTATCGAGCAAACAATGGACCTGCTCCCGTCCGCGGATCGGAGCAGGACGCTCATCAGCGAGAGCGGCATCTTTACGCGCGAGGATGCGGAGCGGCTCCAGAGGGCGGGCTGCAGCGGCATCCTCGTCGGCGAAGGACTCGTGCGCGCAGAGGACATCGCGGCGCAGACGCGAGCGTTTGCAGAGCTGGGAAGGGAGCAGGCGGCGACCGCTTGAGCATCAACAACAGGAAGATAAAGGAGAGATTTTCATGAATACCAAGGGAAGATTCGGCAAGTTCGGCGGACAGTACGTCCCGGAGATCGTGATGCCGGCGCTCAACGAGCTCGAGGAGAGCTATGCGAAGTACAAGGACGACCCGGAGTTCCAGGACGAGTTCCGAAGATATCTGCGCGAGTATGCAGGACGTCCGACGAACCTCTACTACGCCAAGAAGCTCACGGAGCATTATGGCAAGGCGCGCATCTTCCTCAAACGGGAGGACCTCCTGCATACGGGCGCGCATAAGATCAACAACGCGCTCGGGCAGGCGCTGCTCGCGAAGCGCATGGGCAAGAAGCGCATCGTCGCCGAAACAGGCGCGGGCCAGCACGGTGTCGCCTCGGCGACGGTCGCGGCACTCTTCGGTATGGAATGCCACGTCTTCATGGGCGCCGTCGACGTCGAGCGGCAGAAGCTAAACGTGTTTCGCATGAAGCTCCTCGGCGCGAAGGTCATCCCCGTATCCTCCGGCACGGGCACGCTCAAGGACGCGACGAGCGAGGCCATCCGCTACTGGGCGACGAACATCACGGATACGCACTACATCATCGGCTCCGCCGTCGGGCCGCATCCCTATCCGACCATCGTGCGCGATTTCCAGAAGGTCATCAGCGAAGAGATCCGCGCGCAGGCGCAGGAGAAGATCGGCGGCCTGCCGAACTACGTCGTCGCCTGTGTCGGCGGCGGCAGCAACGCCATCGGCACGTTCTACGATTTCCGCAATGACAAGGCGGTCGTGAAAATTGGCGTCGAGGCGGGCGGCCGCGGCGCGGCGACGGGGGAGAACGCTCGCACGCTCTCAGGCGCGGGCGAGCCGGGCATCCTGCACGGGGCGTACAGCTACCTGCTGCAGACGCCGGACGGGCAGGTCGTCGAGGCGTACAGTATCTCCGCCGGTCTTGACTACCCGGGCGTAGGCCCGGAGCATTCCTTCTTCAAGGACACGGGCATCGCGACATACGTTTCCGTGACGGATCGGGAGGCGCTCGACGCGTTCCAACGTCTCTCGGAGATCGAAGGCATCATCCCCGCGATGGAGAGCTCGCACGCACTCGCGTATCTTGAGCAGCTCATGCCGCAGACGACAAAGGATCAGAGCGTCGTCGTCTGCCTTTCCGGGCGCGGTGACAAGGACGTAGCGATGGTCGCAAAGGCGCTGGGACAGGAGATCGAATGATGGAGCAGAGAGTGGAGGCAGACAATATGCAGACGCGTTTTGATAAAAAAATGGCCGCGCGCAAGGCAGCGGGCCGCAAGGGAATCTTCATCTATATCACAGCGGGCGCGCCCGACGTCCAGACGACGCTCCGGGCCGTCAAAGAGGCGGAAAAGGCCGGGGCGGACGTCATCGAGCTCGGCCTGCCGTTCTCCGATCCGATGGCGGACGGGCCGGTCATCCAGGACGCCTCCGTCTGCGCGCTGCGCGGCGGCATGACGACGCAAAAGGAACTCGAGATCGTCCGGCAGATCCGCACGTTTTCCGACATTCCGCTCATCGGCATGGGCTACATCAACACGATGCTGCACTACGGCTTCGAGCGCTTCGTTAAGGACTTCAAGGCGGCGGGCATGGACGGCATCATCGTGCCGGATGTGCCGCACGAGGAGTCGGGCGAGATGCGCCGCATTTGCGCGGAGCAGTCGCTTTACCTTGCGGAGTTCATCACGCCGGGTACGACGCCTGTGCGTATGAAAGAGACCTGTGTCGGTGCGACGGGCTTCATCTATTGCGTTTCAAACAACGGCGTTACGGGTGTCAAGAAAGTCGACTACTCGACCATCGGCAAGGTCTGCGCGCAGGCGCGTTCCTTTACGGATACGCCGCTGGCCGTCGGCTTCGGCATCGGCTCGCCGGAGGCGGCGGTCGATGCGGCGGCGCATGCGGATGCCGTCATCGTTGGCAGTGCCGTGGTCGGACGTCTCATGAAGGGGCAGTTCGACGACGCCATAGCGCTCATCCGCGCGATGCGCGAAGCGCTCGACGCGGCGTACTGCGCGGATTGAGATCAGCGCTTGCCTGCGGGCGGCTTTTCGAGAAGCGCTTCGCCCCAGACTTCGGCGAGCATCGGCAGACGCCATTTCGCATTGGCGGGGCTGGTCGACGGCAGCTGATGGAATGTAAGGTCGGCGCGCGTGAGGAGCGGCCGGTTATAGCGGCGGAAGCATTGATATGATTTCGCACCGTTGAAGCAGATGGTATGGATCGCGGGATGCGCCGCGAGGAACGAAGTGAAATCGTTGCCGCGTTCCTTGTGAATGGCGGTATCGAGACTGCCGGCGCGCTCGCAGCTTGCGATCGCATCCCAGAGCGCGATGTGATGTGAGAGCAGCAGATGGAGGCGCTCGCCGTAGTCAGCGGGCGGTTTGGCCGCTCCCGTCAGGAGCAGCGCCATGAGCGGCCAGAATCTGTTCTGCGGATGTGCGTAGTATTGCTGCGCCGCGAGCGACTTGACGCTCGGCATCGAGCCGAGCACCAGGATGCGGCAGCCGGCGTCGATGCTCGGCGGGAAACCAACGCAATGTGTGTCCATGAGGATACCTCTTTTCTTCATGAAATATGACTTCAGCCTACCACAGAGGAGAGGAAATTACCAGATGTTCCTGATTCCTGGGATAAGGGAACCGCGGGACAGCTCTGATGAGCGCAGGAATGCGGGCGGCAGGCCCCGCAGCCAGACAGGGAGTGAATATGATGAAATTGACACCGAATCTTGATGATTTCTGCCGCTTGGCGCAGGAGAAGAATCTCATTGCCGTCTCGACAGAAATCAATATGGATCTCGATACACCGGTATCGGTCTATTACAAGCTCGTCGATGAGGAGAAAGGCTTCATCCTCGAGTCCGTCGATACCACGCAGCAACAGTTCGGACGATTTTCCTTCATCGGCGCGGAGCCCTTTGCGCGGCTCCAGGTATTCAGGGACAAGCTGATGATCAAGGAGAACGATCTCATGAAAAGCATCGATGGCGCGCCTGTCGATACCATCAAGCAGTATATGGCGCGGTTCCGCCCCGCGCTCGAGGACGCGCAGCTGCCGCTTGCGAACGGCGGTCTCGTCGGCTATTTCAACTATGAGGTCGTCGCGACGTTCGACCGCGTGCGCGGCATGGCGGTTGGCGATGAGGAGCTGCTCGGCCAGTTCATGCTCTGCCGTGTGCTCGTCGTCATCGATGCCCTCAAGAACAGCGCGCGGCTCATCTGCCTCGTCGATACCAAGGGCAAGCCTGCCGCTGAGGCCTATGAAGAGGCGGCGGCGAAGATGGAGGCGCTCATAGGTCAGCTTTCAGCGCCGCTCGCCCAGTACGCGGCGCCGAAAACGCAGCGCAAGGCGCCGCTCGACTTCCTCAAGAAATTCGGCAAGGTGCCAGCGGATTTCATCGCCGCCATCGAAAAGGCGAAGGAGCACATCTTCGCGGGCGATATCTTCCAGGTCGTGCCTTCCCGTCAGTTCCGCGCGAAAATCACGAAGCCAAGTTTCCACTTCTACCGCCGCCTGCGCCAGGTCAATCCGTCGCCGTATATGTTCTATATCAATTTCGGCAGTGTCAAGCTCGTTGGTGCTTCCCCGGAGATGCTCGTGAAGGTCACGGGCAAGCAGATTTTCACCTATCCGATTGCCGGTACGCGCAAGCGCGGCAAGGACGCGGCGGAAGACGCGGCGCTCGCGGCAGATCTCACGGCAGACGCGAAGGAATGCGCGGAGCACTCCATGCTCGTCGACCTCGCACGCAACGACATCGGCCGCATCAGCGGTGCCGGTACCGTGCGCGTCACGAAGCTGCGCAAGGTCGAATATTTCAGCCACGTCATGCACATGGTCTCCGAGGTCACGGGGCGGCTCAGACAGGGTTTCACGCCGATGGATGTCCTGCGGGCGACCTTCCCCGCGGGCACGGTCAGCGGCGCGCCAAAACTGCGCGCGATGGAGATCATCCACGACCTCGAGCCCGTCAAGCGCGATACCTACTCGGGCACAGTCGGCTATATGGATTTCGCCGGCAATATGGACATGTGCATCACGCTCCGCACCATGCGCATTGAAAACGACGACACCGCCGTCATCCAGTCGGGCGCGGGCATCGTCGCGGACTCCGTACCCGAGCGGGAGTATCAGGAAATCCTGCAGAAATCGAAAGCACTCTTTGAAGTCGTCGAGGAGGTAGAGAACGATGCTGTTGCTTTTAGATAATTACGATTCCTTCACCTACAACGTCTATCAGCTGCTCTCCGAACTCGGCGCGGACGTCGAGGTCGTCCGCAATGATAAGACGACGGTAGAAGAGATCGAGAAGAAAGGCTATGCCGGTATCGTGCTCTCGCCCGGGCCCGGCGTGCCGGCGGACGCGGGCATCACGGAGAGTGTCATCCGCGCGTTCGCGGGGCGCGTCCCCATCCTCGGCATCTGTCTCGGCCATCAGGCCATTGGCGAGGTCTTCGGCGGCCGGGTCGTGCGCGCGGACACCATCGTCCACGGCAAGACCTCGCCGCTGCGTCATAATGGCAAGGGCCTCTACGCGGGACTGCCGCAGGAGATCCCCGTGGGGCGCTATCACTCTCTTGTCATCGATCGAAAGACACTGCCCGCCTCGCTCGAGGTGACGAGCGAGCTTGCTGACGGCACCATCATGGGAGTGCGTCACAGAGAGTACGACGTCGAGGGCATCCAGTTCCACCCAGAGTCCATCCTCACGCCGGATGGAAAGAAGATGATGGAGAACTTCCTCGCGCATCTCGGTTGATCGCAGCGGCAGCAGACCGTCGCAGGTGCAAAGCATTCGCGCCCAAGCCACTTTCCACAGCAAGGAAAGGAGCTTGGGCGCTTGAAGATGCGCTTTTGCGGTCATTTTGTTTATGATGCTTCATAGTACGGCTTAAAATTTCCAGATGTTCAGACCCGTTTCAATGCTTTTGCAGCGGTCGATAGTGCCAGAAAGCTTCGTAATGATGATTTCCGCGGTGGCGCTGATGACGGCTTCGTTGAGATGCCCGCCGTGTGCCGCGCCGTGTTCATCGCCGACGGTGATATGGAAGTGACTGTAGGGCTTATTTGCCATCGTGTCAATCGTGCCGGTCAGCGAGAGCATCTCAAACGCGCCCTCGAGCGTGTTGGCCTGGTAGTGCTGTGCGGGGACGTTGTAGACGCCCATGACGACCTTCTTGACTGCGCCGAGCCCCTGTACCATGGCGAGCCCGATCTTCTCTTTTTCGGCGATTTGCATCAGAGCGGTGACGATCTCCTCGTTCGGGTCGAGCCGTACGAGGAGATGCTGACGGTCGATGTTCTTGTATTCCATAATGATCCCTCCTGCTTGAACCATTCGCTTTTGTCGGATAAAATCCTGCCGGTCGCTTTGCCTTCCTTGGATTTTTTCGCCGAGACGAACGATAGATTGACGATATCAGTTGCCCTCATTATAATACCCAAACAGTTTGTAAAGATAGGCAAATGGTATCCAAGTAGTCAGCTGTGTCATGTTTGTGGCTTCCAAAACGATGCAACTAAGGACTTATCTGTAAGGGAATGGGATTGCCCTAAATGTGGCAGTCACCATAACCGAGATAAGAACGCTGCGATAAATATACGAGAAGAAGCTAGGCGAATATCTGCCTGACATAACGCATAAAGTAGCGTGGGTCGCACGGGAATTGCCTAAAGTTTGCCGCTGGGTGTAACAAAAATCACTGTAAAAAACGGTCTTTCGTAATAAAATAATACATAATACGAAAAAGCATCCTCCGAGCGAAAACATCTAAAGCTTTGCCATGATGTTGAGCCTGGGCGCAGCTGCGTCCACAGGGTTCGGGGAGAAATCCCCGGGCCTTCCGTGTTTGAAAAGGAGCGAAGTGTACCCCAGTCTTGCGGGATATGGGCTGCCCTTGCGCGTTAAAACGGAGGAGCAGCCTTTTTTGCGTGTGTTTTCTCTCAAGACTTTGAAAGGGGATTTCTGTATGAGAAAATTCTTTGCCCTGTGTGCATCCTTCCTGTTGATGCTGCTCATGACGGGCTGCGGCGGGCAGGTGTCAGCTCCCGGGAGCGGCGGCAAGACCTCGGCGCAAGCTGCGCAGCCCGTGGAGCTGCATGTGGCTGCTGCCGCGAGCCTGACGGATGTGATGAAGGAACTGGCTGCCGTCTACGAGAAGGAGCATCCTGAGGTCAAGCTGGTGTTCAATTTCGGCAGCAGCGGTGCGCTGCAGCAGGCCATCGAGAACGGCGGGGAAACCGATCTTTTCTACTCGGCCGCCCAGAAGCAGATGAACGCTCTGCAGGACAGCGGCAATCTGGTTGAAGGCACTCGCAAGGACCTGCTCGAGAATGAAGTGGTGCTCGTGGTGCCCAGAGAGGGAGGCAAGGATATCCAGTCTTTTGCAGACCTGACCCGCAGCGATGTCCGGCATGTGGCTCTCGGCGAGCCCAAAGGGGTGCCGGTTGGCCAGTATACGGAAGAGATCCTCACCCAGCTTGGCATCCTGGACCAGGTGAAGCCCAAGGCTGTCTACGGCTCCGATGTGCGCCAGGTGCTGGCCTGGACGGAGACGGGAGATGCCGACTGCGGCGTGGTCTATGCGACGGATGCGGCCGTCTCCGCTAAGGTAAGGGTGGCTGCCAGGGCTCCTGAGGGCTCCCATAAGCCGGTCATCTATCCCGCTGCCGTCATCAAGGGAACCAGGCATCTGGCTGAGGCCAAGGACTTCCTCGCGTTCACATCTTCGGCTGAAGCCAGGACGCTCTTTGCGAAATACGGCTTCACGTGCCAGTGAGCATGAGGCGGCAGGGGATGACGAAGCGGCTTTTTCACCTGCATGGGGATGGATCCATGGAAATGGAGGGGGACGGATATGGAACTGGACGTTTCCATTCGCAAGAGCCTGCGTGATTATGAACTGAACGTGGATTTTGTGGTCAGGGATGAAGTCTTTGCCCTGCTGGGAGCCTCGGGCTGTGGCAAGAGCATGACGCTCAAATGCATTGCGGGCATTGAGCGACCCGATGCGGGGCGCATCCTTTTGAACGGGCGGACTCTCTTTGACAGTGCAGCTGGCATCGATCTTCCGCCTCAGCAGCGCAGGGTCGGGTATCTCTTCCAGAATTACGCGTTGTTTCCCAACATGACCGTTGCGGAAAATATCCTCTTTGGCGCGGTGGGGAACGAAGCGGCAAAGAAAGCCAAGATGCAGGATAGCCTGGAACGCTTCGATCTGAAGGGCCTGGAGAACGCGTATCCTTCCGAGCTTTCCGGGGGACAGCAGCAGCGGGTGGCCTTTGCCCGCGTCCTGTCTTCGGCAGCAGAACTGCTGCTGCTCGATGAGCCGTTTTCTGCTCTCGACAGTTTCCTCAAGTGGCAGATGGAACTGGAACTCATGGATCTCTTGCACTGCTATGATGATGCTGCCGTCCTCGTCTCGCATGACCGCAATGAGGTCTACCGCCTGGCCAGCCGCATCGCCGTCATGGACCGGGGCCGCTTCGAGGCCATGAGCGGCAGGCATGAACTCTTTCATCAGCCGCAGACGCTGGCGGCGACCCTGCTGACGGGCTGCAAGAACGTCAGCAGGGCCCGCTGCGAAGGAGAGAGAGCCTTATGGGCGGAGGAATGGGAGCTGCCGCTCATGGCTGCGGGGAACGTCCCCCAGGGACTGAAGTATGTGGGCCTGCGTGCCCATTTCCTGGCGTATCGGCCGGGATCTGGGACCAATACCTTCTTGATGGAGGTCGTCCGGGTCATCGAGGATACCTTTTCGTATCTGGTCATGGTGCGCCGGGCCGGGACACGGGGAAAGCCGATCCGCTGGGAGGTCGACAAGGATTTTTGGCAGTCTGTGCAGGGGGTTGTGCAGGGACAGGAACTTTATTTGTATTTTCCTCCTGAGCAGCTGATCCTGCTCGAAAGGTGAGGTGTGCGATGGACGAAATGGCATGGAGGCCTCTGGTCATAACCTTGGAGACGGCCCTTACCGCTACCTTCATCACCTTTTTTGCCGGCATCGGCGCGGCCTATGGGGTCATGCGGCTGCGGCACGGACGGGGCGTGGCGGATGCCATCCTGACCCTGCCCATGGTGCTGCCGCCAACCGTGGTGGGCTTCTTCCTGCTGCTGGCTTTTGGCAAGCGCAGTGCAATCGGGAAGTTCCTGCTGCAGTTCGATGTTTCCCTGGTCTTTACCTGGAAAGCAACGGTGATTGCCGCTGTCGTGGTCTCCCTGCCGCTCATGTACCGGACGGCGAGGGGAGCCTTTGAACAGCTCGACCAGAATATCCTCTATGCGGCCAGAACCCTGGGGATTTCCGAGTGGCGGATCTTCTGGCGGGTGCTGCTCCCCAATGCCCGGCAGGGCATCCTTGCGGGCCTGGTGCTTTCCTTTACCAGGGCACTCGGGGAGTTCGGCGCGACCATCATGTTTGCCGGCAATATTCCCGGAGTGACGCAGACCATGTCCACGGCCATTTATGCAGCCGTGCAGGCCAGCGATTACGATCTGGCTTTCCAGTGGGCCATTGGCCTGGTGATTTTTTCTTTGGTATTCGTGGTGGCCATGAATGCCTGGCTGTCCCGCAGGGGCGGGCGCTGAATCGTGTCTTTGCATCGTGTATTTGCATTGCGTTTGGAGAAGGAGAGATTGGTTTATGAAAGAGATACGGGTGGAAGAGGCCGTCGGCAAGATCCTCTGTCATGACCTGACCCAGATCATCAAGGGCGTGACCAAGGATGCCCGGTTCCGCAAGGGGCATGTGATACAGCAGGAGGATATCCCCGTCCTCCGTTCCATGGGCAAGGACCACATCTTCGTCTGGGAACAGGACAGCACGAAACTCCATGAGGATGAAGGCGCGGAGATCCTGCGCGAGCTTACCCAGGATCAGGGCATGGCCGCCTCAGAGCCCAAGGAGGGCAAGATCGAATTGACGGCTCTGCACGATGGCGTGTTCCATGTGGACGAGGAGCGACTGGCGGCCATCAACGGCCTCGGCGATATTGCCATTGCGACCATCCCCCAGCATTTCCCCGTGAAGAAGGGCATGAAGCTCGCGGGCATGCGGGTGATCCCGCTCGTCATCGACAAGGAGAAAATGGAGGAGGTGCGCAAACTGGCCGGAGACAAGCCGCTCATGGAGCTTCGCCCTTACCGCACGATGAAGGTTGGCGTGGTCACGACCGGCACGGAGGTGTTTGAAGGCCGCATCGAGGATACCTTCACGCCGGTCATCGCCGGGAAACTGAAAGCCTTTGGCCTGCAGATCGATGAACACCGCCTGTCCGATGATGTGATGGAGCATACGCAGGCAAACATCGAGGAACTGCTGGGACTCGGCATGGATATGGTACTCTGCACCGGGGGCATGAGCGTGGATCCGGATGACAGGACGCCTGCGGCCATCCGGGCCGCTGCGAGCCGCGTGGTGACGTATGGGGTGCCGGTGCTGCCCGGGGCCATGTTCCTGCTGGCCTATGCCGAGAGGGCAGGACGCCGGGTGCCAATCCTCGGACTGCCGGGCTGCGTGATGTACAGTCCCTCCACGATTTTCGACCTCGTGCTGCCCCGGCTGCTGACGGGCGAGGACATCCCGAAAAGAGATCTCGACCGTCTGGGCGTCGGGGGACTGTGCATGGGCTGTAAGCCCTGCCACTATCCTTTCTGCAGTTTCGGGAAGTGAGGGGCAGTCATGGAAGACATCACGCTTGAACAGGCGGTGGAGTTGCTGCTGGCGCGCAGCCCTCAGCCGCAGAGAGAAGAAGTGCCCTTGATGGCGGCACTCGGCAGGATTGTGGCGGCGGATATACGGGCTTCCTTTGATAATCCGCCCTTCGACCGTTCTCCCTTGGATGGCTATGCACTCCGCGCGGCTGATACGGAGGGGGCGACTGCAGAGCAGCCGGCAAGGCTCAGGCTCGTGGGAGAGGAATGCGCCGGCGATTTCTACGTTGCCCGGGTGATGCCTGGGGAAACGGTCCGCATCATGACGGGCGGCGCCATGCCGAAAGGCACGGATGCCGTGATCCGCCAGGAGGATGTGGAGACGGCGGGCGGCGAAGTGTGGATCCCTTATCCTCTGCATCATCATGAGAATTACTGCTTTGCCGGTGAGGATGTCCGCCGCGGGGCCGTACTCGTGACGGCAGGGGAAGAGCTTACGGCCGCAAGGCTCGCCGTGCTGGCCAGCCAGGGCGTGGCGACTGTGCCTGTCTGGCGGCGTCCCCGGGTGGCCGTGGCCAGCACCGGCGACGAGCTTACGATGCCGGGAACGCCGCTTGCCCCGGGCAAGATCTACAACAGCAATCTTTTCCTCGTGGCCGGCAGGCTCCGGGAACTGGGCTGTGACGTCGAGGTGATGGACATCTTCCCGGATGAAGCAGGGCCCGCAGCCAGGCACCTGGCTAAAATGTCCGCTTGGGCGGATCTCCTCTTGACGACGGGCGGCGTTTCCGTCGGCAAGAAGGATATCATGCACGACGTGGTGAAGCACCTGGGCGCAGAACGCCTTTTCCGGGGCGTGCAGATGAAACCGGGCTATCCCGCCATCGGCTACCAGCGGGGCAAGGCCATGGGGCTGGCTCTCTCCGGCAATCCTTTTGCTGCCTATGCCACCTTCGAGCTGCTTGCCCGGCCCCTGCTGGCGAAACTGGCCGGCCGGAAGGAAACGGCCCTGCCGCGCCGCAAGGCTGTCCTTTTGGATGATTTCCCCAAGGAGAGCCGGGGACGCCGCTTCATCCGGGCCTTTTATGAGGAGGGCAGGGTACGCCTGCCGGAGCAGCATGCTTCCGGCTCGCTTTTTTCGGCGGCAGGCTGCAATGCGTTCGTGGATATCCCGCCCGGCACAGGGAAACTGGAGACAGGAACCGGAGTGGAAGTCGTATTGCTTTGATGAGATGGGGGATGAGGATGCAGGATCGTTACCAACGAACAATCGAATACGTGCGGATTTCTGTGACCGACCGCTGCAATCTCCGCTGCCGCTACTGTATGCCGAAACAGGGCGTAGAGAAAATGTGCCATGCAGACATCCTGCGGTTTGATGAGATCTTGCGGGTGATCCGGGCTCTTTCTGCGCTCGGCGTGCGCAAAGTGCGCCTGACCGGCGGCGAGCCCTTGGTGCGCAAAGGCATCCTGGATCTCATCCGGGAAATCCGCCGTATCAAAGGTATTGAGGTCATTTCGCTGACCACCAACGGCGTGCTTTTGCCGGAGATGGCGGCAGGGTTGCGTGCTACGGGCCTGGATTCTGTCAATGTGAGCCTGGATTCGCTCGATGAAGGGACCTTTTCTTTCCTGACGCGCCGTCCTTTGCTGTCCAGGGTGGAAGAAGGGCTCAGGGCCTTGGAGGAGGCGGGCTTCCAGGATACGAAGATCAATTGCGTGCCCCTGGCTGGCGTCAATGAAGCCGATGTGCTGAAGCTGGCGGAGCTTGCCAGGGTCAAGCCTTTGAACGTGCGCTATATCGAACTGATGCCCGTGGGCTGTGCCTATGAAGCGGGTCTCCGGGGCATGCCGATGGCTGAGGTGCGCAGGAGGCTGCAGGAGGCGTTCGGCGCATTTTCCCCGGTAAGGCCAGGAGTGAGCCTGCGGGGCCCGGCGGAGTACGTGCAGCCCGCAGGTTTTGCCGGGAAGCTTGGCTTCATCGACGCCATGGGCCATAAATTCTGCCAGACCTGCAACCGGGTCAGGCTCACGGCAGGAGGCTTCCTCAAGCTCTGCCTCCATGCGGGTACAGGCCTCGATGTGAGGGAGCTGCTGCGCGCGGGCATCGATGACCGGGAGCTTTTGGCGGCACTCTCACATGCCGTCTATAACAAGCCGGCCGAGCATCATTTCCTGGAGCCCGGCGAAAAACAGGACAGCCGTTATATGTATCAGGTAGGAGGATAAGCGAGAATGGGTGAGATCAAGGCAATTTGCATCAGTGAGCAGCGGGGGACGCAGAAGCATGCGGTAGAAGAAGCGCGCTTCATCACGGAATATGGCATCGCAGGGGATGCCCATGCCGGGAACTGGCACAGGCAGATCAGTTTCCTTGGCCTGGAGGAAATCGAGGACTTCCGCCGCCGCGGTGCGCAGGTGGCACTCGGAGCCTTCGGCGAGAATGTCGTGGCGGAGGGCTTCCGGTTCAAGGAGCTGCCGATAGGCACGAGGCTGCGCTGCGGGAAGGTGTTCTTCGAGATCACGCAGATCGGGAAGAAATGCCACAGCCACTGCGAGATCTTCAAGCAGGTGGGAGATTGCATCATGCCGCGCGAGGGCGTCTTCGCGAGAGTCCTCCACGGCGGCACGATCCGGAACGGGGATGTGCTGGAACTCGCGGCAGATCCTTTGCCGCTTGAGGCTGCCATCATCACGGCCAGTGACAAGGGCTCCCGCGGGGAGCGTGAAGACAAGAGCGGCGACACGGCCGAGGCGATGCTGCGCGCGGCTGGCTACGAGGTCATGCACCGCGTCATCGTGCCCGACGAGAAAGCTGAGCTTGCCCAGCAGATGAAGGACTTTGCCGATGAGGGCATTGCGCTCGTCGTCACCACGGGCGGAACGGGCTTTTCCGTGCGGGATGTGACTCCGGAAGCCACGCTTTCGGTATGTGAACGCCTGGCTCCCGGCATCCCCGAGGCCATGCGGGCCCTCTCGCTGAAAATCACGCCGCGCGCCATGCTGAGCCGGGCAGCCGCCGGCATCCGCAAGCGGACGCTCATCGTGAATCTGCCGGGCAGTGCCAAAGCGGTGGAGGAATGCCTGGGCTTCGTGCTGCCTTCTTTGCGCCACGGCATTGATATCTTGCGCGGGGAGACGGGAGAGTGCGGGCGGAAATGAAGAGATCATTCTGGCACGAGTCATCTTTTGCGGACGTCACCTTGCTGCTCGTCGCAGGTGGCCTGAGTTCCCGCATGGGCCGCGATAAACGCTGGCTCCCGCTTGGCGGCACGGGACTCCTCGAACGCACGCTGCTGAAGGCCCAGGCTGAACACTTTCGTGCCATCATCTTGTGCGTGGAGGATGCGCGGCTCGAACTCAAAGCACTGGCTGAAAGATACGGAGCTGCCTTATGCCTGGACAGCAGCAAATGCCAGGGCCCCATGGCGGGTCTTGCCGCAGGGCTTGCCCACATGACGACGCAATGGGCATTGGCTGTATCTGGCGATATGCCCTTTTTCGACTTTGCAGCCGTCCGCCCCCTGCAGGAAGAATGCCGGCCGGAGGTGCAGGTCGTGCTGCCCGTCGTCAGCGGCAGGCAGCAGCCCCTCGCCGGCTTCTATCATAAATCACTCGCCGGGGCATGCAAGGCATCTCTTGCGCAGGGCGAGCGACGTCTTGGCCGGCTCATCGCCAAGACGCCCCATGCTGAGATCGAGATACGGGATAAGGATGCGTTCTTCAATGTGAATACGCCCTCTGACCTGCGTCTGGCCAGGGGGCGCATCGCCAATGAAACGAGACGGGTGCCTATCGTTTCCATCGTGGCTCCGGCTTCGGGCACGGGCAAGACCACCTTCATCGAAAGGCTGCTGCCTCGTCTTCAGGCTCAGGGCCTGCGCGTGGGTGTAGTGAAAAGCGATGCCCACGGCTTCCAGCTGGATCAGGAAGGGAAGGACAGCTGGCGTTTCCAGAGAGCTGGGGCCAGGAGCGTGGCAGTGGTTTCGCCTGCCGGCTGGGTCCTCATGCAAAAGACCGGGGAACGGGCATCTCTGGAGCAGGTGGCTGCCAAGATGGAGGGGATTGATCTCTTGCTGTCGGAAAGCCGTACGCATGGCACCTGTCCGACACTTTCCCTCTGGCGCGGCCGGGCAGAGCCCATGACGGGAGACGACGTGGCGGCCGTCTTTGCACAAGGTCTCGCACCTGGCAGCTTGCCAGACGTGCGGCAGTTTGATCTGGATGATATGGAGACGGCAACGCAGCTTTGTCTCTTTTTGATGGGAGGGAATCGCGTGAAACAGGAAACGGGCGGAACGCTCAATCATTTTGATGCACAGGGCCGGGCAGTCATGGTGGATGTGGGCGACAAGCCCATCACCCAGCGCACCGCCGTGGCCAGCGGCAGGATCCTGGTTAACGAAGCAGTTTACCGGGCGATAACGGAAGGGACGGTCAAGAAGGGCGATGTGCTGGGCGTGGCCCGGCTCGCGGGCATCATGGCAGCCAAGCGCACGAGCGACATGATCCCTCTTTGCCATCCGCTATTCTTGTCCAAATGCACCGTGGATTTTGAGCTGCAGCCGGAGGAGCGGGCCGTGCAGGCCATGGCCTGCGTCAAGACCAGCGGCCAGACCGGTGTGGAAATGGAGGCCCTGCATGCCGTGAGCGTGGCTCTGCTGACCATCTACGATATGTGCAAGGCACTCGATCGGCGCATGGAGATCCGGGAGATCCACCTGGAGCGCAAAGAAGGCGGCAAGAGCGGCACTTTCGTTGCTTCGTCTTGGCAATGATAATACCCCCAGACAGTATAGTTTTTTCACTGTCTGGGGGTATTATATTAACCTTTTGTTTTACTTTGTCCCTGCCGGTCCGCATCAGCAGATCGGCAAGCGATGGCCATCCGGCAGGATCGGGCGGATGAACCGCCCTGACGCATGGGATGTCTCAGCAGCGGATGCCGGAATTCTTCCTGTCGTAGAAATACCAGGTAATGACGATGGTGCTGATGGTGAAGGCAATGAGGATGTAGAACGCCGGCGTTACGCTCTGATAGTTGCTATAGGACCAGCCGAAGATCTTCGGGATGAGGAATGCGCCATACGCAGCGATGGCGGCGGTAAAGCCGGTGACGAGGGAGGAATGGAACGGATTATTGAAGATGTAGGGGATCATGCGGAACGAGGCGCCGTTGATGAAGCCCGTCGTGAGGAAGAGCAGCAGGAAGGAGCTGAAGAACATCGCGAAGTTGTGGGACTGGATGCCCATCAGCGTCACGAGGCTGGCCGCGAGCATCACGAAGAGGGCGATGACCGTCACGCGCGAGCCGCTGCCGAGCTTGTCGGCCAGCCAGCCGCCGACGGGGCGTATGCCGGCGCCGATGAAGGGGCCGAGGAACGCTGCCATGGAGAAGGAGATATCGGGGAACTCCTTGGCCACGAGCAGGCCGAGGGCGGCGGAAAAACCGATGAAGGAACCGAAGCCGCAGGTGTAGATCCAGCACATCAGCCACGTGTGCTTATTGCCGAAGATGGAAAGCATGCTCTTGGGACTCTGCTTGGGAAGCGGCAGGTTATCCATGAAGAGCCAGATGAGTATCAGCGTGATAAGGGTCGGCACTGCCCAGAAATAGCAGACATTCTGCAGATAGATGATCGAGCCGTTCGCCGTGGGCAGGCCATCGCCGAAGAAGCTGGAGAGATTCCAGCCGAGCAGGATTGGCGCCGTCAGGTAGATCAGCGAGACGCCCAGGTTGCCCACGCCGGCATTGATGCCGAGTGCCAGTCCCTTGTTGGCCTTGGGGAAGAAGAAGCCGATGTTGGCCATGGAGGCGGAGAAGTTTGCACCGGCGATGCCGATAAAGGCCACCAGCAGGACGAAGGTATCATAGGAAGTGGTCGTGTCCTGCAGGGCTCTGCCCAGCCCGATGGTGGGCAGGAGCAGCAGGGCCGTGGTGATCAGGGTTGAGTTCCTGCCGCCCAAGAGCCCCGGCAAATACGTGTAGAACAGGCGCCCGGTGGCCCCGACGAGCCCTGGCAGGGATGCCAGCGTGAAAAGCTCTGCATCGCTGAAGTGGAAGCCCGCCGTGTTGAGCTTGGCGGCAATGGTGGCCCAGAGCGTCCAGACGACGAAGGACAAGACCAGGGCCCAGGTGGAAACGGCCAGATTCTGGTTGGCAATCCGCTTGCCATATTTTTCCCAGAAGACAGGATTCTCAGGCTCCCAGTGAGCCAGGATTTCCTTGCGGGAAGGATTTTCGCCCAAAGCGGCGAAATCTTTATTTGAAGTCGACATTTGGTTATCACCCATCCTTTACTGTATATTCTTAGTGGTCTATATGTTCCTGCATGTTCCTGTCATGGCAGGGACATGTGTCACAAGTGAGGTGAATATGAATCAATACTATGAATGAATATATGGAATCTTTGGTCCGGCAACTCTATGAGCTGCCAGGCAAAGTGATCGCGTTGCATGACGGAGAATATCTTTTCCACGAGGGCGATGCCGCGAAGTATTTCTACATCGTGAGATCCGGGCATATCTTCATCACCAAATATGCCTCCAGCGGCCGGGTCCTTTCCCTGCGGCTGGCCTCACGCAGCAGCATCATCGGGGAACTCCCTCTTTATCAGGACGAGCCCATCTATATCTTCAATGCCGTTGCGCAATGCGTTTCCGAAGTCTATGCTCTTGAGTTCCCTGTGCTACAGAGCTATCTTGAGAAGCGTCCGCAGCTGGCCGTGAATCTCCTGAAGATCATCAGCACCCATATGCGCAAGCAGCACAGCAAATTCCGGGACCTCTTGCTTTACGGCAAGAAAGGGGCACTTTATTCCACGCTGATCCGCCTGGCCAACAGTTATGGCAAGGCCGTGGATGGCGGTGTGCTGATTCCCGTGCCACTGACGAATCAGGAGCTTGCCAATTATTCTGCGATGGCTCGGGAAAGCCTGAACCGTATGCTCGGAGAACTCAAGAAAGCGGGGGTCATCGAACATCGCGATCAGCTGCTCGTCATCAAGGATCTCGCTTATCTGAAAAGAGAAATCCAATGTGAGAATTGCGGACGGGAAATCTGCAATATTGAATGACCGCGGAACACCGCGAAGTCATCATGAAGCAATTGAAGCAATCGTGAAGAAGTCGTGAAGAAGTCATGGAATGCATATCGTAAAAAACAGCGGTAGTGTCTTGAGAAGGAGGCTGCCGCTGTTTTTTGCCATCATTTCTTCCGATAGATGATATTGCTGCGGAAGAGATATTCGAAGGGGAAGCTGAGGCAATGCACCAACCTGGTGAACGGGAAGAGGATAGCGGTCATCATCCACATCAGCATATGGAGTTGGAAGACTGGCGGGATATGCTCCATCAGGGTGATATCCGGTTGCAGCATCAGCACGGAACGGAACCAGGGCGAGATGGATTCCCGATAGTCAAAGCCCCCGGGGATATTGGAGAGTGTGCCGATGGTCCCCGAAAGGATGGTGAGGAACAGGACGAGGTAGAGGACCTTATCCATGCTGCTGGTATTCACCACCATGCGGCCGCTGCCGGCAAAGCGGCGTTTCATCAGCCACAGGAAACCGCCGAGGAACAGCACGGCGGCAGGCAGGCCTCCGGCCAGGCTGATCATATGGTACATATGCTCATCGGTGCCTGCCGCTTCCGTGACGAACTTCGGCACCAGGATGCCGACGCAGTGGCCGCCAAAGGCCATCAAGAGACCGATGTGGAAGATTGGGCCAGCCCATTTGAGGTCATGCTTGGATAAGAACTCGCTGGATTTGGTGGTCCAGTTGCGTTCGAATACGGTGTAGCGGACGATGGTGCCGCCCACGAAGATGGTCAGGGCAATATAAGGAAGTACTCCATACAGGAATTCATTCATGCCGTCTCCCCCTTCAGTTCATCTGCTTCTGTCAAGACCACATCCAGCAGGAAGGTATGGGCAAGCTTGGCTTCGAGGAAGCGCTGGCGCAAAAGCTCGAGCTTGGGCTTGGCCATGGCGAGGACTTCGCTTGCAGGACCTTCCGGGATATTGGCCGTAAGCTCCAGCAGGGCCGGCAGGAAATCCGGCAGTTCCTTCTGGAGATCAAAGCCGTTTGCCAGGAACATGTTCTTGAAATCCAGCATCTCACGGGCCTGTTTGCCGAAATCGGTGCGGTCATGCATGGTCAGGTACAGATTGGTGTTGCTGGAAAACTCGAAGGTACGCACATAGAGTTCTTCATATGCTTTTTGTCCCATCGCTTCGATGTAATCGAGCAGATCCAGCATCGTCTGTCTGTTCTGCCTGTTGTCCAGAGCTTCCGATGCTTGGCGGCAGTCAGGCAGCTTTCCCCACCAATCTTCGGTCGGATAGGCAAAGAGATAAGCAATCAGTGCCAGTGTTTCCTGATACTCTTTTGTCTTGTTCATCATCAGCATCCTCCCGGGCAGTTGTAGCCGCAGCTTCCCTGCAGTTCCCTGAGCTTCTCATGTGTCTCTCCCTGCAGGCCGGCGGGGATATTGAAGCGTTCCTTGTATTTGGCGATGCCCAGCAGGCGGTACATCGCCAGGTACGTTTCTTCCGGATATTCCAGGCCGCGGGAAAGGGGCTCGCCGGTCTCCCGGCTGCGCATGAAGACGCGCATATCGAGGAGACGCTGGAGGACCTTCGCTACCACCGTCACGTTGCCGGCGGCAAACAGTTCGGCCAGGTAACTGAGCGGGATGCGCATTTCCTCGATGGAGGGCAGGTATACGTTCGCCTCGACCCGCCGGGTGATGGGGGAGAGAGGCGGCACATACCAGACCATGGGCAGCGTCCGGTACTCGGGATGAAGCGGCAGCGCGATCTGCCATTCCTTGATCATGCGGTAGACCGGGGATTCCTGCGCTGCCTTGAGCCAGTTCTCGGGAATCCCTTCTTTGCGTGCTGCCGCAAGGACCTCTGGATCATGCGGGTCCTGGATGATGCCCAGGACGCTCGTATAGATCTCTTCCTTGTTCTTGGTGGAGGCAGCCGCTTTTACCTTGTCCATATCGTAGAGCAGGACACCCATATAGCGCAGGCGTCCTACGCAGGTATCGCTGCAGACGGTGGGCAGGCCGCTCTCGAGACGCGGGAAGCAGAAGATGCATTTTTCCGCCTTGTTGGTTTTCCAGTTGAAATAGACTTTCTTGTAGGGGCAGGCGGGAATGCAGTGGCGCCAGCCCCGGCAGCCATCCTGGGAGACCAGTACCACGCCGTCTTCGTCGCGCTTGTAGATGGCGCCTGAAGGGCAGGCGGCCACGCAGGCGGGATTCAGGCAGTGATTGCAGAGACGGGGGAGATATTTCATGAAGAGATCATGGAATTCCATGGCAATATCGTTGCCGATGTTCTGCAGATTATAGTCCTGGCGGGCAGACTGGCCATCGGCCAGATCGTCCTCCCAGTTAGGACCCCATTGGATCTCCATGCGTTTCTGGGTGATGAGGGACCGGGGACGAGCCACCGGCTGATGATTTTTCCGCTTGGTATTGATGAGCGTCTCATAGTCGTAGGTCCAGGGTTCGTAGTAGTCGTCCATTTCGGGCTGATCCGGGTGGTAGAAGAGCTTGGCAAGCCTTTCCACGCGTGAACCGGAGCGCAGGCGTAGTTCGCCGTTCTTGAGCTCCCAGCCGCCCTTCCACTTCTCCTGGTTCTCCCAGTGCTTGGGGTAGCCGATGCCGGGCTTGGTTTCCACGTTGTTGAAATACATGTATTCCGCGCCCTGGCGGTTGGTCCAGACATTCTTGCAGGTGATGGAACACGTATGGCAGCCAATGCACTTGTCAAGATTCATGACCATCGAAATCTGTGCTTTAATCTTCAAGCCAATCTACCTCCTCCAGCTTTCTTGCCACCACATACATATCGCGCTGGTTGCCCGTCGGGCCGTAATAGTTGAACCCGTAGCTGAGCTGGCCATAACCACCGATCATATGGGTGGGCTTCATATGGATGCGGGTGGGGGTATTGTGCGTACCGCCCCTGGTGCCGGAAATCTTGCTGCCGGGCACGTTGATGTGATTGTCCTGGGCATGATGCATGTAGACCACACCGCGCGGGAGTCTCGGGGAAACGACGGCCCGCGAGACCACGACGCCGTTATGGTTGTAAAGCTCGACCCAGTCGTTGTCACGGACGCCGATCTCGGCGGCATCCCGTTCGCTGAACCAGACCGTCTGCCCGCCGCGGAAGAGCGTCAGCATCTGCTGGCTGTCAAAGTACATGGAGTGAGTACTCCATTTGTTGTGGGGGGTCAGATACTTCAAGGTGATCTCTTTGGTGCCCCCGAGTTTGTTCTTGATGGGCAGGTAATCGAGGATGGGCTTGTAGGTGGCCATGGTCTCGCCCATCTCGTGCATCATCTCATGATCCAGGAAGAAGGACTGCCGGCCCGTGATGGTGCGGAAGGGCACCCGTTCCTCCACGTTGGTGGTGAACGGCGTGTAGCGGCGGTTCTGGTTGCTGCCAGTAAAGGTCGGCGACGTGATTGTCTCACGCGGCTGCGTGGCAATCTCTTCAAAGGTAAACCGCTCCTGCTCACGATCCTTGGCGAGTTTCGCGAGATCCTTGAGCCCCGTTTCCTTCTCGAGGGACTTCCAGGCCTTGACGGCCACTTTACCGTTGGTCGTGGTGGAAAGGCCCATCACGGCATCCGCGGCCTGCTTGGCATCCCCGATGGAGGGCATGCCATAGGAAAGGTAGTCCTTGTTGGTGATGATGCCGTTGCGTTTGCGTATCTCAGCATACTCTTCGCTGGAGTCCCAGGTCATGGACATGCTGCCCATCTTATCCGCCGCACCCGGTCCCAGGGCAATCCATTTCTCATAGACCTTCGTGAAATCGAGTTCGGTCTCGATGAGGTTCGGCATGGTCTTGCCGGGGATGGGCTCGCATTCGCCCTTGCTCCAGTCGCGGATCTTGCCGCTGGGCTGAGCCGTTTCCCCTTCGCTGTCGTGCTGGATCGGCATGGCCACGACGTCATGGTAGGGCTTGACGTTTGCTTCTTTTGCCACTTCCGATACTTTCTTAGCCAGTGTCTTGAAGATGTCCCAGTCGGTCTTCGCTTCCCAGAGTGGATCGACGGCTGCCTGGAAGGGATGCACGAAGGGGTGCATATCCGTGGAGGACAGGTCGTCTTTCTCGTACCAGGTCGCCGTAGGCAATACCACATCGGCGTACAGGGCAGAGCTGGCCATGCGGAAATCGAGGTCGATGAGCAGGTCGAGCTTGCCGTTGGCAGCGCCGCCAAGTTGTTGGAGTTCTGCCTCGTCCCGCCACTTGATCTCTTCCGGACGGTTCGGGCATTCTTCTTCTGAGAACAGGCTGTTCTTGGTGCCCAGCAGATACTTGAGGAAGAATTCATGGCCTTTGGCGGAGGAACCGATGAGGTTGTTGCGCCAGATGAAGAGGTTGCGTGGGAAATTTGCCGGGTTGTCCGGGTCTTCCACCGCGAACCGCAGGCTCTTGTCCTTGAGACTGTTGACGATATGGGTCTTTACATCTACGCCGGCAGCCTGGGCTTCGTCATGGAGCTGCTGCCCGCCCTTGTTGAAGGTGGGGTAGGAAGGCAGCCAGCCCAGGCGGGCCGCCATCACGTTGTAGTCACCGGCATGGCGGTAGCGGGGCGTTACGCCCTCAGCAGTCAGGTCCGCGACATCCACTTCGTCGCTGCGCCACTGGTCCGTGGCAAAATAATAGAAGGAGGTGCTGTTCTGCAGGCGCGGCGGCTTCTTCCAGTCGAGGCCCGTCATGACGCGCGCGCAACCCTCGACGGGGCGCAGCTTCTCCTGGCCGACATAATGCGCCCAGCCGCCGCCGTTGCGGCCCTGTGCGCCGACGAAGAGCAGAAGATTGAGGATGGTGCGGTAGATGATATCGGCATGGAACCAATGGTTGATGCCGCCGCCCATGATGACCATCGTGCGGCCCTTGGTCTTCAGGCTGTTGTCCGCGAATTCCCTGGCGGTATGGATGACCGTTTCCATGGGGACGCCGGTGTATTTTTCCTGCCATTTCGGCGTATAGGGAACATTGTCCTCATAGGAGCTGGCTGCTTCGCCGCCAAGGCCGCGGTCGATGGCATAATTGGCGAGGGTCAGGTCGTAGACGGTCGTCACGAGGACCTCGCCTTTGGCTGTCTTGATCTTCTTCGATGGCACGGCGCGCAGGAGCGTGCGGTGTTCCCGCTCGTTGCCGAAGTAAGGAAGCTCAATCTCCACCACGTCATCCCGGGAAGCGAGGACGGAAAGCTGCGGTATGATGGCTTCGCCCGTATCGCTGTCCTCCTCTTTGAGATTCCATTTCGCCTTCCTATCCCAGCGGTCGCCCATGGTGCCGTTGGGGACTACGAGTTTGCCGGTCTTCTCATCGATCACGTAATGCTTGAAATCCGCATGCTTGTCGCTGCGTCCCATATCCTGGCCGTTCAGGAAGCGCGTGGCCTGATACTTGCCGTCCTTGCCGGGTTCCAGGCGCACCAGGAAGGGGAAATCCGTGAATTTGCGTGTGTACTCTACGAAGAAATCCGCGGGCTCGCCCCAGTAGTATTCATTGAGGATGACATGGCCCATGGCCATGGCCATCGCGGCATCGCTGCCTACTTTCAGAGGGATCCAGGTGTCGGCCACCGTCGTGGATTCCGCATAATCCGGAGCGATGGAGACGACCTTCGTGCCTTTGTAACGGGCTTCGATCAGGAAGTGGGCATCCGGCGTGCGGGTCAAGGGGACATTGGAGCCCCAGGTGATGATGTAGTCCGCATTGTACCAGTCCGAAGACTCCGGCACATCCGTCTGCTCGCCCCAGACCTGAGGGCTTGCAGGCGGCAGGTCGGCATACCAGTCATAGAAGGAAAGTCCGGCGCCGCCCATGAGCTGCATGAAGCGCAGGCCGGCCGCATACGAAAGCATGGACTTCGCGGGGATGACCGAGAAGCCGAAATTCCGGTCCGGCCCGTATTTGACAGCCGAATGGATCATGGAAGCTGCTACGATCTCCGAGGCCTCTTCCCACGTGGAGCGCACGAAGCCGCCCATGCCACGGGCTTCTTTGTAGCGTTTCATCTTGGCCGGGTCATTCGCGATGCTCTGCCAGGCCTCGAGTACGGTCTGGTGGTTCTTTTTGGCTTCACGCCAAAGCTCAGCCAGCTCGCTGCGCAGGTACGGGTACTTGATGCGGTGCGGGCTGTAGAGGTACCAGGAGAACGAGGCGCCGCGGGGGCAGCCGCGCGGCTCGAAGTCCGGCATATCCGAAGCGGTTTCCGGGTAGTCATGGATCTGGTTCTCCCAGGCGACGAGGCCGTTCTTGACATAGATGTTCCAGCTGCAGGAACCCGTGCAGTTGACTCCGTGGGTGGAGTGGACACATTTGTCAAAGGACCAGCGGTCACGATAGGTATTTTCCCAGTCGCGTCCGCCTTCATTGAGCTGTTGATGTCCACTGTCGGAATGTTCTTTCGGAACAAGGTACATGAGTTTTTTGAAGATATTGCTCACGCCAAAATCCCTCCTCAAAAATGATCGTTGCAGTTCATGTTGTTTATCATTTTAACCTTGTTCCATATTTTTTCATGTGATAAACATCACTATCCAAGCAGAAATTCGTTGTTTTCCCAAAATTTTGTGAGAAAAATGATAGCCTATGCGATGCTTGTCCGTTAAACACAAGTTAGGGAATACATAAAATATCAAGAAAAAAGGATTAAGAAAGGATGTTGATAGCAAGTATTTCTGACCGTACCATACAGTTTATGAATAGCCAATGATTTTCGATAAGCATTTCATATGAAGAGCTTCTTTTGCTACGATAAGGGAAAACAAGGAAGTCTAGGGTGCCGCGGCTGGCGGCACGGGATATACGAGAAAGAAGGAATCATCATGGAAAAACAGACAGCAGGCCGCAAGGCATTGGGCGATTTCGCACCGCAGTTCGCGGCGCTCAACGATGATGTGCTCTTTGGCGAGGTGTGGGGCAAGGAAAATGAGCTCTCGCCGAAGCTTCGCAGCATCGCGACGGTTTCGGCATTCGTCGGCAAGGGTACGGCTGGTGACGCGCTGCGCTACCACCTGCAGACGGCGCGGAAACACGGTGTCACGAAAGAGGAGATGGCTGCACTGCTCACGCATCTGGCGTTCTATGCTGGCTGGCCGAACGCCTGGGCTGCCTTCCCCGTGGCCAAGGAAGTCTACGCCGATGCAGCGGATGCAGAGGAGCGCGGCGGCTTCTTCGGACTCGGCGAGCCCAATGATGCCTACGCCAAGTACTTCACGGGGCAGTCGTACCTCAAGATCCTGTCGAATTCAGGCGAGCCGCTCACAATCTGCAACGTCACATTCGAGCCGGGCTGCCGCAATTTCTGGCACATCCACCACGCTGCGCAGGGCGGCGGCCAGGTGCTCATCTGCGTCGACGGCGAGGGCTGGTATCAGGAAGAAGGCAAGACATCGCAGAGCCTCGCACCCGGCGACATCGTCGAGATCCCCGCAGGCGTCAAGCACTGGCATGGTGCCAAGCAGCATAGCTGGTTCTCTCACCTCGCCTTCGAGATCCCGGGCACGGAGACGAGCAATGAGTGGTGCGAGCCCGTCACGGACGCCGAGTATCCGCAGGACTGACACGATAGTTTAGAAGGAGGTTGGATCATATGTTAGGAAATTTTTCATATTGCAACCCGGCAAAGCTTTATTTTGGCGATCAGTCGCTGGAATACTTGAACACGGAACTGCCGAAGTACGGCAAGAACGTCGTCCTGATCTATGGCGGCGGCTCGATCAAGAAGAACGGCATCTACGAGGATGTCATCAAGATCCTCGAGGCGCAGGGCAAGAATGTGGCAGAGATCGCGGGCGTCATGCCGAATCCGACGCTCGCGAAGCTCTATGAGGGCATCGAGATCGCGCGCAAGCATCAGGCGGATCTGCTCCTGGCCGTCGGCGGCGGTTCGGTCTGCGACTATGCCAAGGCGGTGTCCGTCTCGGTCAACTGCGAGGAAGACCCGTGGGAGAAATATTTCGTGCGCTTTGAGGAGCCGTCCTGCGAGACGCTGCCAGTCGGCTGCGTGCTGACGATGGTCGGGACGGGCTCGGAGATGAATGCAGGTTGTGTCATCACAAATCAGGAGACAAAGCAGAAAATAGGTCACGTCTTTGCAGACGAGAAGATCATTCCGCGCTTTGCCATCCTGAACCCGCGGTACACGATGACACTGCCGCACCGCCAGATGGTAGCAGGCATCTACGATATCTTCAATCACATCTGCGAGCAGTATTTTTCCGGTGAGGATGATAACACGAGCGATTACATCAGCGAGGGCCTGATGCGCTCCGTCCTGCACGCCAGCCGCATTGCCAACAGGAACCCGCAGGACTACGAGGCACGCAGCAACCTGATGTGGACGGCGACCTGGGCGCTCAACACGCTGATTGCCAAGGGGAAAAGCACGGACTGGATGGTCCACATGCTCGGCCAGGCCGTCGGCGCCTATACGAATGCGACGCACGGCATGACGCTTGCAGCTGTCTCACTGCCGTACTACCGCCACATCCTGCCGTACGGCCTCCCGAAATTCAAGCGCTTCGCCATTGAAGTCTGGAAGGTCAATCCGGAAGGCAAGACGGATGAGGAGATTGCCGAGGAAGGCCTCAAGGCCATGGAAGCCTGGATGAAATGCTCATGTACGGTAAGGAAGCAAGCAACCGAAAACAAGAGATAGACCGCCAG